>ERZ827156.3454-NODE-3454-length-14257-cov-3.533446_pt1 | contig 14257 bp, 10 predicted proteins | sample MGYA00519919_ERZ827156 | MGnify/ENA primary metagenome ERZ827156 (study PRJEB31778, sample SAMEA3449269) | human gut metagenome | biome: human gut; feature: human-associated habitat; material: faeces | place: United Kingdom | collected 2010/2012 ... | reverse complement strand
CTTGGGGGGATAAATTATGCTATTAATGCGACAATTGGAAAAAATGAATCTATGTATTTAAAGTTTATTCTTGATTTGCATGATGAAGAATGGATTCGAATTGTAAATCAAAAGGAAGGAAAAGGACTATGGCTTGAAGAGGTAGTAAGTGAGTTTGAAATTATTCCTTATAAGAGGGGGATGGGATATAAGATAGGTGCAGAAAGACTAGAGATTAAATATACAACTTGTGGGATTACAAACGAAAAAGAAAAAAAAGAATGTGAAGAAACAACTGGCAGGTATACCATAGTTTATGAAAAGAATGGTAATAAAGTGAAATCTCGTATCTTAGATGAAACTTTGTATGATGAAGAGGAATTAAAATATGGTATGGGAGCAGAATTTATTTCTGATATTGTTAATGAAGAGGGAAAAGAACGAAAAGAATTGATATTAAATAAGTTAGATTTCATGATGCCGCCAATGTTTAATACAAATAGTTTTATAAAAATATATGATTTTGATCCTAGATTAATGAAAGCATCCAGCTCTATAACTTCAAAAAGGAGACTTGAAGAAGATGGATCCAATATTGCCAATGTCTTACAATTAATTTTAAGAAGTAAATCAAAAAAGAAAAAATTATTGAATCTTCTTTGTGACAGCTTGCCTTTTATAGAACAGATAGATGTACAAAATAATGTCGATAAATCAGTAAGTTACAGAATAAAAGAAAAATATAACAATAAAACTTTTTATTCGGATTTTTTGTCTGATGGAACGGTTAATATGCTTGCACTTATAATCGCATTGTACTTTGAGGGTGAATCAGGAATTATTATTATTGAGGAACCAGAAAGAAATTTGCATCCACAATTAATGAGTAAAATAGTAGAAATGGCAAAGGAAGTTTCAAAAGAAAAACAAATTATAATAACGACACATAATCCTGAATTAGTTAAATATTCAGATATCAATGATATTCTATTTGCTAAAAGAACTGTAGAGGGATTTACCAAAATAAGTAAGCCAAGTGATAACTCTATGGTGCAACAATTTATTGATTCAGATTTAGGAATAGATGACCTGTTTGTTAAAGGACTATTGGGAGAATGAAATGGAGTGTTTTTTTGTATTTGTAGAAGGACCGGATGATGAACGTTTTATAACTTCTGTTTTGGGAAAAGATAAAATAAGAGTTATAAAATATGCTCGAGAAAAGAAAGAATATATAAATAGATATATAAAATCAATTAAAAGCATGCCGGATTGTGATTATATAGTTATTTGTGATATTGATCTTAAATCGTTAGGCGAAAAAAAGAATGCGATATTAGCACAGTTTCCAGATTGTGAAGTTGAAAAAATTATCATTAGTATAGCTGAAATAGAAAGTTGGTACATAGCTGGAGTGGATGAAATAACTTCTAGGGCAATGAAGATAAAGTATGTGTATTATACTGATTGCATTACAAAAGAGAAATTCAATCAAATGATTCCTGCTAAAATAGATAGGATAAATTTTATGATTGAAATTTTAAAAAAATTTAATTTAGATGAAGCTATTTTACGCAATAAATCTTTAAAGTATTTTTGGGAGTACATATCACATATTGAGAAAATGACTGTTTTGTGATTGTAATAGGTTACAGTCAACTATTACAACCATTAATAGTATATTCTAGAAATTGAAAAATATGTATACCGCTCTTTTCTATAAAAATATGTATAATGTAATTATCTATTATACTAGAAAAAAGTAATAAGTGATTGACTCCATTTTGGCTCTAAAAATTTTAGATGAGGTATACAAAAATGCAAAATAAGATGAATATGAAGAATAAAATGCACAAATGTGTACCGAGAAACAGCAAGATAAATCTCTCCGCCCAAGAGTTTGAATAATTTTAAAAAGCTCGCAAAAGCCTATAAAATGGGCGTTTGCGAGCTCGTTTTTTGCCTTGTGGTACTAAAATGGTGCACAGCGGATGGAATTATGTTCTATGCATGAGGCCATGTTATTTTCCACTTAAAATATTCATTAGGAGAATGCCGGCAGAGTACAGCAGGAATCCGAAAAATATCAGCAGGGACAAGTGGGAAAGAGAAATGTCAATGAAAGAGATAATTCTCAGGGATGCAAAAATGTGTGCATATGCAGCCGGGAATGTGGAGCATTTTAAATATCTGATGAAAAGACTTGGATATGTATTCAAGAAAGATGCGTGGATGGAAGTGCAGGCACCGGGATTCCGATATTATCATAGTCTGGTAAAGATGGATGAAATGTTTGCAGAGGATAGGCTTAGACATCATGTAGATATGCCTTGGATGGCAAAGCCTTATTTTTATTCATCGGATATAAGAGGGTTGCATGGGGCGAAACTTTCACCATACCAGAAACGATTTTATGCAAAGCTATATAGGCTGAGAATTGTAGAACAGAAGCGATTTGTGGTTGGTGGAGCAAAGTATACGGAAGAATTGAAAAGGTTTCATCAGCTGCAGGACGAGTACCTGTTACTGGTAAATAATGATATTAGGGATGTTGCGGGACTTGTGAAGTACAGGAGTGAACAGCAGAAAAAGGTGAAGCGGATTGATGACAGGCAACAGGAGATTTATAAGGAAAACGCCAGCAGGAAACGGAAGATTAAGACGGATGAGAAGTACCGGGAATATCAACTGTGGCATGCGGGAGTGCAGGAAGAACTGGACGAACTGAAGCAGGAGAAAAGGGAAATTAAGAGGCAGATACAGCTTGCTGATGACATTATAAAAGAAGATTTGTATACGGCTTATTATGCGGTGTCGGGGAAAGAGGAGATTGTTGCTGACAGGGATGTTGAGATACCGGGGATGGAAGAGGATATGTTAGTTGAGAGAACAGCGGGAGCAGTTGTTGAGTCGGAGAGAAATGTTGTTGTAATGAATCAGCCTGCTAATAGCCATAATGATGGAAATGGACAAGAGGAGCAAATTAATGTTGCCGGTAAACAACAGATAGATTTAGAAGGAACAGAAATGTCAAAGGTTCACAATCTGTCTGATGAGAATGTGACAAGAATGGACGAAGGTATAACTGATGTAACAGGTAAAAGCGAATTGGTGGAACATGAAGAAAAAGAGCCTGTGGACAAAGCTGGCTGGATTGTCAGGAGAATATCAGAACTTGGTGGTTATGAGAATGTCAGTGATTCTGTTAAGGCTGATGTATTCGGATTTGATATTGTTGATATAAGTGGAAGTATAAGTTTGTTCTCAGATGTAATGAAACGACTGGGGATAAATCTGGATGGAGATGGGCTTTATGAAGAGTTTCAGAGAATTTATGATGAGAGTGTTGGCAGGGATGCAGGGAAGGAAAAGGCAGAAGATAAGGTATGGAATAGAGGCAGAGGAAGATAATTCCTCTGCATATTTATTTGATAAAACGCCTGTTTTATGCTATGATAATGATTGTAAAATGAGCAGGAGGCACAAGTATAATGAAATTATCCGATAAAATAAGAGTATTAAGAGAAAAGTTTTTAATGACACAAGAAGATTTCGCAAAAGAGCTAGGTGTAGCGTCTTCGACAGTGAATAGATGGGAAACTGGAAAGGCTAGACCTAATATTGCTGCTATGAGAAATATAAAGGGATTTTGTGAAGAACGAGATTATCCTTATGAAGAAATAGAAAATGAATGGTTAAGTCATTAATAGGCTTAAACATAATTTGTAACAATTAATTGAAAGGTAACATTATAAATGAATAAGTTAAAACGACACAAACAAATTAGAGTATTTGAAGGCTTCGCCGGCTATGGAGGTGCAACATATGGACTGCAACGAGCGGGGATAAATCACAAAATTGTCGGATATTCGGAATTTGATAAATTTGCTTCTGCATTATATGATGCTAATCATACGGACAAAAAAGGGAAGCCTATACATAACTGGGGAGATATAACACAGATAAATCCAGAAGATTTACCTGATTTTGATTTGTTTACAGGAGGATTTCCTTGTCAACCATTTTCTACTGTAGGAATGCAACAAGGAGAAAATGATCAGTATGGAAGGGGAACATTATTATATGATATTTTAAGAATTTGTGCTGTAAAAAAACCAAAATATATTTTTATGGAAAATGTAAAGGGACTAGCTACGAAAAGGTTTGAAAATACATTCAACACGTTGAAGAATTCATTAAAAGAAATGGGGTATGGAGATTTAAAATATGCGATACTTAATACAAAGGATTATGGGATTCCACAAAACAGAGAAAGACTATGGATGTTTGCTCGCTTAGGAGGATTGCCAGATGATTTCTCAATGACACCACCGACTATTGAAAATGGATTAAGATTGAAAGATTTTGTTGATGATAATCCAGAAGATTTCTTGTATTTGTCACAGAAACAGATACAGAGGATAAAGGATTTTTATGGGATACCATCATTTGTTGTTTCAGAAGCATCTTGCTTTGATTTATACAATAGAAAGATAAGAGATGATGGCATTAGCATTACAATTTTAGCACCTGAGCATAATAAATTAAGATTGGTTGAGCCTACAGGTTCTGATGGGATAGAGGTTGTTCGTAAATATTCGGTGACAGAACAATTTAGATTGATGGGATTTAAGGATGGAGAAATTGATTTTGCAAATCAATCATATACACAGTTATCTAAGCGAGCAGCTAATGGTTGGGATGTAAATCTTGTTGGAATATTATTAAATCATATATGGGGGCAATTATTATGAAAATAGATTTTGCAACACTAGCATTTGGGCACAAGGTCAAAGTTGGAGGTTCAACGCCTAATTGGGCAACGGCGTTGGGACAGGGAAAGGAACATAAAATAAATAATGATGCAGAAATTGATGAATTATTAAAAGGAATGGTATATTCCGCAGTTCCACTGGAAAAAGTTTCAACTAAAATAGGAAAAGGTGGAAATGTAGTTTTTGGAAATGTAGAGAACTCACCAGTAGTTTTAGCTGCTCTTTTTCAGAAAGTATATGTAAATGATGTGCTTATAGATGGCGGGAAATATATTCTGTTAATTACAAGAGACACCTCTATGTCTCATGCAGGGAGACTTAGGGTTAAATATGGACCCAGTAATACATATTATGACAATGAAGATATATATTCTAATGATATCTTTATAAAACAGATGAAGAAACAATTAGGGTTAGGAGAAAATGCATGTTGGTTTGTTTCAGATATAAATATTAGAAATCAAAATGAATTGATTCTAACAGCAACAATTGTTAATGATACGGAAAATGTTGAATATGATGATACAAAGGCTTTACATATGGCATGGGGAAAACTTAACCCTACTTATGTATATTCTATAGATAAGCAGAATAAAGGTGAAAAAAATAGAATAATATTTGGTGCATCGGGAACCGGTAAAAGCCATAAACTTGAAAAAGATAGTGAGGTTTTTGGTGATAATGTTGAAAGGGTAACTTTTCATCCTAATTATTCGTTTTCACAATTTGTTGGTACATATAAACCTGTTCAGGGAGAAAATCTAGGGGATATAACATATGAGTATGTTCCTGGACCATTTATGAGAGTTTATACACGAGCAGTAAATAATCCAGGGGAGGATTATTTGCTTATTGTAGAAGAAATTAATAGGGCTAATGTAGCAGCAGTTTTTGGAGATATTTTTCAGTTATTAGATAGAAAAGATGGTGTTAGTGAATATCCGATTGCAACGACAGAAGATATAAAAAAATATTTGAGAAAAGAACTTGTGTGTTTGAATTCTGAAGAAAACGATGAATATGGCAATAAAATATTTAAACAAAAGGATGAAGATAAATACACAAAAGAGGATATTAGTAAGTTATTATATATGAAAATTCCAGAAAATATGTACATATGGGCAACAATGAATAGTGCAGACCAAGGCGTATTTCCAATGGACACAGCATTTAAGCGTAGATGGGAATTCGAATATTTAAGTGTCAATGATGATGAGCAGGTTGCAGCAATAAAAGATTATGTTATACCAATGTGTTTTAAGGATTATAAAGCAGACCATTATATTGGATGGGATAGTTTAAGAACAAGGATAAATAATATTTTGACATCTGAAAAGTGTAAGGTTAATGAAGACAAGCTTTTAGGACCATTTTTTATATCTAAAAATATGTTAGACGAGATAAAGAATAATAAGGAGCAAATAGACGAATTAGAAGCAAAAGATGAAGCTTCTCGGACTGAGAAAGATAGCGAAGCACTTAAGGATATGCATCAAAAAGAGAACAATTATATAAAAGCATTTGAAAGTAAAGTAATCATGTATTTGTTTGAAGACGTTATGAAGATGCGTCCGGAGAACATATTTATAGGTCATCATAAAAAGAATGGAAAGATGATTTTTTCAGAAATATGTAAAGCCTTTGAACAAGATGGTGAAGGCATATTTGGAATTGAAGATTTGGAAAATATATAAAGAGGAGATGAGAGACAATGACGAAAGGTTTCTTTCGTGAGAGAAAGCATTATTCTTTACAGGAAATAACAGACAATTTGATTAATATAAATATGGAAGAAACCAGACGCATTGTTGGGATTCTTAAAAAATATGGAGTAGTTAAAGCTGTAAAAAAGAATAAGCCGGATTTTGGTGATTTATCAAATGAGGATATTGTCTTGACGGATGTGGTAGACAGCTCAAGCGATATAGAATATATATTTGATTATGTTGGTGTCGTTGTAATCGAGGGACAAGTTTTTAAATGTTATCCTAAATATATCAAATCAACAGAGCATCTATTTGAAAACATGAAACAGGTTTTAAAGGTCATAAAAAAATACAATGCATCAGAGCAATTAATTTATCTGTTTAATGGAGAAGATGATAGTAAGATTTTTAATAGATTGGCTGTATCTATTCATTTGTTAGAGACATATTATGCTGATGGTTTGTACACAAATCAGAAAAATATAATTGAAACAAATGGAGAAGGTGAGATTTTATGGGATAAGACTATAAATGAAACATTTGCAATTATACAGAATAATAAACCATATTATGTGGAATTACAGACCAAGAATACTATTGACAATGACTATGATTATTTTCGGCGGTTACATGAATGTGTTCTTACACAATGTAGCAGAGAATTATCAGATGTAGGACTTTTAGAATTGTTTGAACTGACAGAAGTTGAGCTGACACAAGAAGAGTTATCTGATTTTGGTGATGCGAGTTATATATTATATAGGTTACAGTCTGAGATACAAACTCAATATATTACAAGAAAACAGAATCTTCTAAAAACAATATATACATATATTGCTAACGAGAAAACAGATAAAAATGATGTGAGCTATAGTTTATATGGAACGAATAGTTTTAATTTGGTTTGGGAAAAAGTATGCGCTGATAATTTCGGAAGTGTTCTAGACAAGAAAATAGTAGATCTTCCATTTGGCAATTTGGAATGGAAGAAAGCTGGATATAAAGATAAAACATTAAGAAAAGTGATTAAATCGCCAAGATGGAGAAAAACAGAGTTTCCGGATGTAGAAGATCCGAAGGTAGAAACATTAAAACCTGATTTGGTATGCATATATCCGGTTGATGAACAGAAAAAAGATTATTGCTTTGGAATATATGATGCAAAATATTATTGTATAGATTATCAAATATACGGAGATAAAGCTATCATTAGTGGACAACCGGGGGTAGGAGATGTCACAAAGCAATATTTATATCAATTAGCGTTTGATGATTTTATTATGAAACAGGGATATAGATATGTGCAAAATATGTTTTTCTGTCCTGACGAAGTTGGAGATAAGCAGTATGGTTGGGTACAGATGGAAATTCTAAATTATGTTGGAAATAAAAGATTGGAAAATATAGCGGTTGTAAAATTATGTGCATCAAAGATGTATCAACTGTATCTTGATAATCAGACAATTAGTGAGCATGAGATTAATCAATATATACCAGATATAGGTAGACAGAAAATATCAGAGCAAAATTTTGCTAATCGAATGCTGGCATATCTTATGCGTATTACAAACGCTAGTAAAATGGCTGAGGAAAAACTTGAGATGAAAGCAGACCAAGGAAAATTGATATATCCTAGACAGATAAAAAGAGAACTGGGAGCAAAGATTATTTATGATGCTATCTGCCCGGTTGCAAGCAAAGCTTTTTATGGATTTAATCCGTATGAAAAAGAAAACTATGGCACTATGGTAGCAGAGGATATAGGCAATTCTTATGGAAGATGTAATCAGATTGCGGATGCATCTATTGAAATAGAGAAAAAGATAAAAGAGTTGTCGGAAAAGGAACTTCAGGATGAAAATGTAATTATAGATATTCTCAGGAAGTGTTTTGAGGATAAAGAAGATATAGTATCTATGGCTGAAGGGGATAACTTGGAGATGCTGGTTGAAAAAGTTATGGAATTAGTAAGGAATTTGTATTTGTAAATTGTAATTAATATTTCATAATTATGAAGATAGGTATTAACTGCCTAAGTAAAATGGTCAATTGAATTTAAGAAAGAACGAGAAAGTGATGAGACTGAAATGAATAAGAAGTGCCAAATATTTACTCCTGATGGGTATGTAAAAAAATTATTAGATTGTATACAGTATTGCGAAAATATATACGACAAGAACATATTGGAGAATTCATGTGGAGATGGAAATATTTTGGCTGTAATTGTAGAACGATATATTGATGATGCAAAAGCACATGGATTATCAAATCAACAGATAAAAAAAGGTTTATCAAAGCATATATGTGGTGTAGAGATTGATCCAGAACAATATAAGAAGTGTCTTCAGAAATTAAATTCGTTAGCAAAAAAAAGGGGGATAAATGGTGTTAGGTGGAATATCGTTAATGAAGATTATTTAAAATGGGAATGTGATAGAAAATTTGAATTTATTGTAGGAAATCCTCCTTATATTACATATCAAGAATTAGATGAAGAAAATAGAGATTATGTAAGAAAAAATTTTTCTACATGTGAAAAAGGAAAATTTGACTATTGTTATGCATTTATTGAAAGAAGTGTAGACAGCTTGAGTGATGATGGTAAAATGTCTTATTTAATTCCAAGTAGTATATTTAAAACGGTATTTGGGCAAAAACTTCGTTCTTATATTAAATCATACTTACAAGAAATATATGATTATACTCAGGATAAAATGTTTGATGATGCATTAGTAAAATCAGCTATAATTATAATTAATAAATCTATAATGAACAATGAAATGATTTATTATGATATGGCAAATGAGGATAAAATATATATTAATACTGAAAACTTAACAAATAAATGGTTTTTTACAAAAAATAATATACCTGGAACAAGGCGTTTTGGAGATTATTTTCAGGTTGCTCATGTAGTTGCAACCTTATTAAATGAAGCCTATGTGTTAAAAGAGGAAAACTGTCAAGATATAAATGAGTTTTATTGCTGTAATGGCAAGAAAATAGAAAAAAAGGTTGTTAGGGAAACAGCAACCCCGCGTTCGTTACGATATAAAAAAAGGGAAAAAATAATTTTTCCTTATGATTATAAAAATGGGAAATTAATTAGATATTCAACGCAGCAGTTTAACACACAATTTCCAGGAGCAGTTAATTATTTAAATGACTTTAGAGAACAGCTTGATGAACGAGAAAGTGACAGAAACGCATTATGGTTTGAATATGGTCGCTCTCAAGCATTAGCAGGATTGAACAAAAGAAAGTTATTGATTTCTACAGTCATCACTGAAAAAGTAGTAGTATATATGTTAAAGAAAAAGTGTATACCATATGCAGGAATGTATATTGTGCCAAAAGCAGATAATAAAACATATAAACTGGAGGATGCTAAGGAAATTTTAGAAAGTGATGAATTTATGAAGTATGTCCAAGATGTAGGGATTCATATTAGTGGAACTTCTTTGAGAATCACATCAAAAGATATTGAAGAATTCAAATTTTAGGAGGTAGCTTGAGTGGAAGAATTAAAATATGTTATAGAAGATAGTACGATAGCGGAATTGTTAGGTGTGCAGAATTTTTCTACAGATGAGGCTGCAATACTTGAATTAGTTAAGAATGCATATGATGCTAATGCATTGAATTTAAAAATTACATTTCAGAATGATACACTTCGATTTGAAGATAATGGCATTGGTATGAATGCAGACGATATAAAAAAACATTGGATGCATATAGGTAAAAGTAGCAAAGAATATGAAATAATAGATGAAAATAATAAAAAAAGAATTCAAGCTGGTTCGAAAGGTGTTGGAAGATTTGCATTATCGAGACTAGGGTATAGTGTATGTTTGAAATCAAAAAAAATAGATTCTGTTGGTGTAATTTGGAAAACAGATTGGAATACATCTGTTTTGGATGAGAGCTACGACATTCACACTAAAGGAACTGATATAGAAATAATAGGATTAAGGGAAAAGTGGAATAAAAAACGCATAGAAAATTTAAATAAGTACTTAGAAAGAACTTATCATGATACATCTATGGAGATAAGAATTATTTCGGATAATTATGAGGAAATTGTAGAGGAACATTTTCCTAAAGCTAAAGTCGGAATCAATTGTAGAAGTAATATTGTTTTAAAGTATAATCAAGGAATCTTAGTGACATCAGTAGAGTCAGATGAGTTCGAAAATGAGGCTTTAAAATATTGTCCAGGGATTGATATAAAAAAATACGAAACGAAAACTGATATTGTTAATGAGTTTAAAGGAAACAAAATTACGGAGCTTTTAGATGCTGATATACAAACAGTGGTTAATGATATTGGCGAATTTTCAGCAAATTTATACTTTAATATTTCACCATCAAAAGATGAAAAAGAGAAATTTTTATACAAGTATTTAAACACACCTGAAAATATTGAAAGTGGAATAATATTATATAGGAATGCATTTAGTATATCTTCATATGAAGGAAGGAAAGATTGGTTAGGACTTGGAAAAAGATCTAGAAAATCCCCTGCGGCAGCTTCTCATCCAACGGGTGCATGGCGTGTGAGAGAAAATCAGATGGCAGGTTATGTTATGATAGATAAAAAGAAGAATGCTGTGCTTCAGGATATGGCTAACCGCCAAGGCTTAGATGAAAATATTTATTATCAGTTATTTGTTGAAATAATATTAGTAGGCATTAAAGAATTTGAAAGATATAGACAAAATATTGTTAGAAAAATAAATGTTAAGAATCAGGTAGAAGGGCAAAAAGCAACACCTATTTCTGATCGAGTATTAAACCGACCGACATCTGTTAGTGGTCTAACAAAGGAAGAGGCAAAGCAATTAGCAACAGAAATCAAAAGTTATAAAAAGGAGGGAAAACAATATCAGAAAGATAAAGAAGCGGTAGAGGCTAGATATAAATATGATGTAAGAATTTTAAATGTATTAGCAACAACGGGATTAAAAGCTTCATCCATAGCACATGAAATGAAAAATGATAGAAATGCCATATATGATAATTACAATAATATAGTAGATGCATTAAAAGAATATGGTATGTGGGATGAATTGAATTCTTCCGAAAAAACGAGGAAATCTTATAAAAATGTTCCCTATTTGTTGGAAAGTAATGATGTTGTTGGAAAAAAATTGGTGACATTCATGGATACTATGCTCGAGGAAATAGAAAAAAAACAGTTTGAGCTTAGGTACCAGAGCATAGCAGATATCTTAACTGTTATAAAAAAAGTGTGGGAAAGAGATTATGCATGGCTTAGTATTGAAATAATTATGGATGAAGATATTGTTTGTCAGATTTCAGAAGATATATTGCAGGTTATTTTTGATAATCTGATTTTAAATAGTGTGCAGCAAAATGAAAATACGCAAAAACTAATTATCACTATATCTATAAAGGAGACTAATGGTTTTTTAAATATTAAATATTGTGATAAAGGAAAAGGACTTGATGATAAGTATAAAATGGATCCAATGAAAATATTAGAGGTACATGAAACTACAAGAACTAATGGACATGGCCTCGGAATGTGGATTGTAAATAATACATGCATAATGTCAGGAGGGGAAATACAGAAGATAGGTGGAGAAAAGGGGTTTGAAATAGAATTTACTATAGGAGGAAAAATATAATGGAAATATTAAAGATTTTATATATAGATGATAATCCGGAGCCTTCATTATCGAAATACTTGGATAAATATAAGAATTCGAGTTGTGATATTGAGTATTCAGATATTAAATTTAATCCAGATGAAGGATACGAGAGCTTGATTAATAATGCGGAAGTTAAATCAGCAAATATAATTTTTATAGACTCAAAGTTATTTGAAAATAGAACAGCAATAGCAGGAAAGTTTACAGGAGAAGAATTTAAAATTATTCTAAAAAAATATTTCCCATTTATAGAGGTGATTGTTATTACACAAAATGATATCGCCCCAGATTATGAAACAATTTCTAAATATGATTCTAAATGCGGAAAGACACCAGAAGAATATTATGATGAAGAGCTTCCACCAATATTAGACCAATGCATTAGAAATATTTTTGAAGTCAGAAAAATTGCTTCAGAAATGCAAAAAAATACTAGTTGGGAAAAAGTTATGGTAGAAAAAATAGTGAATTCGATCAATGGTCAAGGGAAATTTGATGAACTTACTAAGAATGATATTGATGATGTGATAAAAATGTTTCAAGAGTTGCAGACGAAAGTAGAAGGATAGGGATATGGACTACAGAAGAACAAAATATTGTCCGGAATTAATTGATGTACCGAAAAAAAAGAAAGCAGTAGAGAAGTTAGTTGAAATAGAGCATCCTAATGCAAAAGATATGCATAGCTATATAAGTGATAATTCACAGAAATTTAAGCTGGAATTCATTAAAGCTTATAATGGAAAATGTGCATATTGTGGAGCTTCAACTGATTTGATAAAAAAGACTGAATTTGAAATAGATCATTTTTTATATGAAAAAGCTCCTATATTTGCTACAAAAAAAGATGCGGGTTATATGGAAAATTTAATCCTATCATGTCATGACTGTAATCATAATAAAAATTCATTTTGGATTGAAAAGGAAGAAATGGATACATTGAATCCGGATGGAGAAAAAATTAAGAATGTATTTATAAGAGATGACAAATATTATATTCGGATAAATGATGAGTTTAAAGAAAATACAACTATAGAAGGATTTTATAATAAGCTTTGTTTGGGATCTGAATTACATAGGTTGGATTATTTAATAATGAATATAATTGGATTGCAGAGATCTTGTGAAGACAATAGTGATTTATATGTCGGACTTGGGAAAATACTGGATACAATAAGGGAAAAGAGAAATATTATGTAGAATAAAGTTCTAATCATAAAGTTATATTTATGCAATATTACGCAGAAAAATTTTTGCAAAGAAGGAAGTGAATTTATGGACATAAGGCAGCTAATCGGTGAAACCACAGATTACGACAAAAAACTTGCACTTGAAGAAAAGAAACCTAAGAGTTGGTGCAAGAGTATCAGTGCATTTGCCAATTGTTTTGGTGGCAAGCTTATATTTGGTGTATCGAATGATAATGAGTTAGTGGGACTTGCAGATGCTGAAGGTGATGCCGAGAAAATTAGCGAAGCAACAAAAACACATTTGAATCCAATACCGGAGTTTAAGTTGTATTTTGAAAAAGATGGCGAAAAGATTTTTGTTATTGTGGAAGTTATGAAAGGGCAGCAGACACCATACTATTATGAAGGTGATGGACAACTCATTGCATTTATGCGTATAGGAAATGAAAGTGTTCCGGCGACACCTTCGCAGTTAAGAGAGTTGGTACTTCGCGGAAGTGGTGAAAGTTATGATAGTCTGAAGTCAAGATATGATTTTAACAATATGTCCTTTACAAAATTAAAATCAGTATATAAACAGAGAACGGGGAATATATTTGAAGATACAGATTATGAATCTTTTGGGCTGATTGATGAAAAAGGAAATCTAACGAATGCTGGAGCACTTTTGGCAGATGAATCACCGGTACGTCATTCCAGATTGTTTTGTACAAGATGGAATGGACTTACTAAAGCATCAGGAATAGTGGATGCATTTGATGATAAGGAATATACTGGCAGTCTTGTCACATTGTTGCAGGCAGGAACTGATTTTGTGAGAAATAATTCCAAGAAAGCATGGCGTAAGGTTGGTGACGGCAGAATTGAAATGCCTGATTATCCGGATAGAGCAGTGCTTGAAGGTGTAGTAAATGCATTGATTCATAGAAATT
>ERZ827156.3452-NODE-3452-length-14270-cov-3.955047_pt1 | contig 14270 bp, 17 predicted proteins | sample MGYA00519919_ERZ827156 | MGnify/ENA primary metagenome ERZ827156 (study PRJEB31778, sample SAMEA3449269) | human gut metagenome | biome: human gut; feature: human-associated habitat; material: faeces | place: United Kingdom | collected 2010/2012 ... | reverse complement strand
AATAGCGTTTGCTGAAATAAACAAAGGAGTATTTTGCCGTTGCTAGACACACCAATTGTTTGATTATTATGCCTGCCAGAGATTTCACTAAGCAAGAATCCATTCTGTTCTACTCGAACGTGGTCATCGCCGTCATCGGCGTCTTCTTTACCACCGTCTTTTCAAAGGTGGGACGTCCCTCATTCTCTTCATCCCACTAGACCACGCTGAACTCCATTGCTTCCGGAATCGTGTCGTCCATGTTTATGGCTTGCGCAGCGAGTGAGGAGTAGCATTTCCAAGTCTGCTTCCGGAATTGCCTTCTTCGGCATGTTTATCCTGCTGCTCGGAGCCCACTTCTGCAGAGGCTGGGATATTGCGGTGTGTTTTGTTCACCGTGTTCACTCGTAGTACCTCGTCATCCAGATCCTCATTCTCGTGTACATTGTCGGCGCCAGCATCATGTGCTTCGCCGTTGCCGCGATCATCCCCGCCTTCAACGATCTGTCCGATCCGGACTATAAGGAGTACTTCGTGTCCGGCAGCAAGAGCATCCTGACGCTGATTCAGGAAAACAAGAGTCTCCAGGAGCTGTATCCCTATTTGGAGGAGACCCTGGGCTTCTGCGGTCTCTACGACTTCACGGATGTGCTGGGATCCGGCTGCGCGTATTCCAGCCAGCAGGCGTGCACGTCGCCGAAGTACACCTTCCTGACGCTGGTCACCTCGCTGATCACCTCGATCTTCAAGGCCTGCGGAAGCAGCTTCATCGTCCTCCTGCTGGTGGAGATCGTGTTCCTCGTGATGATCATCATCGCCAACAAGTCCACCAAGGACCTGAAATCCTCCAACCGCATGCCTCTGATGCAGTCCGCCCCGCAGGCTCCTGGCATGTACCAGGCCACTCCCTACAACGCGGCCAACCCTGCGGGCACCACATCCGTTCAGATGACTCGTGTATAATGGAGTGTTTGTTTTACCAACGGAGCTTCCACAGAGATCTGCTTCTGCTCCATTGGCGCTGCGTGACCCACGATGAACTCATTGAACTGGCTCGATACAGGCTGTATTCAAGTGGGCCCTGGCTTTTCGCTGAACTCTAGCATGTGAAGCTCCCGGTAGCGTGCACAGTCCTCAGCTGCGCGTTCATTAAGGACGGATCGCAAGCATTGCTGACGACCCAGAACGGGTGCTATGTCGCCCATCTGAAGGATAGCTGGGAGTGCGAGCACCTCTTCCATCAGAGCGAGTCGCCGATTCGGGTCGTGAAGGTGGTGCCTTGCCCCTCCGCTCTCCGCATCCTGTGCGTGTACTCCAACTTCGCCTCTCTCTTCGAAATCAAGAACACGGAGAACGATTTTTCAACGACCATTCTCAAGACCTACTACGGCTTTCCGAGCCCAATTCTTTGCTGTAGAATGATGTGCAATGCATTACGAGTAGGCGATACACAGGAAAGCCACTTTGTTCTGGTGGATCACGAAGGCACGGTCGTGGTGCAAGCCTACGATTCCGACGCTCCCGTGTGCACGATCCACTACAGCGCCGTCGAGGAACTGTGCTCCATGAAGTCGGTCAGTCGCCAGTTCCGCCGCATTCGCAAGGTGGCGTTCAACAAATCGGGAAGCAAAGCTCTCTTCGCGTTCATTTCCTCCGAAATCTGCTGCGTGTACGATCTAGCCCATCCGGACAGGCCGGTCAGTTTTATCACCATCCGCAGCTGTCCTCGCTCCGTCAGGAAGCACAACGTGCCCAATCGGTTCCGCTCCTTCACCTTCTTCGAGAATGACGTGATTCTCCTTCTGACGGACATGGAACTGTACAAATGGAACTATCTCGCGACGCAGCCGGACAAGGCGCAGATCACCTGTCTGTTCTCCATCCAGAAGAAGGTGACTCTTCGCGACATCGCATGCACATCGACCGGCGGACTGATCGGTGCTCCTCATCCCACCGTCTGACTCGCAGAGATCCTGTCCACGGAGGGCATCTCCCTCTTCTCGCTCACGCGCCAGGAGGGCGAGATCCTGCACGAGCGCACGCCAACCGAGGGTGCCACGCATCTCAACACCATCCACCTCACACGGGTGTGCTCCTTCGACTCCATCCTCGACTCTCCACACAAGAAGTACACTCTCTGTGGGGCCCCCACTTTTCGATGACACGTAGTGGTGAGTCGCGAGATCCCGGGGCTGCTGCAGTACACCTTGCAAGTGCCCGACAGTATGATGAAGTTGCGAAAGAAGCACGCGGTGTTCGGTTCCTACAAGAACGAGCACCTGCTGCCCGCGTCGCCACCCTCCACGCGCAGCGATTCCTTCGTGGGCAGTGAAGTGTGAGTGCTGGGCGAGGGCGTGACGACCAGAGCGTGCGACATGGAGGAGGTGGCGAGCAGTCTGAGCGTGAGCGACTCCAACTCGGGTCTGTCTCTGCTGCGCTTCAGCCTGCCCAAAGGCGTGCTGGTGGTGGGCTACGATCTCCTTCAGACGCGCGTCGACGTGACCGTTTCCTTCCACCGCGAGCTGGACGGCGTGAGTACCAGCGCCGTCTCCACGCTGTCCCACACTTCCTTCAGCAACTCCACCACGCAGCTCACCACCGCCTCCTACGCCGGTCTGGTCATCGACGGTTTCTGCGGTGATGCGGCGTGAGGCGTAGTGCGACCGGAACAGCCCAATGCGCGGCTGGAGGGCGTGATGGACTACGTGCGCACGCGCGTGCACACCCTGGTGGAGGAGACGCGCGCCACGCCCACCAGCGCCGACGGCAAGCACGCGCTGAAGGCGCCGAACCGCCTGCGCACGCTGCTGACGAAGATTCTGGTGGTGGCAGCGGCATGTATTCATTGGTAGAGACTGTTCGACGACGTGAACCACGCGCTGCCCGTGGAAACCAAACCAGCAGCGAGCCAAACGGAGCGCGCGGACGAGGGCGAGGCGAAGGAGGGCGAGGCGGGAAAGAAGGGCGCCGTGGAGAACGACGATTTCTTGGTGGAAGCGCCCAGTCTATTCTTCGCCGTGATGTGGTAGGGGTGAGGGGGGTCCCCCACTTTTAGCAACGACGTGATGATCCGCGTGACGAACGACCGCGTGCTGCACGGCGTGGACCTGGCCTCGAACCCGCCGATGTCCTACTACAAATACAAGCACGTGAGAGAGAGAGAAGACAGTGACGGCTAGTTCGAGAAGCGTAGCAGCTACGACGAGAGCGAGAGCGAGAGCGAGGGCGCGCTGTTCGCGGAGAGCGAGAGTGAGAGCGATGGGTCCACACACAAGCAGATGTGCTCGCAGTGTAGCATGGTCCACCTGTGGGTGTGGGCGGCGGGCGTCAGGCGTAGGGACGACTCGCCGTGCATCACCCACCACTCCTCCTTCATCACGCTCGACTACTCCCAACACAACCTTCTCTCCCTCCTCCACGCCGCCTTCGTCTTCCCGCGCCTCAGCGTCACGCCCTCGCCCGCATCCATCGCCACCATTGCCGACGCCGCGCAGCGCACGCTAGACGCGCTGAGCGCGCTGCGCAACCCCGCGTACCTCTGCGACATCAACCGACGCATCATTCTGGTGAAACTCCTCAAGGCGCTGTTCACGCACGTCGCCACCAAGGCCAGCAACGGCGCCGTGTTCTTCGTGCGCAGCACGCTGAATCACTGCTGGAACAGCGTGGTGGAGGAGGGCGACCTCTTCTCGCTGGCGGTGCTGGTGGCCTACTGTCGCGTGTACAGTCGCGCCATGAAGACGGACGTGTTGCAGTGTGTGGAGAACAGCAAGCGCGTGGACGCCGACAACATGCTCATCGCGCTGGCCGAGGTGTTCGACCGGCGGCAGTTATGGGGCCGCAAAATGGAAACGCTGAAATACGTCCTGAATTCGGCCAAGCTGGCCCATCACTTCATCGTCTCCTACGACTGCCCCAACGGCCCCAAGGATTCCCAGTCCTCGTCCTCCACGCCGAACAACGTCCGGAACTCGCGCAACCGCAGCGCCGAGGACGAGGACGCGACGCCCGCCAGGCGCGGTAGTGCGCGGACCACCGAGGGCGTGGTGACGGAGTTCTCCTCCACGCCCGGAGACGAAAACGAGGGGTCCCCCACCGGCATGCTGTGCGCGGTGTGTCGGCAGCCGGTGCAGGGTCTGTTCGTGATCTGCCAGTTTTGCCGGCACGCCTTTCACGTGGCGCACTACCGGGAGTGGTTCGCCGCCAACGAGTATTGCCCCGTCGTGGACTGTCACCACTGCTGTAACCATAGTCAGACGGCCGATGCGAGTCCGTTGTGTGTTTCTTGCAACAAACCCACTGTAGGGATTGATCACTCTTCTTTTCCACTGGAATGGATGTTGAGGATGAGTGCCAATTGGGCGGTCCTCCTGCGGAATCGACAGTTTGCGCGGGAAAAGGAGACTGATTGCATAGATGGCGGGTTCTTCGATTGTATACTCTGACAGTGATCGAGAAGAGTGTTCGAGGCGAACCTTCTTGGATGTAGTAGGGAGAATCGAGCAGCCGTTGTTTTTGCCTCCCTTCGAGGTTTCCGACTTGTTATCCACATCGTCGTTGGAATCCTATCGTCTCCTATCAGCAGAGAAGGGGAGGGAGGTGTATCCGTCCATGGAGGAAGTGTGGACGCCCATTGCACCTCTGCCCTCTGCCGATATCGAGTCCATGCTGGAAACGATGAATGGAGATGTCCCGGAAGGAGAAGACATGGCATGGCTGCCGAGCTGGATTGACAACGCGCAACCGCCGTCCAATGAGAAACGGTCTTACGAATCCTATCTCCGGCTATGGAGGAAGTATCTCACTTGTCTGCTATGCACCGACAAATCCTCTCAGTTCCAGCGAAAGCAGGAGGTACGCTCACTGGAAAACGAACTGGTGCGATGGGTGGGACAAATCGACTTCACCGGCATTCCAGAAGATGTCCAGAGTATCCAGAGTGTTCTAGGGCACTTTGATGTGTTTGTGATGACGGAGAATGTGCAGAGTCGTGTCGTTTGCGTTTCCATCCCGTAATCCCTAGTTGCTGAAGCAGTCGTGGAGCTGTCTCTATGTTCCGTCCCTCTTCTACTCCTCCTTTCTTCGCTACCTGATCAACAGTCCCAGAAGGAGTGAGGCTGTCATTCGCAATTGCACTTCCTTCGCCTCCCAGCAGTTCGCTCTCTTCCTCATCGAGTCTCTCACCTACACCGTGTCGCTTCATCTCTTCCACGACAAAAATCAGGCCGTTTTCCGCCATTGCTTTCATCTCTTCTTTTCTTCCTGCGAAGAAGCCCAAGTCAGTTGCGGCGTGTCTCTTCTTCCTCTCCTCTCTTCCCCTCTTCTTCCCTCTCCGTCCCATCTCTCTCTCTGCCTTCTTCTCATTCTTCGCATCTACCGCTCCGACCACCCTAATCTGGCCGATTTGTGGAGCTTCTCCTCCATCCAACCCCTTCTCGTGCGCTGGCTCGCACTGCTTCGCGATCATGCAATTGATTCTTCTCTCTGGCGAATCATGCATCGCGTGTTCGCCTGCAGTCAGTTTGGCGCCACCACAAACGATTGGAAGGAGCTGCTCAGTCTGTTCCAGTCCCACTTCCCCAAAACCCTCCCCATGCCCACAGCCACCGAGATCGGGTCACCCTCGATGCTGTCGTCACCAGACCGGGAGGAGTCGCAACAGGCGGTCGGTTTCGCTGCGTGAGTCCGAGCCGCGTGCTTGAGGTGTAGAGAGCCCATGCTGACTCCAGCCATTCACAACACCCTTCTGGGCAACCCACCACACGGCGTTGATGACATGATGTCTGAAACACATCACACTTCGCGGGACCTGCTGGATACGAGCGCGCTGTTCGAGACATTACGGTGTGTGTTCCGAAACTGCCGGAGTGTGGTGCTGAAGAAGGCGACGATGAACCTGCTGTTCGCGATCAATAACGCGACGCACGACTGTTCCCTTAAACTGGTGTTCGGGGTGTATTTGTTCCTGGTGTATGCCAACAACCAGGAGGAGGCGAGCGTGGGGCAGAATCGCAATCTGCTGAAGGAGGCGAAGAAGCGCTTCGGCGAGCAGAGGGAGTTTTATCTGGTGTTGTGCTATGCGGCGATGCTGAACACGCAGATTCAAAAACGTGGGGGTGTGGGGGCGTGAGATGAGGAATAGAACTATTCATGTTGTATTTGAAGGAGTACACAGAGTGTGTGCATCAAATCAGCCAGGAGCAGACGGACTTGAGGTTCATTTCCCTCCAACTCACGATGAACCTGTTTCTCTTCCATTCGTCTTCCTCCTGTCTCCCTCTCCTATTCGACTCTCTTCCTTCTCTTTTCCTGTCTCCCACTCCTCCTCTTTTTCCCCCTTTTTTGACCCTTCTCTCGCACGTCACCAATCTTCTGTCCTCCTTCGCTTCTCCGCTCTCCTCCGCCTCTCTCACTTCTCTCTTCTCCTCTCTCACCTCCTTCTCCTCTTCCTCTCTTCCTCCTTTCTTCCTCTCTTCCCTTCACACCTCCATCTCCTTCTTCCTTCAACACCTCTTCTCCACGCACCATGTCCTCACCGCCTCCTTTCTCTTCTCCTCCTCTCTCTTCTCTCTCCTCGATGACTACTTCCTTGTCGTCGACTCTGCCCTCTCACACACTCCGTCTATTCCACCTCCCATTCTCCTCCTCCTTCTCTTCACTCACACCATCACACATCACCCAACCACTCTCTTCCAACACGCCTCTCTTCCCATCCCACCGGACTGTTCTTCTCTCTCTTCCTTCGCTTCGTTCCTTCCCACAGTTCCCATCGCCTCTCAGAAGGAGTTTCAAGATCTTCTCAAACAGTACGTCCAAAATGTCTTCGATTTTTGGAATGCTATGATGAAGCACAAAGAGTACTTGTCTCTGCAGAGGCAAGTGCTTTCGATGGAGTGGATTGTGGTGATACTGAAGAATTCCTCCCTTTTTCTGGAGCCAACAGTGTTGAAGGCGATTCTGGAGTCCTTCTTCCCGATGCTGCCGTTGGATTGGTCGGAGGATTTCGTGGACTTTTCGGGCATCTTCTTCCTCCCTCTCATTGACCGATTTCAGGGCTATTTCGAGTATCACCATCACGTCCTTCTGCGCAACTGCAGAAAAGCCTTCTTCTTCTCCGTCCTCAAAGATACCGAAATCCCCACGATTCTGGTGTTCTTCCGAGTGCTGTCGAAGCCTTTTCGCCTCAGCCTTCTTTCTCTGCTGGGGCTAATCAGTGCCTTCGAGAACGATGGCGTGATTCACTTCCTGAAGGCCTTTCTGGAGTGTGGGGTGGCGGAAAAGACGGCTCTTTCTGTCAAGAGCGAGGAGGTTCTGAAGGATGCGACGGCGACGAGTCTGAGCGACGAGGAGTTGTCTGTGGTGACCCATGTTGTGATTCAGGTGTGCGTGAACGGTCTGTGCCACCTTTCTCGCCTCAGCAGCGACGGAGCGGCGAAGCTGGAGGAGTGTGCGGGCTTCCTGCTGGAGTTGACGGAGTCGATCGCACTGCTGAGCGACTCGCCTCTGCACTGCGACGCCGAGGCGGAGGGCGTGTTGCGCGACTGCGTGGCATGGGTGAAGGGGCAGGAGGAGGCGAAGGAGCGCGTGGTGGGCTACTGCAAGGAACACTCGCTGCGCGTGGGCAACGGTGGTGTAGTGGATTTCTGCGGACAGCGTTGCGTGCTTTCCTTGGGCGACCTGCCCGCCTCCTTCTATCCGCGCGTGAACGAGTATCTACTCCAGTTTGCTTCCCTTTGTCGTGTTTGCAACAAACACTCGAAAATGACAGCAAATAGGCCAGGAGCGACTCGTCCTTCAGCTCCTCGATCACGTAGTCACGTAACGCCTCCATCTCGTCCTCGTCGCTTTCCCAGCCACTCCGCACGACCAGCTCGTACGCGTCCTTGTACTGCTTCGTCTTGATGTGATGGACGATCCACGCCTTCAGCAGCGCCGGCTCCTCGCAGCACACATTCACACACTCCCGGTACGCGTCGGACAGGAACAACGTCTCGAACTGCCCCGCCGCCACCATTCGCCTCACCACGCGTGCGAAGACGCTCCTGTACGCGTCAATGACTCTTCCCTCGCATGTGATGAAGGGAAGGATGCTCGCCGCGTCGCCCGTGTCTCCCAGCTGCAGCAGGAGGGCCACACGCTCGTCATCGCTCATCACAAACAGCAGAAGGTCGCACAGAAGGCGGGTGAGTTGTGTGTCCGTCGCCTCCACACACTTCATCCACTCCCGCACGGCGGCCTCCACCTCCTCCTTCATGCACTCACACACGCCCTCGCACACCACACGCACGTCCTCCTCTCTCTCCACCACCACTCGCTTCGCACACGTCTTCAGCTCGCTCACCACACGTCGCACGGCTCGCACCACCTCCTCGTCATTAATCCACGCCCGTCCCTCGTTCTCCATCCACTCGCACCAACGCCACCTTCACGCCCACCGCGCCCTCCACCGCGCCGCACGCCAGCGCTAGTTGCTTCAGCACCAGCGCGTCCGTGATCTTTGCCTCCTGCACCACGCCACACACCCACCACAACACATCCACATTCTCCTTGTTCGTCCGAATCGTGTTCACCAAAAACACCTGATTTCTGACCTGCGCCAACACATCGCCTCCCACGGGAATCCCGAACTTCTGGCAGTTCTCCTGCACCCGGCACAGCGCCGCCTCCTTCTCCAGCACGCTTATTTCTAACAATTTCCTCTCTTTGCTCGATACACTGGACAGCAACGCTTCGCTCTGCGGGTGGCTTTGCAGTACACGCGCCACGGCACAATTCAGCAGGTATTTCGCACTTGGTGAAAACAGCTCCGATTTCGTCCGGAGGAGACGCGTGGCCTCCGCCGCAAACAGCGCGAAATCGATGGAGAAGAAACCCTCCAGCATGTACACCAGGCCCTCCACGCACGCCTCCTCCTTCTCCTCCTGCCGCGCCTGCTCGCACAGACCCGCCGTCTCCACCTCCACCTCCATCTTCAGCAACGCCTCCATCGCGTGTTCCGTCATCTCTTGATAGTCAAGGCCGCACTGGTCACTGATCGCCTCCATCACGCCGTGCAGGTACCAACACCCCACCGCCTCCGCGTTGAACACGAACGCCTTCTGCTCCTCCTCCGTCGTAATCATGATGTCATATTCGTTTTTTGTTACCATTTTAATCGCAGTGCGAATCAGCGGCAGGTGCCGTTTTTCAATGATCTCCTTGAGAAAGGATTCCTTTACCTGCAAAATAATTTTATTCCCGATAATGCCACAGGGGACAATCGGCTGAATCCAGGTTGCGAAGCTGACAGGAGAGGTTTCTTCTTCAATCATTTTGAGTGCAGTATGAAGCTGCCAGTTACAGTCGCATTTAAGGCTGTGAAATATATCTCCGGTCAGACATTCGCTGTGCACTCTAACTAAAGGCACTTTATCGGAGCCGTCATCTTTAACAAGTGCAACATGTTCGCATCCGGTGATAGTATCTGTGTATCCGATTATATTAAATTCTCCGAACTGAGTCGGGAGGAAAACTTCAACCTCTCTTTTCACAAATGTTTCACGTTTAAGTCTGTAAGCAATCAGGTCTGAAACTGTAATGAATTTTATATTATGTTTTTCTGCGAATTCGTGCAAATCATCTCTTCGCGCCATTTCACCGTTATCTTTCATAATTTCGCACATAATACCGGCTTCTCTATGCCCGCACATACGTGCTAAATCAACAACAGCTTCTGTATGTCCGCATCTTTTTAAAACACCGCCTTTTCTTGCAACACACGGGAACAAATGTCCAGGCCTGCGCAAGTCAGAAGGCTGTGCATCAGGCGCAATTGCAACTTCAATTGTTTTAGCCCTGTCATAAGCTGAAACTCCGGTTGTTACCCCGTATTTCGGATGAGCGTCAATACTTAGGGAAAAAGCAGTTTGCATGCTTTCGGTATTTTTTTCTACCATTTGCGGCAAATCAAGCTGTGCTGCGATTTCCTGCGATATTGCAAGACAAACAATTCCGCGGCACTCTTTGGTTATAAAATTTACCAGCTCAGGGGTTACAAACTGTGCTGAGCAAATAAGATCGCCTTCATTTTCTCTATCCTCATCATCTGCTACAATAATGGGCTTACCAGCTTTAAAATCCTCGAGTGCTTCTTCTATTGTATTAAATTGATTTGTCATAATCAGCAAAATCCATTTCTCTGGAGAAAATCCATGTTAATTCTTGACCTATTATCGCTCGTTGATAAAAATTTTTCAATATATTTCGCCATAATATCAACTTCAATATTTACATAATCTCCGTTTTTTAATTCTGATAAAGCAGTGCATTCATAAGTATGCGGAATAACCGCAATTTTAATCCTTTTCCCTGATATTTCCGCAATAGTAAGGCTGATTCCGTTCACACAGATAGAACCTTTCCTAATTACATAACGAAGTTCGTTTTCAGAAAGTTCAATTTCTAAATCAAAACTTTCTCTGTTTCTGCTAAGCGCGATAACTTTTGCCGTTCCGTCAATATGTCCTGAAACAATATGCCCGCCGAAACGCCCGTTTGCAGGCATCGCCCTCTCGAGATTTACATGCATGCCGGCTTTTAGATACGGAAAAGCAGTTACACGAAATGTTTCCGGCGACATATCAGCTTTAAAAGAGTTTCCGGAATTTTGTATAACAGTAAGACAGACACCGTTAACAGCAATGCTGTCACCAATTTTAGCATCTTCTAAAACCTTTGCACATTCAATCTCTATACCGTTTTCACTGATAGTTTGGATTTTACCGGTTTCTTCTGCAATTCCTGTAAACATGCGCTTATTATACCATATTGCGGCATAATTGTAAAATTTTGACAGATGCACAACTGTTAGGGTTTAAATGGAAGAAAAATTTGATTATTTAATACGACTGAATCTTTTGAAGAAACATTACCTATAAAAATAATGTTGTTGTTGCTTTGTTCTAAAATATCAAAAAATTTCTGCTTTAATTCTTCATCTTTATTTAAATCTTTTAGGAATTGGTCAAAATTATTTATTGAAACGCATACTCCGGCATTTTTTTCTACAGGTTTGCATTGTTTATCTATCGATTTAATCAACTCGCTTATATTATTATCGTATTTCAAATTTTTTGATGAAAATTTAAATTCGCTTTGAAAGAAATTGCAAATATCATTTAATTTTTCATCAGGCGCATTTGTTGTAATTAATTTAGGACACTCTACAGACTCCAATTTATTCAAATGCATTACCGCGGCTAATCTCTTGAAGATATCTTTATCATGTGATACCTCCAGCTCGTTTATTAACTGATAATTATCTAATACTGCTGCTTTTTGTTCTATTTCTTCCATTTGTCTGGAAGAAACAGACTGCCTCAAATCTTGATATGTATTTGTTTTTATCAAAAAAGTTTTGTTAGAACCAGCTTTTTTATTATATAAAACAGCACCGGCTGCTGCTAACGCCAATCCGCCAAGAGTATAGTATAAAAGTTTATCTCTGTTGTCTTTCTGCTTTTGAGAACTAAAATTATCCTTTTTCTGTTTTTGGAATTTAACATCTTTCCACTGTGGTACAAAATCAATCTTCATAATATATGATAAAGTGAGAAAAAATTTTTTTTGCTAGTAGAGATTTTTACCCCACCTTCCCCCCCTTTAACTCTTATGCTATAATTTGACTGTATGAAACGTTTTTTACGAAAATTATTTTCCAAAGTTACGCTGGTTATCCTCATCTGCATACTTGCACTTCTGGCATTCTTTTTCTGGGGCTGGATTGAGAAGCAGGCTATGAAAGCCAAAGGTATGTACTATATCTACAAAGGCGATCAGGCATATTCACAGGATAATATGGCTAAAACCCTCGATTATTATAAAGAAGGTTTAAGGCTCTATCCGGAACATTACGAAGCCTGGTTTAACCTTGGAAACATATATGCTGTTTATGAAGACTATTTCTCAGCTGTTGACGCTTATGAACACGCTATCAAATACAATCCGAAATTTGTTATGGCGCGTATGAACTTAGGAATAGTTTACTCTGAAGACTTAGGCTTCTTTGACGAAGCAATAGAACAGTTTGATACAGTCACACAGATACGATTATTTAAGCTCTGGATACCTTTTGTCTACAGCAATGTAAAAAGTGTAAAGGCTAACAGAGGACTTGCATACTACAACAAAGGCGTTGCTTATAAACAAAAAGCAATGTATCTGCCGCTCGATAAAAGATATCTTGTATTTAAATATCTGGGAGAGGCAATAGAAGCTTATGAAAAATCGCTTAAGTTTCTCAAGAAAAACTATGATGTTTATTACAACAAAGCTGTTGCACACCACCTGAGAGGCGAATACAGAGAAGCCGGACTTGCCTACTGTTCAGCGATTAAGCTGGAGCCGATGAAATTTGAAGCCCATTACAACCTTGCAGTTCTCTTAAGACAGCTGAACAGGCACAGAGATTCTATAAGCGAACTCCATAAAGCAGCTATATTAATTCTTGAAGAACCGGATTCATCTACTCTTGAATCTACTTATATCTTTAACCTGCTTAACGATGCTACAAGAAAATTTATAACAAGCGACGAGTACTATACACAGAAACTTTCTGATGAACCGCTCGGAAATATCGGCTACACATACGTTAACGGTAAAATCGTTCCGGATGAGGAGTTTGATAAAGCTATACTCAAAAACTTTAAAACCTGTGCAGGTTTTGAATATTTCAATGAAGAAGAGGAGGAAATTTATTAATGGAAAATCTTCACTTTTTATCAAAAATTTCTAACCTGCTCATCTCAGAAATAGATACAAAAGAACTTGCAGATGGTATAAAACAGCTTCTGCAGCAGATTGTACCTGTCAAAAGACTTCAAATTTATGTGTTTGATAACGTAACTAACACAATGCGCGACAGCTCAAACAACTGGAGCGTAATTCCCGATGAGTCAGAAATTTATAAAATCTATGAAAACCTTAAGGACGAAGATTTTGTTATTAATTCCAAAGCGTATAAACTGCCCGCACTAAACGGCGGAATAAGCTTTAAAATAGAATCGCTTGCAGTACCAATGCATAAAGACGGCTCTGATTTCGGAGTTATGGAACTGGAATTTGAAGAAAATACTACAATTAATACAGAATTTTTGTTCCTCATAAAAATTCTGTCCTCCCAAATTTCACTCAAACTGCAAAACATTGTGCTTAACGAACAGTCAAAAATAAATGTAGAATTTCATGACTCAATGAAAAATATTGCAAAAATCATTGAAACCCAGTACGAGTTAAATTATATTGTTCCGCTAATCGGAGAAATGCTTGACAGGTTTATATCAGACCATTTGATTTATGTATTTTTGAAACAGGACGGAGAATTTAAGCTTGTCTGGCCGAAAGCCTGCAAAGATGAAAGAATTTATGAAGCTCTGAAACAGCTTACGCCGGAAACAGGGTATATTTTGACAAACAATGATAAAATCGGCGCCTTCCCTCTTATATCAGAAGGAGAATTATCCGGCTGTATAGTTGCAAGAAGTACGCTTGATAAGCTTTCAAAACGCGATATAAGCTATCTGGAACAGCTTACCAGACAGTCAGCAATTACAATCAACAGGGCAAACACATACTCAAAAGTTCTCCAGTACGCAACTCTGGATGCTCTAACAAACCTTAACAACAGGCGGCAGTTTGAAATCCGCTTAAAACAGGAGATTGCAACAACCAAACGTCAAAAAACACCGCTCTGCGCGATGATGATTGATATTGATTTCTTTAAAAAAGTAAATGATACATACGGCCATGCGAGCGGAGATGAAGTTTTGAGAACAGCTGCTTCGGTTATAAAAGCTCAGCTTCGTGAATCAGATATCCCCGCAAGATACGGCGGAGAAGAATTTGCAGTTCTTCTGCCATATACGCATATAGAAGAAGCAGTAATTGTCGGAGAACGTCTAAGAAAAGCCGTTGAAGAAACACCAATTTTTGTTGACAAAAAAAATATAAATGTCACAATAAGCATGGGACTTGCTGAATTCGGTCAGGAAGAGAACGGAGAAGAATTATTTAAAAGAGCAGACAGCGCTTTGTATGAAGCAAAAGAAAGCGGAAGGAACAGGGTATGTATAAGCAAAAATGTGTAAGTTTAGAAGATACAAAGGCTCTTGCATATAAATTCGCAAATTTAGTAAAAGAAGAAGGTTGTTTTGTTAACCTTTTCGGAGAAATAGGAGCCGGAAAAACAGCATTTGTTAAGCTTGTTGCAGAAGCTCTCGGGATTAAAGAAAAAGTTACAAGTCCAAGTTTTGTTA
>ERZ827156.3451-NODE-3451-length-14274-cov-4.545678_pt1 | contig 14274 bp, 23 predicted proteins | sample MGYA00519919_ERZ827156 | MGnify/ENA primary metagenome ERZ827156 (study PRJEB31778, sample SAMEA3449269) | human gut metagenome | biome: human gut; feature: human-associated habitat; material: faeces | place: United Kingdom | collected 2010/2012 ... | reverse complement strand
TGCGGGGAAGATATTGCTCACAGAATGAGTTTGCTTTTGAAGCAATGTAACCAAGTGCGCTGCTTTGTGCATGATCTGACCGAGTAGCTGTGTGACAACATATTGGTGCAGGGAGACTACAATTACTTCACGGCCTTTCCGGAATTCACTACGATGTGCAACTACATCCGAACCCTGAGTATACGGTGCTACCAAATGTTGTTCGATCTCGTATTTCAGCCGTGGGAGCGTTCCCTGTAGTATGAGCCGAACAACGGACTGAGTCTGCTCGAAATTCCGGAACTGGAATTTGGCGGCGACTACGAGATCATCAGCCAGTTGGAGGACTTCATGTTTTCCATGATCGAGAGCTGTTTGAATGCAACCGCCAGGGTGACGGACCCTATCGAGGACAGCGCAGTGATTGTTCTCTCCGGAGTTGATCGTAGAAGCTCATTGAGGAAACGCAGCAGCGCATTCACTTCCCGCAGATCGAGTACAGCAACATCACGGAGAAGCCGCAGGAGAATTTCAGCGACAAGGTGGACGCGATGGATCTGAACTTTGCGCCGAAGCTGCGTATCAAGCACAACGCAATCAAGGAGTGGGTGAACGAGAGTCGCTGTGTTTCGTTTCCATGATCGGTAGAGATTTCTAGAATTCCTGGCATTTTCTTCCAGGATGACTACATGCACGAGCTGGGTATTGATCCCAAGACGCAGCTCATTTCCATCTACCGGAACCCGTATTCCTACGAGATCCACAGTGCGCTTCGCCCATGTCATTCATTCGTAGACATCGAGTACGAGGACTGGGAAGTGCGCGGAGACATGACGATCCCTCCGCTGCTGGAGCTGGATGCCACGCCGGTGGAGGTGGTGGACTCCGAAGAGAAGATGAAGCGCCTCGTGTCCGTGCTGCAAACCTGCCGGTTCATCAGCGTGTCCGTGATGCAGCACCACTACCGCTCCTACCTGGGCTACTGCAGCGTGATCATGATCTCCTCGCCCACCACGGACTACATCGTGGACGCCATCAAAGCGCATGACAGCTGTTGGATGCTCAACGAAGTCTTCACCAACCCCGCGATCCTGAAGGTCATGTTCGACGCCGCCGAGCCGCTGCTCTGGCTGCAGCGCGACTTCGGCGTGTTCCTCGTGAACCTGATCGACGTGCAGCTGGCGCTGACCATGCTCGGCGAGAAGAAGCTCTCCGTCGGCGACGTGCTCAAGGCGCAGCTGGGCATCTACATCAACATGCGATACAAGCGTGCTGACTGGCGGTAAGTCTGTTGCCTTGATTCAACGCTAGCACGCGGCCGCTCACGCCGGAGATGGAGTTGTTCGTGCGGCAGACCACGCACTACAACCTCTCCATCACGCAGACGCTCGTGGGCCGGCTGCGCAGTCTGTCCAACCGGCACATCAACCGCGTGGGGGTCGCGCGGGCGCGTGAGGCGTAGATCGTGGAGGTGCTGTCCACGTGCAACGAGATGTGTCTCGCCACCTACCACAAGCCCGTGCAGACCTACGAAACCGGCGAAACGGCTCTGGCGGAGTGGGTGTGTGGTGTGAGTGTGATGGACAGATTGGGGTTGCTGCTAACTCCCGTGCAGAAGACAATCTTCCTTTCTCTGTACTACTGGCGTGATGTCGTGGCGAGGGAGTGGGGCCCCCCTTTTTCGATGAGACGTAGGCTGGACGAGTCGGTGCAATTTATCCTGCCGCTGCTGCACATCCTGCGTGTGGTGGACGCGCAGCCGCAGACGGTGGAGGCGCTGCAGCAGGCGCTGACGCCCATGTCGGAGGTGGTGGCGCGACGCATCGACCGGCTGATGTCGATCGTGCGGCAGTGCGCCGGTGCCAAGGCGACTGATAAGAATATGTAGGTGGTGTGTCTTTTGAGTGTGCTTTTGAGTGTGCTTTTGAGTGTGCTTTTGAGTGTGATGAGTGATGTGCTTTGAGTGATGTGATGTGATGTGATGAATGATGTGAGTGTGATGAGTGATGTGATGAGTGATGTGATGAGTGATGTAATGACTGATGTAATGAGTGATGTGATGAGTGATGTAATGACTGATGTAATGAGTGATGTGATGAGTGATGTGATGAGTGATGAGTGTCAAGACTGCCAAAACAGCAATATGACAATCACTCGCAATGATGAGACTTGTTCCGGCGAGACACTGTCTATGACCCCTAATCTTCTCTCTGAGCGCCCTTTCCGCAGCCCACTAACCTCCCCAGCTTCCCTCTCATCGTCCAAGAAGGCTGCGCCAACGGCACCGTACGCCCCCATCCCCACCATCACCCGCAGGACATACTCAAGCAAATCCTCGAGAACGACCGCTGTCTCTTCAACGGCATCGCCATCACCGACGTCTCCTTCCCCGCCACGGCCACCCTCCAACAGCTCACCGAGTATGAGGCCAACGAGGCGCGCTCCAACGCGCAAGACCTGCAGATCCGCATCAACCGCGGCCGATTCCGCCTCCTCAGCTCCTCCGACGCGTCTGCCGACAAGTTTTTGGTTTACACGCCCAACACGCTGCCGTACAATCCCAGCGCGCCCTTCCGCAACGCGCTGCCGTACATCCCGCTGCAGTTCACGCCGACGGGCGTGGCGATCGACCCGGTGATTCCGAAGGAGTTCGTGAACCCGTGCGTGGAGCGCTTCGTGAACACCATCAACGAGACGCTGACGCCGGGCCTGCTGGAGGAGCAGCGGCTGATCCGCGAGCAGTTGCACCTGGACCACATCCAGAGCGAGCTACAGCACCTGGGCAGCGTGGTGGAGGACGACACGATCGCGCTGACGCCCGACGCCGAGCAGCTGATCCTCGAGTTCAGCGAGGAGTCGGGGATTGCCGTGCCGGAGGGCCTGCCGCCGTGCTCGCTGAAGGAGATCTACCAATTGCCGCATAAGAAGAACGCGGAGGAGAAGGAGAAGGAGAAGGAGAGGGAGCTGAAGAAGAACGAGAAGGGCGGCGCGGCGAGTTTGGATATCAGCAAGCTGCTGGGGGTGGAGTCGACGAAGGAGATGAGCGACGTGGGCGTGAGGGAAGGGAGTGAGGTATAGGACCAGTTCATGAGCCACATCGGATGGACCGAGGAGCAGGACGAGGTTTTTGCCAGTGCGAGTGAGAACATCATGTACCCGTTTACGAAGGAGTGTCGTGTTTGTTGGAAACAGAGCACGCTTTGCAGATTTCGATGAGCTGGTCGATTAGGATAAAGGCAAGGAAGAAGAGAAGGGAGTAAAAGGAGTAGCTGGCGGGGTTGATCTTCCAGATGGTCTCGTACTTCTCTCGCAGGAGAATGGTGTAGGATCGGCCGAACAGGAACTAGGGATGATGGTATTTCCATGCACCGACGCAGAACACGAAGATCACCATTGCCACAGGACTCTCGCACGCCGAGAACAGCAGCAGGAAGAAGTACGAGATCATACAGCACGTAAACACGTCCCAGAGCTTATCCTCGTACGAGGTATAGGCAGTGTACACCTACCCTTCATTCTTCTCCTTCACAAGCAACGAAATCGACAATGAGACTGGCTGCGAACAAAAAGAACATCAGATTGCGCAGCAGGCGCGTCAGGAAGTACTCCTTTTCGCGCTTCACCTAGTTGTCAAATCGCACCCTCGCCGCTACGTTGACTTTGCCTCGTGTATAATCAATGTCGCTTCACATGAAAGGAAATGGAGGCACTTACGCATACAGAGACTTCTCCTGGAGAGACAATTCCTGAACGCTCTTCCAAAACTCCGGATTCTGTATACTACGCAATCAGAGGAGCTCATAGGAGCGACTTCTCCACAGAAGGACGGCGACGCATCTCATCTTGATCAGGATGGAACGAACTAGGGTGTTCTTGTGTGCTCATGACGGATTTCAATGGACAATGGCAGGCTGTATGTAGGTACGGAAGAAAGAAAGAAAGAATGATTCTTCGCAACTGACTGTTTCGTACAGACCCGTGCACACTCTTCTAGCTGGATTCTGCCCAATGTGCATCCACACCCAAATCATTTCAGGAGGGAACGCGGACGCCTGGCATCAGTCCCCTTTTCCCCGCGCCAATTACTTATTCCCCATCCCTTTCAAATGAGTATCGTTACAGAGAGGATCACACGGCTGGTCATATATGCCCTGTATCTCCAGAAAATGCGGCGTTATCGAGTAGGGATATCTTCGGCTTGTGTCTCATTCTGTTCACACTGGCGTTGTTTGCGTATGCCAGGTATTGGATTCGTGGGAAAAAGAAAACCGTTTTCGTGAATGGGAAGGTAGATTGCTCGTTGTGCGAAGTGACTATTGCAGAAAGCGAAGACGGTTGGATTTTTCCACCCCTATGCGAACAGCTGCGGAGGAGGAGAAAAAGTGTTGTGGGCTGCCATTGAGAGTCTTCAGGAGATTGCCGAGTTCCACTGTGGAGATAGAAGCTCACGGATAGATTCCAGCCGATTCACTGTGTTGTTTACACCGGAGATACAGAAAGCAAGGAGGAGATCCTCGAAAAGACCAGAGTAGGGCCCTTTCAACTGTTCTGATGTAGAAAATCCTCCACTTCGATATAAAGCCGTCATTTAGTCTGGAGATTGTTCGTCTTCACAATCGTGACCTGTTGGAAGCGAAAAAGTGTGTTTTCCCATCGGGCATCACGACATAGCTATCCTCACTTCACGATGCTTCTTCAGTCTCTTGCCTCTATTCGGGTTGTTCTAGATGGACTTCGACAATTCGTTCCCGATGTGTTTGCAGACACGACCGGTCTCGCCTTCACCTACCCCGTCGTCAAGATGCTCTGCGGCTGCAAGATTCTCTCCTACACTCACTACCCCACGATCAGCACGGACATGCTTCAGCGCGTGCGGGAGCGTCGCGCCCAATACAACAACGGTGCGTTCATCTCAAGCAGCACCACGATCTCCTTCATGAAGCTAATGTCGGCTTCCTCCTTCTCCCTCACACCCAGCTACTATCGCCTCTTCAGCGCTCTTTACGGCCTGGTGGGGCGCTGTGCGGACCTCGTTCTCGTCAACGGCACCTGGACCTACAACCACATCGTGTCACAGTGGCGCCAGCCGGACAGTCGAATCCTTGGGGCCCCCTCACGCGCAGAAACCTTCATCGTCTACCCGCCGTGCGACACGACGGAGCACCGCCAGCTGGGCGTGGGCACGCGGCGCGAGCGCGTGATCGTGTCGGTGGGTCAGTTCCGCCCCGAGAAGGATCACATGAAACAGCTGTGTGTGCTGCGCAAACTACTGGACTTGGGTGTGTGAGAGGTGGCGGCGTAAGAATCAGACGAGCGCTTCGACGACGTGAAGCTGGTTCTGGTGGGCGGGTGCCGCAACGCGGAGGACTACGCGCGCGTGGAGGAGCTGAAGAAGATGGCAGAGAACCTGGACATGGCCGATCACGTGGTGTTCGAGGTGAATGTGGGCGTGGCGGCGGCGCGTGAGGCATAGGCGCCGTACGATCGCTTGCAGCACTACCTGGCGACGAGCCGCGTGGGCCTCCACACCATGTGGAACGAGCACTTCGGAATCAGTGTCGTGGAGTACATGGTGGGCGCGGCGGCGGCGCGTGAGGCCTAGGCGGCGGGTCTGCTGGTGCTGGCGCACAACACGGCAGGTCCGAAGGAGGACATCGTGGTGCCGCCCTACCCGACGACGGATGGGCAGTACGTGGTGGTGAGTGAGGCGGAGGCCAAGCCGGTGGGCTTTTTAGCGTCGACGGTGGAGGAGTACGTGAGCGCGCTGGAGTTCATCTTCACGCACGAGGAGGAGCTGGCGGGCGTGGCGGAGCGGGGGCGCGAGCGCACGAAGATCTTCAGCACGGAGCGTTTTATCAAGCTCATGAAGGACAAGTTGGTGGTGCTTTTGGCGTGGCGTGTTTGGTTGAACAAGGAAGAGAAAGGACTCAGTACCCGAACAGCTGCGCCACCTTCTTCACGCTCGACTCGCCGGAAGGCGCGGGGTTCTTCGCCTTCTCTTTTTCCTTCTCCTTTCTTTCCTTCTTCGCCTTCTCTTTCTTCTCCTTCTTCTCTTTCTTTTCCTCCTTCACGCCCTTCACATTCTTCTCGCGTCTCAGACCTATGCCATCACACGCGCCTCCGTCATCTACGCAAACGCAGACGCGACAGACACAACTTCATTTCCTTCTGCTTCTCCTCATTCACGTCATTCAGAATCGTGGGCGCATTATCCGGCTTCAGCTGTCTCTACTCCTCATTCGCTTCATTCTCGTTCACCAGCACATTTCTCCACGTCTTTTCGTCCGCTGCGTCCATCAGCGACACAATGTACAGGATCATCTTCTTTCCCAGAGAGCAGCTCAGGTACACACGCAGCAGCACGTCCAGCTCCCATTTCAACATGGGAAGGATGAACAAATTGCACAGCGGAGAAGACAATTGCATCAGCTCGAAAACAAAACCGCCCAGCACTTCGTTCATCTTTATCTACGCATCACTGCACGCGCAAAACACAACTCGGCCTCCCTCCTTCTCGAACGACAGACACTTCTCCAAAAACTCCCCGTAATTCGCATCCTTCTCCATCTCCAGCACACGCTTCAAAATCGACACCACACGCTCCATGCACTCCTCCTCCTTCGTCTTGCAGCGTCTGCACGCGTTCAGCAGCTGGAGCAGAATCCCGCGGTTATTCGAGTTATACAGCGCCTCCAGATGTTCGTCCAGAGCCGCGTACGCCTCTTCCACCTACGCTCAATTGCATCCTTGGACCCTACCAGAGCCTTGTCCGTCACACGAGACAAAAACATCTGCACGACGTAATTCGATCGCGGATTGCCGGCATACTCGGTAATGTTCTCCAGAACCACGGACTTGAAAAAGCGATTCACGTTTTCCTCGCTAGCAGCGCGGACCATGACCTCCAGCGAGCGGGAGCCGCAGGCGTCCACCATCAGATCCTTCGTCAGTTTTACCGCCCTTTCTTCGTCTTCGACTTCCATCAAAATGTGGGCCAATTTCGTCCGCTGCTCGGGAGGCAGATAGGTCATCAGCAGCTGCACGACGAAGCAGCTGTTCTTGTTCTTCAGAAGGTATTCGCGATCCTGAGGCTGCATTTCGGCAATGGCGAACAGGATGGCGCTTCGCGCTTCGTCGAACGTGTCAAGGAGAACCTTGTTCGTCTACGTCTCAACAGCAGGGTAAGAAGCCACCTTCTTCTCCAATGAGCCCTTCTCAATGTGCTTCTTGATATCGCCATAACGATGGGGGCACCCCATCAGGATGCACAGGATGTAGCGAATCACGTGCGATCCGTTCGTGTCCGTGCACACCGTCATGATGTGTCCCAGCAGGTTTTCAATGAACACGTTGATTAGGTCCACCAGCGGCTCCAGCGGCTCTCCGTCCACTCGCTTGTCCAGCGCGTCCTTTTCTTCCTCCACGGACAACGTCAGGAACTTGTTCGCCATTTCCAGCGCCGTCTGCATCACGTGCGAGGCGTAGGTCTGAATGAACATGTGCACAGCAAAATCTACGCGGTAATGTGCAAAACGAGCAGATCACCCTTCGAATAGGACAGAAACAGACGCACCTGGTCGCGCGTGCAGTTCTCGAGAATCGACTGAATCACGAAGCTCGTTTTCTTGTTCGACGCCAAACTTACTTCGGTACCTCTCAATTCCTCGTTAATGTTGTTGATCAAGATGTGCTTTTCTTCCTCTTCCTTTGTGTTGTTCAACACGCCCTGAATTTGCATGATATATCGGATCTCCTCCTCAGTGGCGTGTCGAGGGCGGCGAGTGTGACTATTCGTTACTGCACGCTCCGTTGCAACCGTACATCTTTTCTTCGGACATTTGGGAGAAAGAGTATGAAGAGGCGATTTCGTTGTTTCCTTTCTTTCTTTGAATGCCATATGATGTGGATTGTGTTCACACTCTCAGATGGGATGAACCTTCCCAGACTGGGCACTCTCTCTTCCCAAGCACCTGACTCGAATGGTATGGTGCACACTCTGTTACCATTGTAATAGACACTTCGTAGAGAAAAACAAAAGGGGCACCAAAATGCAGGCTCTTTTTGTCACACTATACGGTTTTGCCATTTTGTATCTTTCTTTAAAAAATGAATACTCTGTCCTATAACATTGGAGGCACTACCACGTACGACAGTAATCCGTCGGGTTCTTACGCTTCCTCCTCCATGACCGCGATGAATGCCCCAATTCCAGTCACAGTCGACCCCAACTATGCCGCAAATCCTATCCCCGTGTCAAGCGCTGCTGCTGGTGTTTATGATATGTCTTCTTCTATTCCGATGTATTCTGCCCCGCAACCTGTGGCCACTCCTATATACATCCCGTCCCAGCCCCAGGATACTGCAAACATTGAGATGGCGTATCAGCTTAACACTTCTTCAGTCGCAACAAGTGCGATCCCGACTGCTACCCCAGTACAACCGATTGCCGACAAATCCGTGTCTATCTCTATGGATTCATCGCCTTCTATTCCTTCTGCGGTTGCTCAGCCTGTGGAGGTGGCGCCGTACACAGTGCCCGCGCAAAAAGTCAATCTGAATTCCGCTGCAGTGTCCATGCCCGCTGCTTCGACGAAAACCGATTCTACGACAAGGCCGTCGCAGGTCGTGGTCCCGGCCGCAGTGGACGCATCTCAGTACGCGATTCCTCCAGCGGGTTTGAAGGTCATCACATTGAAGAACGGGTAATCGCGCATTGAAGGATCGATGTATAGAGAAAAGGCGTATTGTCCCGTCTGCATGCGCCGTGCCACAGCCGTCTATAGGGAGAAGCAATCGGATCCGTAGTTCCTGCTCTGTCCTGTGAATCATAGCGCTCCTATGGTCATTTTGGCAATTATTCTTGGCATCTGCTTCTTTCCCTTCGGATTGATCTGCACTGCCTTGATACTAATTGCTACATTCTGTGATGGCAAGACGGACTCCAACGCGTACGTAAGCCTCGTTCTTGTTATGTGTAGTCCGATTGTCTGCTCGCTCTGTGGCTACATGCTGGGCCGCACTGGCGACCGTGCTTATGACACCCTGTTGTGTGTTTTCTCAACAAACAACCCATTTCTTCAACTTGTCCAAACAGGTACACAGCATCTGCGCAGATGTCTGAATGCCGCCATTCCCCACCTATCGCTTCACTCCCTCTCATTAAACTCACCAGCATCAAGTTCTCCAAGAAGGGGTACAACGCATCTGCATTGTCCGAGTGCTTCGGGTACACGCTGTTCACACGCTGCAGGAAGTCCAGCGCGTTGCGCACGTGCAGCAAATCCGCCGACTGCAGGTCCGACACGATCATCACCGTGATCAACTTCATCCAATGCTTGTACAGCTGCCGTTCATTCCTCTCCCCCACACCCACCTTCTGGTACGCCTCGAAGGACAGACGCGCCTCCTCCGGCTTCTCCCACTCCTTCGCGAAGCACGCGTTCTGCGCGCACGCCGCCTCGTACTCCTTCGCACTCTCGTTCCAGCGACACAGGTCCGTGAACACCTCCAACAGGAAGATGCTCACATTCAGCGCCTCGTTCTCCGTTACGCCGCGCAACAGCGACAAGAACACTGTCAGCGCGCGCTTCACGAACAGAATGTGGTTGTAGTTCTTCACCTCCCAACGCACCAGCGCGCGCACGAATTCCGCACAAAACAGTGCGTCCATGGGCGACGTCAGGACGCGCGGCAGCAAGCAGAACTGAATGAAGTCCACCACGCACGCGTTGGCGTCCGACCCGCAGAAAAAGCCTTCAAACAACTCCTTCAGCGTTGGCTATAAGGTCATAAACCCAACCCACACTCACCTCCATCGCCGCCACATGACTGCGCACGCGCGCCTCGTCCTCCTGCACCGCCTTCAGCTCCTTCTTCAGCTCCTCGATCTGCCGCGTCGCACTACGCTCCGACCGCGAGAGCCTCTTCTCCTTCTCCTTTTCCTTCTCCTCCTTCTCGATCACCGCCTCGTACTCCGCGTAGCACTCCACTGACGCATTGAGATCCGTGTACTGCAGCAGCCAGAAGGCCAAAAACCCGTTGAACGCGAGATGCGACCACGTTGCCAGGGGGAAGAACGCCTTCACCGTCTCTTCAAACACCGGCGTTGTGATATCCCAAGGATTCGAATCGCCCAGTGAAGCAAGAGGCGAGTGCACCAGCTGCAAAACCACCTCCGAAGAGTCCATAACCGACCGCAGAATAGCTGCCGCCACGGAGAGAGTGAGATGATACTCGGTGAAGAGGGACTCGGGCCGGGGCACGGAGGTGGTGAGCATGTGAGTGAAGGAGGCGTGATGGTGGAGCAATAACAACAGCTGGCAGAAAATGTCGCTATTTCTGTCATAGAGTGTGCTGAGTTGGAGGGTATCTTCATAAGCGTTCTGGTAGGTGATTCTTGCGATGTACTGTGGATAGAGCAGAATCAGACTCTGCAGCACACCCGGAGACAGAATCGCGTTCAGCACATAATCGCGGGAATCGCCAGAAAGCGACAGCTTCTTGTACCGTTGTGTGAAGGTGACAAGAGTGATGGAAGACGCGAGACAGCGAAGAATCAGAACCGACAACGACGGCGTAGCGATTTCGCGAGGCAATGGAATCTACCCGTCAAAAATCGCCCCTATTTCAGACATTGGCGACATCGGAGATGAGTTTGCTCACAAACAACATCATGGTAACGTCGCCGTTTCGCAGTTGCTTCTCCACAAACCGCATCAGCAGCGAGATGTCGGCGCGCTGGGTCAGCAGGCGAATCACCGCCGCTGTGAATTCGATGATGAGAGAGAAACCACGCTCCACTGTGACGTGGTCGTCTTCCAGAACCTTCTTGCGGTTCTCGAGCGAGTCGAGGATGCAGAAGACACAGCAGTCAATGGCGAGCGAGGAGGTGAGTTTGAGTTGGGGCACGATGAGCCGAATGAGGTTGTCGAATGTGGTGCATTTGTACAGGAAGGACCGGAAGAAGTACAATGGGGTCGCGTACGCGTAGAAGGTCAGGATTCGGGACATCTCCTTGACGTTTCCCGCGGCAATTCGCCTCAGGTAGTAATCGATCGCCAGATAGTTCTTCTTCAGTCCGAACATCAGATCGGGGTTTTGCGTGAGCGTCTCGTCCTGCCAATGCACGTACATTTCGAAGCGATCGGATTGGCTGAACCACTTCAGGCCGCACCAGACTTCGATGTTCATCGCACAGTTGGGCGAAGCCATCGAGAGAGAGGGCAGAAGGACCGTTTTGTACACCTCGCCGATGGAGGGTTGGAAGGAGGCATCGGCGGGGTGTTGGAGATAGGCCGCGAACAGGCGGCAAACCACCGTGAAGAAATAGGGGTCATATATGATGAAGGGACCCATAAGCTGAATTGGGGTCAGCAGGCGTTGCAGAAGCGGCAAAATGGCGTCGAATTCATCCTCCTTCACCAATGGCTGCTTTCGACTTCTATGTCTCACACTCCTTTCCAGAATTCGACGCGATTTTGGACAGAGCAGGATCGGCGACGGGAAGCGAGGCAACTCGCGAATAGACGGGATAGCAGATATTACAGAGGAATCGGGAGAGAGCGGTCAAACACGACACCTCCCAACATGGGTTCACGCCTGTGTCGAGAATGTAACGCCAAAGGTCAAGGACGGTTTGAAGGGAGGCGAAGGAGCAGGCGGCGGTGAGAAGGCTGACGAGATTGAAGTGCGCGGGGAAGGGCACGATGTTGGCGGCGGAAATCGGGATTTCTTTGGTCAGTTTCTTCATGCCAGAAATCGTCTCGAAAAGGACGGTCGTCTAGAATGAAGAGAGAGAGAGAGGGGTACGCGCTTCTGAGCGAACTCTCGCATCTCCTTCTCCTCGCACGAGAGGATTTGCTTCAAGAAGTCGAGAGAGAGGAATCCATCATTCACGAGTTGGATGGAGAAGTGAAGAAGGGACTGCGGGATCTGCTTCTCCTAGAGTCACAGGGAATGGAGAGGAGTACCTCCTGCGACTGGTAGTACTGGAACTTGAATTCGATGAATTGCGGGATCTCCGACACTTTGAACCCGTTGAAGATTCCCTTGAACAGGAGGTACTTCTCGGGCTCGAACTCACACGCGTCGAGAAGGATGTCCAACACGCGATTCGGATCGAGGCAGAAGATGCCGATGAACCCAGAGATGGTTTCCTTCAGCGTGCTCGGATTGATGACCGGCTGATGGAGATAGGAGAGCAACTTGGCATAGCCTTCGTTCTCGTCCCTCAGGAGATTGAACTTGGACTGGGCGTAGTGACGCTTGGTGTACGTTCGGATCATCAGCTTCGTGAAGTCCGCCGTAATCAGACCGCTTTGCAGCATCGTATCCGTTTCCAGACGGCAATTCAACTCGTAGATGGTGCACAGGTGGCTGCTCACGACCATGCGAATGACCGACTCATACTGCTTCGGTTTCTGCTCGTCCGAGCACCCCAACTTGCCATCCACTTCCAGTCCTACGAATAAGGACACATACAAGATGTAACCAATCATCCAAAGAACGTCGTAAATCAGAGACGCGAACATTGTCTTCTCCTTCTACCATTCAACGAGGAAAGCAGAACTCACTTCGTTGATGCCACACAGCAACTTCTGCAGATAGTTAATGTCATAGACACCATCCAAAAACCTCCAGATCAGCTCGTAGAGCAGTTCACGCAAGAACTCTTCTTCTTCTACTCCTCAGACTGCATTCAAAAACACACTGTATTTGTTGACCTCTCCCGTATCCAGAGAAATCAAATACTGCTCTCTACCGATTACAGCCCCAACCTTTTCAAACAGTTTGGAATAGTTTCCGTTCTCATCCTTCTCCACGATCCGATCCGTGACCAAGAAGTAATCCATCACAGCAGAGAATGACTGCTTCATGTTGAAGGGTAATGGGTTCTCTGCAACAGGAATGAATTACATAAATCGTGATTGGAACAAATACACATGCATAGTACATTCGGAAACACATCCCTTGTGGGAGGTGCTTTACAGGTTAGGAGAGGAGATTTCCATTTCGTTGATCACTATAGTTTAACAGAAGCAAAAAGGGGTACTTGAGAGATTCAGCACACCTCCTCCTTTCCTCGGGATCACTGCATACGGGCCACATCCGTAATCCAAAAACCGCATGGCTTGATCGTTCTTCGACAAGAGCGAGCGTAATCGCATCAGCCGACTTCTCTCCTCCTCCAGTTCTTCCTCCCTATCCATCACACCTCCTTCTCACTACGACCACTGCCCACGCAACACGGGGTCTTGAAGCAGACGTCCAATGCACTGTCGTAGAATACCTTCGCTTTCTCCAATCTGTTCCTTCCATTCGTTATTCAGGCCAAACACACAGCCAAAACCGTTTCCGCCCAAACCGAAGGTGCCTCCCAAGTCAAGACTCACCACACAATTCAATCCCTTCTTCACACACAACGACACAGCTTCGCCATCATCACTCACACTCCCTTCATTCAATCCCATGTTCATCAGATTCAACCAAACGATGTGCTCCCTTTCAGCACACACGTCCAGCACTGTCTCCAGTGCATTCTTGTTCATCAACAGTCCAGTTGGATAGCTTCCGCTTCCCTCCAACAGAACGCAACTGTGTTTCGAGCAGAGAAGCAAATCCTCCACCATTCCCCCCAGATTCACATCGCCCTTCCCGTAGAACAGAAAACGATAAAACCGATAGCGAATATCCATTATGCTAAGTGTCTTAAGCAAATTCAGAGAAGACGGACGCGGAATGAACAGCTCTCGCTTCACACCATTCACACGGAACGCTTCAAGCACGCTACGCACATTCCACTCGTATCCTCCGGTGGTTTGAAAGAAAGAGCAAGCGCGTTCCACTTCCTCAGAAGAAGAACGGAATAGACTCTGAAAGAGAGTGTGACGGAAGGAATCAGTGCTAGAACGAAGGGAACACTGCTCAATGCAACGCTGAACAGAGGAAAAACAAAGGGGCTAGTGATGATCACCCAACTCCGTTGCAAACAGCTCCGTTTTGATCCACAAGCTGTCTACTGCAAATGGATCCCTTCACAACATCCTGTAGCGACACATGAGAGAAACACCGACATGAAGGAGCGTTCGACTTCCATCCCTTGACCCATGCTCCACTCCATCTTCCACATACCGCGAGCATTCTTTTCTCTGCTTCCAACTCAATCGTGCACCCCACTTCTTGGGATATCCCAACACAACACACTCGCACTCTATTCCTTCCCTTCACATCCCTAAAACATATACAAATATGGCTGAAGTACCACGCACCTCCTACGCTTCATTCCCTAGGCAGCTG
>ERZ827156.3446-NODE-3446-length-14284-cov-4.599831_pt1 | contig 14284 bp, 14 predicted proteins | sample MGYA00519919_ERZ827156 | MGnify/ENA primary metagenome ERZ827156 (study PRJEB31778, sample SAMEA3449269) | human gut metagenome | biome: human gut; feature: human-associated habitat; material: faeces | place: United Kingdom | collected 2010/2012 ... | reverse complement strand
AAGGTGAGTGAAGAGAAGGCGAATGAGAAATCGAAGGTGGATAAAGAATCATCAAAGGGAGAGAAGAAAGAAGAGAAGGCGAAGGTGAATGAGAAAGAAAGGATGGAGAAGAAAGCAGAAAAGAAGTGGAGGATCAGCTACACACCAATCAATCGCCTTTACCCTGTTTGTTGGAACAAAGAGAAGAAAGGAACAACGCATCCAACTCCTTCTCCAGCTGGTGATTCTCACGCAGCACCGGCAATCTCGCCTCCTTCGCCTGCTTCAGCAGCGCCTCCGCCTCCTCCACGCACTCCGCCACGCTGCACAGCACCGGCTCGCACAGCAGAATGAAGTCGTCGTTCGACAGCTGACAATTCTCCACCACGCTCTCCGCCTCCTTGCACACCTTCATCTCCGCCACACGCCCAATCAACTCACTCAACACTTCGCCCATAATCGCCTTCTCTTGCGGCGTCGCCTCCACCTCCACCTCCTCTCGCAACAGCACACGCAAGCACGGCAGAATCACCTTGTTCGCCGTCACCACATCCACATTCTCACACAACGCCAGCATCCTTCGCACCACCAACAATCTCTCCGTGAAGCCGACAAACCCCATTGCCGCGATTCGTTCGATCATCTCAATGCACGCGAACTGGATGATATTCTGCCGTGTTCGGAGCATCACAGACACGATCCACGGCACGACGTTCATGTTGCGGCAAAGAAGCGGAATAACCGCGGGAATCGACACCACTCGAATCACTTCGGCAAGACACAATTTCTCCGAGTAGCCGTCACAAATAGAGGAGGTGGCGTACGACTGAATCTGCGAAATCACGTGACGCCGGTTCAGGAGTTTCAAATCCGTTTCACTCTGCGTTCCTCGGAGGATGAATCGCAAGCACCAGGCTCGCAGCGTGCGATAATCGTCCGCGGAGGACAGGAACAGTTGATTGAACATGGGAATGTCTGAAAGCGGGAACGTGGCTCCGTTCAAGAAGAAACGGTTGATTGGGGAGTATAGGGGGTTGCCCGGGCGGAGCAAAATACCCACGGATTCGGTCAGGAAGGAGGTGATGATGGCGGGAATGCGGGTTGCCGGATTCTCGATGGAGTTTTGGAATTTCCGCAGCAGGAGTTCGATTTGCTTCTTCTCGTTGAAGGAGGAGTCGGAAATGATCTCGAACAGGCGTTGGAGAAGGCACGATCCGCACTGGCGAATCACGAGATTGGAAGAGGACAGGCAGGTGATCAGATAGCCCAGAATTCCGTGCGACACGTACAGGAAGGGTGCGTTGGTGTCGAGATTCAGGTAGTAGTGAAGAAGAGGCAGGAACACAGTAGGATCCACCAGAAGGATGCTGTCCCGCGTCACGGGCAGGGACGAGAACGACGTGCGCAGCAACACGTCCACGCAATCCTCCGCGTCGTTGAACGAACACGCGGAATCGGGCAGCGAAATGCTGTTACGTCGCGACTCCGCTTGCTCGACCATCGGATTAAACTCCTCCTCACTGTCTTCCTCTTCATCCTCCTCCTTCTCTTCCGCCTCCACCTCCATCGCCTCCTTCTCCGCCTCGTTCGGGAACGCCTCGCAACTCTTGCGAAAACGCAGACTCGAAATCACGTCCACCACCCACGTGCTGGGCGTTTCAACCATATTTCCCGCCGAGGAGGGAGCGAAACGCCCGAACAAGTACCCGTAGTCCTCCAAGCTGAATTGCTCCAACACGTACAACTCCTTGAATATGTCCCTTAATACCCGGTCACTTGGGGACAGCGAGCACGCATACAGGGAAAGAAGCTGCGTAAACAGTTGCGGCGAACACGATCGCGGCGACTGATGCAGGAGGAGTTGGATGATTTGCAGGAACACGACGGAATACGCGTACTGTTCCGACGTGAAGTGATACCAACGTGCACGGAGTGCGTCATCATCGGGACACACGCAATCGGCCCGAATTCTGTCAAGCACGGCGGAATACTCCGAGTGGTTCACGATCAGCTCCAAAACCCGATCACTGGACAGACCCTCCATTTCCACCTTCTCCGCGTCCACCGCCTCCAGCAGCAGCAGCAGGAGTTTCAGACTGGTCGTGTCCTGCAAGCCCTTCTTCAGAATCAGCTTGATGAAACGCCCGACCAAATCCGGCTGTTTTCGGGCAATCCGGTTCAGCGCGTCATGATGTCCCTCCAACTGGCGCACGAATTCCCGCACGAATTCTCCCTCCACATCCTTCCCCTTCTGCCACTTCTTGGCGATCGCCTGAATGCCCTTCAGCAGCAGCACGCTCTCCAGACGCTCCTCCTCGGCGCCCATCTGCTCGCACAGGCACAGCAGCACGCGGAAGAAGCTCACCGATAAGGAGGTGGCGAAGGCATTCTTGCACGCTGTCGTCATCTCCGCCACCAGCAGCGACGACGCATGCGCGAACAGCGCCGGCTCCCGCGCCAGTGCCATCATCGCGTCGTTCACACCACCATCACCACCACCAGTAGTATTCACATCACCACTCACATCACCACTCACACCACCATCACCACCACCAGTAGTATTCACATCACCACTCACATCACCAACACCAACATGCGTAATGGAGCGAAGGAAGGAGGAAGCGAAGGAGGTGTTGGGGAGAAGGGCGAGGGTGGAATCGCGGGAATCGGGGGAGTGGAGACAGAGAGAAAGGAGGACGCAGAATCGGGGGAAACTCTGGAGGGCGACGTCATCGAAGGAGGAAGAAAGAAGGCGAAGGAAATGGGCCCGGTGGGACGATAAATGACCCAACAGCAGCGTCGCCAGACGGAAATAGGGGTCATTTTGCAGTTGGGACAGACACACGTCAATCAGGGACTCGGGAATGGAGGCAGCGAAGGCAGAGGGAATGGAAGTGGCAGAATCAAGCATGCTCCAGAGCAGGACGACGCACAGCGAGGACGACGCACACTTCGCCACGAGCTGCTGCAGGAGAGAAAGCTCGAATGGAACCTTCCATTGGATCGAGAGCGTGGAGAGCGTGGAAACCAGGGAAGGGTCGTCGCAGTGTTCCACGAGACGCCGGAAAAAGGCCAGTTTCTCCTCGGCGAAGAAGGAAGCGTGGAGAAGCGAGAGAGACACGAGCGAGCTGTCGGCACTGGACAGCAGAAGGGTGGTGAGCTGACGGCGGAGGTGGTCTGCATTGCCGCCGCGAATGGAGGCGAAACGCTGGAGAAAAAGGGAATTGTAGCCTTGGGAGGCAGGGGCGGTCCAGAAGGAAACGACGTTGGGCGTCAGCGTGAATTCGGTGAGGGACGTGATGTCACAATCGGGACAGGCCTCCACAAATGGCCTCCAAAGAGTGACCCAATTCCAACGATGCTCCGTAACGCCCAGCACCAGAAGCAGCATCAACACGGGCAGTTTCATCGAAGAACACAATTCCAGAATTCCCGCCAAGTTGTCGCTGAATCGAAGAAGGAGGCACGCACTCGCCAGCTTCACGAAATCGTCCCCATTTCGGACACTCTCCGAATTGGCCAAAATCAGCAGTGTTTCGGTCACGCTCTTGTTCTCCACCCGACAACAGTTCAGCAGCAATACCCATAATGTGATCGGGTTTTTCGCCATCTCCTCCACCTGCTCCAGTGTCACATCATGCCACAACACACAGTGAAACAGCGAGTGAACGGTGATCTCCTTTCCCGCCAAGTTCAGCTCCATCGTCCCGCGGGGACACTCGTATTCCGGCGCGGGTGCCCAGTACCGCTGCAGATTCCGCAGTGCTTGCAACATGTCCTCGTTCATGCGTCCCGCGAACAGAGAGGACTCCTCCTTCTCTGCCTCCTCCGCGTACTTCGCGATCAGACTCTGTACGGAAAACAGTGCGCACGGGTTCGTGATGAGAAGCATCTGCGTGAAGGCGACGAAGAACGCCTCCGTGTCCACTGCCGACGGCTTCAGCGACGCGTACAGCGCAGCAGAGAAGCTCAACGGAGGGTTGAGACCGAGCCCGTGATCGCGGGAAATGAAGCGAATCCGCTGGGCTTTGAGATCCTGGACGGTTTCGTGGAGGAAGGTGGAGAAGGCGGGAAGCGGACACAGCAGGAGGAAGTGCAGGAAAAGTCCCGAATTTGGGACGTTCATGAAGAAGTAACAAGCCGTGAGAAGGGAGAGGAGAAGAGACTCCAGTGTCTGCTGAACTGCGGGGAAGGGCGATTCTTTGCAGTGGTTGAGAAGAAGGAGAAGAGGTTTGTTCTGGTTCTTGGCTGTGAGTGAGGAAACGAGGTTTGTGTTCCGAGACACAATTGTGTTGAAGAAGTGAAGAATGGACACTTGCGTCTTTTCCTCCAGCGAAAGCAATAAAGGGACATTTGCGGTAGGGACAAACAACGGGGACACGTCCAACCGGATCTGAGCGATTCCCGCGGGGAAGAGAGAATAGTGCAGGACCAAATACTCCATCAGGGTCTGCACGACCAGCTCCGTCTGTGGCTTCTCCTCTTCCTCCTCCACCTCCATCACCTTCGTTGTAGAAACCACCAGATTCGTATCTTCCTTCACTTCTTCCTTTCTCTTCACCTTTCCGGAAATCGGTTCCTTTTTGGTCAGGCAGGAGAGCAGGTGTTTGAACAGAGCGAAGAAGGACTCCGACGACGGCAGAATCGACGCGAAGTGAGCGAAAAAGAAGGACAAATCTATGTCACATTTCCCGCCAACTGCTCACCTTCCTTCTCTTCAAACAGCGCCTCGCCCACGCGCTGGATTCGGTTCAGAATAGCTGTCAGCAACTCGAGGAGTTTCAGAAGCACCGATTCTGAACGAATTTGCAAACCGCGCTCCAACACCTATTCCTAATTCATCTCTATCAAGGAACCACTGAACGGCTCAGCACCACGGGGAACAACCATCCCTTGATCGACTCCAAAAACTCGGGCTTTTTCGCCTTGCCCATTTCCTTGGCTTCTTTTGGCAGCACGATGGGCAGCTCCAGAATTTCGCACAAAAACTCCACCGTTCGCTCCCACGCGGCGGATTCCCGCGGTTCCAGCATCCAGTGGATCAGCGGCTTCGCCTGGCGCGCGTCGACAGACACGATGTCCGACACGCGGGAGTTGGCGGGAGCGAAAAGAAGCGGGAGTATTTCGGGGTGTGTGCGAATGATGGCAACGTACAGCTCCTCGTCGAAAGCGTTCTTGAAGGGGTTCAGAGCCAGTGCCACGCGGAAGAGAGTGGAGGGCAGATGCGTGGAGAATGTCAATTGCGATGGGGTGGGGAAGAGGGCGTTCTCGGCAGAGCCGAAGAGGCGGAGCAGGAAGGACTGAATGGACGTCTTCGGGGACGCGCTCTGGGCCACGGAGAGGTAATCGCTAATCGTCTTCCACGGGAAGAAGGACTGCTTCAGCTTGCTCGACAGGGAGGTGTTGGGGAGGATGAACCGCGAAAAGACGTCGACCACCTACGCATCATCCAAAATGCCAAATCGCACATCGTTCACCAGCACCTCGCTGTCCCTGTAGATCCCCTCCGCAAGGGCCGCAATGATGTCCTGGCGGAGCAGGATTTGCTTGCCAATGGTCTGAGGATCGTTGCGGATCATCGACAGCACCCAGCGGCTCACACGGTAGCGCGTCTTGGGGTTCTGGATCATCGTCGGCAGATTCCGCACCGCGGAGAAGGGGATCTTCTGATTCACCAGCTGAACGGCCGCCGGACCCACCACGCAAATTGCTCGCAGCAGCGTACTCGCAGTGTTGATGGCATACCAGTTTTCGGAGAGGAGTGCACCCAGCAAATCGTCGCTGTGCTTCCTTACGATCGTGATGCATAGTTCCTTCTTCAGGTCCTCGTTTGCAGCAAAAATAGCCTCTCCGAAGGTCTCGAACAGCGTCTGGAGGCATTGTTGGTCGTAGTTCTACGAAGCATGACTCCAACCCATCCATCGGCTTACTCCGCGAATGTCATCCCAAACGGTGAACAGCTCGACGCAGTGCGGCGATGCTTCCAAGTACTGTTTCATCAAACAGTCATCCGTGGATGGACTCTTCTGGTTCCGCCGCAGGTCAACGCACTCGTCGATAATGGCGCGAAGACCTACCGCTCACTCCGCCAATCGCGCGACTCACCTTCTCTGATCTTGTCCTCATTCCCACTATTGATATTGTTGATAACCGCTTTGAAATCCATGTTCCAGTGTGAATGAGTGTTGTGGAGAAGGGCAGATTATGTATCCCGCCACGACTGCGAAATAACCGTTGCTGCGCCTCCCGTTATTCAACAAACAGAAGCAATGCACGCCTCTCGCAGCCATACTCTTTGCGTAGTTCAGCGCCTTTCGCGACTTATTCTTCTTTCCCGGAGTCTTGCCATGGAACTGGTAGGACAATTGTCTGAAGGCCTCCTTTGGCGTCAGCAGCTTGCCGTTCTTATCACGGTGCTCCAGCACAAACCCATCTAGCCATTAAACCAAGTTCTCACTCCCACCATCATTCGCTTCATCGCGAATCACGCGATCCGTTCTTCTGCCGTACGCCTCCTCCTCCAGATCTTGCGCGTTCTGACTGCGCAGCATGCTCAAGATGCCTCCCAAGCCCACAGAAATGTTCTGACCCTCCTCTTCTTCCTTCTCTTCTTCTTCTTCTTTCTCTTCTTCCATTTCTTCCTCCTTCTCCTCTTCCTTCACGGGCGTGACCGAAATCGGTTCCTTTTTCGTCTCCTCCTCTTCCTTCTCACGTTCCTTCATCACCCTCTTGAAATGCTTGCTAAACTCCGAAACAGCGTCAATTTCCGACACTTCAGGCTCCTTCTTCTCCTTCTCCTTCTCCTTCAGCACACGTTCCGCGATCTAGCCCTCACTCTTCACCAAAGCACCCACTTCTTCGGGAGTCTTTCGTCGCTGACCCAAAACCACCCTTCTTGCCCGCATCAGCTGATCTTGCAACAACACATCATCCACCGTCTCCTCCTTCTTCTCTTCCTCCACATACCCCTTCTTCAGACTCCGATTCTTCACCTCCTCCTTCTCTCTCGCCTTCTCAAAACCCAACCGTTTTTCCTCCGATTTCTGCTCTTCTTCGTTCACCATCTTTTCGCGGCCGCGCTTCTCATCCTCCTCGTTCAGCTGCAACTCCTCGATCGGGTCCTTCTCGATCTTTCGCGTCTTGCGCACTCGCCTCTTCTTCCGCTTGAATTGCGCCATTTCGTCCGGCGTGTAGTACTCCTCGGCCACCTTCTTCTCCCCTAAGCTCGCCAACACACTGTCCAGCGATTTCTGCGTCTTCTCTTCGCCATTCTGACTTCCCGAAATGGGGACGATTTTTGGATTCGATTCAGTCTGTGATCGCTGCATCGCGTAGGCCTTCAGTTTGGCTCCGTCCTCCTTCGATACGCCCTCGTCCGTCAATACGAATCCCACATCCTTCTTCTTCTTCTCGGCATACTGCGGGAGCAATCGGTCCTCCTCGTCAAAGTCAGAATCAAACTCGTTGTCATCCAAACCCGTGTATCTACACATCAGCATCGCTCCTTGCTCCCACATCGGCATCTTCGACTTCTCGCGAAGCTTGTTGATCTCGCGCTGCTTCTCCTTCCTCACGAGAACGTCGCTCTCCAGCACATCCCCCTCGTCATTCAGCTGTCCCTTCTCGTTGAACATGGGCGCGTCCTACTCCATCACCTTGATAATAATCAATTCTCACGCGAAGAGTCAACACGACGTCACCCTCACCAATCTCGCCAATGTCGTGAGCCACTTTGATTCCTGCTAGGGATACGTGTGTTTCTCTCCGTTTGCGTTCCTCTTCTTCCTCCTTCTTCTCCTCTTCCTCCTCCATCTCCTCAATTGCCTTCTCCTGCTTTTCTTTGCTTTTGTCCAACTACTCAATCACCAAATAGATATTACTGCATACCCATTCCTTCACGTCCATTGATTTCTCCTCCTCCATCAGCATATCGCCCAAGCCCTTTCCCTTCAGGTTTTGCATCGCAATGCGCTCGCGCTCCTGACGGCTCTTCTCCAACTTCTCCCGGATTTCTTCCTCTCGTCTCTTCTTCTCCATGTCCACAAAGATCACGCCGTCCTCCATGCGCATTCCATCCTCCGTTGAATCCACTTCCAGTGGAGGCAATCCCAGCTTCTTCCGCAGCGCATTCGTTTCCTCTACCGACATGGAGATCTCATCCCCATCCTTCTGCACCTTCACTTCGTGATGATCCTCTTCCAGAGGCGCCAGTCCCAGCTGAGCGCGAATGCGGTTCGTTTCTTCAACGGAGCACGATATCTCGCCACCGGATTCCGTAACGACGGCTCGCGGAAATGACGCTTCTCTGCTGCGCGAACGGCTTCTTCTGGGCGAGTCCGAGCTGGAGCTTCGACTGCGGTGCCGGTGCGATCTCGAGTGGCTTCTGTGGTGCCTTCCCATGCGTTGCGTCAATTGAAAGGTCGAGAAGAAAAAGAATGGGGTTGAGAAGAAACAGGCGCTAAACCGATAACATACAAAGCGAGTGATCGCCGAGTTTCAATTGCCGTAAACACACTAAATTGTTCAGCTGCTGCGGGAGATGGAACTGCATGGAGAACGGAATCAGCACCACCGCGCTCTTCAGCACCTGCATCTTCTTCAGGTTGAAGATCAGGCTGAACAGATTCTGGTAGAGCTTGTCCAACTCCTTGTAGTCTCCCGCATCAGGCTTGTAAATCGGGGGCTACCCATCACAGCGCCTCCTCTCACCCACATTCGCCAGAATCACAATGCTGTCGTGGTTCCTGTCCTTCAGCCCCTCCAGCCCCTCCAGCAACAATTCCTGCCTCTTCTCAAAATCGCCCTGTGTGAAGGAGAAGGACTATCCGTGATGCGAAACGCGATGCAATACGGGAGGAATGGCTCCTTCTTCCTTGAACAGGTTGCTGGCGTTGCGTTTCGCGCAGAAGATCGCGCGAGCCGAAATGTCGGAGTTCACCATTCCAAAGTCCCCTGCATGTTACAGCAGATTGCAAAACGAACGGATCATGGAGGGTTGCTGGTGTTCAGTCTCCAACCGCGTGATGAAGGATTGGAAGGCATTCGCGTTGTGAATCGGCCACTTCTCAAACCTATGGTTTTAGCACACATGGAATAGCAAACCCGTAGTGAAAATCCGCCAAAAGACGCTGTCGCTGGAGATACGGATAATCGCGAGTTAGAATGCTGGCCATCTCGTCACACAGCACGCCAGACCCGCAAAAGAAGTCAAAAAAGAGGATGTTGTTGTGGAGACGACCCGCATTCCGAAGTGCCGTGTAGCACACTATTCTTCATTCAGCGTTATAAACGCTCACACGCCGCAGCCACCGTTTCTTTGAGAGGCGTTTCGGCGGTGAATTCACGATAGCCCCGTTTTGAATCGAAGCCGGCGTCCAAACTCACCGTCACATTGTCCCTCCGAATCAGGAAATACAGCTTCTTTCCGCCGCGCTTCTTGTCCGATACAATCTCCTTTGCGAGACCGTTCAACGGATCCGACTGCATTACAATGTCGTTGATGTCCCGCGGAAAGAACATGTTGTTCTTGATGACCGTCTTTGCGTTACGGAATACAGCAAATCCCACACTGCTCACGTTGATACTGTCATCCTTTGTAATGTACTTCTCCCAGGGAATGTCCATTAGACTCGTCAGCAGTCCTCTCCGATTGGTGAGCGTAAAACGGCCAATCTGCACTCGGATACTCTCTATTGATTATTGTTGGATTGTGTTACATGCCTGTAAGTCGAGAGCAACACGCTAGCCTCCAAAACTGTTCATCATTCACTACACACTCAAACCAAGCCCAAATGCAGTACTCTGCAATTCGACACCACCCGAATAATCGCGATACACGCACGTTGACTTGGTAGCCACGCCCTGTTTGACCAACTCGTACTGGAGCAGTGATTCCAAGCCTGTGCGTTATATTAGATGATATATGATGCCCACCCGGTATGACAGTCGCCCAACAGTGGAATTCTCGGCGAATGCACTTGTATAGCATTCCCTGTGGATCATCGAGCATCAAGTAGTCATACCTCACTTCTCACGCAAGGAGAGGAAAGAACAAAACGGAGAATGGCAAAAACGCACTTATGGTTTTCTCATGAATCGATTCTCCTTTGATGTATAAGAAACAGAATGGAGTGAGGAGTAGATCCGGAACAGCATAGAGGAGTTCGTCAGTGAGGCATCCACTCCCAAGAGTCGCGTTCAGGCATTGAAGAAGTTGACATCGATTGTGGAAGGGCTTACGCTTCCGAACGATGCCTTTTCCATACAGACTCAATTCCGTCCTCTCATCGTGTGTTCTTTTGTCCTCCTTTCCCGTAGAACAGCTTCATCCATGCGTTGCGAACGCACCAGGAGGATGTGATTCCGGCCCTATTTGAATTCCTCACCACTCTTCTAAAACGGACGCAACAAGCATTCAACGGCGTTGCCACAGCTGTGACACCCGATCTCCTCAACTATCTGGTCAGTTCACAGTCAGTCCATCGACAGCCCTGTCACATCCTCATCAAGCAGATTCTACTGAATAACCGATCCAATTCCAAATTCATTTTCGACCTCCTCCAGGTCTTGTCCTCCTGCATTCTGACCCCCGCTGTCATTTCCTGCTGCATTGAGTACCTTTCGATTCTCGGCAGCTACAAACCTCTCATTCTCGAAGCGATCGTCGATCCCATGCAGAGGGCCATCTCCATTCTGAAGTCTGCTGCATCCGCGAAGCAGCTTATGCAGTTGAACGAGCTGGAGAATTTGTACTTCATGGTGTGATGGATTTCCCGTAGAGTGTTTGCAATCACAAGGAAGCCCGCTCCAAAGAAATCCCCGTTTGTACCTATCGTTTTGTGTCTAACCATCCTGTGTGCACTCGTTTCCATCGTGTTGATTGCAATCGTCACAGTATCGAGTATTCCTCATGGTTAGCCCTTCTTCCCTAAACGCGACGTCTCTCTTCCGGTAAAGAGGTCAGCACGGCCAAATTACGATTTGGAGCCAAAACCACAGCATCAATCCATACTCGTTCAAGACGAAAACGACTGGGTGATTGTGGACAATACGCCGCCACAAGAGCCAGCGACGGAGTCAGAATCGATGCTTGAGCTGTCGGTGAATGAGGATGAGGACAGTGAGAGGAGCGTGATCGTTGGTGTTGTGCTGGTGATGATGATCGGTTACGCACTGTGTATGTGTGCACAGAGGGTCTGATGAGTAGATTTGATTCTGTTCTACTCCAGGTGGGGTAATGGAAGCCCTGACCTCTTCGCAGACGTTCCCAGCATTCATGCTGTTGGCGATGACTCTCTTCTTGGAATGAAGTGATTGCGTTGTTACTCTTGTATATTGCACCCAATTCAATTCTTCTGTTTGTTTCTACACGTATGAGGTCCATGAACACAACGAATTGTGTCGTATCTCAATAGGGGCAGTTTGCAACACAAATGACCCAGTCGTTTTGGAGCCCATTCCTCAAGATTATTCGTCATCGGAAGAAGCCATGTCCACAATAAAGAGAAAACCCTCTTTGAAGATTATTATTCTCGGAGATAGCAGGTGAGGGGACACAAAAGAAGTCTTATCTCGTAGTGTTGGCAAGTCGTGTATCATTCAGCAGTACATTTTCCAAAAGTTCTCGGACAAGTACAAGTCGACGATTGGCTCGGACTTTTTCACTCACGACACGGTCATTAACGATGTTCCCTACTCTCTGCAGGTTTGAATCCATTCCCGTGCAGTCACATGTAGGTCTGGGATACTGCCGGTCAGGAGCGTTTCCAGAGCCTGGGCTCCGCCTTCTACAGAGGTACGGACGGATGCATCTTGGCGTTTGATCTCACGAATGCCAAAGTAGTGTATCGGTTTGTATTTTCACCCCTAGTCCTTCAAGAGTCTGGAGAAGTGGCAGGACGAATTCCTCGTTGCCGCCGCTCCTTCCGATCCCCTCAACTTCCCCTTCGTGATCATGGGCAACAAGAGCGATCTGCCGGACAGCGAGCGCAAGGTGACCAAGGAAGATGTCGAGGAGTGGTCCAAGTCCCGCCGCGTGACTGTATGCGTCGAACGGTGTGCTCGTAATACCTAGGGAATGCACTACTTCGAGACGAGTGCGAAATTGGGAACGAACATCGAGGAGGCCTTTGTCGATCTCCTAAAGCAGGCGATTGCCCAGAAGGGAGAGGAGGAGGAGTGAGAGATGGTTGCTGGGAGTGAGGCGTAGGTACGTCCCTGATGTGATTGATCTTGACGCTGTGAAACCTGCCACGCCCAAGAAGTGTGATTGCTAAGCTTCGTTATGTTTCTGCCGTTTGTGTTGTGTGTTTGTTGGTAAGAGAGATGTGTGGAAGAAAGAGGAGAGAGAAAGAATCGGAGGTCGGGAATTGTGTCTTCTTCTGATAGATATGGCATAAAGTGAGGAGAGCTTTCTCCTTCTGAGAGATACAGCATAAGAGCGGAAGTGATGTCTAGGAATGAGGGAGAAGAGGAAGAAGAACTCCTCGCATGAATGGCTTTCTTCTCTGAGAAAGCATCGTCTATGTTAAGAGTAACAGTAGTGAGAGAGGGTATGTCTGTTTGTGAGGATAGAGTGAGAAGAAGACTCTCCAGAATGATGTAGCGAGGATACGTGAATGAACTACTGTATTTAGTAGAGGTGAGTGTTGTGAGTTTGGGCAAGTCTATTCATCAGTTCATCTCATCATCACTACTTCGCATGATCAGTTTACTAGAGGAACTATTCTCGAAGAAATGCAATGCTCCATTACCAAGCCGAATGGACGTCAATGCAGGCAAGTCTAGTCATCATTCCCTCTTCAAGCCATTCACTATCAAATATCACACGAATACAATCATGGAATGCATAATTGCCAAACAGAAGCGATTTCAGACTGGGCAAGTCTACTCATCATTTCATTCTTTCAGAATCACTCTTCAATTCCAATGAACGAGCAAAGAAAAAACAGCTACTATCTTCATTCATTTCTCCCATTTCAATCACTTCCAAAGAAGGCACATTCTTAATCTCACATATACCATAATCATAGAAGGATTTACAACCCATCTTCAATTCTCTCACTCTCTCACAATTCTTCAAATGGAAAAGACATGTTGGATCATAACCAAACCAGTCCTTCTGCTTCCTGAAGCACTTCTTTCCAATCACCACTCTCTCCAATCGATTCATTCCAATCAACTTCACTTCTTTCACATTCTCAAAACAACCATCTCCCACTTGAAGCAGTCTTAAGTTGGGAAGGAAGGACAAATCGAATACACTCCATTCTTTTCCATTACAACTATTGTCTTGTACGATCAATTCTTCAATGTGATTGTGAAGGAACTGATTCTCTTCACTCAGTATTCCTTTCTTGTTCAAGTGTTCATCGTTTACCCATTCCCCGTCAAACACTGCTTTGCCGTTTCGATCGTAGTGAATGCCTCTTCCCCAGCGCTTTCCCTCAAACCACTCACCCTTATACTCGATCACTCCAATGTCCGAGTAGTACCGAGTGCCATAACACACATTCACTTCACCCATTCGGAATCCCTCATACACCATTCTGTTCTCACTGTCATACACTACTCCCCAACCATACGATTCGCTTTGAAGCACATCGCCCTCCCATCTCTCTCCATCATCGCTCAAATCCAACACCTGATTGTGCTCAATTCCACTCACCTCCTCCCCATTCACTCGCAGCAGCTTGTGGGACGCAGTATCGACTGCAATCACTCCATTCAAACACAATTCCACTACAATAGAATGGGCTATCTCAATCAGCCCTTCATGATACCAGCATAATCCATTCTTACACAGCACCAGATGAGAATCCTTCACATCCTTCTTCAGCATCCCTTCATAGTTCTCTTGCTGCCTCAGAATCTTCACCAATAGACTCGATACTGTATTCTCTCCTTCACACTCCTTCACAAATGGATGCTACTCATCATTCCCAATCACAACACACTCACATTCATCAACTCATTCACACTCCATCTTTGATTCCTCTTCTCAAAACACTTCTTCAGGAAGTCAGCCAATTCTTCTGATTCGATATCGCGTTTATAATAGGGCAACTTAAACTCTCCTTTCTTTGTGGGTAGATAGTTGTTTCCAAACCCATCGTACGGCGGTATTCCCAACATTTCAATCAAGGTAATCCCAAATGACCACACATCACTCTTCATATCATAATCTCCATAAAACACTTCAGGAGCAAAACTGCGAACTCCATCACATTTCATTTCCTTAAGGGAATAGCACTTTGATTGGGTTGTCAGTCCATAGGTACCCAGTTTCAACACACCATCTTTAGTC
>ERZ827156.3444-NODE-3444-length-14287-cov-3.208685_pt1 | contig 14287 bp, 13 predicted proteins | sample MGYA00519919_ERZ827156 | MGnify/ENA primary metagenome ERZ827156 (study PRJEB31778, sample SAMEA3449269) | human gut metagenome | biome: human gut; feature: human-associated habitat; material: faeces | place: United Kingdom | collected 2010/2012 ... | reverse complement strand
CCAGAATAATTTTCAAATCGCACCCCGTCTCGTGTCGGATGGCGTCAACTTCGGCGAGTTTCTGCGGTGCGATACCAACGGCGTAGAGAATGTCCTTCACGCCGTTTTCGGCAAAGTAGCGCGCTTCAGCGAGCGTGGAGACCGTGGCGGGGCCTTCGGGCGACGTCATCTGCAGTCGGGCGATGTCGATTGATTTATGCGTCTTTAAATGGGGCCGGAAGGTAACGCCCAAGTCGGCGGCACGCTTTTGCGCACGGTGAATGTTGGCAAGGAGTTTTGCTTTATCCAGAACGAAGGTCGGGGTCGGTATCCGATCGTCCGTGAGAGGAAGACCGATGAGCGAGTGAAGGTTGAGTGACATGATCCTGATTCTCCAACAAAACGGAATATATAAAAAATTCTATACCGATTGATCGCAGACCGTCAATAATAAAGTATTTAACGGATAGAGTTGTCAACAATGTACTGAAAACTAAAGTGTTTGCAATGCAGAAAATTTTCTATAGAATGGCGGTTATAGAAATTATTCTACGAGGAAACAGCATGAGTACCGACAGAGACGCACGGAAGATTCCGGTACCGCTCCTACGCTTTAAGGCAACGGCCGATCTCATCGGACGCACGGCGGGCAGCAAAACGGAAGTCGTTCTGCACGATTTGGCTGATCCCCTGCATTCCGTGGTTTACGTGGTAAACGGTACGGTGACGGATCGGCGCGTCGGACAGGGGTTGCGGCACCTGGTGACGGAAATGTTGACGGCACAGGTCCGTGGAACGGATTTATTGCCCGCGTGGTGGTATCGCTATCAGACAAAACTCATCCGCTGTACTACCCAACTCCTGCGGGATGAGGCAGGGAAGTTGGTCGGAGCGCTTTGCGTCAACGAAGACGTGACGGCGGAGCTCGCCGAATTCAACGGCCTGAAAGAGAAGCTTCCGGGGCTGAAGACAGTTGAAATTCCGGTGCCGGCAGAAAACGGTATTTTGTGGGCTGAAGAAAGTGTTTCATCAGCCGATGGCAAACCGACGTCAGTATTGGAAAACGTGAGGGAAACGGTATTTAAATTAATTACGGCCCTCGCCAAAGAAGAGGGCTTCACGGATCGAGAAGTGAGCCGCGAAGAACGCCGCCGTTTTGTGGAAATGCTGAACGATCGGGGAGTGTTTCTCGTGAAGGGGAGCGTTGAGTACGCTGCGGACGTCATCGGCGTATCCAAAGTGACGATTTACAGCGATTTGGACTCCGTGCGCCGCAAGCAGGCCGACGCCGGTAAGTAAATTTCAGTGAGGTGGTAAGTGATGCAGTTTGTTCATCCGGATTTTAAGGGCGAAAACCCCGGTCATTACAGCCCGGCCGTCAAGGTCGGAAATCTCATGTTCGTGTCGGGACAATTGTCGATCGATCCCGATACGCGCGAAGTCTGTCGGGGCGACATTAAGGATCATGCGCGTTTGGCCTTAAATAATTTGGACCGCGTTTTAAAGGCCGCTGGCTGCCGCCGCGATCAGGTGGCGTTCTGCCGCGTCTACACGCCCTCAAACACCTATTGGGGCGCGATCAATGAGGTGTACGCCGAGTTTTTCGGTGCGCACAAGCCGGGGCGCGTCGTGGTGTCGACGTCGCCGCTGCACTTTAATTGTCTCGTGGAAATTGAGGCTGTCGTGGAACTGAAGGAGTAATTGAAAAAATGCTTCACTATATCTGCACCGCCTGCGGTAAAAAGACGCCGGTGACGACGATGGAACCCAAGTGCGCCTGCGGCGGCGTGTTCGAACTCGATTTCACTCCGGAAAAGTATGATGCCGCCCAAATTGACGCGCACACATGGAGCCTTTTCCGCTACCGCAAGTTTATGGCAGGGGAAGGTGACGCTTGGAAAGACGTGACGATGGGCGAAGGTATGTCCCCCGTGGTGGAAGTGGAACCGGGGATGTTCGTGAAGGTTGACTACATGATGCCTACCCTGTCGTTTAAGGATCGGGGAGCGGCGGCTCTGGTCGCCCACATGAAGGCGATCGGTGTTAAAAAATGCGTGCAGGACTCAAGCGGCAACGCCGGTCACGCCGTCGCGGCCTACTGTGCCCGCGCCGGGATTGAGTGCGAAATCTATGTGCCCGAAGGTACGAGCCCCAAGAAAATTGCCATGATCGAAGCCGCGGGTGCGAAGGCGCACGTCGTGCCGGGAACGCGGGATCACTGTGCCGACGTGTGTCGCGCCCGGGTAGCAGAAGAAGGGGTTTACTACGCCAACCATGTGGTGAATCCGTACTTCTACGAAGGAATGAAGAGTTACATCTATGAAACGTTCGAACAGTTGGGGCGGATCCCGGAGCACGTCATTGTGCCGGTCGGCAACGGCACGCTCTACATCGGCGTCATGAAGGCGCTGGAGCATCTCTTGGAAAGCGGCGCCATTGATCACTTCCCGAAGGTCATTGCGCTTCAGAGTGAACTTTGTGATCCGCTGTATGAGGCGGTTCAGCAAGGAAAGGACGACGCCGTCGCCGTGGACGTGAAACCTACGATCGCCGAAGGAATTGCAATCGGTAAGCCCTTGCGCGCCAAGGAAATTCTCGCCTATGCCAAGAAGCACGACGTCACCTTTATTACGGCGCCGGAAAACCGGTTGCTTGCTTGGCGCGAAACCATGGCGAAGAAGGGCTTTTACATTGAACACACGACGGCGGCGAACTTCGCGGCCTGGGAAAAGTACTGCGTCGAACACCCCGGCGCGACGGACGTGCTCATCACGCTCTGCGGAGCAGGGATTAAGTCGGATCACTGATCGACTTTTGCTGTTCTCGTCTTAACTCAGACAAACACCGCTCGTTCGGAGGAGGAACGAGCGGTGTTTGTCTGAGGGCGAGATGAAACAAGAGCTCCGGCCTTTTCCGTTTAGAGAATGTTGTACAGGGTCAATCTTCACTCGCCTCGTGATACGGCATTGCTCAAAGCAACGGTCGTCGATTGCCTCGACTGCGGTACCAATCGTTAAACGCCGCTCCGGTAAGAACGGGAATGTTCTTTTCCCAAATTCTCCCGGAGAGTGCGACGTGCGGAAGATCGACGCTCTCAACCGCGGCGCCTCCCGGCAGCGTGCGCGTGAAATGCGCAAAGAAGGGATCGGCGACGATAGTGTCGAGATCGGGAAGGATTTCTCGGAAATCGTCTTCCGTGAGCCGCCGTCGGTCACCCGTGCCTAAGAGAATATCCGGAGCGGTAAGGGGCGTCAAAACCGCCACGTCGGTGAGTCCTTCATCCTTGACGAGCGACGCTCGGATTGCCGCCGATGTGACGGCTTCGCCGATCACGGCAACTTTAGTGGGGGCGTCATCAGAGGTGAAGTTGCCGCGGCAGCCGACCGCGAGGTTGATGTGGTGGTTTTCCCGGGCGGCTTCAGTCCATTTTTTGGGAAGCAGTTCCGCCATAAAGCGGCCGTAAGGGGCGCCGACGACGAAAGGCGTGCCGAAATGTTCCGCTAGCCACAGTGCCGCAGGGAGTCCTCCGGCACTCACGACCCAATTGACGCTTGCCTGACCCGCAAAGCGGATGAGGGGGAGCGACGCGTTTTCACCCATGGCCCAGTTGGAGAGCACTTTCCAGCCGGCAGCTTCCGCAAAAGCGTCAAAGGATTCGGCGGTACCGTTCACGGAAAAATCCAAAGGGGTGACGCCGAGAATGTTGAGGGTGCGGGGGAGGCGTTTGGCAGCGGGCGCCACAAAGCGTTCCGCGAGTTTCACAAACGCCTTGCCGATGCCGGCGATGTAGTCGTCCGTGCCGTTCGTGTCCACACCGAAACTCACGATGCCCGTGGCGGTTTCAATTTCGCGGGCGATCCCGTCGTAGTCGCAGCCCATCATCATCGGAATCGGTGTGCCGGCAAGTGCAATGAATTCGGGGTGAAGTTCCGATGCGGCGGCTTTAATGTCGTCAATAAGGCGTCCCTCATTTCCTAAGACCGCGTCGGTTTCAGTGAGAGCGGAAATAAAGACGTCCGCCGGTCGGTCAAACCATCGCGGTTCGTCATGCGTCGTGTAGGTGGAATTGCACCCTGAGGCGTCGTGCATGACGATGAGTCCGTCTAATTCATAGAGGGCGGAGCACATTGCCGAGTTGTCCGCGGCGTAAGTGGGCAGATACGTATAGGCTTGTTTCACAGGCAGCCTCCCTTCGTGCAGCCCAAGGCTTTGATCTGAATCACATCCTTAGCGGGTTTCGCGTGCAGAAAAGCGTCAGTGAGCAGTCGGGCGAAATACAAAATTCCTCGCCAACCGTCTGCGCCGTCGCCTTCGACCATGTTCACAAAGTGATCAGTGTGTTCATACCAAGCCGCTTTTTGCCCGACGGCAAGAACCTTTTGTTCAACTTCCGGTCGAGAACGTACCATCCGCGCAGCGACCGTGGGCTTCAGTTTTGAGGGCTTCAAAGTCTTCGGTTTCTTCAGGCAGAACCCCGTCGATATAAAGGCGGACGACGTTAAAACCGTAACGCACCAAGAGGCGCGCCAGCGACAGCGGCCGTGTGGTGGCGGTGTAATCCAACGCAATCGGGGTTCGACCGATCGTCGTCCGTGCGTTTTCAAGTGCCGCCAGAGCTTCATTACGCCGTTCGGATTCGTCGGTCAACGCAATGCCGAGGAAACGGGCGAAGTCGGTTTTTTCTTTTTCAATGGCTTCGGGAAGCCATGGGGCGGAGAACTGTCGGACTTTCTGTCCTAAATGTTCGGCCATCCAGTCGATCGCGGCGTCGGCCGTGGGGTTGAACGTAACGGCAAACCGTGACTCACCGAGCGCCTGATAGTCGGCCCACGTGCGCGTGGCCGTAATGCTGCGCCAGGGAAGACGGGCAGCTTCTACGAGCGCTCTGAAGTCGGAATGCTCCGCCATGGGGCGCACGTCGCCCACGACCGTGACGCCGTTGTCTCGGACGTCCGACGTCTGCAGCAGAGTGTATATCTGACGGCGGTTTCGCTTGTCGGGTGTAATGCGCTTTCTCAAAATGGGCGTCATATAGCCGTCGGTGAAGCGGATGTCGGGGAAGCGTTCACGCAGGGTTTCAAAACTGAAGGTGAGGTCGCTCCCGATGAATTCGTGCACGCAGCTTGTGTAAATGATGACGCCGCGAGGACGCTTCGTGAGGTGCGACAAAATATCGGTGACGCCGTCGATCAGGGCTTTTTCCGTGTCGCCTTCGAGGAGATTTCGGTCTTCGATCGTGATCGTAGAAAAACGATCCAGCGCCCGCAGTTCTGCGGCGGACATTGAAACACCCCTGAGGCAACAGCGGGCGCACACGAAGATGATGTGCGTTTCCGGAATCAGGAGCCCTAAGTGCATGATGGTCCACGTGCCGCGGGCGGGCGCACTGTATTCCAGCCCCGCGCTGTAGGTGAGGGGGAGCTTTGCCTCGGTTATCGCAAGTCCCCGTGGCGCGGAGGAATTGAGAAGCGGCATCAGAGTTCTCCTGCGCTGATGCGGATGACGGGCGCCGATTCGCTCGTGCGGCTTGCGGCGATGACGGCCCGGGCTAACTCACGGTAGTGGCCGGCGGATTCGGAATCGGGAAATGCTTCGACGACGGTCATCTTTTTGTCTTCGGCGTCCTGAATGAGCGGATCGCGTGGAAGTTTTGCCACCACGGGGGCTCCGACGGTCTGTGCGAGGTCTGTGACTTTTTCGTCTTCGCGTTCGACGTTGCGCCGATTGAGGATGAGGCCCGCCAACTGGGCATACCCGCGGTTTTTGTAGTTGGCGACCGCGGCGGCAATGTTGCCGGCGGCGTAGATCGCCATGTTTTCGCCGGACGTTACGATGAAGACGTTTTCGGCGTAGCCCTTGCGGATGGGCATTGCAAAGCCCCCGCAGACGACGTCGCCCAATACGTCGTAAAAGACGACGTCGGGACGGATGGTTTCAAAGGCTTTGACGGCCGTGAGGGACTCGAAGGCGGCGACGATGCCGCGGCCGGCACAGCCCGTGCCGGGTGTGGGGCCGCCTGCTTCAGAGCACCAGACGCCGTTTTCAGCGCGCGTCACGATGTCTTCAAGTTTGACGTCGGACGCGGGCTTCGTGCGCAGTACTTCCAAGACGCTCGGAATCCGGCGGCCGCGCGTATGGGCGATCGTGGAGTCGGCCTTGGGGTCGCAGCCGATCTGAAGGACGGTTTTGCCTTCGGCAGCGAGCGCTGCGGCCAAGTTGCTGACGGTTGTCGATTTGCCGATGCCGCCTTTTCCATAAATAGCAATGCGGTACATAGAGAATTAGTGGGTATCGAGTTTGAGATCGGTGCCTTCGAAGTCGCCGGCGGCGTCCGGGGCAAGACGCGCGAGTTCGCTTCGCTTTTGGTTGTATTCGCCCCAGGTAACGGCGCGTGTGAGCAGTGCTTCCTGATTTTCAAGAATCAGGGGATCAATGACGCTTTTGGCGCGGTCGGCGCGCTGCACGTAGATGTCAATGCCGGTTTTGCGCATCAGTTCCCGGGTATCGTGATTGAGTTCCGCGACTTCCTTCATCACGCCCCGCATGGCGCGGGTTTCGGCCGGAGTGATTTTCGTGCGGTCGGCGAGTTGGCGCTTGGTGGCCAGCGTCGGCAGACACGGCGTTTTTACAAAGTAGGCTTCGTATTCAGGAGCCGTGCAGATGTCGCGGTACATCTCGGCCACCAATTCAAATCGGGTCGCCAGATCTTTTTCAGTCGGCATATTGCGGGCCTGGGCCGCGAGATCGGCCTCGGTCGGTTGTCCGAAGTTTTGACACCCGGTGATGAGAACGGGGAGAAGAAGGCTCAGCGTAAGTCGTCGGAACATGACAAATGGAGAAGAAAACTCAGAAGTGCAGTCATTGTAGCGGCGACCAACGGATGAGCCAATGAAGCAAATACCACTATAGAGGTAGGTAAAAGAGCGGAGAAAGTTGCCTGAAGGGATGGATTGAAACAGAACTTTACGTAAAAAAATGGTTTAGAGGCCTCAAAACAATGGATTTTGCTGGGGGATCGTGGTTTAATACCCCTGTCTCGAACACGAGGACAGGGAACCTACGATTCGATGACATCTCCTTTGGTGGTATGTTAGAACCGCTGCGTTTGGATCACGGCGTTTCTTTCGCATCGAATGAGCTGATGAGCGGCGCCGACGGATGACGGTCGGAGAGCCGGCAGAAAGGACTGCAGCGGACAGGTCAAAGTCAAAGACTTGTGGGGAAACGGGGCAGGGGAAATTTCGCCGGGTGTGCTTGGGTCAGCATTGAAGGGACGATGCGAAAGAAGTGCCGGGCACCTGGAAGTTTTCCGGGGCGTCCGACGCAGCGGCTTTTTTTTGTCCGCGCGGCGCCGGTAACAAAAAAAGCCCAGCCGAAGCTGAGCTCATTTGGCAGTTTCAAAGGCGTTTGGTGCGCCGGGTAGGATTCGAACCCGCGACCCCCTGGTTCGTAGCCAGGTACTCTATCCAACTGAGCTACCGGCGCAACCTTTGAAACATCGCGCTTCGCTTTTCGTTCGAAGCGAGGGCGCATTTTAAGAAGGTTTTGACGAAATGCAAGTTTTCGGCGCATAAAATTGCGTCGCTTCGGTTTTTTTACGGGGTAAAGTGTTGTAAAACAAGTAAAAATAATTTTCTAAAGTTGGTGAGGGCGCCGTAAGCTCCTTCGAACGGAATCCCGGCAGACGGGGTTTGAAGGAAGTTTGAAGGAATATAGGGATGTAAAAAATCCGGCGGAACATGGGGAAAAACCGCGTCGCCTGAAGGCTGAAACCGTTAGAATTCCGCCGTTTCGTTCGAAAGCGGTGCGCCAAGCGTAAGACGAGGGACGTAAAAGAGAAATGACGGGAAAAGCAGAGCGCACTTTTTGAACGGTTCTCCCTTTTGCCATTGTTTCAGGAGATTCCGCTGTGACGGCGCGACTGCGGCTCAAAGACATCACCAAAACTTATCCCGGCGTGCGGGCGAACGACGGCATCAGCCTTGAAGTTGATCCCGGCAAGGTGCTTGCGGTACTCGGCGAAAACGGCGCCGGCAAGTCCACGCTGATGAAGATCATTTACGGGGCTGTGCAGCCGGATTCTGGGACGATTGAATTTGACGGTACGCCCGTGGTGATTCATTCGCCCGGCGAAGCGCGAACGCTCGGAATTGCCATGGTGCATCAGCATTTTGCGCTTTTTGAAACGCTCACCGTCGCGCAGAACGTGCTCTTGGGGCTCGAAAAAGGGCCGAGCTTGGCGGAAGTCTCTGAAAAGGTTCTCGAACTCGGAAAGCGTTACGGGCTTGAAATTGAGCCCGACAGTTTTGTTGCCGAGCTCTCTATGGGCGAGCGGCAGCGTGTGGAAATCATCCGGGCGCTGATGACGGAACCGAAACTTTTGATTCTCGACGAACCGACGTCCGTTTTGACGCCCCAGGCCGTAAAGCGTCTCTTCATGACCTTGAAGCAGCTTGCGGCCGAAGGGCTCTCCATCATCTTTATTTCTCATAAGTTAGATGAAATCCGCGATCTCGCCGACAGTTGCACCGTGCTGCGGCAGGGAAAAGTGGTGACGACCGTCAATCCGAAAAAAGAAACGGCCGATACGTTGGCGCGTCTCATGATCGGTGCGGAACCGCCGAAACTCATGCGTCGACACGGCGAGCCCGGGCGTGACGCGCTCGTCATCAAGAAACTCAACTTGGACGGCGGAAAACGCATCTGCGGCTTAAAGAATGTGCGCCTCACGGTGCGTGCCGGGGAAATCGTCGGCATTGCCGGCATCAGCGGGAACGGCCAGTCACGCTTATTGGGGGTGCTTGCCGGGGAATTGAAACCCCGGGAGGGGAGCGTCATCCTGATGGGCGAAGACGTTACGAAGTTGAACCCCGAGCAACGGCGTCGTTTGGGACTGCGGTACGTTCCGGAAGAACGCCTGGGGCACGGGGCAGTGCCTGAATTGGCACTCGAAGAAAATACGCTTTTGACCGGCGATCAGTTCCATGCGCAGGGCATTATCCGCAAAAACGCCGTCGCGGACTTTACCGACCGTGTGATCGATCGCTTTAAGGTCGCAAGCGGTCGGCGCGGTAAAAGCGAAGCTCAGGCCCTGTCCGGCGGGAACCTGCAGAAATACGTAGTGGGACGCGAAGTGATGAATCACCCGGCCGTTTTGATGATTGACCAGCCTACGTGGGGCGTGGACGTAGGGGCGGCGACCGTCATTCACAACGCGCTGCTCGAACTGCGGGATCAGGGGGCGGGTCTTTTGATTGTCTCCGAAGAAGTGGATGAACTTTTTGCCGTCTGCGACCGGATTGCCGTGATGTACCGCGGATGCATTTCGCCTGCGGTGCCCGTGGATTCGATTACGGTGGAAGAAATCGGTTTGTGGATGGCGGGGCTCTGGGCCGGCTGCAGCTATAAACCCGGAAAAAATGCGGAAGACGCCCCTGAGGCCCGCGAGAAGGAGAAGTAAATGCAGTTTCCGATTCGACTCACGGTTCGTTCGGAACCTTCCAAAACGATGCGGTGGTTGTCGCCCGTGGCGGCGCTCGTTCTGACGGTTTTGGTGGGGGCGGCGCTTTTTGCGTTCCTCGGCAAGGATCCGATGTCGTCCTTGTACGTGTTTTTAGTGGCGCCCTTGGAAAACTTACGGGGGTGGTGTGAGGTCGGGGTCAAAATGACGCCGCTTCTCTTGTGTGCGGCGGGCCTCACGCTCTGCTACCGCGCCAACATATGGAATATCGGTGCGGAAGGCCAGCTTGTGATGGGGGCGGTGGCGGGTACCTGGGCGGCGCTTCAGTGTCCGCCGGACGCCGGTATGTGGTACCTCGTGCCGGTACTCTTGGCAGGGGTTGCGGGCGGAGCGCTCTGGGGCGGCCTGACGGCGCTTTTAAAAGATAAATTCAACGCCAACGAAATTCTCGTGAGCCTGATGCTCGTTTATGTGGCGCAGTTCTTTTTAGCTTGGTGCCTGCAGGGGCCCATGCAGGATCCGGACGGGTTCGGTTTCCCGCAGTCGCCGCTTTTTGAAGCAGCGGCGTCGGTGCCGACGATTCCGGGGTTCTACCGTTTGGGCTGGGGCTTTGTGATGGCGGTAGTGCTCGCATTGACGGGCGCTCTTTTGATGAGCCGATTCTTCATCGGTTTTCAGATTCGCGTGTCCGGTATGGCGCCTTTGGCGGCAAAGTATGCGGGATTTAATCCGTCACGCCTCATTTGGACCGTGATGCTGATTTCCGGGGGGTGCGCAGGCTTGGCCGGTATCTGCGAAGCGGCGGGTCCGGTGGGACAGCTGACGCTCAACATCAGTCCGGGGTATGGTTTTGCCGCCATCATCGTCGCTTTTGCCGGACGCTTGAGTCCCGTGGGCTGCATCCCGGCGGCGTTCGTGCTGGCGCTCTTTTACTTGGGCGGCGAATTGGGGCAGAGCCGTTTGGGGCTTCCCTCGTCCATTACCGGGGTGTATCAGGGGCTGCTCTTGTTTTTCCTTCTGATTTGTGACGTCGGGGTTTTGTACCGCTTGAAGTGGGCAGGGTTTGCGAATAAGGAGACGACGAAATGAGTGCGACGGCTGCTTTGATTGCCTCGACGCTGAACGCGGGGACGCCGCTTCTTTTGGCGGGGATCGGGATTCTTATTCACGAAAGGAGCGGGGTGCTTAATCTCGGGATCGAAGGCATCATGCTGATGGGGGCGGTCGCGGGATTCGGCACCTGCTACCTCACCGATTCCTTTTTCCTGGGCTTTGCCGCGGCGGCTTTGGTCGGAATGGTGCTTTCGGCGCTTTTCGGTTTTCTGACGCTGGGGCTTTACGCAAACCAAAACGCCGCCGGTCTTGCAATGGCGATTTTCGGCGCGGGGCTTGCGGCTTTCATCGGTCAACCTCTGCAGGGGGGGGCCTTGGCTGCGCGTGCTTCCGAAGGCATTCCCTTTTTAAGGGACATTCCGTTTGTGGGCGATGCCTTCTTTTCGTCGCACGTCTTGGTGTACGTCGCTCTTTTTATGGCGGGGGCGGCAGCGTGTTTTCTCTATAAGAGCCGTTGGGGCCTCATTCTGAGGGCGGCGGGGGAATCCCCGAAGTCTGCTTACGCCTTGGGGTACCCGGTGCGCACGATTCGGTTTGCGGCGCTCCTTTTCGGCGGCCTGATGACGGGGGTGGCGGGTGCTTATTTGTCGCTCGTTTATACGCCCTTGTGGGCTGAAGGAATGACGGCCGGCCGCGGCTGGATTGCGCTCGCGCTCGTAACGTTTGCGACGTGGCGGCCGCTGCGCATCGTGTTGGGGGCTTACCTCTTCGGCGGCGTGACGATGATTCAGCTGAGTTTCCAGGCGGCGGGTATCGGCATCCCCTCGCAATTGATGTCGATGGCGCCGTACCTGGCGACGATTCTGGTGCTCGTCTTGATCAGTCACAATCCGAAGTGGATTGCGATGAATGTGCCCAAGGGCCTCGGCAAAACCTTTACCCCAGAGAAATACTGATAGCTCCCGACGACTAAAGTCGCGGGGTTCCAAGCTACTTCAGAGCTTCTGCGACCACCTTATCTCCGTCCGGAAGGGAGGAGAGTCTGCGAATCGCCACTGACTCGGCTTCACCTGGATTTAACGGAGCTATTCCGCGAAGGGAATGCACTTCATCGGCCCGGCAGAGCAGCGGTACTGCATCCTGGTACCTGCCGTGTGCTTACGCTTCCGTTCTTTTAACGCCTCTCCTGTCAAAGCTTGGCGAAGCCCTTTTATGACATGCTTGGGTCAAGAGAAATAGGGTTGCTCAAAAGATTCCGAGGTTCTTATCACAGGTCTTCAGTACCTCATCCTGAAGTTTCAGAAAATTCGTCCAGTCATCACAACACGCCTTACGATCGATGGTGTCCAAATTCTTTCCCGTCACATGACTGATGAGAAAGGCCGAATACAGATCTCGCTGTACCCGGTGTCCGTCTATGACGCACCACCGGTCACAGAGACGTTTCCTGCGGTACTGGCCGGTTGAATGATCGTATTGGCTGGCTTTAACCTTTCGGGAAACAACACGCTTCAGCGAGTAGCCTCGATACTTCAGCTTCCGGTCAATAATTGCCAGCAACATGGCCGGAGCATGACGGGCTACCGTCTTGCCGAAACGTTTCTTGGAACGAATTTTTCCGTTCTTCGGATTGACGGATGTTTCCTTCGTTCTTGCCGTCCACGACGTTACTGCCGTATCTTCCACCTTGATGTCCGTACTCTGAGCGATGAGCTCATTGGCAGCTTTCTCTTGCGACTGCTTGCGCACGACGGCTTGTTTGCGGAAGAGTTCTTTGCGCTCTGCCATGAGTTTTTGACAACGCTTGGAAGGCACGAGACGACAGCCCTTCTTGAACGTACCGTTTTCGTTGTACGCCTCAGGATTCGTTGCCCGGTAGGAACGATCAATCGCACGGTTCACACGCCGCAGAGCTGCTTCGATGTCCTCGCAAGCAGGAGCCAGCTTTTCGATGACGGCCGCTTCCGGCGAATAGGCCACCAGTGTTGACGGCGAAAGGTCAATGCCGACAGCCGGTTTTCCTTCGCCGTACTGACGTTTCTTGGGAGGCGGCGTGCCTTCCTTCACAGCTTGGATGAAGAACCGACGCTTGCCACGAATCGTCTTTTCGAAGAAACGGATGAATTTGGTCTTATCGAGGAATGTTTGCTGAGCGCACGTATCATTGCGTTTGACAATGATCGGGAACTCCAGCGTGCGGGTGTGCTTGCTGCCCCATAGCACCTTATCGCCCTTCAAACGAAGTCCAAAACTGTTGCTCTTGTTTTCGATGGTAATCGGATCGCCCCGGCGCTTGAAACGGATTTTCCTGGCAATGCCGAAACGGTAACGCTCGAAGGTGCGCCATGCGAAGGTAGCAGCTTTTTGGAGTTCGTTTGACCCCAACGGTGAACCAAAATGACGGTTGATCTTCAAAGCGTACGCATGAAGGGCGTACTCGGAAAATCCTTCGGTTTGCTCGATGGCTTTCAGTTGCTGGCGCAGAGCCTTCTGCCGGGATTTTTCATCAGAGAAAAGCTCCGTTTTACGGTTGAGGGCCTGAAGTTCCTTCAGGGCTGATCGCCATTCCTGAATACTGCGAACTTTTCGCCACAGCTTCTGGCAGTGCCCGAGACATGTGTTGTAAATCTGCCGTGCACACTCCATCCGCCGATCGATTTCCGGCTGGTCTGAGGAATTCACTTTCACCTCAAACGTAATGCAATAGCTCTCGGTAACAGTACGGTTCATCGGTTTTACTTGTCTTCGGGGATTTCCGTTCATCATTATGACTGAAAATCCATCAAAAGATCGCGCTGTCGCGCGAGCGCGATTCCTCCCCATGACTAAAAGTCAGGGACTTCCTCGCGTGGAAAATTGTGACCGAAATAGAACGGAATCGGGAGGATTCTGCAAAAATTTGGGCCGGATGCTTGACAAGACTTTCCGACTCTGTAGAATTCGCATCCTCTTCGCCGCGGGAGTAGCTCAGTTGGTAGAGCGCAACCTTGCCAAGGTTGAGGTCGCGAGTTCGAGACTCGTCTCCCGCTCCAGTTTCTTTTTCTCCCTTTCCGAATCCCAAATTCCGATCGTTCGGATGTCTTTTCGTGTGCGTCGGTTTCCGTAAATCTGCACGCGGCGGCGCGACGACAGGCAAGCGGCTTTTTTCCACCGGCCGAAATCGCCCCTGGTCTGCGTTACAATCGAACCATCGAATTTTTTAGAAAAAACGCGGTCTATTCGGGACGGCGGGCGCCGGAGTGACGCTCTGCGTCCGCTTTTTTGTGTGAACCGAACCCAGAAAACGCGTGTGGATCATGACGACTAAAACAGCCAAGAAAGAGATGAGCTTTGAAGCGGCCGTTGAAGAGCTCGAAGCCATTGTGCACAAGATGGAAGCGGGCGGACTGTCGCTCGAAGAAAGTCTCGCGGCATACACCCGCGGGACGGAACTCGCTAAATTCTGCCGTGCCAAATTGGATGACGCGCAACTGAGGATTCAGAAGTTGGAAAGCGACGGTCATCTTTCGGCGTTTGAATCGGAAGGAGCAGAAAATGAGTGAAAAGACGACGGATTTCGAAGGCTGGGCCGCTTCGCATCGAGGGCATTTCGAACGCCGGGCAAAGCTCGTCTTTAAGGCCGTGAAGCTTCGGGTGAAAGAGCCTGCGCTCATCAAACTCTATGACGCAATGGAATACGCGCTCTTGGGCGGGGGAAAACGCGTTCGGGCGCTTCTTGTCTACGCCGCGGGCGACGTCACCGAAGCGCCGCAGGAAGTCTTGACCGACATTGCGCTTGCGATTGAGGCGATCCAC
>ERZ827156.3424-NODE-3424-length-14344-cov-4.895514_pt1 | contig 14344 bp, 12 predicted proteins | sample MGYA00519919_ERZ827156 | MGnify/ENA primary metagenome ERZ827156 (study PRJEB31778, sample SAMEA3449269) | human gut metagenome | biome: human gut; feature: human-associated habitat; material: faeces | place: United Kingdom | collected 2010/2012 ... | reverse complement strand
CCTCACCGATGCCGTGGCGCGCATGCTGCCCGGCGTGCTTTCCGAAGACGTGTGCTTTGAGGAAGAAAGCCATTATGACGGGCTTTTGGAATATCCGCAGTATACCCGTCCCTCTGCTTGGCGCGGCAGAGAGGTGCCGCAGGTGCTTTTAAACGGCCACCACGAAAACATCAAAAAATGGCGGCGCGAACAATCTTTGAAGGTCACGCAGAAAGCCCGCCCGGACCTCTTTGAAAAAGCTGAGTTGACTGCGGAAGAAAAACGCGCTTTCGGCAGAAAATAAGCGGATTTTAGGAATGTTTAACCCTCTGTGGCGAACTGATTTTACGAAATGTTTTCAACAAGCAGAGCAAAATGCACAAACACGGATCGTTTCATAGCGATATGCCACGGGCATATATCCAAAAATGGGGTACCCCGCTTGACGGGGGGACAAATTATGCTATAATAACTTATATTGAAGCATTTTGAGCTTTAGAATCATGTTTGACATTCAGAGTATGTAATGTATTACTTACAGGAGAGTGAATCGCAATGTGTGTTAAGAAGGACGTTTTGGTTCAGAATCAGGTTGGTCTCCATGCAAGACCGGCAACTTTCTTCATCCAGAAGGCAAACGAGTTTAAGTCTTCCATCTGGGTCGAGAAGGAAGAGCGCCGCGTGAACGCAAAGAGCCTGCTGGGCGTTCTGTCTCTGGGCATCGTGGGTGGTACTACCATCCGCATCATTGCGGACGGTGCTGATGAGCAGGCTGCGGTCGATGGCCTGATCAAGCTGGTCGAGTCCGGCTTTGCAGAGTAATTCGAGCCTTTGATTTTTGAAGCGGCGGGAGATTATCCTGCCGCTTTTTTGGTATGATACACAACAAGGAGGTTTTGGCCATGAAAGGATCCACTGAGAAGTTCCTGCGCAGGGTGAGCGATGTCTGCGAAGAGGGCACCATCTGGAAGGTGCTCTTCGGCATCTACTGCGTGCTGTTCGTCATCAACATGCTGCTGTGCATCTTTTCCGAAAAGAAGCCGAGCTGGCTGAGCTCGGTGCTGATCGGTGCCGGGATAGGCAGCACCCACTACTATATGGACAAGTATGCCCGCAAGAAGGCTGAGAAGGCCGAAGCATGACCAAAGCGGAACTCTACAAAAAAGCCTGTATGCTGCCGCTTCTGCCGGGGGTGTATATCATCCGGGACAAAAGCGATACCATCATCTATATCGGCAAGGCCAAGCGGCTGCGCATCCGGGTGAGCCAGTATTTCCGGGAGGGTGTGCCCCACGATAACAAGGTCAGCCAGATGATCGCCCACGCCTATGCGTTCGATGTCATCGTCTGCCAGAGCGAGTTCGAGGCGCTGGTGCTGGAAGCCAGCCAGATCAAGGCCCACACCCCGAAGTACAACATCCTGCTGAAGGACGACAAGGGCTACAGCTATATCAAAGTGACCAAGGAGGAGTGGCCGCGGCTCTCCTTCACGCTGCAAAAAGAGGAGGACGGAGCGGAGTACATCGGCCCCTATACCTCCAGCTTTGCGGCGCGGCAGATGGCCGAAACGGCCATGGATGCCTTTCTGCTGCCCCGGTGCAATAAGCGGTTCCCGCAGGACTGCGGCAAGGGCCGCCCCTGCCTGAACGCCCACATCGGCAAGTGCATGGCCGTGTGTAGCGGGAAGATCAGCTGCGAAAACTACAATCAGGCCGTCAAGAGCGCGGTCCACCTGATCCGCTACGGCAAAAAGGACATCCTCAAGACCTTGCACGAGCGGATGATGGAAGCGTCCGACCGGCTGGAATTTGAGACGGCGGCTCTGCTCCGCGACCAGATCAACGCCATCACCAAGGTGACGGCGGGGCAGAAGGTGGTGGTAGACCCGGACGTGGAGATGGACGTGGTGGCGCTGGCGGGCACGCCCAACAGCGTCTGCGCGGCGGTGCTCCGCTTCCGGGAAGGGCGGCTGACCGACAAGCGGGAGTTCCTCTTCCACGATACCGCCGACATTGCGGCGGCGCGGGAGGAGTTCCTGCCCCGGTACTATCTGGACGACGAGCAGATCCCCAAGGTCATCGCTGTGGACGAGCTGCCGCCGGACAGCGACGCGCTCCAACAGGCGCTGACCGAAAAGCGGGGGAGCGAGGTGCAGCTCTACGTCCCTCAGCGGGGCGACAAGGCCCACCTCATCGAGATGGCCCACACCAACGCCGTGGAGCGCTTGGCGCGGGAGAGCGGCCGCTACGCCCGCGAGGAAAAGCTGCTGGACGAGCTGGCGCAGGTGCTGGGGCTTTCGAAGCCCCCCCGCACCATCGAAAGCTACGATATCTCCAACTGGGGCGACGGTTCCAGCGTCTGCGGCATGGTGGTCTTCCGGGACGGCAAGCCCTACAAGACGGGCTACCGGAAGTTCAAGATGCAGACGGTGCCGGGCACCGACGACTACGCTTCGCTGGCTGAGACGGTCTCGCGCCGGGCGGCGGCCTACGAACGAGTTCATGAGCTGGCCGCCCATGGGCAGGCCAGCGAGGATTACTTCGGCGAGAAGCCGGACCTGCTGCTGATGGACGGCGGCAAGGGCCAAGTCAGCGCGGCCAAGGCGGCGCTGGCGGGCACCAAGCTGGCGGATGTGCCGCTGTTCGGCATGGTCAAGGACGACCACCACCGCACCCGCGCCATCGTGGACAGCGACGGGCGGGAGATCGCCATCAACATGAACCGGGGGACATTCACCTTCATCACGGCCATTCAGGACGAGACCCACCGGTTTGCCAACGCCTACCGCAAGCAGCAGATGAAGAAAAAGAGCTACGCCTCCGCCCTGACCGAGGTGCCCGGCGTGGGGCCGAAAACAGCCAAGGCGCTGATGAACCAGTTCAAGAGCGTGGCTGCGGTGCGGGAAGCCAGCACCGCAGCGCTGGAGAATACGCCCGGTGTGGGGCCGCTGTTGGCGCAGACCATTTACGAGTATTTTCACACCTAACAAAAAATCGGACGACCGAAATGGCCGTCCGATTTTTGCTTGGTGAAGAAAAGTTAGTTTTCAGAAGAGATATCTTGACCGAAATATTTTTCGCTCAGCTCTTTGAGGGTGCCGTCGGCGCGCAGCTCGTCGATGGCGTTATTGACGGCCTCCAGCAGGGTGGCGCTGGCGTCGGCCTTGCGCAGGGGGATGGCGACGTGGGAAGCTTCCTCGGTCTGGGCGACGATCTTGAAGTCGGCGTCCGGATGGACGTTCAGGTAGTCATAGAAGGAGACATCGGCGTTCAGGGTGGCGTCGATGCGGCCCGCGGTCAGGAGCTGGATGGTCTCCTCCAGCGTGTCGATGCCCTGCACAGTGGCGCCGTAGCTTTCGGCCAGTTCCATATAGGTGGAGGCGAGGCTGTTGGCGGTGGTCTTGCCCTTCAGGTCCTCGAAGGTCTGGATGTCGTCGTTGTCCTTCTTGACGGCGAGGGCGGTGTGGATGTAGCCGTAGGGGGTGGTGAAGTCGTAGGTCAGGGCGCGCTCGTCGGTGACCTCGACGCCGTTGCAGACCATATCATAGCGGCCCGCATCCAGACCGGCGAACAGGCTGTCCCAGTCGCTCTCGACGTACTCCGGCTCGACGCCCAGCTTCTCGGCGATGGCGCGGGAGACCTCGACGTCATAGCCGACGAGGGTGTCGCTCTCATCGTGATAGCTCCACGGCTGCCATGCACCTTCCAGCGCAACGATCAGCTTGCCGTTGGCCTGAATGGCGGCGAGCTGATCCGCCGCAGCGGAGTCGGCAGAAGCAGCGCCGGAAGCGGTGGTGCTGGTGGAACTGGTGTTGGAGGAGCAGCCGGAGAGCGTGAGCACACCGGCGGCTGCCATGACGCTCATCAGGGAAATAAAGGTTCTTCTTTTCATACTATACCTCTTAATTTGTATGTTCAATTTTACGTAAAAACTCTCTTGTACGTTCTTCCTTTGGGTCCTCAAAGAATTCGCGGGAGGGAGCCTGTTCGACCACTACGCCGTTTTCCATGAAAACGGTCTTGGAAGAGACGTTGCGGGCAAAGCCCATCTCGTGTGTGACCACGAGCATGGTCATGCCCTCCTCGGCCAGCTGCCGCATGACGGCGAGGACTTCGCCGGTCAGCTCCGGGTCCAGCGCCGAGGTCGGCTCGTCGAAGTAGATGATCTCCGGGTCGGTGGCAAGGGCGCGGGCGATGGCGACGCGCTGCTGCTGGCCGCCCGAAAGCTGGCGGGGGTAGTAGTCCGCCCGGTCGGCCAGACCGACCTTTTCCAGCATCTTCCGGCCGATGGCGTCGGCCTCCTCCTTGGGCGTTTTGCGGGCAACGATGAGGCCCTCGGTGACGTTCTGGAGGGCGGTCTTGTTCCGGAACAGGTTGTAGTTCTGGAAGACGAAGGCCGTCTTTTTGCGCAGACGGGCGATGTCGGCTTTGGTGATCTTGCCGAGGTCGAAGGTCTCGCCGTCAAAGACGAGGCGGCCGCTGTCGGCGGGCTCCAAGAAGTTCAGGCAGCGCAGAAGGGTGGTCTTGCCGGAACCGCTGGGGCCGAGGATGGCCACGACGTCGCCTTTTTCCACGGTCAGGTCCACGCCGCGCAGCACATTCAGGGTGCTGGCCACCCGGCGGGCGCTGCCGCGGGGGAAGGGGCCGAGGTGGAAGCGGGGCTTATCGTCGTAGGTATAGAACGATTTGTGGATGTCTTGAATTTCTAACATAGCCATGCTGCTTCCTCCTTTCTCACTGGAAGCCGTGGGCGTTCAGATGGCGCTCCAACAGGCTTTGCAGCTTGGTGACCACCGTGCAGAACAGCAGGTAGACCACGGCAACTTCACAGTAGATGGGCAGGAAAATGTAGGTGCGGGCCGCGACGCGCTGGCCAGCCATGAACAGCTCCGCCACCGTGATGTTGGACGCCAGCGAGGTATCCTTGATCATGCCGATGAGGGAGTTGGAGAGGGCGGGCACGGCGGTGCGCAGCGCCTGCGGCAGCACGATGCGGCGCATGATCTGCCACCACGTCATGCCGACGCAGTAACCGGCTTCGAGCTGGCCCTGCGGCACGCTTTCCAGCGCGCCGCGCATGGTCTCGGCACAGTAAGCCCCCTCGTTGATGGCGAAGGCGATGACCGCCGCCGGGAAGGCGTCCAGCATGATGCCCACACTGGGCAGACCATAGAAGATAATGAACAGTTGGACCAGAAGCGGGGTGCCGCGGATGACCCAGATGTAGAACCGGGCCACCTGCCGCAGCACCGGAACATTGGCGTACTGCACCAGCGCCACCACCACGGCCAGCACCATGGCGAGGGAGAAGGAGATGAGGGTCAGCGGGATGGTCATGGTGAGACCCGCCGACAGGATACGGGGCAGCGCTTCCCACAAAACGCTGGCCGTGCGGTTGGAAAGGATCGTTTCGAGCATTGAAAATCTTCCTTCTTTTGACAAAAAGAAACTGCGGAGTGTCTATTATATACCTTAAAGGCCACTTAAAGTCAAGTGAAATCCTATAATTCCTACCAGAAAACTATAACATGAATTTCCAGCGGACGCAATTTGTTTGGGCAATTCCCCTGTTATTACCAAAAGCGCGGGGAAACCTGCGCTAACTTTGTGCAGTCTGGCAAGGAGTTGACGTTGACGGGAGTTTCGTGTACAATAGAAACTGACAAGCTCCCGCCAAATTTGCGGGGAATATGCCAGCGGCGCGAAAGCCGCGGCGGATTCGGAGGATATGAACGTGACGAAACGGAATATCGGGGTTCTGGGTGCAGGTACTTGGGGCATGGCACTGGCACGGATGCTCTGCGTGAGCGGGAACGATGTGCAGGTCTGGTCGGCCATCGAAAAGGAAATCGACAACCTGTCGAGCACCCGCGTGCACCCCAATCTGCCCGGAATGAAGGTCCCGGACGGGCTGCGCTTTACCAAGAGCATCGAGGAAGTGTGCAAGGACAAGGACGTGCTGCTGTTTGCAGTGCCGTCGGTGTTCGTGCGCTCCACGGCGGCCAAGGCGCGGCCCTATGTGGCGGATGACCAGATCATCGTGGACGTGGCAAAGGGCATCGAGCCCGATACCCTGTACACCATGACCGAGATCTTGGCCGACGAGCTGGGCAAGGAGGGCGGCCCGAAGGGCATCCGTCTGGTGGCGCTGTCCGGCCCCACCCACGCCGAGGAGGTGGCGGTGGACCTGCCCACGACCATCGTATCGGCCAGCCCGGACATGGAGGCGGCCAAGTTCGTGCAGGAGGTCTTCTCCAACAGCGTCATGCGCGTGTACACGAATGAGGACATCAAGGGCGTGGAGCTGAGCGGCGCTATGAAGAACGTCATCGCGCTGGGCGTCGGCATCTCCACCGGCCTTGGCTACGGCGACAACGCCCGCGCTGCCCTCATCACCCGCGGCATCGCCGAGATCGCCCGGCTGGGCGTGGCGATGGGCTGCAATGTTCACACCTTTGCGGGGCTGGCGGGCATCGGCGACCTGATCGTGACGGCTACCAGTATGCACAGCCGCAACAACCGCGCCGGTATCCTCATCGGCAAGGGCGAGACGCCGGAGAACGCGGTCAAGGAAGTCGGCATGGTGGTGGAGGGCATGAACGCTCTGCCCGCCGCACTGGAACTGGCCGAGCGGTATCAGGTGGAAATGCCCATCGTCCAGACCGTGAATGCCATCGTCAACAAGGGCATGGGCGCGGCGGAGGCCGTGCGCACCCTGATGGACCGCGACCCGAAGAATGAATTGAAGTGAGGCAATGGCTGTTCGGAAGCTGCTTTGCGGCAACCGAACAGCTTTTTTTACAAAAGATATCTCAAATATTTTACCAAAATAATGCCCGAAAGGGTAGCAGAGGGAAAATGTTTCTGGTATACTAGCTTCGTATGAAAATCGTAAGGGGGAGTAAATATGCCTTCTACTTATGCACACCGCCGGTTCGGGGCGGATGTTCTGGCCCGGCTGCCGGAAGAGCTGCGGGACAAGATCGAGCCTTACCGTGCGCTGTATGATCTGGGTCTCCACGGGCCGGACCTGCTGTTTTACTACAAGGCATTGCAGTCGAACCATGTGAGCCGGTTGGGCGGCGCCATGCACGAGCAGCCGGGTGCGGTGTTCTTCGAGCGGGCGCGGGACGTTATCCGCAAGGCCAAGAATAAGGATGCCGCGCTGGTGTACGCGCTGGGGTTCATCTGCCACTTTGCGCTGGACAGCACCTGCCACCCGTACGTGGAGCAGTATGTCCGCTCCAGCGGGGTGAGCCACTGCGAGATCGAGACGGAGTTCGATAACATGCTGCTCCGCCGGGACGGCCACGACCCGATGCACTACCTGACGGCCAGCCACATCCAGCCCAGCCGCATCTGGGCGAATGTTGTGGCTCCGTTCTACGAGGGCATCAGCGTGGACGAAGCCTATCAGGCCATGACCGGCATGGTCTTCGTCCACAAGATGCTGCTGGCCTCCAACCCGGCAAAGCGCTGGGTGGTGCTGAGCGCCATGCGGCTGGCGGGCAAGTGGGAGTTCATGCACGGACTGATAGCGAACCCCAAGCCGAACCCGGACTGCGCCGAGAGCGGCTGCGGGCTGGATGCCTTGTACCAGAAGGCCATCCCGCTGGCGGTACGGCTCATCACGGAGTATGTGGACGGGCTGAGCACGGATGCACAGCTGGATGCGGCGTATCAGCACACCTTTGGAGAGAATTGAGAGGAATCAATGGAACAGAAGGAAAAATTCCGCCTGACCGGGCTGGAACGCGCGTGGATCTTATACGATGTCGGCAATTCAGCCTTTGTGCTGCTGGTGGCGACCCTCATCCCCATCTTTTTCAATGCACTGGCGGAGGAAGGCGGCCTGAGTTCGGTGGAGTATCTGGCCTACTGGGGCTATGCGGCCTCGGCGGTGACCGTCATCACGGCCATCCTGAGCCCCATCCTCGGCACGCTGGCCGACACCAAGGGCTTCAAGAAGCCCATCTTCATTCTCTGCCTCGTGGTGGGCGTGGTCGGCTGCTGCGCCATGGGGCTGGCGAAAACGTGGCTGCCCTTTTTGCTGATCTTCATCTTCGCGAAGGTGGGCTTCTCCGGCAGTCTGGTGTTCTATGATGCGATGCTGAGCGACGTGACCGAACCGGAGCGGATGGACGTAGTGTCCTCCCGCGGGTATGCGTGGGGCTACATCGGCAGCTGCGTGCCCTTCCTAGTCTGCCTTGCACTGGTGCTGGGGGCCGGGGCCATCGGCCTGAGCCAGATGACGGCCCTGAACATTTCGCTGTTCATCACCGCCGTGTGGTGGCTGGTGACGACTCTGCCGCTGCTGAAAAATTATAAGCAGGTACACTATGTGGAGGTGAAGGAGCACGCCATCCGGCAGAGCTTCGCCCGCATCGGCCACACCATCCGGCATCTGCACGAGGACAAACAGGTGTTCTGGTTCCTGCTGGCCTTTTTCTGCTACATCGACGGCGTGTATACCATCATCGACATGGCCACGGCCTACGGCACGGCGCTGGGGCTGGACACCACCGGGCTGCTGCTGGCGCTGCTGGTGACGCAGATCGTGGCGTTCCCGTCGGCCCTCATCTTCGGGCGGCTGTCCAACGAGTATCCCTCGTCGAAGCTCATCCCGGTCTGCATCGCGGCCTATGCGGGCATCGCGGTGTTTGCGTTCTTTCTGACCCGGCAGTGGCAGTTCTGGGTGCTGGCCGTCATCGTGGGGATGTTCCAAGGCGGCGTGCAGGCCCTCAGCCGCTCCCACTTCGCAAAGATCATCCCGCCGGAGAAGTCTGGCGAGTACTTCGGGCTTTTCGACATCTGCGGCAAGGGGGCATCCTTCCTCGGGACGATGATCGTCAGCGTGGGGAGCCAGCTGACCGGCAGCGCCAATGTGGGCGTCGGCTCCCTCATCGTGCTGTTCGTCGTGGGCTTCGTACTGTTCCGGGTGTCCTGCCGTCAGGGAGAGACGGCATAAATTTCATAAAAAGCGGAAACGGAGAGAGCTGTCCTGCACAGCTCTCTTTTTATTGTGACTTTCAAAAATAGCGCCTATCAAAACGGCATAGCTGCGATACGCAGCTTGCGGATGGTGCTTGTGCATTCAAAACACAAACTGCTATATTTTGTGGAAAACGCAGAAAAGCCGGGCGATTTTTTATGCAGAAAGCCGCCACAAAAATACTGAAACCTCTTGACAAATATAATCGGGGAGGGTATAATGAATCAGAACAGAGGTTTGCCTTACGCCCGGAAGGAAGAAAATGCGAGCGGGGAAAGACCTCTAAAACAATGAGGAGGTTTTAATTATGAGACTGGATATGATTTCCCGCCGCCGTTTCCTCAAGAGCGCTGGTGTTGCGGCTCTGGCTGTTGCCGCAGCAGGTGTACTGGCAGGCTGTGATGGCGGCGACAGCAGCAGTAAGGTCCCCGGTACGGAAGTTCCGGATGTGCCGGGCACGACGAGCAAGTCGGTAAAGATTATCTTTGCTGATGTTGACAATGGCGGCGCAGGCGTTGGAAATGGCGGCGATGATTATGAGCATCCCGTTCTGAAGGATGCTACCGTCGTTGACCCCAAGAGCATTCCTGCGGACAAGTTCCCGCAGGGCTATGAGCTGGCCGACACTACTCCGGTTGAGATCATTGACAATGGTAACACGCTTTTGGCTATCGTTAAGGTGAAGAAGACGGTCGATACTTCGATCAATGTCAGAGTTACTTTGCAGCTCATCAACGGTACTGCTGCTGACAACCAGCGCGAGCTGGTTGTTAAGATGCCCGGTGATGCAGCATATATCTCTACGGACGACATCACTCTGCCTGAGGATTTGATTTGGGCACCCGGTATGGAAGGCGAAAAGCGTCCGATTGGCAGAGCTATCTTCCTGGTTCAGAAGGTTTGATTTCCAAATTTGCATCTCATAGAGCAACGAAAATTCCTTCAATAATTCCCGATACATGCAGAGAGGCTTCCCCTTCGAGGGGAGGCCTTTTTGCGTCCCGCGAGTTATGATTCACAAACCATTCATTGTGTTTTGGCGGGCAGGATGATACAATAGAGAAAAATCCAGAAAACGCAAAGGAGCAAGACCATGAAACAATATCCCGGCTATACCCTCGTCAAGCGCGAGGAGTGCCCCGAACAGCACGGGACGCTGACCGTGCTGACCCACGACGTCAGCGGGGCGGCTGTCCTGCTGGTGGAGAACGACGACGACAACAAGGCCTTCGGCATCGGATTCGGCACCTTTCCCTCCGACGATACCGGCGTGTTCCACATCCTCGAGCACTCGGTGCTGGCGGGCAGCGAGAAATACCCGGTGAAGTCGCCGTTTTTGCAGCTGCTCAAGAGCAGCATGGCCTCCTTCCTGAATGCCATGACCTTCCCGGACAAGACGGTCTACCCCTTCGCAACGCCCAACGAGACGGACTTCAAGAACCTGATGGACGTCTACCTCAACGCGGTGTTCTGCCCGCTGGCGATGGTGGACCGGGGCGTGTTCGAGCAGGAGGGCTGGCACCGGGACGAGGACGGCACGGTGAGCGGCGTCGTCTACAACGAGATGCAGGGCGCACTGGCGACGCCGGATGCCCAGCTGCAGAACGCCCTGAGCCGGGCGATGTTCCCGGACACGGCCTACGGCTTCGTCTCCGGAGGCGACCCGGCCTCCATCCCGGCGCTGACCTATGAGAAGTATGTCCGGGTCTACCGCCGTCATTACAGTGCGGACAACTGCTGCATTACCCTCTACGGTAAGATGGACATGGCCGAGAAGCTGGCCTTCCTCGATGAGCAGTATCTGAGCCATATGCCCAAGAGTGTCAGCCGCCCCCGGCTGACGGTACAGGACGAGCAGGCCGGTGTGCGGCTGCACATCCCCTACTACACCGAAAAGCCCGAGCCGGACGAGGCACAGTGCGCGCTGGCGTGGTACACCGGCGCGTTCGCGGACCGGGAGCGCCAGCTGGGTGTGGAGATCCTGCTGGACGCCCTGCTGGGCAACAACCAGTCGCCCCTGAAAGCCGCCCTGCTGGAAGAGAAGCTGGGGGCAGACATTGATGTGGGCTTCGACGACAGCACCTTGCAGCCGACGCTGGAGCTGGTACTGCGGGGGGCCACTGAGGCGTCGGCAGGGAAATTCGCTGCCGCTGTGCGGAATGCTGTGGACGGCATCCTCGAAAAGGGCATCCCCGAAGAGCTGCTGATGGCAAGCCTCAACTCCACCGAGTTCGCTTCCCTTGAGCGTCCGGGCAGCATCCCGGACGGTGTGCTGGACGCCATCCATGCATCCACCGGCTGGCTCCACACCGGCGACCCGGCCCTGCTGCTGCATACCAACGGGCTGTTCGCCTCGCTGCGGAAGAAGCTGGAAAAGGGGTGGTTCAACGAGCTGCTGCGGGAGCTGTTCGCGCCCGCGCCGGTGGAGGTCATCCAAGTGCCCGCCCTGCCCAAGAAGGAGGAAGAGGGCCGGGCCGCCCGCACCGACGGCAAGCTGGTGCTGGACCATCCGTTGACGGCTGCCGACCTCGGCGAGGGCAAGAAGCTGACCCCGGGCCGGGGCGGGATGCTGGCCGGGGCCGAGCTGCTGCATCACCCTTCGGCGGGCAGCACCTACCTGAACTTCTACTACGACATCGGCAATGCAGCGCCGGAGGAGATGCCCTATCTGAACCTGCTGACCGATGTGGTGGACGAGCTGGACACCGGGAAGCACACGGCACAGGAGCTGAACACCCTGCGGAACACATGGCTGGGCCGCAGCGGCGCATGGGTGGACGGCTGGACCGGCCGCCAGCCGGGCCGACCGGTCCATGCAAAGCTGGTGGCCGGGATGAGCCTGCTGGAACGCAGCCTCGAAAAGGCTGTGGAGCTGGGCGGCGAGTGGCTGTATGAAACGAAGCTCACCGGCCCGCAGGCAGAGGCCGCGATGGAGCGGGTGGTCAGCCAGCAGAAGCTGATGATGGAGCAGAGATTCCTGCGGGAGGGCCATGCCTTTGCGTCGATGCGTGCGGCGGCCCACTTCTCGGTGGAGGCCGCCATGAACGAGCGGTGCAGCGGCGTGAGCTACTACCACTTCCTCTGCGGGCTGCAGGAAGAAGCCGACTGGGCCGGACTGGGCCGGAGGCTGGAAGCGCTGCGGGAGAAGGTGCTGGGCGGGAACGCCCTGACGGTCAGCCTCCACGGCAGCGATGCAGCACTGGACACCCTGAAAAAGCTGCTGCCCGGCAGTGCTTTTGCGGCCGGAGAGCGCCGCGCAGCGGTGCCCTACACCGAGGAGCTGACGGCACCGGTGAACGAGGCCTTCGTCATCGACGGCGGCGTGAACTATGACGTGCTGGCGTGGCCGATGGAGCGGCGCTTGGAGCGGAAGGTGCTGGCCCGGGTGATGAGCTACGAGTATCTGTGGCACAGCATCCGGGAGGTGGGCGGCGCTTACGGCACCGGCATGGTGACCCAGAACGACGATGTGGAGTACCTCTACACCTACCGCGACCCCCATCTGGCGGAGAGCTACGAGGCCTTCGCCGCCGGGCCGGCAGAGCTGGCGGGGCGCGATTACACCGAAAACGATATGAACGAATTCATTGTGGGCGCTGCGGCCAAGCTGGACACCCCGCGCAAGCCCCGGGACGAGGCTGCGGCCACCGACTGCAAGTATTTCTGCGGCATCACCGACGAGATGAACGCCGCCGAGCGGAAGAGCCTGTGCAGTGTGGATGCTGCCGCCCTCAAGGCTGAGGCGGCGGACCTGTCTGTCCGGATGGAGAAGGGCGTTCGGGTGGCGTTCGGCAGCAAGGAGGCCGTGGAAGCCGCGAAAGCGCTGTTCGACCGGGTGGAAACGCTGTAAAAGAAAACGGAGCACCTCCCGGAGACTTTGCGCAGAAAATCGTGCAAAAATCCCCTGTCTGTGGAAAAGAACACAGACAGGGGATTTTTCTTGCCCGAAAATATTACTGTAGGGACAAAACACCGAGAAAGATACAAAAGCGAATCAAAAAGTATGTACTCCTGCGGAGGGAAAAAGCGTGGTATCCTTTTGCCAACGAAAGAACGAAAGGATGTGAGAACACAGGATGGGGCAGGAAAAGCAGGAGGCGTCCAATGGGATGAAAAATCTTCAGAAGGTCGCAGACACCCTGAGCACCATGCTGGTGCAGGAGATCAAGGGCCTGAACGTCCGCCAGCGTGCGGCCCGGAAGGAAAAAAGCACCGACACTGGCCTCATGAAGGATCTCAAGGAGGCCACCGCCGTGCTGAAAGACCTGACAGGCGTGACGAAGACCCTGAACGACCAAGAAATGGAGGAAGAAGGGCGGGAATGCGGCGTGGTGCTGCTGCCGCCGGTGGAGGAGGCATGATGGAAGAAAACAAGGAGCGGAACATCGTCTGGAAGCCCCAGCCGAGGCAGCTGGAATTCATGCGGCGGCCTGAGCCGGAGGCGCTTTACGGCGGCGCGGCAGGCGGTGGAAAGAGCGACGCCCTCGTTATCGAGGCACTGCGGCAGGTGCACATCCCCCACTACCGGGCGCTCATCCTCCGCAAGACCTACCCGCAGCTGTCCGACCTCGTGGACAAGAGCCAGCGCTACTATCTCCGGGCTTTCCCGGAGGCGCAGTACAACGCCACGAGTCATGTGTGGGTCTTCCCCAGCGGGGCGAAGATCTATTTCGGCTCGATGCAGCACACGAAAGACCGGACGAACTATCAGGGCAAGGCCTTCGACTTCATCGGCTTCGATGAGCTGACCCACTTCGAGTGGGAGGAGTACAGCTATATGATGAGCCGCAACCGTCCCACCGGCCCCGGCACACGGGTGTACCTGCGGGCCACCACCAACCCCGGCGGGGTGGGCCACGGCTGGGTCAAGGCGAGGTTCATCACGCCCGCCCCGCCCGGAACCCCCATTGAGGAGGAGTGCACGGTGCAGATGCCGGACGGTACGGAAAAGATGCTCCGGCGGGCGAGGGTGTTCATCCCGTCCAGCGTCTTTGACAACCCCGCCCTGCTGAAGAACGACCCGGGCTATCTGGCCAGCCTCGCAGCCATGCCGGAGGCGGAAAAGCAGGCGCTGCTCTATGGCAGCTGGGATAGCTTTTCCGGGCAGGTGTTCACCGAGTGGCGGAACGACCCGAAGCATTACGAGGACCAGCGCTGGACTCATGTCATCGCGCCCTTTGCCATCCCGAAGCACTGGAAAATCTACCGGGGGTATGACTTCGGCTATTCGAAGCCGTTCTCGGTGGGGTGGTACGCGGCGGACGAGGAGGGGCGGCTCTACCGCATCAAGGAGCTGTACGGCTGCACCGGACGCCCCAACGAGGGCCTGCGCATCGACCCGGTGGAGCAGGCAAGACAAATCCGGGAAGTGGAG
>ERZ827156.3418-NODE-3418-length-14386-cov-36.782848_pt1 | contig 14386 bp, 16 predicted proteins | sample MGYA00519919_ERZ827156 | MGnify/ENA primary metagenome ERZ827156 (study PRJEB31778, sample SAMEA3449269) | human gut metagenome | biome: human gut; feature: human-associated habitat; material: faeces | place: United Kingdom | collected 2010/2012 ... | reverse complement strand
GTTTGAAATTAACTGATCCACTTGAGGAGAGGCTCATTTTTGACTTGAGGGAGATTGTGGTTGTGGTGAGTGGGGTGAACATGGGTTGTCAGTTGGCTTGCAATGAGTTCCTAAGGGTTCCTAATGATGAATAGAGGATGTTCGGATGATGTCATGTGATGATGCACATGCATGCATCATGCAACATGCATGTCACGCACATGTGCAACATAGTGAGGACAGGATGATGACATCACTTTAGAGTAAAAGAACAACAGATGAACTCAGAATCGAGGCTGGAAGGACATAACTGAGAAAGATACGCTCAAGATACGCCTCGATTTCTGACACAACCAACCATGCAACATTGTGTTGCACATGTGCGTTGAAGAGTACTCCCTTAGGAGAGTAAGTGGGTGGAAGGGCGAAGCAGGAACACAAAGGAACACAAGGAACACAATTGGAAACACATCGTTTTCTACCTCACCAACCCTCCTAATACGTCCCAAACAGGTCCGTTGGAAGTGTTTTGAGTTGGGGAAGAGTCACCCTCCATATGGCTTCATGGCCACTCGCGATGGCCGAAATCGTGATCTGCGATTACCCCCATCTCTCAAAACGAAGTAGAGAATTGAACAGATCTCAAAAGGCCGCATCTGAAAATGGTGCATATCATATAGTTTCGCCAGAGTGAAGTATCTCATAGGAATTGTGACTCCAGCTATTAGAGTAGCATGAAGACATGTGGGATTCACAGCCGTTAGGAAGAGTCTTCGCAATCATCATCATGAGCGACTCCAGTGCCTAACACCTGTAATTCGTTATACAGTGCGATTGTAGCTGCTTTCACTACTCGTACTGACTGTTTGTCATCCTAATCACATTCATCCTCATTGTCGTTGTAATGGCTGTTCCTGATAGGAATTCGTGTTTTACCTATTTTCATCCTAGCGTAACCGTCAAAGACCACCGCATTGCTGCTGATCACCCATCCTTATCCATTCTCATCTCCATCCCTTTACTACACCTATATACTTCATGTGCTGAAGTTCCTAGCGATGAATTGTTGTGGTCTCACTCCATTGTGCCCTTCACGCCTCTCTTCTATTTCTGTTCATTCCGTGAAGCTGCGCATTCACGCACTATTCACAACAGCCATCTAGAGCCTGATTCACGCCACTACCTCTCATTTCATGAATCCATTTTACTATTCTCTCTATAATCCTCTATCTACGTCATTTTGGAGGAAGAAACACGCCATCGTGAATCGCCGCCACATTACCGTCGATACTCCCTTCTAACCCTGAAAGAACCGTTCTCATGCATTATGAGTGTTATTTCCGTGGCAATATCACTCAATACCTCCCTTGTACTGTGTTTCGATTCCTAGTGTTTCCCTTCTGCCAATTCCCTTTTATCACCCTCACTACTTTATTTACCCCCTACGCGCATGTCCCTAACCCAGTTAATCACCACATCACGTATGCAACAAAGAATGGCATCTCAACTAATCGCTATCATGGTCATCATGATTGGTATCCTCGAAGAACATGAAATCAATGAGGAATACAGCACCCAGAAGAAGCATCTTCTGATACACGGTGGCATCGGGAGGGAATGAAAGCGTGAAGCTATCTGCGTCAGTGAACTATGCATAACAGATTCCGAGGAGGACTCACCAGCTCTCTCGCCGCGCCGGACCAAATCTTCTTAATCGAGCCGGTGCTACCCGTCTGGGGATTCATAACATCGAAGACAACTCTACACATCACAAGCCAACACTAATCCTACTCGGAGCAGGGGCAGAACTTGCCGATCTGACAGCACTCGCCATGAATGGTCAGAACGGGCATGCCAGACTGGTCGAGGATGTCGAAGAGGTCGCCGCAGCACTCGAACCGGTTCTGCACGGAACCAACCAGATTGCCCATTCCATCCAGAATCGACATTTCGGGGAGCAGACAGCAACCGCAACCGCAGGAACTGCACTTAAACGGTCTGTCCAGATGCATCGCCACGCCTCCATCAGGGCCGATGATGTCCATTTCGAATCCACGATCACTGCCGCAGCAATTGCGATGGCAGCACTCAGACTTCTCAACGGCATAGAAATAGGGCATCTGGGTCGCGCCACGTTGGCAATCGGATCCGGTGAGGTAGATCGCATAGCGGTTCTCCGTTTCGAAGCCGGTGAACACCTCAAGCATTTCCACCTTCTGTTCCACGTACACACCACCAACTAGGGATGAATCAAGAATGAATGCGCTTACAAGTGGACAGCGTAGTGAGGTGATTGATGGCGGACTGGTTGGTGGACGGTACGGGCGGCATTCCAGGCTGTCCAGCGGGAACCATAGGAGGCTGCATTCCAGGCTGCACTACAGGAACAGCAGGTGGCTGCATTCCAGGCTGAGCAGAAGGCTGCATTACAGGTACCATAGGAGGCTGCATTGCGGGTTGAACAACAGGCGGAGTCATCGGTTGCATAGGAGGTTGCATCGGTGCCGCCCTGGTCGAAGCCATCATAGGAGGCATGGGTTCCGGCATTCCCGGCTGCATTACGGGCTGCACGACAGGAGCCATAGCGGGCTCCATCGGAACCACGGGAACAGTCGGGGGAGCGCCAACGGGAACAATAGGAGTCGGGTTCATCAAGAGTTTTGGAATAATGGCAGAAAGACGGTCTTGATAGAAACCGCGGGATTCGCTTCAAGCGAGCGCAACGAATCCAGAAGGTGTAAAACAAACACTGTGATGTAACCAATGCATTCATCTTATAATACAGTCGCGTTAGGGGGAATACGAATACTTACTACATCCTACAGAATCACAAAGTGTGAAGAGCAGCACAATTGGATAATGAAAAATGGTAATCGGACCGTTTGCAAGCGTGCATTCGCGTTTAGCAAAGTCTACACTCTGGAGCTGCACCCTGTGCCACAACTGTCCATTGCTACCTATTAGTGAAGGGCATCATTACTACCCAATTCCAGAGTGAATGTACACATTCATATGAGGCTGCAATAGCTGAAGGCTGTTGCATTGGCGATCATCCACGGAATGGCAACGAAAGGGCATGACTTGGTCGCTGTGCCTGTCTACCACAAGGCTAAACTCAATACTCCATCCGTCAATCAGAATCGTGAGATCATCCCCATTGCACTGAGTAATAACACCGCTGAACCTACACATTAATTCTTACATTCAGTAGGTACCAACACTCGTTGGTGTCCATGACATCGACTCGCATTTGGGGCTTAAGGATAGACTCCCATTCTTGACGGCTCTTTTTTCTCTCTCTGTTACATGAAGAGCAACGGAAGGATTCTATCCTGTTGCTGGTGTTGCAATTCGAGCACACCCACCGTTGATCCATCTACGATTGATTCCGTATGCTCATCACTACATCACCATATTGGACATAGGAGGGAATCGTCGTCTCCCTTCCTAATGGTTATTGTCTTCCACGCCTTGAATACGAATGGGAATGAAGGCACTACGTGTCAGAGGAAATTGAAAGAATCACCGGCGGGCTTCTTCCTTCAACAACTAGGAATGACGGAGATCACGCAACACCACTTGTTTGTCTTGACTCTGCTGTTGATTCAAACACAGACAATCCATATCAAGCCGTTTTGCATAGCGCTCAATGTCCTCTCGTCGCTGCTGCATCTGGGCACCATCCGTGCTGTTCATGGAGTCCAGGAGATACTTGTGAAGCCAGTTGATCTTCTCATGAACAGAGGACATACCCCAGAGATTGAATGGATTCTTCCCTTATCGTCTTTCCTTTAATTCACGCCTTTCTTGGGGAGGACAAGGAGATAGTGGGCGTCTCACACAAACAGGACGATGGTACAACAACTATTCTTCCTCTTCCTTCGACTTCAAGTGCAGGGCATCCTGATACTCACGGTAAAACAACTAGACATGATGCAGCGATTCGATCCAGGTGCCTTTCTCTTCTTCAGGAACTCTTCGTGTTTGCGTTCTGACTCTTCCAACCGCTTTGCTTCAGAGTCTCTAGCCATCACAACCATTACCGGCACGTACTCGTCTTTTGCTTCTTCTTCCGTTTCCTTCTCCTTGTTCTAACTCTCATACAACCCAATATTCCGTCACTTGTAGAGATGACTGATAGGCTAACAGACGGTCCAGCAGATCCTGCCGATGATCCTGCTCCTCTTTCTCAGCATCTACTCATCATTCCCCTGCTCAGATCCCAACCCTCTGTCATTCCGAGACGAACATAGGGTGTTTTAGGCTCATCGATCACCATTCGAGTTCCGCGTTCTCTGTCGTGCTCAGTGATGGCGTCCTCATCCCAAGTTACGTGTCTCTTCCTACGTTGTGATCCCCTCCTTCAAATGCCTTCTCCTTCTTGATTTCCAACACACCCTCTTGATCGCTGCAATCCACGCTCATTGGAGAAAGATACAGTAATTCCCAGCGATTCGGATTTGGTTCTGTTTTCTTTGATTATTCGTATTGCGGACCCTTCCCCGATTGCTTGCCATGCCGTTTTATCCCATATTCCATACGCACTCTGTTTTTTCCTCCCTGCGTTCGTTCGCCTCAGATGCGTTTCAGTCCAGTAGTTCTGCAGGTGCAGAATGCTGTTTACGATGATGCATAGATGAATGCTCCCCTCCTTGTCAACATCAGGGAGTGTGCGATATTGCTACTCTTATGTGCAACTGCACGTCTTGGTACGAGGGCGAAGCTTGCCAGAGCCTGAAACAAGGTCCTAGAGTGTTCCTGGTCATTCTTCTTCTCGTTGCTATCCTCATCCTTCTCTTCTATATCAAATCGCGGTTGGATCAAAAGGCAAAGAAAGAGTCGTTCCTTTGTCGTGGTGTAATAGGTAGACTTCAGGTGGGTTCTCAGGATGATCCGTTTGTAACAAGCCTCAACCGAATTCGACAGACGGAGTCGAACCAGCAAATGTGGGTCGGTGACAAATTTCAGTCGCGCGACAGCTATATCAACTCCAACTCGCAGAAGCAGGAGCGTTGGTGGAGACCGAAGCTGCGCTACTCTCCCGTGGCCGTGGACACAAGCATGCAGTGATTTGGAAGAGCAATAGCAATCCCGGTTACTGGAGCATAGGCGATGAAACGCCCGTTTCGGGCTTGAAATCCCATCTATTTCATTCAATTTTGAGCTTTCAATTCTGTTTCTTTGCCAAGTCGTGTATACCAGCCTTCTAATATCATACACGGAGTTTGGCTCTTTCGATGGAGATGGCGCCATACTATCTCAACCATATGGTATAAGGATGTCTTCATTGTAATTCTATGTCTCGTAATTACATATCCGCTGTAAGACGGTTCCGATTGTCTTCTTCCATTTGCTAATCGCCATCTAAACCCTATTCTAATGCATGCTATATGGTATAACTCCTTATGGAGGGATCTATAATGAGTTGTATATCAGAGGAGACCGTAAGGACGTCATTCCTTGAATTAGACTGTTGTACTGTATTGAATGAAGCAATTAGTGCAGTTCACTTGTTAATGGATTTCATAGTGAGGCAAGTATAATGGTCGGCTTGTTATCTTCCTTGTTTCTATGCAATCTGCGTTTGAAGTTTGCTGTACTGTGCTGATGATCATTCCAAAGCTATGTTCATGTAAACATTGCATATTCAATACTCTCGTTCCCAGAATGTTGCCATTGCCTCTTGTTTTCCTTGCCTTCCCTACTTGGGCTATTGCCATGTAATTTTCATATTACTCCTCTTCGGCATGCCCACTATAATACTGCTTCTTTGTGGTATGCGCGGTTGGAGGAAATCCAGTATCTGGCGCTGCCTCGTGTTTGCACTCATTGTTTCCATCTATATGAGTAGTAATATGAAGTATGTGTGGTTGTTGCTGGGTGAAGAAGGTGCATTGACCCTTAATCAGCTTATCATGATATATGTCTACGCACCTTTGTGTATGCATGTATCCAGTTGATGCTGTATCATTAGTGTGGATGCAACGGCAATAACTATTACCATTGTTGAAGTGTTCCTTCGCATTGTTTCTCCTTCATCATTGAAGTAGTGCGTATGCAACACTTATCTTTGTAATGTAATGATGGAGCATGGACATTAGGAGGAGGTAATTGAGTGGCTGACCTGCATTGCACGATCTTGCATCATGGCTGCTTTCACGTCTTTGCAACGTGCTTGCTAGTTATACACTTATATGTGAGCTGGTTTTGATGGCTACTATTGCGCTTTTCCATACTGTGACGGAATTGAAGATCTTCCCTACGTGGTCCCTCCATCTACATGCTATAGCATGTGCATGGATAAAGCAATGCACTTTTGAAATAATTATACCGATATCTTTTGTGGAAGGCATAATGCTGATTGTCTTCGTGTTTGCTCCCGAGTTGAATTGTTACATTCCGATTAGTTGTTGTCCTCTAGTCGCGATTTTGCAGTTACTCATGAGTGGTGCCTCATCGTGTGGGTACTATGATTGAATCTTGTTCTTCTCCTTGATTTGGATGTTTGCTCTGTTGAATTGTGCCTGTTCTATCCCTCTTATGCTGGGGATGGCCTGAGTGTAACAGTTCCTTCAAATGCTAGTGATGATCGTGATTTGTCTATTTCACCTTTTCTGAGATTATTGACTCTCGCTATGTCTTAGCTGTCTCAAGTATGTTACACTCTACATATCTGCGCAGGTGCATCCCTGATTGTCTCCATCAGCAATCTGTCATCGCTGGTTGGTATTCATGCACTCCCTTGATTACGAACTAGAGAAGCCTTCTGTACCCGTAGTTGTCTTTCAATTGTTGGCATGAGGAAGGTTGTACCGAAGAATGCGTCTCCCTTTGTCCGTTGCTTTTTCGTCCTTTTTATGTCATGCACTGTCATCTACGTTGTAAGGAGGACGGATAATAGAAGAGGGGACCTGTAGTATTGACATGAAGTCAGATTGCCGCAGATCTGCCAGTTACTATCCACTACTGCATCTATGTATTACCAGTATTGTCGTCATGTCTGTTGTTCTGTTTGTTGTACATAATCTACTCTGTTTCCTTCCATAGTCCATAATTCTCTTCATTCTTATCATTCTATTATGAGTGGTAATCCTCCGGAGAGTGAAGATAACAGTAACCCTGCTTTGGACAGGGGAAAGTGTCTCTTTCATTCTCTCCACGGCAGATGATCATTTTATTGATTACGTATTAGACAGGGAATGGACGAACTGTGATGAAGATAATGCAGAGCTAGATAGGATTATGTTCCTCATTCTCGTCCTCTGTAACCTATTAGGGGATCTCCTGACTTTAAATGTTACTGTGATGCTGTTGACAGTAACCAGCGTGGTTTGTCAAGTGTTATGATTAGGGTACAACAATAACATGAAGGACGATGTTTGCAGTGACATCATGAGGGGACTCAATTCAATATGGTGTCTCTTAGCAGATACATCATATTTCAGGAGCAAAGGAGTGTCATCTGACAGGTTGCAGCAAAAGTACTGTGCTGCTTTAAGTAACCCTTTGTATCAAACAGATCCAACTATCTGTGCCGGTTACTCCATCCTGTATGCGCTTTCTACCATGTCTTATCTGTAGAGACATGGATTCCGAAAAATTGGAGGAACTGCTTGAAGAGAAGGATAGAATGACAGAAGAGTGCAACGCTCAACCCGATCAGGATGCTCGCAATGCCGACAATCCACCGGAGTATTTTGAGCCCAACGTGTGTTCTTCAGAAGTGTAGTAACATATAGATCAAGGGAGATGGGAGTGCATTTGTCAATGCGTGCCATCACGTGATCAGCTCCATTTATGGAGGTGGGCTTAGCGATGACATAATCACTACGAAAGAATGGGCAGTTATCAATAACATGATTAACAAGAGTAGATCATGTTAATTGCGTTGATGCTGTAGAGATGGAGCCGCGCTACTATTATTCCTGTGTTATTGTCAGTGTTCTGTCCTTCAGCGTTCCGTCTGACGAAAAGAAGGAAGAGATTGTGTATGCGTTTCATCAGCTTGCGGAACAGTCTACGGATAAGCAAATGGCTGTCTGGATACCCGAGCACTACAAGGAGCTGGAGAGATATGTCTTCCAGAACTGCTTTTTGACACGCATGGTTAAGAAGGCTCCTCTCTGCCTGCGCTGTAACCGCGTTGTCTCATCTCAATGCTTCTTCTGTCCCGTGTGCCTCGATGAGGGTGGCTTGTTTCCTATCTACCGTTGCTGCAAAACGAAGAAGTGCCATCAGGAAGACACTATACGGAGTATTATGCTACAGGCTCGAGAGAAAAAGTCTGATGCACTAGCCAAAGCTCGCCAGGTTACTTGCCATCATAGCGCAAGGGTGCCTTGGGTGGATTGTGCATACTACGTCCCAGTTCTTGCAGTCGTGCTGGAGTTACTGCGTTCCAGGTGTTTTGATAGCCTTCCCTGCACTTCGATGTCTGAGTTACTGGGAGTGGTTGAGGAACGTACGATGGGGAATATCCACGCACTGTCATCGCTGAATGCCGCTACGCTGCTCGGCAGATGGGGCTGTGGTGTGCTTTCCGGTGCATTGCATGTCTTGGGGAAAGAAGATATGACAGTTGATGTGTCTTCGATCTGTGACCATCTACAAAGGGTTATAGAGGAAAACACAGCATTACTGCGTTCCATGTGTCCCCCTCCACCAATCTCCCCGAATCCCACCTGCCCCCCTCCAATCGCTCCGAATCCCACCTGCCCCCCTCCACCAATCACCCCGAATGCCACCTGCCCCCCTCCAATCTCACCGAATCCCACCTGTCCCCCTCCTCCAATCGCTCCGAATCCCACCTGTCCCCCTCCAATCGCCCCGAATGCCACCTGTCCCCCTCCAATCGCTCCGAATCCCACCTGCCCCCCTCCACCAATCGCCCCGAATCCCACGATACAACCCCGGATGAAGAGTGGAGCTCCTCAACTGTCCATGATGAGTGACAAGGCAAAGAAGGCTTTATGTTGTCGGCTATTACAGGTCGTTATTTGTAGCTTCTGTCGTTAATCAGCAGAGCAAGAGTGTCAGGATGAACCAAGAGCCGTCTAGTGCGAACCGTTCAGTTGCGTTCAGCGCGAAGCGCCTTAACCTATCTCAGTCTCCTGTTCCCAACCAAGGTGAGAGGCAGCCGTTGATACCTGAACAATGCATGCATCTTCAGAGAGACTTCCCAATGCCTAAAACCGTTCTCCCTTGTGATGTGAGGTTGCTGGCTTTTGTTAATGTGGTAGGTACAAGAGAGTGCTAGAAAGAGGAATCCAATTCGTGATTCTGATCCAGATGTGGTCATCGAGGAAGACCCACTAGATCGTTACCATTCTCTGGATTCTTCCGATCTGAAACTCTCTTTGTCAAAAGCAATTACAGATTTTGACCTTATTAAAGGTGTTACGGCCAATTCTCTCAAGCCGTATTTGTCAGTTCTGAACATGCTCCAGCATTGCAAATCACCCGTCTTTCCGCCTTCGTTCGTTGTGGCGTTGAAAACAATCCTCGAGGCATCCATCTGCCAGGAAGAGGTGAAGCGGCTGAAGAAGAGAGTTGAAGTCTGGTTTACCCTCCATAATGCGGCTCAAAGAATCCAGCAGGTGTGGGTAGAACTGAAAGAACGGTTTGCAGTGGATGAAGAAGAGATGCTTATGGAAGATGAGCTTGCTGTTCCTTCCTTTCTTTATGGGGAGGCTATGGAGAGAGTTAAGGAGCTAGTGAAGGCTGTCAATTCATCCACATCCCCATCGAATCACTTGGAGTGCATCAAGAAGCTTCTGCGCATTATGCGTGACACCTTCGAAGAGAAGCTGAAGGGCATCCTCTACAACCGGGAAGAAGGGAGACTCGTTGTGGCCTCGTTGGTGAGCAAAGCCAAGATGAAGGAGCTAAGGAAGCTCAGTGAAGGGATGAATGGGTTTGGTGATGCTATCCGCTGTATTGTGAAGCGCTTGTTGAGGCTGTCTACCATCTTTGGAGAGTGTGTGTGTGAAAAGGTGCCCCGTGTGACTGCCCACCGTGATGTGCTCTGGCTTTACCTTGAATGTGCGCATTCTGTGGTTGTTGCATATTGCAAGGATGCTGTTGAAGGTGCGACAGCAGTGTCACAGGACTTGACTTGTGAAGGTTTAGTGGTGGCTGTGGAGGATGCATGGAAGAAGTGCGTTGCAAGGAGTAGTGAGGGTCTTGAATGGAGTGTGAGAAGAGTTCTGTTCCCTTATAGGGAAGCGAAGAAGTATGAGAGTGGTGGAAAGAGAACAGTGATTACGCTTCGTGAAAAGGCGGATCAGACTGTTGCGTTTAGGGGCTGTGAGACTATTGAAGACCACTTCCTTCTCTTCCGAGTCAGTGGTGATGGTACGCTGGCGACGAAAGCGAGTAACGGGTCTAACTCCTGGTATTGCTTCACTCTGTCGTTGACAAACCTACCTCCTATTAGAGAGTGTATGGGAAAGGATGTGTTTTTCCTCTTCATAATACCGGAGAGCGCAGCATCAATTCTCCGCATGGTTAGGGTGGACCCGTGTGCAACGCTGCAGTTGAATAAGTGTGCAGGGGAGGCAACAATGAATCATGTGGCAATGATTGATGCCAAGATGGAAGGGTATGCGGTTGAGCAAACTCATCGTGATGAAACCCTAAAGAGCATTATGAGAGAGGTAGAGAAGGAAACGATCAAATTCTCAACGAAGAGAACACGCAAAGACAACGTGGGTACGCAAGAATGCAAGACTGGAAGCAACTCGTATGCTCGATTGCTTATCAACATCATCCTGAAGGAAGCGAGGGAGATTGGGGATCGCGGAGTCTTGGTGTCCTATGGCAACAAGGCACTGCATATCCACTATGGTGTTTTGAACGTGAAGGGTGATTTGAAGGCCTGTGATGAGATGGCTGATTGTGCGGGTCTATCGACGTCCAACTCCCCCTGTAGACAGTGCGGTATCTGCTACTCGAGGCTTGACCTGAACACTGGGCTGTCGCCTACCAACATTGAGAACAATCTTCACAAGCTGCGTGATGATGGAAAGGGCCTACATAGTGCCTTCTCCCACAATGACATGTCGAATGTGCTGCGTCTGACCAATCACCTGTCGTTTCTGTTGCACAGAGGGGATGGGGATCCCGTGTCTACTCTACGGAGGGAGGCTGCGCGCGTACGTCTCCAGTTCACTGACGCTCAGGTACGGGACTTAAGGAAGCTGACTAGCCTTCTGGCTCTTTTCCCCCACCCTCATCCCCCCTATTGCCCTTCCTCCATGCAGTTTCTCCCGGAGTTCGTGACGGAATACGAGCACAAGAGGTCTACGGTCTGTCCTTACTCGAATGGGCTGGTGGAACTCTCTAAGTGCATGGGCTATCCCATCAGTCGATGCATTTGTCCGGACCTGATGCACTTGGTTGTAAACGCGCTGAAGGACTTTATGAATCTTCTGTTTGGCAAGCAAGGGGAGAAGAACGTCTTTGATGCTGCAGCGGTTGCCGCTTTTCAGGGTGTTGGAGTGAGTCTGAAGGATGGTCAGACAGGACAACCATGGTGGTATTTTCCTCCAGAAGTGAAGGATGGCATTAAGACGTCAGTAGTGGAGATGAAGCTGGATAATGATCCCCTACTGAAGAAGGCAGTGATAGATGAGAAGTATATGGAGTTGAAAACACACGAGTACCATGTATTGGTGTTCTGTTACATGCCGGTGCTGTTGAGTGCCTATCAGGGTATTTCAGCCGTGAGGAACTTCGTTTCCCTGATTGCTGTTTTCCAACGCCTGTACAACTGCCGAAGACTCACGCCAGATGTACCCTTGTTGCAAACGCAGCTGGATTTGCACAAGAATGGACTGGAAGCGGCTACACGTCCCGATAGTGGCAATCCCTCCTACCACTACACGGATCACCTTGATACTTCCATACGCGTGTTCGGGACACTTCGTGCGAACGACTGCTATCCGGAAGAAGCTAGTTTCTTTCCACTCAAGCAACTAGTTCTTGCAACCCCGAAACCCTCTCTTACTGTTTTCTACAAGGCAGTTAAGAGATCCGCACTTGGTCTTGTGAAGGTTGACTCAAGGAAGATCATTTCGCTTTCTACGCCTCAGCGAATTGATTCGGCAATAGTGGCGATCATCAAGAATGTAACCCGCGCGGAGATACAGGTGAGAACTCGGTTCAACTACGAAGCTGATCGTGATTGGATGACCTTCGGGCTGTTTAATCAGCGAACACTGTGGGATGTTGAGAAGCTGATGGGTGTCGCAGTGCTGCTTCAGATGAGCGTCCAGATGTGCTTTGGGAAGAAGAGGTGGGATGAGATACGGCGCCATCCATTGGAGGGAGCAGACGGAAAGATGAGTACAATGAAGGACTTTGAAGACGTGAAGAGGCTGTTTGAGTATTGTGGTTTTACGGAGAAAACCGCAGACTTCTTTGGCTACGAGGAATGCAATGCTCGTTGTTGCGTTGATGGTACTCAGTTCAGTGCTACCAACTTACTGTTGAATGAGTTGTCAGTTGAGGAGATGGTAAAGAATCCGACTGCATTTGCGTTTGTGTATGATTATGAGGAGAATCTGCACCTCTACGCACTGTGCGCTTTCTTCCGCTCCCGAATTGATGACAACTACTTCGAGCAGGTGTGGGCGTACGAAGTTCCACACATTCCTGTCTGCCAAGATAGTAAGACTCAATCTTGTTGCTTTGTAGATGTGAACGGTGAGCGGATGAAGAAGACCCCGGTACTAGAGCTGCTGTCCATTAGAAGATGCGTCGGAGGCCTCAGAGTCATGAAGTACAATTCCACTGTTGTCGCGGTTGTCTCTGAAAAAACAGGAACAAGACAGTTAATACACTGCATCCCCTTCTCAGGTGTGTGCGATTAGTAGTTGCCGGAGAATCTGTTTGTCATATCACCCAACAATCCCTCATCCCCCATCAGCTCCTCCTCCACTTCCATCGGTTCAAACACACGATCGCCTTCTTCCGTAAGCTGTTCAGGTGGATGAATCCTCTTGAAGCCAGTCTTCACATAATGATACAGCTTAATTCCGTCCTTTGATCTGAAACCAATCCACGGGTGGTTGAACGGGCTGTTTCTGTCTCCCGGAGGAAGGCAGATCACTCTCTCGTCACCAAATGGGTGGAACTCCCAGCCCGCCTCGTCTTCTTTGATAATGAGTCCAGGAAAGGCTTCTTGCACTTTCCCGGACTCATCCAAGAAAGCTCGGATTTCGGCAATAGGGGTCTCCATGGCCTTGACCAACTTTCTGACTAAGGGTTATATAAAGAGGTTACTACTACACACTGGCTCTTCTATTTTGCACTCTTCCACCACACTCTTCGCCACACGGAACACATTCTTATCCTACTCATGAAAGCCGCAAAGAAGAACTACATGCAGAGCAAACATCAGCTCCTTCTTCGCATACCAGCAGAGGCTCTCTCGCTTCTCCTGCGAGAAAGCCCCTGCTGGTATGCGAAGGGTATCCGCGATGGACCTGCAGATAGCCTGCATGTCCTCATCGGCTTCGGGGTCGGTCAGACCCTGCACGACGATGTTCTCGTACGCGCTATAGAGCCTCGTATTCTTCTTGATGCGCGCGATACGTTCGTGCAATCCGTCAATGCACGCCTTAATCACAAACTAAAGCTAAATAGGCGCAATAACCATCTTCCTTATCGTGCTCATCAATATCCTTGGAGAGAATGTCTCCGTGATTCACGAAGAGGGAGTCAACCTCTCTTTCAATGACGGGAAGGTGGTGATGCTCTATTGGTGAATAACAACAATTAGCACTACTTGAGTGTTCAAACATGATAGTTCTAAATGCATCTGCATTCTCTTCGCTAATCATCGTCCCAGTGGTACGACTAATTAGCTTCCGATGCAGTGCCAGGATGTCTTCAAAGGATAACAACCCCCAAATCTGTAAGTAGACTGCATCTACTTGTAAACAAACAACCATTAGAATACGTAATAGGGGCAAGTGCTGGCTCTGTACCTTATCCTCAGAAATGAACTCAGCATATGAATCCATGAGGACAATTGCATTGCTCATCAATTTAGCTCTGGATTCAACCAGACTATTAACTAGTTTATCAACTCGAGGACTATTTGGTCTTCCTGCCATGGCTTTGTGGTGCATTTCACTATCACATCAATATTCCGCCGTGCAGGTGTTACTACCATTCACCACAAATCATTCACTTTTTATTTGGCATAAAGAGAGGGGTTGTCGATCCGCGTTAGTATTGTTTCGCTTTATCACTCATATGTTGTGCAGGCCGTGGCCCGCTTGCTGGGGTGATATGAAGATGTACTGGGAATTCTGGTGATGATGAAGCGTAGGGTTGGTTTGCCATTGAGTGAAGGACGAAAAGCAATCAGGGGGTTTTCTGGGGTCAAAACGCTCAAATT
>ERZ827156.3405-NODE-3405-length-14424-cov-14.940079_pt1 | contig 14424 bp, 8 predicted proteins | sample MGYA00519919_ERZ827156 | MGnify/ENA primary metagenome ERZ827156 (study PRJEB31778, sample SAMEA3449269) | human gut metagenome | biome: human gut; feature: human-associated habitat; material: faeces | place: United Kingdom | collected 2010/2012 ... | reverse complement strand
CCGCATTTTTCTGAAAATGCACAGTGAATCCGTCTTTCTTTCTCATCATATCTATTCGTCATAAAATATTTAACTCCTCATCTCTCATCATGCTTGTAGCTCATACTCAAGATTATCGTTATGTCTTGCCTTAGCTACTCGCACAAAAGGGCAACCGCCCATACAAGCAGTTGCCCTTAACATCAGTCTTTGTTAATTATAATGAAGTATTCTCGTCTGTACTTCCAAGAATCTTAACCTTACCTTCGTAGAATTCTTTAACTGCGATTGATAATGGTTTGTCTTTTTCTGAACATCTTACAAGAGGAGTTCCAACCTGAAGCTTTCTCTCATCTTCCTTAGAGATTCTCTTCTCCTCAACCTTATCCTTGTCCTTTTCTTTCTCTTTTTCCTTGTTGCTTGCTTCAATTCTTGCCTTGGCAATCTTCTCCTCAACGCTTCTTGCATCGATGATTTCCTTAGCTCTGTTAGCAGTTGCCTTAACAATTGAATATCTGCTCTGTACTAAAGGCTGCTCGCCCTCTTCAACCTCACTGTTAATTACAGCCATTAATTCAGTATACGATGGATGTATCATTATATTATTCTCCTTTCGAATAAACCTTTAATTCTTCTTTAATATTATTAATCAGTCCAAGATTATACTTAGCTTTCATCTTCTCAGATAACACAATATCATGAATACGGCCGACACATAAATCGACTTCATCATTGATAACTATGTAATCATAATCCTCAACACCTTCTGCTTCCTCTGCTGCTCTTGAAAGACGGGCTTTAATTGTCGCCTCATCTTCTGTTCCTCTGCCACGGAGTCTCTTTTCAAGTTCTGCTGCTGACGGTGGTGTTATAAACATAAGCACTGCATCCGGGAACATTCTCTTGATATTCATGGCACCCTGTATCTCAATCTCAAGAATAACATTGTTGCCCTTATCAAGCTGTTCTTCAACATATGCCTTAGGTGTTCCGTAATAATTGCCAACATACTGTGCATGCTCTATTAAAGCATCTTCAGCAATCATCTTCTCGAATTCTTCTACAGTCTTAAAGAAATATTCTCTTCCATCAGCTTCACCTTCTCTTGGCTTTCTTGTTGTAGCTGATATAGAAAGTGAATACTCATCATGAAGCTCTAAAAGTCGCTTCATAACAGTTCCTTTTCCTGCACCAGAAAATCCTGAAATAACTAATAATAGTCCTTTGCTCATATAATTACCTCATTCTGCACATAAAGTGCACAAGTTATTATACCTAACAAGCCCGAAACAATCAAGTAAATTTAATCAAAACCCATTAAAAATATATTGAAAGCCTACTCAATGTTCTGAATCTGCTCTCTTACCTTCTCAATCTCAGTCTTTAAGTCAATAGCTGCATTAGATATCTCAATGTCATTAGCCTTAGATAGAGTTGTGTTAGCCTCTCTGTTCATCTCCTGTGCAATGAAATCCATCTTTCTTCCAATGCCGCCATCCTCGTTAAGACATTTTCTTGCATGCTCGATATGGCTTCTTAATCTTACAGTTTCTTCGTCAACACATATCTTGTCTGCGTATATAATAACCTCTGTTGCGATTCTGCTCTCATCAATAGTTGTATCTCCAAGAAGCTCTTTAACCTTACTCTCTAACTTGCTGCGGTATTCCTTCATAATCTCAGGACTTCTCTTTTCAACAAATGCAACAAGCTCCTCCATGTGGTCTAACTTTCCTAAAAGATCTTTCTTAAGATTCTCACCTTCAAGAATTCTTGTATTAACAAACTGTTCTAAGGCTGCCTTCATAGCTTCCTCTATAAAATGCCACAGCTCCTCTTCGTCTTCCTGCACTTCATCCATTGTGATAACCTCTGGAAATCTGGCAAGACCTCCAACAGTCATATCATTTTTAAGATTGTATTTTTCGGACATATTATTAAATATAGCCATATATTCATCAGCAATATTCTGATTGAACTTAAGATTAACCTGACTTTCTGAATCATCCTCATAATTAATAAATATATCAATCTTGCCTCTTGTTGCATACTTCTTAAGTAAGTCTCTCATTCTGCTCTCGAATACATTAAGCTTCTTAGGCATCTTGATACCTGCTTCAAGATACCTGTGATTAACTGACTTAATCTCAACTGAAATCTTTCTGTTACCTTTAACAATTTCACCCCGGCCAAAGCCTGTCATACTTTTAATCATTGTTTCTATCCTTCCATTCGCATATAATGCTTAGGAAAGTATACCAATTTTTGTGAAAGATAACAAGACTTACAGCAATAAGTATGTTAATATAATGCAATAAGATTAATGAATATTACTAATTAAAGGAGACATTATGGCATTCGATGGTATTACAATATCCAGTATTGTTAATGAATTAAACGACACAATTAACGGCGGAAGACTTTACAAGATATCACAGCCTGAAGCCGATGAAATAATGCTTACAATAAAGACACAATCTGGTCAGTACAGACTTGTTTTATCTGCAAATGCATCGCTTCCTCTTGCATATCTTACAGACGATAACAAGCCATCCCCTGCTACTGCACCGAATTTCTGCATGCTTCTTAGAAAACATTTGAACAATGGAAGAATAATATCTATAACACAGCCAAAATTTGAGCGTGTAATTGATATTGAGGCAGAACATTTAAACGAACTCGGTGACCTGTGCAGAAAGCACATAATCGCAGAATTCATGGGCAAGCACAGCAATATAATATTATGTGACGACAATAATACTATATTAGACAGTATCAAGCATATATCAGCACAGACAAGCTCAGTCAGGGAAGTTTTACCCGGAAGACCTTATTTCATTCCTAATACTTCTGACAAGATTAATCCGCTTGAAGCTGACAGAAAGCATTTTGACGAAACAGTATTTACAAAGCCTGTACCTGTTGTCAAGGCGCTGCTTTCAAGCTACACAGGAATAAGCACATGTATAGCAGAAGAGCTTGCATACCGTGCCCGAGTTGATGGCGGACACCCTGCCAACTGCCTTGATGAGCCTATGAAAGATGCATTATACAACGTATTTGACGCACTTATGTCCGATGTAAGAAATGGTATCTACCACCCCGATATGGTAACTGACAACGGTGTGCCTGCAGAATTTGCCGCTGTGAAGCTTTCTATGTATGACAACCACACAGAATATGATTCGATAAGCAGACTGATTATCGATTATTACAGACAGAAAGAGATTGCAACACGAATCCACCAGAAGTCTGTTGATATAAGAAGAATTGTAACAACACATCTTGAAAGAGCATACAAGAAACTTGACATTCAGGAAAAGCAGATAAAGGACACTGAGAAAAAAGACAAATACCGTATCTACGGCGAACTTCTTACAACCTACGCTTACAGTATTCCTGCAGGTTCTAAGGAATATGAAGCACTTAATTACTACGATAATACTACAATTAAGATTCCGCTTGATAACACTCTCACACCAATTGAGAATGCTAACAAATATTTTGCAAGATATAACAAGCTTAAAAGAACCTATGAAGCCGGAATCCGTCTTATTCAGGAGATTACTGAAGAAATAAGTTACCTTGAATCTATTATCAATGCAATTGAGATTTCAGTAACAGAAGCTGATCTTGCTAATATTAAGGAAGAGCTTATTGAAACTGGATATATTAAAAGAACTGTTAAAGGAAAGCACAAAATCACAGCCAACAAGCCGATGCATTTTGTATCAAGCGATGGATTTGACATATACGTTGGAAAGAATAACATACAGAATGACGAACTTACCTTCAAGACAGGCAACGGTAATGACTGGTGGTTTCACGCCAAGCAGATGCCAGGTTCTCATGTACTTCTTAAAACAGATGGAAAAGAAGTTCCTGACAGGACATTTGAAGAAGCAGCAAGCCTTGCCGCCTATTACTCTAAAGGCCGTGAGCAGGAAAAAGTTGAAGTCGATTATGTATTAAAGAAAGAAGTTAAAAAGCCTGCCGGTGCCAAACCGGGATTCGTTGTGTATTACACCAACTACTCAATGGTTGCAGACACCGACATTAAAGATATTAAACAGTTATAAAATAATGGCTGAATCAGAATTTAATCATGCGGTGCCCCAAAAAGTCAGACTTTTTTGGAGGCACCGCATAACTCAGCCATTTTCTTATTAACAGGCTTAACAGCCACACATATGAACGCCAGTATAACTGATGCGCAGTCTGCCACTATCCATGGCATATACTGGATTGCAAGTGAAGATTTGCCCGAAACAATAATCATAAGAATTACACTTGTAACAACATTTATAACAAATATACCTGCCAGCTTTCTCATATCCAGAAGCCCGCTTATCACAAGATATATCAGTATGTATGCAGCCGTCATGCACACGCAGAAAGTTACGAGATACATGTAAAATGCGTTATCAGTCATATCACATAACGATATATCCAGCGTAATATATCCAAACAGTGCAGGCGGGTTAAATGCATATATTACAGATGGCATTATTGTTACAAGTGCAGGAATACCGATACCTGCCAACATTCCTGCCCTGCCGCTTAATCCCTTGATAATACCTGATTGTATAATTATACAAATAATGGTTGCTATTAAAAGCATTATCATCCATGACCAGTTAAAGAATATTTTATTGCCAATATAATATCCGGTAAGATATTCATTAATTGTCATTCTTTGTGAATCACCATTTTTTATAATTTCTGACAATATATTCCTTCTTATAAAGCCTTCCCACACATATATAACAAGAGCCGGCATAAGAAAAACCACTGCGTTAGTCTGTTTATTTTTAGAAAACATTTTTATGTGTCTGATACCGGAGCTTTTCACCATCATCAGCTCAAGTATTCCCAAAATCACCAACAATATATACAACACAGGTATTTTATCCATCAGTTGTGCTGTCTCAATCTGTCCTTTTACCACACCATCAATATAGAAAGAATCTATCCATGCATGCATTGATGATGACGATTCCAATATTCTTGCCATTAAAAGCAATATTCCAGTCATCATATTAAATATAGCAGCAACAGAAGCAATTATACCCGTGTTGCCTATTCTTAAAACTATTCCTGTAAGTGATACTGCCGTAAAGAGTACCGTTAAAGAGAAAAATAACTGATATATAACATTAAATCCAGTATAGTAATATAGGTTGTATACTGAATTCTGGTTTTCAGAAATATTAAGTGAATTATTATTCATTTTACTAATAATCTGTCCAAATTCATTATTTCCTACAAGAACAAGTAAAATAAACAGACTCAGTGCCATAAGAACGGCGAGGCTTAAAAGCCTCACCCTTGTAATCTCATCTTTTTTCATAATCCTTCCTTTTCAGGGAAACAATTAATTAACAGATACTTTAACGAAAGATTTTTTACCCTTCTTAACAACTACTCCGTCTCCTTCGAACATACTCTTAGGGAACTTAGCTGCTATATCTGCTACCTTCTCTCCATCTACAGAAACGCCACCCTGCTGGATAGTTCTTCTGGCCTCTGACTTAGTTGTTGCAAGTCCTGCTCCAAACACAAGATTAATTGCATCAATCTCATCATCTGTAAAGCTGTCTGCTTCAAGCTTTGCTGTAGGCATGTTAGCTGCATCCCCACCAGTAAAGATTGCCTTTGCTGTAGCTTCTGCTTTCTTAGCTTCTTCCTCACCATGAACAAGCTTTGTAAGCTCATAAGCAAGAATCTCCTTAGCCTTGTTAAGCTGAGCACCTTCCCAGCTATCCATCTTATCAATCTCTTCAAGTGGAAGGAATGTGAGCATACGGATGCATTTAAGAACATCTGCATCATCAACATTTCTCCAGTACTGGTAGAAATCGTAAGGACTCGTCTTATCCGGATCAAGCCATACAGCACCTGAAGCTGTCTTACCCATCTTCTTACCCTCTGAGTTAAGAAGAAGTGTGATTGTCATAGCTGAAGCATCCTTATCAAGCTTTCTTCTGATAAGCTCTGTTCCACCTAACATGTTGCTCCACTGGTCATTACCGCCAAACTGTAAATTACAGCCGTATTTCTGGTATAACATATAGAAATCGTATGACTGCATAATCATGTAGTTAAACTCTAGGAAGCTTAATCCCTTTTCCATTCTCTGCTTGTAGCATTCAGCTCTTAACATGTTATTAACTGAGAAGCATGCTCCAACCTCTCTTAAAAGTTCTACATAGTTAAGATTAAGAAGCCAGTCAGCATTATTAACAAGTAATGCCTTGTCATCTGAGAAATCAATGAATCTTGCCATCTGCTTCTTGAAGCAGTCAACATTGTGCTGAATCTGCTCTGGTGTAAGCATTTTTCTCATATCTGTACGTCCTGATGGATCACCAATCATAGCTGTTCCACCGCCAATAAGTGCGATTGGCTTATTTCCTGCCATCTGGAGTCTCTTCATAAGGCAGAGTGCCATAAAGTGTCCTACATGAAGGCTGTCTGCTGTTGGATCAAATCCAATGTAAAATGTAGCCTTTCCATTGTTAATAAGGTCTTTAATAAGTGCTTCATCAGTTACCTGTGCAATAAGACCTCTTGCAACTAATTCGTCATAAAGTGTCATTTTTGTTTCCTCTCTTTCTTTTTTATTGCTGCTCCCGAGCCTTGATAATTCACAACTCCCGCACTTCGTGCTCCGTTGTTCATTATCTGCATTCGCCATATAAGACAGAATCTGTGCAAGCACATTCTGTCTTGCATGGCTCATTGCTTACAAAAAAGGCTTCCGCCCTTCTTTAAAAGGACGAAAGCCTGAACTTACGTGTTACCACCTTTATTCATGACAGACTCGCATCTGCCACCTCATTAAGTCCACCAGCATGGACTTATGCACTATAACGTGTGCTACTCCGGCTGCCCCTACTTACAAATATGCTTTCAGTTCGCCGCTCCGGAATGTATTCAGTTACCCTTACCCTTGCGCCTCTCATCAACCGGCTGCTTTCTGTAAGTTCAGTAATAACCTACTTGTTTCCATCAACGCTTTGTAATATTAATTGTGTATTACTTATAACATAATAGAATATTAAAATCAAGCCTCATTCCGAAACAAATGTATCAAATTAACACTAGATTGTAACTACTCTCATTGTGTTAGTAAGTCCTCTCTTAGATGAAGGATCAGAAGATGTAGCAATACCAGCAGAAACAATTACTGTATCTCCTTCTTCTACGAATCCAGCATGTTCAGAAACTACTAATGCATGCTCAATAATCTTATCAGTAGAAGCTTCTGTAGCAGTCTTAAGAGGTCTTACACCCCAGTAAATCTGCATCTTTCTAAGAACGTTATCGTATGGAGAGCATCCGATAATCTCAGCTTCTGGCTTTAACTTAGATGTAAGTCTTGCTGTAAATCCTGAAATTGTAGGACAGATAATAGCCTTAGCTCCAAGGTTATCTGCTGTCTGAACTGCAGCATTACATACAGCGCTTGAAATGCTTCTCTTGCTGTGAAGATTAGAATATTCTACTGAATGTCCTTTAATCTCCCGCTCTGTTCTTTCTGCAATCTTAACCATCATCTTAACAGCCTCTAATGGGTACTTTCCATTAGCAGTCTCACCACTAAGCATAACAACATCTGTTCCGTCGTAGATAGCGTTAGCAACATCAGTAACCTCAGCTCTTGTAGGTCTTGGATTTCTGATCATAGAATCAAGCATCTGTGTAGCTGTGATAACTGGCTTATACTTAGCATTACACTTCTTGATGATTTCCTTCTGAACGTGTGGAACTTCCTCAGCAGGAATCTCAACACCCATATCGCCACGGGCTACCATGATACCATCAGCAACTCTGATGATATCATCTATATTAGCAATACCTTCGGCATTCTCAATCTTAGCAATAACTGGGATATCTGAACCATGCTCCCAGAGAAGGTGCTTAATTTCCTCGATACATGCTGCATTTCTTACAAATGAAGCTGCGATAAAATCAAATCCCTGCTCAACACCAAAGATGATATCTTCCTTATCTTTCTCTGTGATGCCTGGAAGTCTGATGCTTACGTTAGGAACATTAACACCCTTCTTAGAACCAAGCTCACCACCATTAATTACTGTACATTCAATCTCTGTACCTTCAACCTTATCAACCTTAAGCTCGATAAGACCATCATCGATAAGAATAATATTACCTGTAGTAACATCTTCTGGAAGACCTGCATAAGTTACCATATTAATCTTATCATCTGCTGGCACCTGTCTTGTTGTTAATGTATATTTCTGTCCCTCAACAAGTGTAACCTTCTTGTCATCCTTAACAGCACCTGTTCTAATCTCAGGTCCCTTAGTATCAAGAAGAGTTGCAATAGGGATATTAAGTTCTTCTCTTACACTTTTAATTAAGGCAAATCTTCCTGCCTGCTCCTCATGGTCACCATGAGAAAAATTAAATCTTGCAATATCCATTCCTGCTAACGCAAGATCCTTAATAAGGTTTCTGTCGTTAGTATTAGGACCCATTGTGCAAATAATCTTAGTCTTTTTCATTGTTTCCTCCAAAATAATTAAAATCTTTTCAAACACATACCTACAATATAATAACATATTTGCGTGTCAAATCAACTAAGTTTTTTATTTAACAAGCTTTTTAGGGGGTGGAAGGATACGCAAAGAGAGACAGGGACGGTGTCAGTCTTTCAGGTTTCTTCGTTTAGTGGCAGTAAAAGCCAGTTTTTGCTTCGCTTTTTTGTTCAAAAAATCAACGCGCTTCGCTTGAACGCGATTTTTTGAACCGCGCTTCGCAAACTCTGGCTTTAACTCCCACACAACTCAGAAAATTCAATTCTGACACCATCCCTGTTTCTCTTTGCTTACACTTCTACCCCAGATGGTTACTGTTTATCACCGGTTACATGGATGTGGGTATATAAGTGGTCGGAACAATACTCGTAGTTGCCGGCGCATTTTGAGCAGAATCTGAATGTGAGGTTTTCATCGTCAAGTTCTGTCCTTCCGCATACTGCACATCTGTGCTTCGGCACGCCGCGCTTCGCGTGTTGTGCCTGACTATCCTGTGTTCTGCTGTCTGGGGACACAGAACCATATGTGCCAGACTGTGCTGTATTATTCTGCTGCCAATAGTCTTTTCTGGCGTTCTGCTGTGCTTTCTTTGCTGTTCTCATTGCTTTGTCGAAGTTTCTCTGTGTACTGCTCTTTGCCGGGCCTTTCTTGTACAGGAAGAAGAATATTATAAAATTCAGCATTGACACAAGCGCCGCCGTTGCGTTGGCATAACACATAATTGCTGATGGCGCAAGGAAACCTGCTGCATACAGGCTGTACCATACATTTCTTGGAAGAAAAGGCACAAGATATCCGAATACTATAGTAATTCCGAATATTACAGCATCAAGTATTGCCATCCATTTAATCTTGATTGGGATAATGAAGAATAATAAAACCTCCATATCCGGCTGCTCCATAGCGAATGCCATGAACAACGCAAGATTAATATAATTCGTACTTAATTTAAAGCTTAATCCCCATATAAGATAGATAATAAGTGATGCAAGTATATTAAGGATAACTCCTGTAAAGAAGTATACATTAAATCTGAACGAGCCCCATATTCTTTCAAGTACCGAACCAATCAGATAGTAGAAATACAGCACAAATACCACAAATATTATGCTGTTAGAAGGAGGTTGTAATATAAATGTGATGAGTCTCCATACCTGTCCTTTAAAAATCATAGCAAAATCAAGTGAAAAATATGCGTCATATAATCCATTAAAAAATGTATTCATCACAAATCCTATTGCATAAAGGACAATGATGTAAAACATAAGATTCTTAATCGCATACTTAGAGAATTTTTTCTCAAATTTAGCAAACCAGTTCATAAAATGTTCCTTTCAGTCTTACACATGTTACAGACTAATAATTCATAATCATATACAAGAAATTATAATAAACAAAACAATATGATGTCAATTAAACTTACTCTTAAGTTCTTAAATTTTAATAAAAATATCCACCATAAATAATTAAAGCTATTTTATTATTTCCTATTAATATTGAAATTTATTCCATTTTACTCTATAATGCATAAGTTGCATAGAAAATGACATATTCTGCGTTTTTTCGCCAAAGTCACTATGCAATGGGTAACTTTTGTATATTTATTTTAAGGAGGACAGCTACAGCTGTATTAGGTTATGAACAAATTCAAATTAGGTATTGATATTGGATCAACAACTGTAAAAATCGCTGTTTTAGATGATAATAATAATATTTTATTTTCTGATTATGAAAGGCATTTTGCGAATATCCAGGAAACACTCCAGTCACTTCTTGAAAAGGCAGTGGCAGAACTTGGTGAGTTTGAAGTATATCCTGTTATCACAGGTTCAGGCGGACTTACTCTTGCCAAGCATTTAGAAGTACCATTCACACAGGAGGTAGTAGCCGTGTCTACTGCCCTTCAGGATTATGCTCCACAGTGTGATGTTGCAATCGAGCTTGGTGGTGAGGATGCCAAGATTATCTACTTTACTAACGGTATTGACCAGAGAATGAACGGAATATGTGCCGGCGGTACAGGTTCTTTCATTGACCAGATGGCAACTCTGTTACAGACAGACGCAATGGGACTTAACGAATATGCCAAGAACTATAAGTCAATATACCCTATCGCCGCAAGATGTGGCGTATTTGCCAAGACTGATATCCAGCCTCTTATCAATGAAGGTGCAACTAAGGAAGACCTTTCTGCATCTATATTCCAGGCTGTTGTAAACCAGACAATCAGTGGTCTTGCATGTGGTAAACCAATCCGTGGTAATGTTGCATTCTTAGGCGGACCACTTCATTTCTTATCAGAGTTAAGACAGGCATTTATCCGTACATTAAGCTTAGGTCCGGATGAAATTATTGCTCCTGACCATTCACACTTATTTGCTGCTGTTGGTTCAGCAATGAATTACAGTGAAGATGTATGTGTTCCTGTAGAAGACATCATCGCAAGACTCAAAGGAAAGATTAAGCTTGAGTTCGAGGTTGAACGTATGGAACCTCTTTTTGAGAACCAGTTTGCATATGATGAATTCACAAAGCGTCACAGCTCTCATCATGTTAAGACTGCTGATATCGCATCTTACAAGGGCAACTGCTATCTCGGAATCGATGCGGGTTCAACAACAACCAAGGTTGCTTTAGTTGACGAAGACGGTAATCTTCTTTACTCATTCTACTCAAGCAATAACGGTTCACCACTTGCTACAACAATTAAAGCTATTAAAGAGATATATACACTGCTTCCACCAGAAGCCAAGATTGTACAGTCATGTTCAACAGGTTACGGCGAAGCACTTATCAAGTCGGCTCTTATGTTAGATGAGGGAGAAGTTGAGACAGTGTCACATTTTTACGCTGCTGCATTCTTTGACCCTGAAGTAGACTGTATCATCGATATCGGTGGACAGGATATGAAATGTATCAAGATTAAGAACCAGACTGTAGATTCTGTACAGCTTAACGAAGCATGTTCATCAGGATGTGGTTCATTCATAGAAACATTTGCAAAATCCCTCAACTTCACAGTTCAGGACTTTGCCAAGGCTGCTTTATTTGCGAACCATCCTATTGACTTGGGAACACGTTGTACAGTATTCATGAATTCCAAGGTTAAGCAGGCTCAGAAGGAAGGCGCTGAAGTTGCAGATATCTCTGCCGGACTTGCTTATTCTGTTATTAAAAATGCTTTATACAAGGTTATCAAGATTTCTGACCCTGATGATTTAGGTAAGCATATCGTTGTTCAGGGTGGTACATTCTACAACGACGCAGTTCTTAGAAGTTTTGAGAAGATTACAGGCGTTCAGGCAATCAGACCTGATATCGCAGGTATTATGGGTGCTTTTGGCGCTGCCCTTATTGCAAGAGAAAGATATGACGGTATATCAGAGTCATCTATGCTTTCTATAGATAAGATTAACTCTCTTACATATGAAACAAAGCTTACAAGATGTAAGGGATGTACTAACAGTTGTCACCTTACAATCAATAAATTCTCTGGCGGCAGACAGTTTATCACAGGTAACAGATGTGAACGTGGACTTGGTAAAGAGAAGAACAAAGAAAAGCTTCCTAACCTTTTCGATTATAAGTTCCACAGACTCTTTGACTATGAACCTCTTTCAGAAGAAAAGGCTACAAGAGGTACTGTAGGTATTCCAAGAGTTCTTAATATGTATGAAAACTATCCGTTCTGGTATACATTTTTCACAAAGCTCGGATACAGAGTTGTACTCTCACCTCAGTCAAGCCACAAGCTTTACGAATTAGGTATTGAGTCAATTCCATCAGAGTCAGAGTGTTATCCTGCAAAGCTTGCTCATGGTCATATCATGTGGCTTATTAAGCAGGGAGTTAAATTTATCTTCTATCCATGTGTACCTTATGAGCATAACGAATATGAAGGCACTAACAACCATTATAACTGCCCTATCGTTACTTCTTATGCCGAGAACATTAAGAATAATGTAGAAGAACTTAAGTCAGAAAATATAGATTTCAGAAATCCTTTCATGTCATTTGAAAGTGAGGAGAAGATATCAAAAAGACTCGTTGAGGAATTCTCATCATACATTCCTGCCGCAGAGATTAAGTCTGCTGTCAAAGCCGGATGGGATGAAATGATGGCTTGCAGACAGGATGTCAGAAATAAAGGTGAAGAAGTAATTGCTTACCTTAACGAAACCGGAAAGCGCGGTATTGTACTTGCCGGCCGTCCTTACCATGTTGACCCTGAAGTAAACCACGGTATTCCTGAACTTATTAATTCATACGGACTTGCAGTACTTACAGAGGACAGTGTTGCACATTTAGGAACAGTAGAAAGACCTCTTATCATTCTTGACCAGTGGATGTATCATTCAAGACTTTACGCTGCTGCTAACTATGTAAAGACTGTAGATAATCTCGACCTTATCCAGCTCAATTCATTTGGATGCGGTCTTGATGCCGTTACTACTGACGCTGTCAACGATATACTTACTAAGTCTGGAAAGATATATACAGTACTTAAGATTGATGAGGTTAATAACCTTGGTGCTGCAAGAATCAGAGTACGTTCTCTTATCGCAGCATTAAGAGTCCGTGAACAGAAGAATTACCAGAGAAAGATTCAGTCATCTGCCTACCACAGAGTACAGTTTACTGAAGATATGAGAAAGAATTACACAATTCTCTGCCCTCAGATGTCACCGATACATTTTGACATATTAGGTCCTGCCCTTAATTCATGTGGCTACAATATTGAAGTCCTTGAGAACGACAACAAGTCATCAGTAGATGTAGGTCTTAAATATGTTAATAACGACGCATGCTACCCTTCACTTATGGTAGTCGGACAGATTATGAACGCCCTTCTTTCAGGCAAATACGACCTTTCAAGAACTGCTGTGATTATGTCACAGACAGGTGGTGGATGCCGTGCTTCCAACTATATTGGATTCATCAGAAGAGCACTCATAAAGGCTGGTATTCCAGATGTTCCTGTAATCTCACTGAGTGCACAGGGACTTGAATCTAATCCAGGCTTCAGCTATGACATACCAATGCTTAAGAAAGCTATGATGGCTGTTGAATATGGTGATATCTTCATGAATGTTGTGTACCGTACAAGACCTTACGAGGCAGTTCCTGGTTCAGTTAATGCACTTCATGAAAAATGGAAGAAGGTCTGCATTGAGCAGCTTTCTAAAAATAAGGTTCATATGAAAGAGTTCAATAAGAACCTCCGTGCTATTGTTAAGGATTTTGATAATATTCCGCTTAAGGATATCAAGAAGCCTAGAGTTGGTGTTGTCGGAGAGATTCTTGTTAAGTTCATGCCTGCTGCTAACAACCACATTATTGAGTTACTTGAGGCAGAAGGTGCAGAGGCTGTTATGCCTGACCTTATGGGATTCCTTCTCTACTGCATGCAGAATTCAACATATAAGCATGAATTATTAAAGACACCTAAGAAAGGGGCTATTCTTTCAAGTACACTTATAAAGATACTTGAAACCTTCAGAAAGGCTGGAACCAAGGCACTTGCAGAAAGCAAGAGATTCGATGCTCCATCTAAGATTAGTGAGACAGCCAATTACGCTAAAGACTTCGTATCACTTGGCAACCAGACTGGTGAAGGCTGGCTTCTTACCGGTGAAATGATTGAGCTTATCCATCATGGTGTAGGCAATATCGTATGCTGTCAGCCATTTGCATGTCTGCCTAACCACATTGTAGGAAAGGGAGTTATCAAAGAGCTTCGTGCAGCATATCCTGAAGCTAACATAATTGCTGTAGATTATGATCCTGGTGCTTCCGAAGTTAACCAGTTAAACAGAATCAAGCTTATGCTTTCAACTGCTAACAAAAACCTTGCTAAAGAAGAAAAAGAATCTAAAAAAGA
>ERZ827156.3395-NODE-3395-length-14448-cov-22.991524_pt1 | contig 14448 bp, 14 predicted proteins | sample MGYA00519919_ERZ827156 | MGnify/ENA primary metagenome ERZ827156 (study PRJEB31778, sample SAMEA3449269) | human gut metagenome | biome: human gut; feature: human-associated habitat; material: faeces | place: United Kingdom | collected 2010/2012 ... | reverse complement strand
ACACTTTATATCATGCCGTGTATACTTTGTCAATAGGGGCTTTCTCGGTTTTTGTCAAAGGCGCTGCTGCACGGCGGCGCGGAGCCAGCCGTCCAGAAAAGCCATCTGCTCCTCCGTGTGGAACCAATGCTCGCCGTCCTCCATGACGGTGAGGGACGCGCTGATGCGGGCGGAAAAGGCGGTGACGGTCTCCCGGGAGGTCAGGTGATCTTTTTCTCCGCACAGGATATGGGTGGGGACGCGCCAGCGGACGGGGTGCGCCCGGACGTAGCACAGATAGTCCCAGGACAGCGTCTCGCCGAAGTCCGTGGGGATCTCCCGCTCCCGGCGCAGCCGGTCCTCGGTGACGCCGGCCCAGCCCATCATGTCCGTGATGAGCTTCTCCATGTCCACGACGGGGGAGATGAACAGCGCCCGGGCGATGTTCTTTTCACTTAGGGCGCCCATGGCGAAATAGGCGCCGATGCTGTTGGCGATCAGCGTGACGGTGTCATAGCCCGTGCTGAGCCGGTCGTAGAGCCGGGGAAGCTCCTCCGCCACCTCCCAGGGGGTCCGGGCCTTATAGTCCAGGCCCTTCACATCGCTGCCGGGGAGCAGCGGGCGGTAGTGGGCGGCCTCCTCCGGGCTGCCGCCCTGGCCGTGGATATACAAAACCAGCTTTTTCATGGAATGTCTCCTCTGTGCCCCCGGGCGGATCAATAGTCCACCTTCATCAGGCACAGGCCCTCCGGCGGGGCGGTGGGGCCGGCCTGCTTGCGATCCCCGGACAGCAGGATCTGCTGCACCTGCTCCGGCGGCCAGTAGCCCCGGCCCACCTCCAGCAGCGTGCCCACCATGATGCGCACCATGTTCTGCAGGAAGCCGGTGCCGTGGAAGGTGAAGATCACCCGGTCCTTCCGCTGCTCGATAGAGATGTGGTCCACCAGACGGACGGTGGACTTTTTCATGCGGGGGTTGCCGCAGAAGGCGGCAAAGTCGTTCTCCCCCAGCAGATAGGCCGCAGCCTGGCGCATTTTCTCCACGTCCGGGACGTAATCCAGCAGGGTGACGTATTTCCGGTCGAACACCGGCTTGACGGGGCCGGTGTGGCAGGTGTAGCGGTAGGTCTTGCCCAGGGCGTTGTACCGGGCGTGGAACCGGGGCGCGGCCTCCTTGACCTCCCGGACGGCGATAGCGTCGGGGAGATAGCGGTTCAGGTAGTCCCGGATGGCATCGGGACTCTCCCCCACGTCCAGCACCACGTTGGCGGTCATAGCCCGGGCGTGGACGCCGGCGTCGGTGCGGCCCGCGCCGATGACGTTCACCGGACGGCCCTGCAGCTCACCCAACACGGCCTCCAGCTTGCCCTGAATGGTGTCCTTATCCGGCTGGCGCTCCCAGCCGAAGAAGCGGGAGCCGTCGTAGGCGATGGTGAGTCGGTAATTCTGCTCCATAAAAAGATCACGCCCTTTCTGTACCATCGATTGTACCAGAAAGGGCGTGATTTGTGAAGGGCTTTACAGCCAGCCCATCATCTTTATGAAGTTCCACAGCAGCTTACAGCCGTAGAAGACAATGACCGCGCCGCAGACCTTGTTGATGATGTTGAGAATTCTCTCATTGAACTTGCTGCCCAGCAGGGAGACCACGGTGGACAGCGTCAGGAACCAGATCACCGAGGCGGAGGCGAAGCCGCAGATGAAGAACAGGTCGCTGCCGCCGGTGAGGGTGGCGCGGAAGGCGCCCAGCATCATGGTGCCGTCGATGATGGCCTGGGGGTTCAGCCAGGTGACCACGAAGGCGGAGGTGATGAGCTTCCAGATCGGGATGTTCACGTCCCGGCCGCCCTCCAAACTGGCCTTGCTGCGCAGAAGGCCGACGCCGATGTAGATGACGATCAGGCTGCCGATGCCCAGAATGACCTTTTGCAGCCAGGGCAGCGCCTGCATCAGCGCGCCGGCGCCCAGGAAGCAGGACACGCCCAGGGAGATGTCCCAGAAAATGACGATCAGCGCGGTGATGTAGACGCGGCTGCGCTTCTGGGTCAGGGCGCTGTTGATGACGAACAGGTTTTGCAATCCGATGGGGGCCACATAGGCCAGGCCCATGGTCAGCCCCTGCAGGTAGATATTCATGGCGGGTGATCTTCTCCTTTTGCTATTTACTCCGGTTTTCGTACCTGCTATAATCATAGCAGGATATGCGCGAAATGCAAGAGCGCAGATAAAGGTGAGCAGGTAAGGAGGAACTGACCATGTCCGAGGCGCATTACGACTGTCCCTGTATGGAGAAATGCCCGCTGCACCATGCCATGCAGCTGATCGGCGGCAAGTGGAAGGTGCAGATCCTGTGCGCGGTGTCCAACGCCGGAGCCATACGCTACAACGCCCTGCGGGGCAAGCTGGACGGCATCTCCAACACGGTGCTGGCCTCGGCGCTGCGGGAGCTGGAGCGGGACGGGCTGGTGGAGCGGCAGGAGTATCTGGAGGTGCCGGTGCGGGTGGAGTATCGGCCCACGGACAGCTGCCGGGCGCTGCTGCCGATCCTGGAGCAGCTCAGCGATTGGGCAGAAGCGCGGATGTGACGATAAAACAGGGCATTTTTCACAAAATGCGGCACGAAATATAGGCCAACGCGCGGTATTTTCGTATCAATGCCCATTGCAATCCTGCGGTAAAGCGGTATAATAGGAGATGGTGAGGGTTAGATTCTGCGCGCTGCACCCTCTGGCGCGAGAGCAAAAATGTGCGTAAGGAGTGCTGTTTCATGTATACACGGGAGATCACGGTGAAAAATGAGGTCGGTCTGCACGCCAGACCCGCTACCTACTTTATCCAGAAGGCCAACGAGTTCAAGAGCGGCATTTGGGTGGAAAAAGAGGAACGCCGCGTCAACGCCAAGAGCCTGCTGGGCGTGCTGAGCCTGGGCATTATGAAGGACACCACGGTGACGCTGATCGCTGACGGCAGCGATGAGAAGGAAGCCGTGGATGCGCTGGCTGAGCTGATCGAGAATCTGGACGAGTAATCAAAAAAGAAAGCCCTACGGGGCTTTCTTTTTTTATGCCGTGGCGCGCCGGGAGCGCGGGCAGAATTGCCTTCCCGGCGGGGCAGGCGCGGCGGTATATTGGGCAAAATGCACGATATGTATTGCGCCAGGGTGCTAACTATGGTATACTGTGTCGTACCACCACGAAATATGGAGGGGACACTATGGAGATGCGCCGTTATGTTCGACACACGCCGCTCTGGTGGATCACCGGGCTGGTATTGGCCCTGCTGGCGGCGGGGCTGATCCTGCTGGGCCTGCGGACGCGGCAGCAACAGCAGCAGCTGGAGCCGCTGCCTCTGGGGGACCAGGTCTATCTGGAGGACTACAACTACATCGACGTGCAGTACATGACCGACTGGGTATATAAAGTGACGCTGGGCGACGGCGGGCGAAAGACCTTCTACATCGCCTGGGACACGTCGGATTACGGCTATCTGGTGAGCCTCAGCGACGAGCAGTACGCGGAATTTGCGGACATCGTGGCGTACACCTACAGTGACGACAGCGACGTGCCGGACGCTGCGCAGGGCGACGGCGGGCAGGCCACGCTGACGGCCTATCTGCCGCTGACGGCGGTCACTGCTCCGACCCCCCGGCGGCTGACCGGCGTGATCTGCGGGACGCCGGAGGAATACATTCTGGACATCGCAGAGTCCAACGACATGACCGGGGACGAGTTCGTCAGTCTCTACGGCGATTACTACATCGACGCCATGCTGACGCCGGGCGCGGTGCACAACGACTGGTTCTATATAGGGGTCCTTGCGGCGTGGTTCGCCTTCTGGCTGCTGGTGACCGCCCTTATCTACGCCATACAGCTGAGCGGCGTGCTGAAGCACCTGCGGAAGCAGCGGCTGCAGGAGCGCGCGGAGAGCGAGTTCCACTATCTGCAGGGGGACCGGCGGCTGGACGCGCTGGTGAGCACGGCCTTCGTCTACGGGCGGCGGCAGAACCTGGTGCTGCCCCTGTCGGAGGTACTGTGGGTCTATCGCCACGACACCAAATTCCTGTGGGTCAGGCGCACGGTAGTGCAGCTGCTGACCTATGACGGCCGCAGCATCGCGCTGCGGCTGGGCAAGAGCGGCAGCCGCCGGATGGCGGACGCCGTGGTGCAGGCCATCGCCCAGCGGAACCCGGAGGTGCTGGTGGGGCTGAACCGGGAAAACCAGCGGCTGTACAGCCAGCAGGTGCCCCACGCCAAGCAGAAGCAGCTGTGGACCGTGGCCGGCAGCTGCGGCGGCGCGGTGCTGGGCGTGCTGCTGGCGCGCTACCTGCTGCAGCTGCTGTATCTGCTGTAAAACATGAAAAAAGGAACACCCGACGGGTGTTCCTTTTTTATGCGCGCATATCAGTCGATGGTGCGGACAAAGCTCATGCCGCTCTTCTGCATGTGGACGTCCAGGCGCACACGGTCGCCGCGGATATAGCTGCGGGTGTACTCGTAGATGCGGCCGTCCTCGGTGCGGGTCAGGCGCTGGTGGAAGAAGGCGCAGCTGCCGGAATCCACGCCCAGCAGGGCGGCGCGGCTGTCGTCCAGGATCACGGACTCGTAGCTCTCGTCCGCGGCAAAGGGCACGATGCCCACATGGTAGAGCAGGCTGTAGAAGCTGTGGGTCTGCAGCATGTCGCGGGTGAGGTTTGGATAGATATACTGGGGGTAGTAGCTGGTCTCCAGGATCAGGGGCTGCCCGTCCACGTTGCGGACGCGGGTGAAGCAGTACGCCGGCGTGCCCTCCCGCAGCTCCATCTTCTCGCAGATGGCGGCGCTGGGGACCTCCACGGCGAAATCCACCAGGGTGGAGGACGGCACCTTGCCCAGCGAGGATACCTCGGTGGTGAAGGAGTAACGCACGCCCCGGCGGTTGGTGGCCGGGTCGGCCACGAAGGTGCCGCGACCGCGCTTGCGGACCACCAGGCCCTCGTCCTCCAGCTCGCCGATGGCCTGGCGAACGGTGTTGCGGCTGATGCTCAGGCAGCGGCACAGCTCTGCCTCGCTGGGGAGCAGGGCGCCCACCGGCAACGCGCCGGTGGAGATGCTGCGCTTGATGATACCCACCAGCTGGGCGTATAACGGAATGTCGCTGTCCAGCGACAGGGTGGTATGTAGAATGGGGTTCTGTTCCATGACGGGTTCCTTTCCCTTGTGTACCCTTGGGTAAGTTGTACCTATTGTACCATACAATTCAAAGGAATGGTAGTGGTAAAACACGGTTTTCTGAAAAATTTTTCAGGGTGCCTATTTTTTCGCACGGCCCCCTCCCCGCCGGTCAAAGCCCGGCGCTGCACCGGGATGCCGGCGGCAGTATGCAAACAGCGCCGCGTAACGCGGCGCTGTCTGCGGAACAAAAAGAAGGAAAACCTTTTCGGTAGTAAGCGGTGTTTACTTGTGGTCCACGCTGTACATGTGCTCGATCAGGCACAGGACCTTGTCGGAGTAGCCCATCTCGTTGTCGTACCAGCTGACGACCTTGACGAAGGTGTCGGTCAGGGCGATGCCGGCCTTGGCGTCGAAGATGGAGGTGTGGGTATCACCCAGGAAATCGGAGGAGACCACGTCCTCGTCGGTGTACGCCAGAATGCCCTTCAGCTCGTTCTCGCTGGCCTTCTTCATGGCAGCGCAGATGTCGGCATAGGAGGCGGGCTTGGCCAGGTTCACGGTCAGGTCCACCACGGAGACATCCAGGGTGGGCACGCGCATGGACATACCGGTCAGCTTGCCGTTCAGGCTGGGGATGACCTTGCCCACGGCCTTGGCCGCGCCGGTGGAGCTGGGGATGATATTGCCGGAAGCCGCACGGCCGCCGCGCCAATCCTTCAGGGAGACGCCGTCCACGGTCTTCTGGGTGGCGGTGGTGGAGTGCACGGTGGTCATCAGGCCGTCGGTGATGCCGAAGTTATCGTGCAGGACCTTGGCGATGGGGGCCAGGCAGTTGGTGGTGCAGCTGGCATTGGAGACGAACTGCATGTCGCTGGTATAGGTGTCCAGGTTGACGCCGCAGACGAACATGGGGGTGTCGTCCTTGGAGGGGGCGGACATGACCACGTGCTTGGCACCGGCGGCGATATGGCCGGCGGCCTTCTCCTTGGTCAGGAACAGGCCGGTGGACTCCACCACATACTCGGCGCCCACCTTGGCCCAGGGCAGGTTGGCGGGATCACGCTCGGCGAACACGGGGATGGCCTTGCCGTTGACAACGATGTTGCTGCCCTCGGAGGAGACCTCACCCTTGAACTTGCCGTGCATGGTATCGAACTTCAGCATATAGGCCAGGTAATCGGCGGGGCACAGGTCGTTGATGCCCACGATCTCAATATTGGGATGGTCCAGGCAGCAGCGCATGACCATACGGCCGATACGGCCAAAACCATTGATACCGACTTTAATGCTCATAAAAACATCTTCCTCTCTGACGGAATATCCTAAATGTATGGTATGTTTAGAATTATATGCACTTGCTTAGAAAAAAGCAAGTGTTTTTTTCAACTTTTTTGTATTTCGCGGAAATTTGATAAAAACCTTGTGTTTTTGCACTTGATTTGGTATGATGTGGGCGAAGCTGAAGAACTTACCACGGTTGACAGCGCTGCTGCGGCGGCATGCTGACAGCAGAAGGAGCGTGAGCACATGGAGCAGACGCAGCAGGAACAGGTGTATGCAGAACGGCTGCCGATGGTGGCCATGCAGATCCGCTCGGCGCTGGGCAGCATCTACTACGGGCTGCAGAAGCTGGCGCCCGCCGAGGCGCGGGACGCCGACCCGGAGCTGGACCAGCGGGCCGCACCGCTGTACCGCGGGTATTTCCGGCTGCTGCGGCTGGCCAAGGATCTGGAATCCGCCGAGCTGCTGCACCGGACAGAGCCGCTGCCCACCGAGAATCTGGACCTGGTGGTGTGGCTGGACGAGCTCGTCCGGGAGGCCGAGGTGCCCTTCTCCCTGAAGGGCGTGGCCTTGGAAATGGTCTGCGGCGAGCGGTACGCCGTTACGGCGGCCAACGCCGCATGGCTGAGCCAGGCGCTGTGGCACCTGCTGAGCAACGCGCTGAAGGCCTGTTCCGCCGGCGGCCGGGTCACGGTGACGCTGAAGGTCCAGCGGCCCCATGTGCTGCTGCAGGTGGCGGACGACGGCTGCGGCATCCCGCCGGAGCGGCAGGAGCTGCTGCACCAGTGGTTCCAGCGTCCCATGACGCCGGAGCTGATGGCCGGCGGGCTGGGCCTGGGCCTGCCGCTGGCCCGTCAGGTGGCCCGGCTGCACGGCGGCCAGCTGCTGCTGGACAGCCGTCAGGACGCCGGCACCACCGCCACCCTTGTGCTGCCCATGCACCGGACGGAGATGGTGCTGGGCGACGAGATCCTGGACTATACCGGCGGGTTCCAGCGAGTGCTGCTGGAGCTGTCCGACGCGCTGCCCAACGAGGCGTTCCTGTCCAGACACCTGGACGTGTAAGGGACGCGTCACAGGACCGAAAAGATCGCTGTCGGGCGAGGGGGAGGCCCTTTGCCCGATAGCGTTCCACTTTTTACCGAGGAATATACGATGAGCGAAAAAAAGAAGGTATTGGTCGCCATGTCCGGCGGCGTGGACAGCTCTGCGGCGGCAGCCCTGCTGGTGCAGCAGGGCTACGACTGCGACGGCGCCATGCTGAAGCTGGCCCCCAACCGGGACAGCCGCTGCTGCTCCGCCGACGACGCCGAGGACGCGCGGCAGGCCGCCGTGCGTCTGGGCATGCGGTTCTATGTGTTCAACGAGACGGCGCGGTTCCGCCAATGCGTCATGGACAAATTCGTGGACGAATACGCCGCCGGACGGACGCCCAACCCCTGCATCGACTGCAACCGGGAGCTGAAATTCGGCGCGCTGCTGGACCGGGCGCTGACCCTAGGCTACGACTACATCGCCACGGGGCACTACGCCCGGGTGGCGCAGGACCCGGACAGCGGCGCCTTTCTGCTGCTGCGGGGCGCGGAGCGGCGGAAGGACCAGAGCTATGTGCTCTATCAGCTGACGCAGCATCAGCTGTCGCACCTGCTGCTGCCGGTGGGCGACTACGACAAGCCCACCATCCGTGACAAGGCCCGGCAGGCCGGGCTGGACAACGCCGACAAGGGCGACAGCCAGGATATATGCTTCGTGCCGGACGGTGACTATGTGGACTTCCTGCGGCAGCAGGGACTGACGCTGCAGCCCGGCGACTTCGTGGACGACCAGGGCCATGTGCTGGGGCAGCACAGGGGCCTTCCCTGCTACACCATCGGCCAAGGCAAGGGCCTGGGCGTATCCGTGGGGCGGCATGTGTATGTGCTGGAGAAGGACCGGGCGCGCAACGCCATCCTGCTGGGCGACGATGCGGCGCTGTACGCCTCCTCCCTGTTGGCCTCCCACGTCAACTGGATCAGCGGCCAGACGCCCGATGCGCCGGTGCGCTGCGCGGCCAAGACCCGCTACAGCCAAGTGGAGGCCCCCTGCACGGCCCATCCCCTGCCGGACGGCATGCTGCGGGTGGTGTTCGACCAGCCCCAGCGGGCCATCACCGCCGGCCAGGCGGTGGTGCTGTACGACGGCGACGTGGTGCTGGGCGGCGGCACCATCGAAAAAAGCGAATAAAAGACGGCATTGGCCATCAGGCCAACGCCGTCTTTTATTCCGCTCAGAAATGCGTCTCCACGAACTTGTTGAACTTCTTGACGTCCATCTCTTCCTTGTAGGTGTTCTTGAAGCGCTTTACGGTCAGGCTGTTGTACTGCACGATATTGCGGTACTTCAAAAAGCCCACCACCACGGCCACACCGCCGCACAGATAGCCCCAGGGGGCGCTCTTGGCGCAGGTGTACACCAGCACCGCCAGCACCAGCACCGACACAATGATGCCCGCCAGCTGCTTCTTGGGGTGGATGCGGTCCACGTCCTCCTGCTTCACCACGCCCTCGTCCACCATGGCCTTGGCAAACTGCTTCTGCACGCCGAACAGGCTAACAGCGTTGAGGATGCAGGGCGCCACCACGAAAAAGCCGAACAGTGTGTCGATGATGCCGATGATCAGGATCGAAATATCTCCCATTTTCTCTTTTCCTCCCTCTTACCACTTATTTGAACAGGATGCGCATATCGCTCCGGGACGAGGCGTACAGCATGTGGCTGTAGCACAGGGAAAACTCCACGATGTCGCCCACCTCCAGGCGGCGGGGGCAATCCTCCACGTCCACGATGCAGTGGTCGGAGGAGCCGCCGATGACCGTCAGCCCCGGCTCCCGGGGGATCAGGCTCTCCAGCTCGCCCACGTCCGCCCGGCCCAGGGCCAGAATGGCCCGGCGGCGGATGCCGCGGTCCACATAGGTGGGCTTGCGGCCGAAGGCGTCCATAGCCAGCTCGCCTACGGGATAGGTGGGCTTGTTCTTGACCTCCACCACCTCGGCCCGCAGGGTCAGCGCGTCCATGCGCAGGTAATCCATGTCGCGGATGCCCCAGTCCACCTGTAGGTCCTTGCCCAGCAGGATGCCCTCGCCGATGCGCAGGTGGTCGATGCCCTGGGGCATGGTGCCCCAGTGGACCAGCGTAAAGGAGCTGGTGGCGCCGCCGGAAACCACCTCCAGCCTGCGGCCGATGCGCGCCTCGATCCGGCGGGCTATGGCCACCAGATCGTTCATCTTCTCCGGCGTGGGCTTGGTGGAACCGTAACAGCTAAGGTTGACGCCGATGCCCGCCAGGTGCACATGGGGCAGTTCCTGCTCCACCCGCGCGCACACGTCCACCATCTCGTCCTTGTCCCAGAAGCCCTCCCGCAGGTCGCCCAGATCGGCCATGATGATAACGCGATGAGTCCTTCCCTGGCGGAGGCACTCCTCCTCCAGCGCCAGCAGCGTGGACCACTCGCTCTGCAGCGACGTCTCGCACAGAGCCACCACGTCGGGCAGCTCGGTCAGGCCGGGGATGCGGATCAGGATCCAGGGGCCGCTGTCGCCGGCGGCGCGGCACTTGGCCACCTGCTCCAGCCGGCTGGTGCCCAGCTCTACGGCGCCGACGGCCCGCAGCGTCTGCGCCACCTCCGGCAGGCCGTCCGCCCCCTTGACGACACCGCATACGCGGATGCCCGCCGCGTTGCAGCGGGAGATCACCGCCTCCGCGTTGCCCCGCAGCAACGCCAGATCAAATTCCAGTTGGGGATACTGCCGCACAGCGACACCTCCTATAGCTTATAAATGATCAACAGCTTTATTGTACCACATCCCCCACCGTTTGTCACACCTTTTCGCAAAATTCCCCTCCTCTTCCCCGCGATCCCCGGGCATTTTCCCCCTTTCGCACGGTCCGCAGCCCCCAACGCGAAAAAAGAGACCGCCGAAGCGGTCTCTTTTTTGGTTGATCGCGCAGCCTTACTTGGCGGCGTAGTGAAGCTTGTTGGCCTCGTTGATCTCGGCGATCACGTCGGCATGCTTCTTGGCCACGATGGCCTTGATGACCAGCAGGGTGGCCACCATCAGTGCCACGGCGATGATCAGGCAGACCACCACGTTCTGCACCAGACCGGCGATGATGAAGCTGACGAAGGAAACGGCAGCCACGGTCACGCCGTAGGGGATCTGGGTAGACACATGGTTCAGGTGGTAGCAGTGGGCACCAGCGGAGGCCATGATGGTGGTGTCGGAGATGGGGGACAGGTGATCACCGCAGACGCCGCCGGCGCAGGAGGCCGCCAGACCCACGGACAGCAGCACCATCTGCGTATCCCAGTCGAACACGGCGCAGACCAGCGGCACCATGATGCCGATGGTGCCCCAGGAGGTACCGGTGGCGAAGCCGATGAAGCAGGCCACGATGAAAATGACCGCCGGCAGGAACTTGGCCAGGTCGCCGGTGTTGGCCATGACGTTGCCCACAAAGGTACCCACCTGCAGGCCGTCGTCACGGCACAGGCCGCACAGCGTCCAGGCGAAGCAGAGGATCAGGATGGGAGAGACCATCTGCACAAAGCCGTTGGGCACGGACTCGAAGGACTTCTCAAAGCCGATCAGGCCCCGCAGCCAGTAGTACAGGAACGTAAAGACCAGAGAGACGATGGAGCCCAGGCACAGGCCGGGGCCGGCAGAGGCATCGGAGAACGCCATGATGAAGTTGCCATAGTTGTCGCTCTCGGCGTCGAACATACCGCCGGTCCAGATCAGGCCGACCACGCACAGGGCGATCAGCACGATCACGGGCAGCAGCAGATCCAGCACGGAGGAGTGCTTCATGCCCTCTTCATAGTCGTCAGCGCCGGCGAAGGGGCGGTGCTCGGTGGTGAACAGGTCGTTCTTCACCTGGGCGTTGTACTCATGGGTCAGCATGGGGCCGTAGTCGATGTTGAACACGGAGATGACAATGATCATCACCAGAGACAGGATGCAGTAGTAGTTATAGGGGATCTGGCTCAGGAACATGGAGATGCGGGAGCCGGGGAAGCCGTCGGGCACATAGGAGGCAACAGCCGCGGCCCAGGAGGACACGGGGGCCAGCATGCAGACGGGAGCGGCAGTGGCATCGATGATGTAGGCCAGCTTGGCGCGGGAGATCTTGTGGCTCTCCGTCACGGGACGCATCACGGCGCCCACGGTCAGGCAGTTGAAATAGTCATCGATGAAGATCAGCACGCCCAGCAGCATGGTCATCAGCTGTGCGCCGCAGCGGGTCTTAACAGCCTTCTTGGCCCAGCGGCCGAAGGCGGCGGAACCACCGGCCTTGTTCATCAGGTCCACCATGACGCCCAGAACGACCAGGAAGATCAGGATGGAGATGTCGATGGCATTGATCATGCCGACACCCTCACCGGCGCCGATAAAGTTCACAACGGTCTGCCAGGGGGCGAAGTTGGCCAGCAGCAGCGCTGCGACCAGGCAGCCCAGGAACAGAGAGGAATACACTTCCTTGCTGATCAGGGCCAGTGCGATGGCGACGACGGGCGGAAACAGGGCCCAGCCGGTGGCGACGAAGCCGGAGCCGTCGTTGGTGAGCTTGGCGATGACCAGCGCCACCACAACGATCACTACGGCTATGCCATACGCGATCTTGGTGCTTTTCTTTTCCATGTGTGTGATTTACCTCCTCACAAATTGGTGGTGAATACCATCCACCGGCGGGATGGCATTATCTATCCCACCGGCATTTCGTATCATACCGTCGCGCCGAGAAATTGTCAAGTTCTTAACGGCATATTCCATTATTTTAACAAATCGTGAACTCTCTTTTCGTCGTTTTTACAACAACGGCAGGCCGCACAGCGCCGTATCCTGCGGTATTTTGCCGCTACAAGGCAATAATTTGTCCGTAAAGCGCGAAAAAATTATCACCGGCACGAAAAAAGAAACCCCCGGTTCTGCCGGAGGTTTCCTCTCAGTATATTCCGTATATGTGGTTACAGGAAGAACTCCTTGATCTGGCCGTACAGGATCAGCACCATGATCAGCGGGGTGATGTACTTAACGCAGACCTTGAAGAAGCCATAGCTGCCCATGGCGTGGCCGGACTGCTCCACCTCGCCCTTGACCATGTCCGGGCCAAGCTCCCAGCCGATCATCAGGGACATCAGCAGCGCGCCCAGCGGCATCATGACGCCCTCGGACAGCGCATCCCAGAAGTCCAGCCAGTCGGCGGCCCAGGTCTTGGGATCCGCGATATGCAGCAGCTCTGCCGGAGAGAAGCTGCTGGCGCCCAGACGGTCCGCGCAGACCAGGATGCAGCCCAGGCCCACGGCCGCCGCCGCGATGAGGGTGTAGCTCTTGCGCTTGTCGCCCTTGCCCTCGTCCCGCGCCTTATCCACAAAGTGGGCCACGATGACCTCCAGCAGCGAGATGGAGGAGGAGATGGCGGCAAAGACCACCAACAGATAGAACAGGATGCCGAAGATGGGGCCCAGGCCGCCCATGCGGCTGAACACGTTCTGCATGGTCACGAAAAGCAGGCTGGGGCCGCCCACGGCGCCGGAGGGGTCCAGGGCGAACCGGCCGGGCAGCACGCACAGGCCGGCCATCAGGGCCACCAGGGTGTCCATGATCACGATCAGCAGGGCGTTCTTCTGGATGTTCTCCTTCTTCTGCAGATAGGAGCCGTAGGTGATCATGGCGCCCATGCCCAGGGACAGGGAGAAGAACATCTGGCCGCCGGCGGTGGAGAGCACCGTCAGGAAGTCGGGAGTCTCCTGCTTGAAGGACACGATGCGCTGCACCACGCCGTCCACCAGAACGGTCTTGACGGTCTCGCCGTCCACCACGGCGGAGGAGGGGACGTAATAGCCCACGGTGGAGGCCCAGCCGGGGGAGAACATGTACTTCAGGCCGTCCAGGGCGCTGCCGTGGATCACCTGCTGCGCCAGGGAGCCGTCCGCCTGGATCACCTGCACGGTGGTGTCCACGCCGTCCAGGGTGCAGGCGCGGATGATGCAGATCAGCAGCGCCACGAACAGAGCGGGCATACCCACGGAGCAGACCTTCTCGATGCCGCCGCCCACGCCGCCGAGGACGATGAGCATGGTCAGCACCACGAAGATCAGGCCGTAGATGATGGCCTCGGTGGTGCTGCCCATAAAGGCGCCGAACACGCTGTCGCCCAGCGAGGCGCTGGCCGCGTCGGCGGAGGCCGCCGCGATGGCGTTGGCGCCGAAGGACGCGCCGAACAGGTCGCCGATGTTCAGCACCACATACTTGATGCAGTAGCCGCCCAGGGCGCAGTAGAAGAACAGGATGAAGAAGGCGGACAGAATGCCCATCCAGCCCATCCACCGGAATTTCTTGGACAGGGCCTGGTACGCCGCCACAGCACCCTTGCCCGTCTTACGTCCGATGGCCAGCTCGCCCACCATCACGATGAAGCCGCAGCAGACCGCCAGGATCAGGTAGATAATGAGGAACGTGAAGCCGCCGCAGGCGCCCATCTTGTTGGGAAAGCCCCAGATGTTGCCCAGGCCCACTGCGGAGCCCACTGCGGCCATCAGGAATCCAAAATTGGATCCAAAGCCTTTTCTTTCTTCCATATTTTCTCTCCTTACAAGTTTCCCCCGCCCATAGCCGCAGCGGCGCTGCGTCAGAGCGGGCGTAGGTGTATCTTACCGCGAAATTTTTTCCCTGTAAATAACCACCAGTGTTCCTTAACGCCCCGCCAGCGCAGCGCCGATTTTTCTTTATTTCTTCGTTATAAAGGCCCCGTGAAGCCCACTTTTCGGCCGCCTTTTTATTTCTTCACAAGAAACGATCCGAATAAAGAAAAAGAGCCGCTTCGCGGCTCTTTTCAGCTTGTCGAAACATTTTCTTTTCGCGCGGCCGTGTCTCAGTCGCCCTCGCGCATGCGATAGCCCACGCCCACCTCGGTGAAGATGTACTGGGGGTTGCCCGGCGTCGGCTCGATCTTGCGGCGGATGTTGGCCATGTTCACCCGCAGGATCTGGTTGTCGGTCT
>ERZ827156.3394-NODE-3394-length-14459-cov-4.275618_pt1 | contig 14459 bp, 22 predicted proteins | sample MGYA00519919_ERZ827156 | MGnify/ENA primary metagenome ERZ827156 (study PRJEB31778, sample SAMEA3449269) | human gut metagenome | biome: human gut; feature: human-associated habitat; material: faeces | place: United Kingdom | collected 2010/2012 ... | reverse complement strand
GCAGAGAGCGACCCCGTCTTGTTTGCAACTGATGATAAACGCTGCATTATCGCGTGTTTTGGAGGCGCCGAAAGGGAACGCAAAATCTCCTCCCTTTTTGTCAAACGAGTTTTCAAGAAACCTATGTCCAGCGGGTTTGCAAGAAACAGAGCAACTAAGCACTTTCCTGAATCGCGTCATTAAACATACTCAACATGGAATCAATACTGGCCTTAAGGCGGTACTGATTCGCCGACTCCGCATACCGCTGGGACATCCGCTTCTTCTCCTCCGGATGCTCAATCCAATAGTCGATCTTCTCCGCGCAGTCCTTCGCACTTCCCGCCTTAAAGAGAGACTTGTCGCACAGCGCGAACTGCGTCGTGACAGAAATGGGGCTGTTCGCAATCACCGGCACCAGGCCGCACGCGAACGCCTCGATGCAGGAAATGGCCTCGATCTCGACGTCGGAGGCGTGCACATACAGATCGCACATGTTCATCAAGTTCGCCAGATCCTGCTGCGGGTAGAAGCCGAAGATGGCAGGGTTCGGCAGCTTCTTCGCCATCCGCCGGAACATCTCCTCCTTGGGTCCGTGGCCCGCGAGGATCAGCTGGATGTTGTTCGCGTACTTCGAGAGGCAGCACGCCTTGATGAGCACGTCCTGCCGCTTCTCCTTCGACAATCGGCCCACCATCAGAATGCAGAACTTCCCCTTCAGCTGGGGGATCTTCGGAATAGGGCTGCACTGGAAGATGTCGTTCACTCCGTTGGAAATCACGTGCAGCTTCGCCTGGTAGCCCGCCTTCTCCAGCTCGTTCGCGATGAAGCGGCTCGGGCAGTAGATGTGCGTGTAGTCCTTGTAGAAGAAGTCGCGCGCCCACTTGTTGATCTGGGTGGCCAGGCACGTACACTTGTCAAGACCCAGGTTGTAGGTTACGTCCTCCGGCTGCACGTGGAAGGCTGCCGTGCAGGGGATGTGCCTCTCCATCGCCATCTTGTGAACCCTCTTCGCCAGAGGGAACGGCATGTACATATGCACCACGTCCGCTCCGTCCAGCGCGCGCAATCACCTCCTCGTCAGGCTTTCCAAACGCAATGCCATTCCAGCTTGCGATGGTGGCAGCCAGGTTGTGGCTATATGCGGGGACGATGTACAGTCCATCTTCCGGCTCGCCCGTGGTTATTACACGAACCTCGTAGCCTCTTAGCCGCAACTGCTTCACGAAGTTCCTGCAGGATACAGTCGTTCCATTGTTCGTTCCCGAGTACACGTTGCACACTACCACTACGATCATCCAAATCTCTTTTTTGAAGCACAATCTGTACGGTCTTCGCGATGAAACTCCCTTCAAAACAAACAACTGTTCGCAATTACTATTCAACAACAACTACCTCACTAAGCACTTCGCTCTTCACGCCATTCTCGTTTGGAGATGTCACTCGCGAGCCTGTCGCCGATGACCCAACGGATTGCGCCTCAGGGTTCTTCCTCGGTTGATACACAATTCCGAATTGCGAGTCCGTGCTCTCCATGTGCAAGGAAGTGTGGGCAAAGCCCTTGAACGCAGATGGATCCCACACGGTCGATTTCTCCTTCTTCGGAGTCTGGCTGTCCGCCGTGTCCCTCGCAGACTGCGCCTGCGTCACACTATCTACGTCGTCAATCCACCCGACGAAACGCACAATCATGATCCGATTCGATCCATGTCGAGCTAAAGGAACTCTCTTTGCCTACTCTTCATCCGCTCTCTCCGTTCCTGCCTCGCCGCAATGTGAAGGAATCGTCTCGATCGCCCAGCGGGCTGAAGCTTCCAGAATGGGGAGACTTCAACGCCGCTGAAGGAGTGGACTTGGTACCCTCCGATTTGGGAGTCGGCGGCTGGGACACTGGAGACGGCGTAATGGCGGGAATGGCATTGCCGCTTCCCTCCAGCATCTTCGACAAGGAGGTCTCTTTTCCTTGGCTGAGGCGAACTATGCGTGAGCTGGGAAACAGAAACTCACTTTGGATGGAATCGTGAGATGACTGTCTCGACTTCGCTTCTTCTCTCTTCTGCTTCTCCTTTGCGTCCAACTTCTTGAAGTGTGTATACCTACAGCTCACCCTCCCAGCGATGCAGCACGTGGTGTTGCCCTCGATGGTCAACCGGATGTGGAAGATCAGCAGGTCCAGCACATAGTAGAGGACGGCGATGTCAAACGCCAAGAAGACGAAGAGAGCAATTCGGTAGGGAACGAGCGACAAGTGAAGAAACGATATGGAGGACACTAGAAATCAATGAGAGTATTCAGTAAGACGGAGTTCTTCCATCAGCGAAGGCTCTGTGTAGCTGATGGCCACCATCACGATAATCATGGCGAACAGCATCACTGCAAGAACCGTTAGCGAAATGAGCGTTGAGACGAAGAATCTACGGGTTGCACGCACAATGCACGCCCACTTATAATTCTTGTCGCCGATGCATGTGTTCAGCCACTTGCAGTGGTGGTCAAATCCAGAAACGCACTTGTTGCACGGACGGCAGTGTTCCGTACTCGTGCTCACTCGCCGCCTGCACACGTAGCAGTAGTGCCCCTTTTCCAACTAGGCGTAACAGCGGCAACGAGCCACTCACATGCGTGTTCTTGAAGTCGTCGGCTGGATTCACAACGGTCGTCACCATGGCGCACACACCAACAGCAGCAACCACAACAGCAAAAACAACAAAGAATGCCACATCATAGGGGAGAGGTAGCGGCATGCCCAGCAAAATCACGCCTCCGACGATGAATAGGAGATACACGATATAGGAAAGTATCTGATACGGATGCCACGGGCATTGCAGACCATTCTTCCGCGTGGTTGGAAGAGTAGCACTGTGAATGAACGAGCCGTCCCACAACTCACCTCATATCTTCTACTTCCGTTGACAAGCAGATTCCGCGCTTACACGAACAAGAATACGCCTTCTTTAACCGGGATCCCACTTCCGTCCCTTTTTTGGAACGCAACGGATATACCCTATTTTGGTCAGGGGTTTGATTCTTTGCGATGACATGCTTCCGGAGCTATACATGACGTGCGTGTTTGACCTGAAAAGGCACAGGCCAATTGGATGATGATGCCGAAGTGACTCCCCACGCCTCCCTCGTTCTCTTACCACCGAGTCCTGGATGGAGAGCACGAGGCAGAGGAGTAGCAGCGAAAGTGGGGAGTTTCATCGACATGAACCACCACCACTATTTCATTCAATCCCTCTCAAATCGAATGGATGCCTATGTAGATGTGGAAGACCAGCACTGGGGAGGCGCCGCGCCCGACCAGTTCTCCTGCACCCAGAGACCCTGGAACAAGGACGACCCTGCCTGGATCAACAGCAAGGACATCAACGTGGAGGGCTTCAGCATCAACGCGAAGGGAAAGCCCCTGTTCGAGAATGCCGATCTGAAGGTGTTCGCTGCTGGAGAGTATGACGATTAGATCGTCTATGGCCGCCGTTACGGTCTGCTGGGTCCCAACGGCCAGGGAAAGTCCACGCTGCTGAAGATGATCGCCTGCCGCGAGTTGGCCATTCCGCCTAACCTGGACATTCTGTACGTGGAACAGGAGGCCGAGGCCGATGACTCCACGGCCGTGGAGGCAGTGCTGAAGGCAGACACGAAGCGCACCGAGCTGCTGAAGAGGGAGAAGGAGCTGCAGGCGATCCTGGACAGCGAGGAGAACGATCACAACGAGAACCAGGAGGCGATCGTGGGGCTGGCTGTTTTCGGTGATGCGTAGGTGGCGGAGTACAACGAAGTGCTCAGCGAGATGCGCATCCTCGGCGTGCACAAGGCCGAGCCCCGCGTGCGCCGCATCCTGGCCGGTCTGGGATTCACGCCGGCGATGCAGGAGCAGCCCACAACCTCCTTCTCCGGCGGCTGGAGAATGCGCATCAGCCTGGCCCGTGCGCTGTTCATGCAGCCGGACCTGCTTCTGCTGGATGAGCCGACGAATCATCTCGATCTGAACGCCGTGATCTGGCTGGACAACTACCTTCAGAGCTGGAAGAAGACGCTGCTTGTGGTGTCGCACGACCAGGAGTTTTTGAGCAGCGTGTGTCAGTTTATCATCCATCTGGAGAACAAGAAGCTGGCGTACTACAAGGGCGACTACAACACATTCAAGAAGATGGAGCAGCAGAAGCGCGTCGAGCAGCTGCGCGCCTACGAGAAGCAGCAGAAGCAGCTCAAGCAGCTGAAGATCGCGGGCAAGTCGCGCAACGCTGCGGAGGACGAGGCGAAACAGAAGCGCGCGCGCGACGTGAAGAAGCAGGGCCGCAATATGAACAACGAGGAGGTGAACGAGGAGGCGAGTACCCTCATCGAGCGTCCCAAGGAGTACGTGGTGAAGTTCACCTTCCCGAAGGTGTGGCTGTCCTGCGGGAATGAGCCGTAGTGTCTGGACCTCGCGCCGCCCATCATCTCGGTGGAGAACGTCACCTTCGGCTATTCCCCTGATCACATCTTGCTGCGCAATGTGGACTTCGGCATTCACATGTCCTCGCGTATCAGCATCGTCGGCCCTAACGGCATCGGAAAGTCCACGCTGGTGAAGCTGATCGAGGGCGAGCTCACGCCGCTGGAGGGCGAGGTGCGTCGCAACCAGCGTCTGCGCATCGGCAAGTACAGCCAGCACTTCGTGGACAAGGTGGGTGTGTGGAGGGTGTGTGATGCAAAGCTGCCCATGGATGTGTCTGCCGTCGAGTACCTGCAGCACCTGTACCCCGCCGTGCAGTACCAGGACCGTGGATTCAAATTGTTGGGGGGTGAGGGGTAGTGCGCAACCTGCTGGGACGCTACGGCCTGGAGGGCCACGCGCACACGATCCCGATCAAGAACCTGTCGGGCGGCCAGAAGGCGCGCGTGACTTTTGCGGAGATCTCGCTGAGCCAGCCGCATGTGCTGATGTTCGACGAGCCCACGAACCACCTGTGCGTGTGAAGAGCGTGTGTGATGAGAAGGGATATCGAGTCGATCGATGCGCTGGGCGAGGCCATCAATGAGTTCGAGGGCGGCGTGCTGGTGGTGAGTCACGATGCGCGTCTGCTGATGATGACGAACTGCGAGATGTGGCTGATGGACAACCAGACGGTGAAGCCGATCGAGGGAGGCTACGAGGCGTACCGCGACTCGCTGCTGGAGCAGATGGACTTCGTGGGCGTGGGGCGGAGGCGTGATGGATAGAGTGATAGTGATGACGACGAGGTGCCGGTGGAGAAGAAGGAGAAGAAGGAGAAGGAGGAGGTGGTGAAGGAGGCGCCGAAGACGGACGAGGACATCGCGGCGTTGGCGTTCTCGGCGATCCTGACGAAGGAGAAGGAGAAGAAGAAGAAGCACCACTCGAAGAAGGAGGGCGAAGAGGGCGAGGAGAAGAAGCACCGTCATCACTCCAAGAAGGAAGGTGAGGAGGGTGAGAAGGAGGGAGAGAAGGGCGAGAAGGGCGAGAAGAAGAAGCATCGTCATCACTCGAAGAAGGAGGAGAAGGAAGCCAAGGAAGAGTTGCGTGTTTGTTCAACAAACAACCCACTGGAAGAAGCTGGAAAAGGTTACAATCTCGGGGTGCGCCGCGAGAGTCGCTTTGTCGATGGACTCCGTGTCCAAGTATTCCTGGATACGGTCCCAGTTGCCGATGTACGTGATGCTCTTGTCCTCCTTCATCACAAACACCGACGGGTACTCGCGGGTTCCTCCCTGCTTCACTATGCATAATCATCGATAAAAGGGAATCGCACCCGCAAGATCAAACAACACGTTGCGGATGTTCTTGTTCTCGGGAAGCGCTCCGTCGATGTCCTCAAATATGATATTCTTCTGCTTCAAAAACGCCTAGGCTTGAAACACCGGAAGGACGCACACTTTCAAGACAAGCACATTGCTGGAGTGCATCACATCCAAAGAGGAGTACAGGAGAATGCAATAGGCCGAACCCATTCGATTTGTTTGAGGATGCTATTGAGGATCGATACTTGGTTTGCAGTGTGGTTTTTTCTTTTCCTTTGCTTTCGTGTTGTGTTAAGTGCTTCTATGGGGTCGTTCTCTCATTCTGCTATAACTCTTTTGTGTATGAAGCGGGTATGAAATTGTTCATGTCCAGGAGGTAGGAAGAAGATCTGGGTATTCGTTCTGGGAGTTGGAGTGATGAGCCAATCGGCTTCTTTTGAATGAAGAACTGTGATTGTGGAAGAAAGATAATACTCTCAAATACCTTGTGAGCGCAGAGAATGACCCCACTTTGACATACACTTCGTCTTCTCTCCTTTCCCACAAATCGCCTTACCGTCTTTGAAACTATGAACTGCAAGCTGTTTTTCGCCTATGGACTCCTCTATGGATTCGTGGGCACTCTAGCCCTACTCTCTCTTCTATCGTTTGGATGTGATCAGACTGTAACAAACAGTGAGTATCGCGTGTTTCCTCTTCGCATTTCTCTGAAGCCAACATCCTTCCTCCTTCATGTTGTTCTCTCTCTTATCGAATGTCTCGTAGTACCCCCCGTCGATTCGTTCCCTATCCCTGCGCGAGGCCATCCTGCGCACTCAATCCACTCCCTCTCCCGATCTTTCCCTTGAGGTGTTCCTATCGCACAATGAATCCATGCAAACTATCCGAGCGATTGACCGTGAGCTGCAGTCCTTTCATACTCCACTCATCTCCAGACTTCGCCTCTCTCACACGTACTTCTGGCTCTCCATCCACCCTCACATTCTGCTTCAAAGCGAAGACCACACGGACAGAGATGCCAACAACTTCGACTCTCTCATGTCGTCCCTCTCTCTGCACTACGCTGGAGAAGAGGTGAGAGTGAAGAACGAAACACTGCTGTGATCCCTAGTCGTGGTTGGAAGGCGCCCTTCCTTCCGTGTACAAGAACGAGTCCCTCTATCATTCCTTATATCCACTGTTCCGATGGGACGACGCCTTGACTTCACCTATGAGCTGCGTGTGATCGGACTGCTGAACTACCTCTCTTCGTCCACTGACTGCTGCAGCAGCGATTCCTTCTTGCGGGAGGCTGCTCCGCTCCTTCGACAGAACCCATCCACAGCCACACTGAAGCGACTGCATCGCCTCCTTTCTCGCGCTGTGTTCGAGACGGAGGACCACTGCCACCTCTACCAGCCCTCCTTCTCCACAACAGAACTATTCTCTTCGTAGTGTCCGAGGATGGCATTCACAGACAGAGTCGCTCCCTCGCTTTTGCTTCTCCTCTCCCCTTTTCTCGTTGTGTGCAAGAAACACAAGAGCTCGCCTTCATCAGCTTCTTAACCTTCTTTCGCTCCTCCTTTTCCTTCTTCGACAGCTCCTCGTACTCCTTCCTCTCCTCATCAGCCAGTGATTCCCACCGTTTCACGATTTCCTTTCCGATTTCGCAATCGGAGGCCCCCTTCATCGTTTCCTTCAGCTATGCATCAACACTTCGCCCACCATCCACATCCTGAATCGTTTTCCCGGCAAATATCATAAACGGTGTTAGCGCAGGACGCACACTCATATCGCACGTTTTCAGAAGAGAAAGAATGGGAATTGCGCGTTCCCTCCCTCCCTTCCCTCCATTTGGTTCCCTTCTGTTTGATCGACACAACCGAGTTTCACGGAACAACGACTGCACCCGGGATGCAACTCCCTGCTTTTCCCACTAGTCTTTCCTTCCACCACCAACGGCAATGATCAGCAATAGTGCTAGATGTGCTGCGAAGATGGTCAGCAGATTCGTGTCTTCAAACGCGCGGAGTCTTGGCATAAGGGGATCCGCAGTGTTGTAGGATGCCCGATGCTGTCCGTAATGTGTAGCGCGCCTTCGGCGTTCCCGAAAACCAATTTCTTTTACCGTCCCTTTAGTGCTGACGCTAATACCACATACGTAGTTCGCTGCCGCCGATCGCTCATTGGTTAGGACTACAGACGCGAGGAAGAAGTTCCCAAGGATGTAGAGGAGGAAACGGAGGAGGACAGAGAGATGAAGGAGTACGAGGAGAGTATGCTCGCTGATTTGGAGGCTCAGGAGGCCAACGTTGCTTTTCAATCATTCTGTCATGCCTAGAGCAGGGACGGCCCCAAGGGCGGCGAGAAAGGGAGAATGGGGAAGGAGGAGGGCAACGGCAATCCGCTAGAGATGTACCTCCGCGAAGAGATGTACCCTGACCTGCCAGAAGAGGTGATTCACACGCTCCACCGTCCCCAGGATGGCATTGCCAACAGCGCGTACCTGGAGGATCTTCCCATGTTCCCGAACCCCTTCGACCACAGCGACGACATTGACACAGAGCACGATCCGGCGAAGATCCGCACCAAGCCCTACGATTTCGGCAAGGCGAAGGTGACGCTGATGACGCGCGATGCCGTGGTGCCGATGACATGGGAGGACGAGAAGCTGGGCGGTCCTCGCGAGAATCGCCGTGTGCGCCTGCAGGTGCGTGTGAAGGAGCTGGAATTGCCGATCGTGGCGGCGCAGAAGCTGGTGCTGCTGTGCGGACCGCGCTACAACTTCAACAACGATGTGCTGACATTGACGAGCGATCGATACGCCACGCGCAAGCAGAACGGCCGTTACCTGATGGACCTGCTGGAGAGTCTGGTGGAGGAGGCGAAGAAGGCGAGCGATGTGAAGGAGACGCCGTTCAGACTGCCGACCAAGCGCGGCAAGTTCCTGCCTTCGCACGGAACCGGCAAGGCGAAGAAGCAGTACGAGGGAATGATTACGGAGGATGATTAATCTGTTGTGTTTGTGAGCAAAACGATGCTAGTGAATCAGGAGAGTGGAATGAACAAACACGAGGCTATGAACGGCTGAAGGACTTATAGTACAGGGATTGCAGAGAAGGGGAGGTAGAGCCAGCCGAAAAGGAATAGGAGAGAACGGATTCCACGGGAGGAGGCATCGAGGATACAGAAGCTCGCGTAAGCGTTGTGTGCGACAGCAGGAGGGGGTGCTTTTGCTTTAGCGACTCCCCCATGTCGTGCAGCTCCGTTTCCGTATGCTGGCGTTTTGACACTTGCTGTCTATACGTCATATGGAGTAAGAGTAGTTGCGATGACTGGGCAATAATCGCAGCCACATCCTGATCCTACGCATCAAGCAGCAAGAATACAAAGACTCTGGAATCCAAGTACTCTGGACATTGCAGCACGTGGACATCAATGAAGCGTCTCTAACCCTTCACACACCGAAATGACCCTACAGTGACCGGCTTGTTGCAATAGCGGCAAAGCACGATATCCAAACCGGAGTACAGCGGAAACGGAGGGGAAACAGTGCTGGATTCCTAGTCCGTCACAAGATGCACCATGACGCTACTCCATCGTCCGTCTTCTCTTCCCTACGCTTCAATCCACAAGATAACGCCTGACGGAGCCTTTTCAAAGCCGCTCATCACCCGATCAAGGATGCGAGACCAGGACCCTTCACTCTTGAAAATGCAAGCTACGGAATAACACTATTTCATCGCAACAAACAGTCGATAAAAGCACTCATGGGGAGAGAATAGTGAACTTAATGGCCAGTGATGTGGTCGATCAGCGTCTTGACAGACACAACAGTGCAGACAACCATCAGAATGGTCGAGAAGATGAGGGCGAACCAATCCAGCGATTTCATGCCGCACGAGTTCTGCTTCTTGAAGATGACGAGGTGCATCCAGGCGGGGAAGATGAAGGTCGTGATGTTGTCGGAGAAGTTACCCACCACGCTGAGAATGTCGCTGAATTGCGGCACGAACCACGCGACGAGCGAGATCAGGATGATCTCCACGATGCGGAAGACAATGTACGTTGGGTTGGAGATGAAGTACTTGCCCTTGGTGCACGGGCCCCAGTGGCCCTCCACCATCTCGTTGACCGGCTCCATCCACAGCGGGAAGCCGCCGATGACCGTGATCACCATCATGATGTTCACCGGAACAGCCACCCACGGGCAGTCCGGCAGCGACTTCAGGATGTCGCCCTGCACGCCGTGCGCTAGGAGTTACGCCGCGACGAAACGCCCACGGCCGTTCTTGTAGAGGAGCGCGAGGAGAATGCCGACGATGGAATAGACGACAGCCATGAGGCTGATGGAGATGCCGGTCGAGCGGACCACGGTGCGTTTGCAGTCGCGACGAAGGTACTTCTAAAAATGAGGGGGGTGGGGGGTGGTGGACGTATTGGGTGAGGAGGAAGAGGATGAAGCCCATGCAGTAGACGATGACGCCGAAGTTCTGGAGGAAGGCGGAGAAGGACTTGGGCCAGAGGTCGGCGATCACGAAGCTGATGTGGAACTTCACGAAACCGAAGCTAGGGGTGATGCGAGGGGATTAGAGAAACATGATCAGCACGAGGAAGGCGGCGGCGATGGAGAACAGGCCGAGCGAGGAGATCCAGACGAGCATCCTGATTGTCAGGTGGAGAGGAGAGGAACTACTTGGGGTCCTTCAGCTCGCAGAGGATGATGCAGAGGACCGTGAGAATGATCTGAGAGACCAGACGGCGCATTCTCATGTTCGAGCCAATGGGCATGGCCTCCAGGAAATCGGCCATGACGACCATGGAACCGATGTTGGAGCCGTAGAGAGTGATCAGCGAGCAGATGTAGTACAGCCAGTAGCCGCCGGAGCCCAGCGCCTTGTACACCAGCTCGGCGTAGGTGTTGTTGGTCTGGATGGACTTGTACGCTTCCTAGGCGTAAAGCAGGGGCTAAAGGCAGACGGGGTGCACCTCGTTGATCTCCTTGTTCAGCTCGACGAGCTGGTAGGTGGCGAGGATCATCATTCCGCAAACCAGGGCGAACAGGAGGACGCCGGGAATGATACCGACCTATACTTCAGCAATCATCGGGACTGGGAACCTGGTTGAAGGCGAAAGGAATGGCGAGAGAGCCCGTACCGGCAATACCCTTCATGAGATTCACGCAGAACTAACCGTAACTCACGCCATTCACGCCCACCTCCAGAGTGTTCATCTTTCCCTTCTCGTCGTCGATGTACTCCGCGGGGACGGCGATTTCGCTTGTCTGCTCGGCAGGAGCGGGCTGCTGATTGAGAAGTGCCTCGTTGGGGTTGCTAGACTCCATTGTCAACACAATTGATTCTCTGGGAGTGAATTTGTTGAGAAACACCATCAACAACTACCAAAAACCATGGAAGAATTACCGCGGGAATTCTTGTTTCTTACACGCGGTTTGTTTCTCCTGTTGTGCGGCAACGAAAAAGATGTCACGCTCTCCATTCGACGCGAATCGGTGAGTGGGAACAAACAGACTTGACTAGTCAAGATAACCACTAGCAAGCAGAGTGCTGAGGCAAGCCACCTCTGCCACGCTGCCAAAGCTCTCTTTGAGCTTTACACACGCACTGTTCACATTCTACGCCTAAGGCAACACAACAAGGAATCACTTGCACATCAACAACTCGCCGTTTGTACAATCCCGCCAGGAAGAAGGAGAAGCATTGCACCATATGGGTCTACTCCTCATTTTCACGCTTGACTGCAACCCGCTGTGACGCATCCTTCATCGACTCCAGGGACTTCAAAGCCGCTGCAATGAAGTTCTGGAAATAGGACTTTGGTATCGACGCATTCCCCAGCAGCTGGCTAACAATGTGGAGGAGAGATACCGAAATGGGAGTCTGGAACACAATGTCGAGAATCTGTTGTTTGCGCTGCGTGGAGAGGTACGCTCGGATAATGTCCAGTGCGATCATCGGGTTGAACTGCATAATGCCCCGAAGTCGAGAGGACGTAATGACGGAATTGCCATCCACGATGCTCTGCACAGCTCGCTTGTACTCGTCGATGGAACCGGACAACTACGCTTCATTGCTATAGGCCACACGCACCAGTTGCACTTCAGGTTCGGAGAGGGGCTGCGATGCACTCTGCGTGATGATCTTGCGAAGACGCTCCGAATCGTTCTTGTGAATCGGATGGTAGAGAAAGGAGGCAGACGAGTGCAGGGGAGACAGAAACTCGAACTACGCGTGATGCAATTGAAGAACGGCAACATCTTCTGTTGATGGGGTGATTTGCAGCGAGGGACGATCGAATACAGGTGCCGGCAGCAGTGCATCCATTGCTTGACTTGCAATGGCGTGGATGGTGAATTCAAGATCCTGATTCGCTACACGTGAATGAATCGAATATTCAGAACAAGAGGGATACGTGTCGGAAAGGAGAAGAGAAGGAGTGTCGTCTACGCCTGCGAATACCGCAAGCGGTGAATAGAGTTGTTTCGAGTCCACTGTGTGTATCGATGGGGCGTCCTCTTCGGTACCCTTCTCTATGTCCGCTACAGTGAGAGACTATCCGTCAGCGACTTGAATCACAACCACCTTGTGGTTCTGAATGGATCCTGCCAATATCCAAGAGCATACGGTGCGTTCTATCGTATTTGTGGACTATGGATCAGCACCCAGTCCGATTCCCACTCCATCGTAGATATTTCCGACGAGATCATACAGATAGGGGCTGATGTCGTGATTTTGCTCTGCAATTGTTGACAAGGCGAGCAATGCTCGAAGGCGCTAACGAGTAATCGCAGCAACAAAGACAAACAGAGGAGAGACACAGCACATTGTCTCGTAGAAGAATGTAGAAGCAGAAGATCACACTTAGCAGATCAGAAGGAGCAATGCCGACTTCAATAACCACTGACAATTGCTCAATGGACAGATCATCTCTCTATACGTCATCCGAACAGCTCGATACAACCTGCAGCACTTCCAGAACAATCCTCTCCCAACTCTCGTGTTCTTCCTTATTCATGATCGCAGCTTGTTGTACACAGTATGACGCTATCCCCACTACCAAAACTTGACGGGATTGTTACCGAAATGAGGAGAACAGCAGGATGAATGCTCCCTTTGTGCGTCCGAGAATAGAGCGAAATAACCGCTCTTGCCGCCTTGAGTCCAACTGTTTCTGAAACAAAGACAGTGCGATAGGCTATGCCCTCTTTTCCGGACATGTGTTGATATGCTCCACAACCTGATCCATATGAATCAAAGAGCGGATCATCTCAGGCTTGGAAAGGATCTTCAAGCGAGATGGGTTTAGTACAATAGGTGCAAGACCGGGGTTAAACTTCTCGATCTCCTTGTAAATCGGCGTCTTCTTCATGTACTACCCATCAATCCCTTGCTCAAGACAAACAGCAACGACGATGTCAGGTCGGTTTGAGGCGATTTGGCAGAGGAGTCGGATGTGGTCTACTCCTAAGCCACTCCATGAATGACTACCGTTCCGATCTTGTCTTTGCGGTGATGCCGTCCCACTCCCTCCATCTTCCTGCCACAGGTTCGGGACAGCGCTTGCCGAATCACCATGGGCCTCTGGTGCATGCCGAAGACCATTGCGAATTCGAGTGATGCGGAGATGCGATGGGTGCCAAAGGGTCTGCACCTTCCCCTTACGAGAGAAATCCGACAGATGCTTCAACGATGCGAAATGGAAGGGCCTCGTCCTTGATTCATGCAAGGCGGACTCCTGTTCAACACTCTCGTTGATGGCGCTCATGCGACGATTCTATGTGACACTTCCGAAGCGACTCTTACGTATTCTACAGAAAACTGAACCGGAAAGCCAAGATAGGACTCCACCTTCTCCACAATGAGTTGCTTCGTCTTAGGGTAGTCGATGTAGCTGTTAGGGTCCGAAAGGAGGTTGATCACATCGAGGAGGTAGTGGTCGTCATGAAGCAGCTTGTTGAATCCAGGATTCAGTTCATTGAATCGAATAATCATCGGATTCGTCGTAAGGAGCGTCCGAACCAAGTCCAGGTCTTTCATAACGTCCTGAACGAGTGGCGACTGGAAGATGATGTTCAGCAGGTTGGGGTGCGATGACAGCGCATAGTGTACTTCTTCGAAGGAATCGATCTTGAACGTGGAGCCCGTTTGCAACAGCTCTTGGCCAAGGATGTGCTTTACAATCGAGTCGATTACCGTCATGCCGTACTCACACTCCTTCACTTCGGCTGGAGAAGTAGGTGACGGCAGCTCGATCTCCTCCTTCCTGGGATTCTCCTCCATAATTCGTTCATATTTGGTATCGTTGAGAAGACTTCTCACAACGTGCAGAATCGAATCCTCTTTCACGCCTGGAAATGAAACAATGGCAACCACCCCTACCGTAGTATGACAGCGGATAGCCGTTCTGCAATAACCGCCCCATAAAAATCAGCCTGATGCAATCGGCGGGGCAGTTCATCGCCTTCGCGATTCGACTCCTTGTCTCCTCCACAGTATCACTGGGCATCACGTCCACCTCCACCACCGAGAGGGAACCTTCACAGATCTTCATGTCAAATAACAATAATGACTCTGTACAGAAAGTGGGCTATTTGTACAACTGACAAAACCGAATGCCATCCGGGTGGTGTTTCATTTTCCGGATGATGCAATCCAATCCCTTCGTCCTTTCCCCCATACAACCTCAACGCGCATCTCCAACAAACACATCATCCAACTAGTTGCGTCTGTGCATGA
>ERZ827156.3388-NODE-3388-length-14477-cov-18.169047_pt1 | contig 14477 bp, 20 predicted proteins | sample MGYA00519919_ERZ827156 | MGnify/ENA primary metagenome ERZ827156 (study PRJEB31778, sample SAMEA3449269) | human gut metagenome | biome: human gut; feature: human-associated habitat; material: faeces | place: United Kingdom | collected 2010/2012 ... | reverse complement strand
GGACTATGCCGCCCAGATCGTGCGGGTGTACTCCGCCCGGGGCTTTGGGGAAAAGAAGCTGCGGGACGAGCTGTATCGCCGGGGTGTCCCCCGGGACTATTGGGATGACGCCCTGGCCCAGGTGGAGGACTCCACCGAGGCCATCGACGCCTTTCTGCAAAAGAAGCTGGCGGGGTGGACGGGGGACCGGAAGCAGCTGCAAAAGGTCACCGCCGCCCTGGCCCGCCGGGGCTTCTCCTGGTCAGACATCCGGGACGCCCTGGCCCGGTATGAGACCGGAATCGACATAGAATACGACTAAAGAAAAACTAGGAGCGAAAAAACGATGCCTTATAAAATTGCCTTTGTCTCATTGGGCTGCGCCAAAAATCTGGTGAACACCGAACAGATGATGGCCCTGTGCCGCCAGGCGGGCCACACCATCACCGGCGAGCCGGAGGGGGCCGACGTGGCGGTGCTGAACACCTGTGGCTTTATCGAGTCGGCCAAGAGCGAGGCCATTGATAATATTTTACAGCTGGCCCATCTGAAAGAGGAGGGCAAGCTGAAAAAGCTGCTGGTGGCCGGCTGCCTGACCCAGCGCTATGCCGACGACATCCGCCAGGAACTGCCCGAGGTGGACGGAATGCTGGGCACGGGGAGCTATACCGACGTGGTCACCGCCGTGGAGGAGCTGATGGCCGGGGAGAAGGCCGAGCACTTCGCCGGGATCAACACCACCTATGAGGACGGGGAGCGGATCGACACCACCCCGGGCTACACCGCCTATCTGAAGATCGCCGAGGGGTGCAGCAACGGCTGCGCCTTCTGCATCATCCCCAAGCTGCGGGGCCGCTACCGCAGCCGGTCTATGGACGCTTTGTTGACGGAGGCCAGAGGGCTTGCCCAGGCCGGGGTGAAGGAGCTCATCGTCATCGCCCAGGATATCACCCGCTATGGCATGGACCGGAAGGATGGCTCCAGCCTGGCCGGGCTGCTGCGGGAGCTGTGTAAGCTGGACTTCCACTGGGTCCGTCTGCACTATCTCTATCCCGAGGTCATCACCGACGACCTTATCCAGACCATGGCCCAAAACCCCAAGATCGTCCACTATCTGGACATCCCCATCCAGCACTGCAACGACAAGGTGCTGAAAGCCATGAACCGCCGCGGCGACAAGGTGGAGCTGCTGGCTCTGTTCCGGAAGCTGCGCGGCCGCATTCCCGGACTGGTGCTGCGCACCAGTCTCATCACCGGCCTGCCCTACGAGGACGAGGCCGCCTTCGAGGAGCTGTGCGAATTTTTGCAGGAGGTCCGGATCGAGCGGGCCGGCGTGTTCCCCTACTCCCCCGAGGAGGGCACCCCTGCCGCCAGGATGCTCAACCGCGTGGACACCGATGAGGCCGAGCGCCGCGCCGACCTGATCGTGGATGTCCAGTCCCGCATTATGGACGACTTCAACGACAGCCGCATGGGAACGGTGGCGGAGGTGCTGTGCGACGGGTTTGACAGCCAGTCCATGATGTTCGTGGGCCGCAGCTATGCCGAGAGCCCTGACATCGACGGCCGGATCTACTTCACCGCCGACCACGAGGTGGAGGCGGGCGAGTTCGTGCCGGTGCGCATCACCGGAGCCATGGACGGCGAGCTCACCGGCGAGGTCGCGGAGTAAAAAAACACTTTTCATTTCCTGCCGCCCGTGCTACAATACGGAAAGAATACAACGAAAGGCTGATACATACCATGACGACCGCGAACAAACTGACGATCCTGCGGGTGCTGATGATCCCCGTTTTCCTGGTGGTGCTGTACTGGGGCTTCCCCGGCTGCCGCTATGTGGCGCTGGGCATCTATATCGTCGCCTGTCTCACCGACCTGCTGGACGGCTACATTGCCCGTCACTACAACCAGATCTCCGATTTCGGCAAGTTCATGGACCCGCTGGCGGACAAGTGCCTGGTGATGGCGGCACTCTGCTGGTTCGTGGAGGAGGGCACCTTTGCTGCATGGGTGCTGGCTATCGTGCTGCTGCGGGAGTTTGCCGTATCCGGCATGCGCCTTGTGGCTGTGGAGAAGGGGCGCGTCATCGCCGCCGGTTGGTCCGGCAAGATCAAGACCGCCAGCACCATGGTGTGCATCTGCCTGATCCTGTTCGGCATCCCCCAGTGGCTGAACTATGTGTGCCAGGGCGTGATCCTGGTCACCACCGTCTACTCCGGCATAGAGTACTTCGCCAAGAACACCGATGTGTTCAAGGTCATCAAATAACTTGACACCGGACGAAAATCCTGCTACCATAGGATGCAATCGAATAGCGCGATGATCGGAAAGAGTATGTCCACCCCACGGGGCAAGAGAGAGAGGGCCGCCGGCTGTAAGCCCACTCACCCGCTGCGGACAGAAAGTGCGTCTGGGAGCGCGGGGGCTGTGGATGCCCTCCGCATGGCCTGCGTCATGGGCCGCACCTGAGTGATAAACGAGAGTGGAACCGCGAAGCCTTTATTCGCCTCTCATGCCTGCGGGCATGGGAGGCGTTCTGCTTTCTGCGCATACAATTATAATGTAGATCATAGGAGGATCGTCATGTATCTGTATAATTCCGCCACCCATAAGAAAGAGGAATTCAAGACCCACACCCCGGGCCATGTGGAGATGTACACCTGCGGCCCCACGGTGTACCACTTTGCCCACATCGGCAACCTGCGCTCCTACATCATGGAGGACGTGCTGGAGAAGTACCTGCGCTACGCCGGTTACGACGTGAACCGCGTCATGAACATCACCGACGTGGGCCACCTGACCTCCGACGCCGACGAGGGCGAGGACAAGATGCTCAAGGGCGCCAAGCGTGAGCACAAGACCGTCATGGAGATCGCCCGGTACTACACCGACGCGTTTTTTTCCGACTGCCGGAAGCTGAATATCAAGCGCCCGGACGTGGTGCAGCCCGCCACCGGCCTGATCGATGACTATATCAAGATCATCACCAAGCTGATCGACACCGGCTATGCCTATGTGGCCGGCGGCAACGTGTACTTCGACACCAGCAAGCTGCAGCGCTACTACATCTTCAACGACCACAACGAGGAGGATCTGGCGGTGGGCGTCCGCGAGGGCGTGGAGGAGGACACCAACAAGCGCAACAAGAACGATTTCGTCCTGTGGTTCACCAAGTCCAAGTTTGAGGACCAGGCGCTGAAATGGGACTCCCCGTGGGGCGTGGGCTATCCCGGCTGGCACATCGAGTGCTCCGGCATCTCCATGAAGTACAACGGCGAGTATCTGGACCTGCACTGCGGCGGCGTGGACAACGCCTTCCCCCACCACACCAACGAGATCGCCCAGAGCGAGAGCTATCTGGGCCATCCCTGGTGCCCCCACTGGTGCCATGTGGCGCACCTGAACACCGACCACGGCAAGATGTCCAAGTCCAAGGGTGAGTTCCTGACGGTGAGCCTGCTGGAGGAGAAGGGCTATGACCCGCTGGCCTATCGCTTCTTCTGCCTGCAGAGCCACTACCGCAAGAGCCTGGTGTTCACCTGGGAGAACCTGGACAACGCCGCGGTGGCCTATAACAAGCTGCTGGCCAAGGTGGCGGCGCTGAAGGACGAGGGCGATGTGGACCAGGCGGCGTTCGACGAGTACAAGGCCAAGTTTATGGCGGCCATGGACAACGACCTGAACACCTCCATGGCCGTTACCGTGCTGTACGACGTGCTGAAGGCCAAGACCAACGACAAGACCAAGCTGGCGCTGCTGGACAGCTTTGACACGGTGCTGGGGCTGGAGCTGCTGGAGAAGGCCGCGGAGCTGCGGGCCAAGCAGGCCGCTGCCCCCACTGCCGGCGAGTTCGCCGTCATCAGCGAGGACGGCGAGACCAACGCAGAGGTGGAGGCGCTGATCCGCGCCCGCGCCGACGCGAAGAAGGCCAAGAACTTCGCCGAGGCCGACCGCATCCGCGACGAGCTGAAGGCCCAGGGCATCGAGATCACCGACATCCCCAACGGCGCAAAGTGGAAGCGCATCTGAACCTGAAAAGGCCGCCCTGCGGGCGGCCTTTTTTGCCGCGCCGGAACGAAAGGGCGGGTATGCGCGTCTAAGGGAATAGAAGGAAGAAAAGGAGGAAATTCCTATGAAACGATGGAAAGCGGCGGCGTGCGCGGTGCTGGCGGGACTGCTGCTGGCAGGCTGCGGCACCACGGTGCAGCCCAAGAACGATGACCGGCAAGGAGGAGGCACGGCGGTGGATCTGACGCAGTACGCGGTCAAGGAGGCGGCGTACCCGGCCTACCCCCAAGAGCCGCGGTACGAGGACTATTTTGACGAGAACGGCGAAGGCGACTGGGACGCCTACATGGCGGCGGAGGATGAATACATGGCGGCCATGCAAAAGCTGGGCAAGGGGCGGCTGGATCAGGAGTCCGCCGCGCCGGTGCTGGACTTTGCCGACAGGACGGCGGGGGCGATCTTCGCCGACAGCGAGAACCGGGTGTACTCGCCCATCAGCCTGTACGCCGCCCTGGCCATGCTGACGGAGGTCACCAGCGGCGACACGAAGCAGCAGGTCATGGATCTGCTGGCCGCCGATGACACGGAGACGCTGCGCCAGCAGATCAAGGACCTGTGGATCGGGGTCTACACCGATGATGACCAGTCCGTGTGCCGCCTGGCCAACGCCGCGTTCCTGCGGGAGAACGCGGAGGTAAAGCAGGAGGCCGTGGACACGCTGGCAGACTGGCAATTTGCGTCCACCTACCGCGTGCCCATGGGCACGGAGGAGGCGGATAAGGCCATCGCCGGCTGGCTGAACCAGAATACCGGCGGACTGCTTTCAGAAGAGGCCGGAAACATCCGGACAGAAGCGGACAACCTGCTGCGGCTGTACAATACCATATATTATAAGTCGAGTTGGCGGGATGCCTTCCAGAGCGGCGACACAAAGCAGGATACCTTCACCGCCGCCGGCGGTGCGAAGCAGAAAACGGACTTCATGCACATCACGGACGACGGCAGCTATCGCCGGGGCGACGGCTACACGGCGTCCTACCGGCGGCTGCGGCTGGGCACTATGACCTTTGTGCTGCCGGATGAGGGCGTGACGCCGGAGAGCCTGCTGCAGCGGGAGGGATTCCTGACCGACCTGAGCGGGGAGTACAGTGCCGCCAAGGTGGTGTGGTCGGTGCCCAAGTTCGACGTGAAGTCCTCCACCGAGCTGAACGGGGTGCTGCAAGCGCTGGGCGTGACGGACGCTTTTGACATGACGGAGGCGGATTTCACCCCGCTGACGGACAACGGCGCGTTCCTCAGCAGCGCCATGCAGGCCGCCCGGGTGAAGATCGACGAGGAGGGCGTGGAGGCCGCGGCCTACACGGAGCTGGTCTGCGCGGACTCGGCCATGATGGAAGTGCCGCCCACCGTGGAGATGGACCTGGACCGCCCGTTCCTGTTTGTGATCTTTGACTACAACAATATCCCCCTGTTTGTGGGCACGGTGAACACCCTGGCGTGACAGGAAAAGTCCACAAAAATACAGCGAAAATTTTGTGAACAAAATAGAAAAATCCCCTTGACACAAGGGGATTTTTCCTTTATTATATGTGGGTACGCGCGCGAAGGGTGCTGCACACCCGGAGGCGTTTGCAATGCGATGAACCGGGAGATTGCTCCGCAAGGAGGTAACTTCCGGGGAGTATGTCCGATAATCGGGCGGCTGAGAGATCTCTGTACGTCGGCGTAGATCGCCGCGCCAGAAGGACACCGGCCTGGTCGCCGGTGTTTCTTGTGAGCCGGAATGATACGCACGGAACGGCGTATAAGAAATTTCCCGCCGTACGGCATTGGTCAAAGCAACAGAAAACCGTACGAAATCAATGGAGGAACAAACCAAATGGCAAAAGAAATGATCCGCATTCGTCTGAAGGCCTATGACCACCAGGTCATCGACCAGTCCGCAGAGAAGATCGTCGAGACCGCCAAGCGCACCGGCGCCGCCGTGTCCGGCCCCATCCCTTTGCCCACCAAGAAGGAGATCGTCACCATCCTGCGCGCTACCCACAAGTATAAGGACAGCCGTGAGCAGTTCGAGCGCCGCACCCACAAGAGACTCATCGACATCACCAACTCCACCCCCAAGACCGTGGAGGCCCTGATGGCCCTGGATCTGCCCGCCGGTGTGGAGATCGAGATCAAGCTGTAAACACCTTATATAATCCCCGCAAACGAATTTGCTTGCTACCCGACCGGGGCGCTAACTTGCGTGAGGCGTTCCGGGGGTTACGTCGGCAGAGCAAGCGGTCTCTACCCAATGGAGATTGAATCTATGTCGACCAATAACCTTTAAGGAGGATCATACATGAAGGCAATCATTGGCAAGAAAGTCGGTATGTCTCAGATCTTCGACGAAAACGGCAAGGTCATCCCCGTCACTGTTATTGAAGCGGGCCCCTGCACCGTCGTTCAGAAGAAGACTGCCGAGAAGGAAGGCTACGCCGCTGTGCAGCTGGGCTTCGAGGATGTCCCCGAGCGCAAGCTGACCAAGCCCGAGATGGGCCACCTGAACAAGGCGGGCGTGGCTCCCAAGAAGTACCTGCGCGAGTTCGACCTGGAGAACGCCGCTGAGCTGAACATCGGCGACATCATCAAGGCCGACACTTTCAAAGAGGGCGACTTCGTTGACGTCACCGGCACCACCAAGGGCCACGGCTACCAGGGCGTTGTGAAGCGCTGGAACGCCGGCCGTACCCCCATGAGCCACGGCGGCGGCCCCGTCCATCGTCATGCCGGTTCCATGGGCTCCACCACCGATCCCAGCCGCATTTTCAAGGGCAAGATCGGCGCCGGCCAGATGGGCTGTGACCAGGTGACCATCCAGAACCTGGACATCGTCAAGGTCGATCCCGAGCTGAACATGATCGCGGTCCGCGGCGCCATCCCCGGCCCCAAGGGCGGTCTGGTGCTCATCAAGTCCACCGTCAAGACTCACCGCATCAAGCACGCTGACGCTGGTATCAGCAACAACCCGCAGAAGGCTTCCGGTCGTAACCCGCAGAAGGCTTCCGCCCGTACTAAGTAAGGAAAGGAGTGCTTAAGGAAATGTCTGCTATCAAAGTTTTGAACATGGCCGGCGCTGAGGTCGGCACTGTTGAGCTGAATGACAGCATCTTCGGCATCGAGCCGAACACCGCTGTTGTCCACGAAGTGGTCAAGAACCACCTGGCAAACTGCCGGCAGGGCACCCAGAGCGCTCTGACCCGCGCCGAGGTCTCCGGCGGCGGCAAGAAGCCCTGGCGTCAGAAGGGTACCGGTCACGCCCGTCAGGGCAGCACCCGCGCGCCCCAGTGGACCCACGGCGGCATCGTGTTCGCCCCCAAGCCCCGCAGCTACTCTTACGTTCTGAACAAGAAGGTCAAGAGACTGGCTATGAAATCTGCTCTGTCCGCCAAGGCCGCTGCCGGCGAGATCATCGTCATCGACAGCATCAAGATGGACAGCATCAAGACCAAGGACTTCCGCGCTTTCCTGAGCGCCGTCAAGGCCGACGGCAAGTCTCTGGTGGTCACCCCCGCCAAGGACGAGATCGTCGTCAAGAGCGCACGCAATATCCCCGGCGTCGAGACCTCTATGGCCAACCTGATCAATGTCTACGACATCCTGAAGGCCAAGTATCTGGTGCTGGATAAGGAAGCCCTCGCAGTAATCGAGGAGGTGTTCGCGTAATGGCTAACGTATACGACATCATCATCCGCCCCATCATCACCGAGCGTTCCATGGCCGCTACTTCCGACAAGAAGTATGTGTTTGAAGTGGCTCCCTCCGCCGGTAAGATCGAGATCAAGAACGCTGTGGAGAAGATCTTCGGCGTGAAGGTCGCCAAGGTCAACACCATCAACTACGATGGCAAGGCCAAGCGTATGGGCGCCGGCCGTCCCGGCACCCGCAAGAGCTGGAAGAAGGCTTACGTCCAGCTGACCAAGGATTCCAAGACCATCGAGTTCTTCGAGGGTATGGTGTAAGAGAAGGGAGTGTAGAGAATGTCTATTAAAACTTTTAAGCCGACCACCCCTTCCCGCCGCCACATGACTGTTTCCGGCTTCGACGGCATCGACAAGCACGCCAAGCCCGAAGCCAGCCTCGTTGAGGTGCTGAAGAAGAACGCTGGTCGCAACAGCTACGGCCGCATCACCGTTCGCCATCGCGGCGGCGGCGAGAAGCGCAAGTATCGTATCATCGACTTCAAGCGCGACAAGATGGATATGGAAGCCACTGTCCTGCGCCTGGAGTATGACCCCAACCGCAGCGCCAACATCGCCCTGGTCCAGTACGAGGACGGCGAGAAGCGCTACATCGTGGCCCCTGTGGGTCTGGCCGTCGGTGACAAGGTGATCTCCAGCGCCGCTGCCGACATCAAGCCCGGCAACTGCCTGCCCATCGCCAACATCCCCGTGGGTACCGTGATCCACAACATCGAGATGCACCCCGGCAAGGGCGCCCAGCTGGTCCGCTCCGCCGGCGCCTATGCCCAGCTGATGGCTAAGGAAGGCGACAACGCCCAGATCCGTATGCCCTCCGGCGAGGTCCGCATCATCCGCACCAACTGCAAGGCCTGCATCGGTCAGGTCGGCAATCTGGAGCACGAGAACATCCAGATCGGTAAGGCCGGTCGTAAGCGTCACATGGGTTGGCGTCCCACCGTTCGCGGCAGCGTCATGAACCCCTGCGATCACCCCCACGGCGGTGGTGAGGGCAAGTCCCCCGTCGGCCGTCCCGGCCCTGTCACTCCTTGGGGCAAGCCGGCTCTGGGTTACAAGACCCGCAAGAAGAAGAATCCCACCGACAAGTTCATTGTCAAGCGTCGCAACGTGAAGTAAAGGAGGCAAGAGGATATGAGCAGATCTATCAAAAAAGGCCCGTATGTTGCCCCTGAGCTGCTGAAGCGGGTCGAAGAGATGAACGCCAAGGGCGAGAAGAACGTGCTGAAGACCTGGAGCCGCAGCTCCACCATCTTCCCCGCCTTCGTCGGTCACACCATCGCTGTCCACGACGGCCGCCGTCATGTGCCTGTCTATGTGCAGGAGGACATGGTGGGTCACAAGCTGGGTGAGTTCGCACCCACTCGTACCTTCCGCGGCCACACCAAGAAAGCGTAAAAAGGAGGATGCAGAGTAATATGGAAGCGAAAGCATATCTGAGATACGTCCGCATCTCTCCCCGCAAGGTCCAGATCGTCTGCGATCTGATCCGCGGCAAGGATGCCAAGACGGCTATGGCCATCCTGATGAACACCCCGAAGTCCGCCTCCGAGCCCCTGGTCAAGCTGCTGAAGAGCGCCTGCGCCAACGCGGAGAACAACTTCAGCATGGATCCCGACAAGCTGGTCGTGACCCAGGTGTTCGCCACCCCCGGCCCCATCCTGAAGCGGATGATGCCCCGCGCACAGGGCCGCGCCTATCGCATCAACAAGAGAACCTCTCATGTGACGCTGGCCGTCGCGGAGAGAGACTAAGAAAGGGAGGAACAGTTAAATGGGTCAGAAAGTCAATCCCCATGGCATGCGCGTGGGCGTCATCAAAGACTGGGATTCCCGTTGGTATGCCAGCAATGAGAAGGTCGGCGACCTGCTGGTCGAGGACCACAAGATCCGTGTGTACCTGAAGAAGCTGCTGTTTGCCGCCGGTGTCTCCAAGATCGAGATCGAGCGCAGCAACGAGGTCGTCACCATCTACCTGCACGTGGCACGCCCCGGCGTGGTCATCGGCAAGGGCGGCGAGCAGATCGAGCAGTATCGCAAGGACGTGGAGAAGCTGATCGGCAAGACCGTGAAGCTGAACATCGTCGAGGTCCGCAACCCCGATATGGACGCGCAGCTGGTGGCCGAGAACATCGCCGCTCAGCTGGAGAAGCGTATCTCTCACCGCCGCGCCATGAAGAATGCCATGGGCCGCGCTATGCGCGCCGGCGCCAAGGGCATCAAGTGCAACTGCGGCGGCCGTCTGGGCGGCCGTGAGATCGCCGGCAGCGAGCACTATCACGAGGGCACCATCCCCCTGCAGACCCTGCGCGCCGACATCGACTACGGCTTCGCTGAGGCTGCCACCACCTTCGGCCGCATCGGCGTGAAGGTTTGGATCTACAAGGGCGAGATCCTGTCCCAGGCCCTGCGCACCACCCCGCGCACCCTGGACACCAGCAAGCCCTATCAGGAGCGTCGTGAGCGTCGCGGCAACCGTCGTGACGGCGACCGCCGCGGCGGTTTCCGCCGCGATGGCCAGAACGGCGGCTTCAACCGTGACCGTCAGAACGGCGGCTTCAACCGCGGTCCCCGCCCCGAGGGCGGCTTCCGCAAGCCCGCAGAGAAGAAAGAAGGAGGCGCTCAGTAATGCTTCTGCCCAAGAGAGTCAAGTACCGCAGAGTACACCGTGGCCGCCTCACCGGTAAGGCCATGCGCGGCAACAAGGTCACCTACGGCGAATACGGCCTGGTGGCTCTGGAGCCCAGCTGGATCACCAGCAACCAGATCGAGGCGGCTCGTATCGCCATGACCCGTTACACCAAGCGTGGCGGTCAGGTCTGGATCAAGATCTTCCCCGACAAGCCCATCACCGAGAAACCCGCTGAGACCCGTATGGGCTCCGGTAAGGGTTCCCCCGAGTATTGGGTCGCAGTAGTCAAGCCCGGCCGTGTCATGTTCGAGATCGCCGGTGTTTCCGAAGAGGTCGCCCGCGAGGCGTTGCGTCTGGCCAGCCACAAGCTGCCCATCAAGACCAAGATCGTCAAGCGCGAGGATCTCGAAGCCCAGGAAGTAGGTGAATGAGATGAAGGCAACTGAAGTACGTGCAATGACCGTGGAGCAGCTGAACGAGAAGCTGGACTCCCTGAAGAAGGATCTGTTCTTCCTGCGTATGCAGCACGCAACCAATCAGCTGGACAATCCTCTCAAGATCGCCGAGACCAAGCGCGACATCGCCCGCGTGAAGACCGTTATCCGTGAAAAGGAGGAGAAGTAAAATGGAAGAGAAGAGAATTTCCTCCCGCAAGACCAGAGTCGGCAAGGTCGTTTCCGATAAGATGGACAAGACCGTGGTCGTCGCCATTGAGGACCGCGTCGCCCATCCTCTGTATAAGAAGATCGTCGGCCGCACCTATAAGCTGAAGGCTCACGATGAGCAGAATGCTTGCGGTGTGGGTGACATCGTGAAGGTGATGGAGACCCGCCCCCTGTCCAAGGACAAGCGTTGGCGCGTGGTCGAGATCGTCGAGAAGGCTAAGTAAGGAGGTGCCGCAAGTATGATCCAGCAAGAGTCTTATCTGAAGGTTGCCGATAATACCGGCGCCAAGGAGATCAAGTGCATCCGCGTTCTGGGCGGCTCTAAGGTCAAGTACGGCAACATCGGCGACGTGATCGTTGCCTCCGTGCGCAAGAGCACTCCCGGCGGTCAGGTGAAGAAGGGCGAGGTCGTCAAGGCCGTTATCGTCCGCTCCGCCAAGGGCGTCCGCCGCGCTGACGGCACCTATGTCCGTTTCGACGACAACGCTGCCGTCCTCATCAAGGACGACAAGAACCCCAGAGGTACCCGTATCTTTGGGCCGGTCGCTCGTGAGCTGCGCGACAAGGATTACATGAAGATCCTGTCCCTCGCTCCCGAAGTTATTTAAGGAGGGGACGGACACATGAATAGTCTGAAGATCAAGAAGAACGACAAGGTGGTCGTTCTGTCCGGCAAGGACAAGGGCAAGACCGGCAAGGTGCTGGGCACGGTTCCCAGCGAGCGCAAGGTCGTGGTGGAAGGCGTCAACATGGTGACCTGCCACATCAAGCCCCGCAAACAGGGTGAAGAGGGCGGCATCGTCAAGCGCGAGGCGGCCATCTACGCCAGCAAGGTCCAGGTGGTCTGCCCCAAGTGCGACAAGGGCACCCGCGTGGCCTATGAGATCAAGGACGGCAAGAAAGTCCGCGTGTGCAAGCACTGCGGCGCCGCTCTGTGAGAAAGGAGAGAGTAAGTAATGGCACGTCTGAAAGTTAAGTATACCGAAGAAGTGGCTCCCGCTCTCTTCAAGAAGTTCGGCTACAAGTCCACCATGCAGATCCCCAAGATCGACAAGGTCGTCGTGAACGTGGGCTGCGGTGAGGCCCGTGAGAACGCCAAGGTCCTGGACGCCGTGTGCGGCGATCTGGCCACCATCACCGGCCAGAAGGCCATCGTCACCATCGCCAAGAAGTCCGTTGCAAACTTCAAGCTGCGTGAGGGCATGCCCGTGGGCGCCAAGGTCACGCTGCGCGGTGACAAGATGTGGGAGTTCCTGGATCGTCTGTTCAACGTGGCTCTGCCCCGTGTGCGTGACTTCCGCGGCATCAGCGCCAACGCCTTCGACGGCCGCGGCAACTATGCCCTGGGCATCAAGGAGCAGCTGATCTTCCCCGAGATCGAGTACGACAAGATCGACAAGATCCGCGGCATGGACGTGGTCATCTGCACCACCGCCCAGACCGATGAAGAGGCCCGCGAGCTGCTGACTCTGGTCGGCGCTCCCTTTGAACGCTGATTAGGAGGAGAACGAAATGGCTAAGAAGTCTATGATCCTGAAGCAGCAGGCGCCTGCGAAATTCTCCACCCGTAAGTACAACCGCTGCAAGCTGTGCGGCCGTCCCCACGCCTATCTGCGTGACTACGGTGTGTGCCGTATCTGCTTCCGCACGTTGGCCTACAAGGGCGAGATCCCCGGTGTCCGCAAGGCTTCCTGGTAACCTTTTTCCGTCATACTTCGTTGAAGCGCCTTGCTGTACACAAAGTACAGCGGCGACGCTTCGCCTCGTCTGACGAAAAAATTCCCGGTACGTCACGCTATGTTGGCGCGGCATGGAGCGCGAAAGACGCGCTGGCCTGCCGCGTGGCCTGACGGAGGGAAACCACACAATATCAAAGAAGCGGCGCTTCTTGATATAAAAAGGATGGCGAAAGGTCACTGGTAATTAAACACCGGCAGTGCGCTGCCGACGGATCAAATTATCAGTGATACCTCGCTGCCTAAACAGGCGCGAGCCTGTAACTCTAAAATAGGAGGAAACAAACGTATGCACATCACTGATCCTGTTGCCGATATGCTGACCCGTATCCGCAACGCCAACAACGCCAAGCACGAGTCCGTTGACGTTCCTGCTTCCAACATGAAGAAGAGCATCGCTCAGATCCTGCTGGATGAGGGCTACATCAAGTCCTTCCAGGTCATCGAGGACGGCACCCAGGGCGTTATCCGCATCACCCTGAAGTACAATGCCGGCAAGGAGAAGGTCATCTCCGGCCTGCGCCGCGTGTCCAAGCCCGGTCTGCGCGTCTATGTGGGCGCCGACGAGCTGCCCCGTCTCCCGCTGGTGCTGCACTTTCTCGCGGTACTCGCCAAACAGCTTGTCCAGCCGCTTCTGCTGGAAGAAGCGCTCGATCCGCAGCGCCGCGACCCACGCCGAGCTGCCTTCGGTCCCGGATGCCTTGCGAATGCTGTTCTGTCCGTTCAGCAGTCCGCCCGTAAACGAGATCGTCGGCAAAAGGCCATAGATGCACCCCGCCAGTGTGATCATACACATAAAGCCGACGATGACCATGGAAAGCAGGTCCGGAGAATACGCTGTGAGCACAACACTGCTCACAAGCAGCACTGCCACAGACAGGTAGGAAAACAGCTTCATATTTCCATCCTTCCTCTTGTTTTGAACGGAGAACCGTTTTCATAAGCAGTGCACACTGCCGGAACGGCCTTTTTGCCCATATCCATTCGGTGCACTCTGCTTACGAAAACGCTTCCAACCGAGCACAAAACACCTGCTCTTCCGAAAACGTTGCCCCAAACGGCCCCTTTATGTAGAAATAGACTGAATTTTTGATGTTTCAGATACACCCTGATAAAAATGTGCATTTTTTGAGTGTTAGATTTTCATTTTACCACGTTCTCGGCGAAAGAGCAATCATTTCCGGAAGAAATTGGAATGCGGAAGTTCCAGCCATGGAGCGGGATTTTGGTGCATGAAAGCCGGCATCCTGCGTCTCTCACAGCGCAGCGCGCGCAGCCATCATGCAGCCGCTGCGGAAGACCGGATGGGGCCGCTGTGCGCCGGATAAAAAATGCCGTGGATCCTTTGTAGGATGCACGGCAGATCCGCTATGAAACAGGACGGGCCTTACAGTTCGTTTTTCCGGGCAAGGTCCCTGGTGTACAGGGCACGGGTGGCGTTGAGCACGGCCAGCACCATCACGCCCACATCGGCAAAGATGGCGGTCCACATGCTGGCCATGCCGACCGCGCCCAGCACAAGGCAGGCAAACTTGATGGCCAGTGCAAACACGATGTTCTGATACACGATGCGCAGGGTGCGGCGGGCAATGCGCATGGCCAGCGCGATCTTGGCCGGGTCGTCGTCCATCAGCACCACGTCTGCGGCCTCAATGGCGGCATCGGAGCCCAGCGCACCCATGGCGATGCCCACATCGGCACGGGACAGAACGGGGGCA
>ERZ827156.3381-NODE-3381-length-14499-cov-4.314456_pt1 | contig 14499 bp, 14 predicted proteins | sample MGYA00519919_ERZ827156 | MGnify/ENA primary metagenome ERZ827156 (study PRJEB31778, sample SAMEA3449269) | human gut metagenome | biome: human gut; feature: human-associated habitat; material: faeces | place: United Kingdom | collected 2010/2012 ... | reverse complement strand
CGTTTCGTGTTTAAGGAGGAGTAGTCATTTTCTGTGTTTGCTATCATACAATATGAGTGGAAGTGCTGTTGTGGGATGGGAGAGGACTGCAAATACAATCAAAACATGCAATAAAAGTGGGTGTAAGAAGGGAAAACACAGAAAGAACAACAATCCGGACACACCCAAATCCAAACCATTTCAGGGTCGCATGTTCCAGATTTCTACCCAACCGTAGGTACTTTGACTGTGGCGTTCCCGCTAACTGTAATTAGAATGGATGAGTGCGTGATTACATGCTTGTCGAAGATCAAGAAGGCGACTTCTTGGCGTAACGACAAGGACCTTCGAGACACGATCGATAACATCTGTGCCGAGATCAAGGATGAGCGGAAGCGTCTGAAGAAGAGAGGCGCTGAATACAAGGACACGGACGCCGACAAGTACTGGGGCTGCCTGCGCTCGGCCCTGGATAACAAGTCGCCCGGTGTGAAGGGTGCGGCGATGGAGGCCATCTGCACCCTCATTCAGGAGGGCTATCTGACGGGAGAGGCGGAGCCGCTGGAGCCGCACGTGGACCGCGACGACTTCACGATGATGGAGCAGATCGCGGAGAGCCTGTGCGCGCAGAAGGATGTGGAGGACGACACGATGAAGCAGTCGCTGGCGCGCAGCATCGCGGAGGTGGTGAAGATGGGCACGGTGAACGGTGAGTACCTGCTGAAGGCGATCGACGTGTGCTACAAGGTATACATGGAGGCGACATCTGGCGCGACGCGCGAGGCGGCGGAGGAGGCGCTGAAGGAGATCATGGCGTTCCTGATGCAGTCGATGGACTACGTGGACAAGACGAAGGATGCGGAGGTGATCAACAGCAACGTGCCGCTGACGCCGACGCCGTTCAACAACGAGGAGGAGGACGAGGAGGAGGGCGTGCAGCGCGGCTTCCACAGCGAGTGCCTGTACGTGGGCGTGGAGATGCAGATGGGCTTCAAGTACGACGGCGGCGTGCAGGGCTGGAACCTGGAGACGGAGGAGGAGGGCGAGGAGGAGGAGGAGTGCGACGAGCAGAAGCTGGACTCGCTGCCGTCGCAGCGCCACCGCGACATCTACCTGGTGTTCCGCAAGCTGTGCTCGATCGCGAGCACGGAGGACCCGGAGGACCCCGTGGGCGCTGGAGGGGCGTGTGATGCGTAGGAGGAGAGCCACAAGCTGATCGCTCTGACGGCGATCAAGGCGGCGATGGAGAACATCGGCGAGGACTTCAACAAGTACAAGGCGTACGTGTATCTGGTGCGCAAGTACCTGCTGCAGAACTTGCTGCAGAACTTCATCTCGAACAACATGGACGTGGTGGAGGTGTCGCTGCACATCTTCACGCCGCTGGTGAACAAGTTCCGCATCTTCATCAAGAAGGAGATTGAGGTGTTCATCATCAACATCTTCCTGGTGATTCTGAACTCGCAGAACAGCGCGATGCGCCACAAGGAGATGGTGATCGAGGCGTTCAACGAGATCAACAAGGACCCGAACTTCATGATCGAGCTGTTCATCAACTACGACTGCGATATCAACTCGCGGTCGATGTACGAGGACGTGGTGCGCACGCTGTCGCGCGTGGTGGAGGGCAAGTACAAGGTGATCAACAAGCGCAAGGAGGAGAACGAGAACGGCGAGCTGGAGGAGATCGTGGAGGAGGAGGAGGTGTTCCCGGAGGAGGAGCAGATCACGGAGGAGCTGCTGCCGGCGAAGCGCATCGCGCTGGACGCGCTGGTGCACATCCTGCAGCCGCTGGCGGAGAAGTGCCACATCACGGAGGCGGAGAACAACAACACGATGACGCTGCAGCAGAACAAGGAGGAGGAGGAGCTGACGCCGGGCTTCACGCCGGTGGTGCAGGCGAGCGACACGGACGTGAAGATCGTGGAGGCGACGAACATTCTGCAGAAGTTCGACGAGAAGCGCAAGTTCCAGGAGGACATGCAGACTGGCTACGCGATGTTCAACAAGAAGCCGCGCACGGGCATCGAGTTCTTGGTGAAGCAGGGCCGCCTGGAGAACACGCCCGAGGCGGTGGCGCAGTTCCTGTACAAGAACAGCGACTTCTTGGACAAGCGCGAAATCGGCGACTACATGGGCGAGCCGAAGGAGTTCAACCTGGCGGTGCTGAAGGCGTACGCCGACGGCATCAACTTCAAGGGGCTGTCGTTTGACATGGGCATCCGCACGTTCCTGGAGCGCTTCCGCCTGCCCGGCGAGGCGCAGAAGATTGACCGCATGATCGAGCGGTTCGCGAACGCGTACTGCGAGCAGAACCCGGGCGTGTTCGTGAACACGGACGCGGCGTTCGTGCTGGGCTACTCGGTGATCATGCTGAACACGGATCTGCACAACCCGAACATCGCTCCGGAGAACCGCATGACGGAGGAGGGCTTCATCAAGAACTGCCGCGGCATCAACGACGGCGGCGACTTCCCGCGCGAGTACCTGCTGGACATCTACCACCGCATCCAGGAGAACGCCATCTCGCTGAAGGAGGACGACATGGCGCGCCAGGCGCAGGAGAAGCGGCGCTACCGTTCGAAGGAGGAGAAGCGGCAGAAGGCGTTCTCGGTGGAGAAGATGGACATCATGAACAAGCTGAAGGTGGACATCGACGACGAGACGACGGAGTACTTCGAGGCGTCGGGCAACGAGTACATCGGCCCGATGTTCAAGATTCTGTTCCCGATGGTGATCGACGTGTACGCGAAGGTGCTGGAGCTGAGCGACGACGAGAGCGGCATCGAGAACACGCTGACGGCGGTGAAGGACTGCTTCGAGATCTCGTGCTCGCTGGGCCTGGACCAGGAGCGCGACCGCTCGATGGAGGTGCTGAGCGACTCGACGCTGGTGAACGAGGAGGAGTGGCTCGAGGTGAAGAACAAGCAGATCGAGATGATCCGCGTGATGCTGGAGCTGGCGCAGAACTACGGCAACCACATGGGCAGCGCCTGGAAGTACATCCTGACCATCATCTCCTCGCTGGCCCAGGTGCACCTGTACGGACTCGAGCCGCTGGCGCGCAAGATGATCGAGGAGGACCCCGCGAACGCGCGCACGACCAAGAGCGGCGAGTACGTGCTGGTGGAGACGGCGCGCGAGAAGCAGCAGCTGATCGAGAGCATCATCGACCTGCGCGCGCTGGACCGCATCTTCGCGAAGACGGCCAACCTGGACTCGAAGATGATCATCGAGTTCGTGAAGGCGCTGTGCGACGTGTCGCTCACGGAGCTGAAGAAGAAGCTGAACGAGGACGAGGAGGCGCAGGAGGCGCAGGAGGCGGGCGAGGACGAGGAGGCCAGCGAAGCGCAGGAGGAGGAGAGAGAGGAGGACAAGCGGCCGCGCCACTACCTGATGCAGAAGGTGGTGGAGGTGGCGGACTACAACATGTACTGCCGCTCGCGCCTGGAGTGGACGCAGATCTGGCAGATCATGTCGGAGTACTACATCTCGCTGGGCTGCTTCCCGATGGGCCAGGTGGCGCTGTCGGCCATCGACTCGCTGAAGCAGCTGTCGGTGAAGTTCCTGGACAAGGAGGACCTGCGCGCCTACAACTTCCAGAAGGCGTTCATCCGCCCGTTCGAGTACATCATCTCGCGCACGCCGAGCGCGGAGACGCGCGAGATGATCCTGCACGTGGTGCACAACATCGTGCAGACGCGCTCGAAGAGCCTGTCGTCGGGCTGGAAGGTGGTCTTCTCGGTGTGCACGTACAGCGCGGAGAACGAGGCGTACCCGCTGACGAGCATCGCGTGGTCGATGGCGAAGGAGCTGTTCGACGTGTACTTTGCGTGCATGGTGCCGGAGATGAACGACCTGACCACGACGTACTGCGCCTTCATCGGCGTGGAGAAGGAGGAGATTTGCAAGGAGGCGCGCGAGTACGTGACCAAGTGCGCCGACGCGATCATCGAGGGCAAGATCGTGTCGTGCGAGGCGACGAACGGGCAGTTCACGGACTGCGACGAGCACACGAAGGTGTGGTGGCCGGTGTTCATGGGCCTGAGCCGCTACGTGTACTCGGACGCGCGCTACGTGGTGCGCAACGACTGCTGCGAGCGCATCTTCGCCATCTTCCAGAACCCGAAGGTGGACTTCAGCGAGAAGCTGTGGAAGCTGGTGTACGACGGCTTCATCGCCACCATCTTCGACGGCCCGATGAAGAGCGGCGTGGAGAGCATCAACGCGCTGATGAGCGGCCCCGACGCCGACGACGAGCCAATCCGCCTGGGCAACGCCGCGGAGCACAAGAAGGCGTTCCTGCAGACGACGGCGGCGCTGGTGATGTACTCGATCGTGCGCCTGTACGTGCAGCGCCGCGAGCAGGTGGGCTTTTTGCTGAAGGACTTCTTCGCGCTGCTGCAGAGCGCGATGAAGCAGTCGATCCTGTCGCTGGCGCGCGTGGGCGTGTTCTGCCTGAAGCAGATGATGCTGGAGGGCGCGGCGAGCTTCGACGAGGCGATGTGGGACGTGCTGCTGGACGAGCTGGAGACGGCCTTCAAGAACAGCATGCCCGAGGACCTGGTGCTGAACGCGCGCAAGCGGCTGCACCTGATCTACGACAAGAACCTGCGCGCGGGCGGCGTGGCGCCGAAGGTGGGCCGCTGGGTGCGCACGCCGTGCGGCACGGGCAAGCTGGTGAAGGTGGACGACATCTGCGCGACGGTGGAGCTGATCTACGGCAACGCGTACTTCCACAAGCTGAGCGAGGTGGAGGACCTGGAGAAGCTGAAGAAGGAGGGCGCGAAGGTGGTGAAGAAGGTGAAGAAGGAGAAGAAGGAGAAGGAGAAGCCGAAGCGCCGCGCGTCGGAGAGCGAGTCGAGCGAGTCGAGTGACAGCGAGGACGTGGTGGAGGAGGTGATCGAGGATGACAGCATCAAGCTGGAGACGACGGACACGCGCACGCTGGAGGTGGACGAGGTGATGGCGCACACCAAGTCGGTGGTGCAGAGCGACCTGGCGGCGCTGGTGAGCGAGGTGGTGGACCTGATCTACAAGTCGTTCACCTTCGAGCAGGTGAAGCGCATGCTGGGCCTGCTGCAGAGCGTGTCGGACATGACGCGCGACTTCCACCAGGACCTGGAGCTGCGCCGCATGGAGAAGAAGCTGGGCTTCCCGAAGGAGGGCGACATGCTGCCGACGCTCATCTACGAGCAGGTGGCGGTGGAGACGAGCATCGTGCACGTGCTGTTCGTGCTGTACATGGACGACGCCGCGCCCGAGCGCCAGGAGTACGCCAACAAGGACCTGCTGGAGCGCATGCAGGCGTACCTGAAGGAGTACGTGGAGGTGGAGAAGGTGGCGCATGGCGCTGCGGAGGAGGCCGAGAAGAAGGAAAGCGAGAAGGAAAGCGAGAAGAAGGAAAGCGAGAAGGAAAGCGAGAAGAAGGAGAGCGAGAAGGAGAGCGAGAAGAAGGAGAGCGAGCGCGTGGCCACCGCCTCTATCCCGCTGATCACCGAGATCGTCAGCGGCATGGACAAGACGCCGTTCGAGAAGTTCGTCGCCTACTGCCAGACGTACTACCCGCTCTTCATCGCGATGGTGGAGTTCTCCGGTCCGGAGGTGCGCGCAGGACTGTCCAAGATCTTCGAGGACAAGATTGGCAAGATGCTGTTTCACTGAGGTGTGTGTGTGCGTGTGTTTGTTGGAGGATTTGATTGTGTGTGTTTGTGGGGTGAATGGTTGTTATTCGTGTAATAGAAGGTGTAGATTTCTCCTTTTGTTTTGTGTAGTGATTCATTTGATGGAGGACACACAATTCTCCTCCCCTATATGCTAGGAAACTCGTTCCGAATCCGCATGGAAGGACTCTACCTCTCGGTGGTCCTGTTGTGCATCCTCGTCCTCTACTTTGGTGCATTGACAGAGCGAAAGTGCCAATTCAGCTCCCGACTCATCCACTAGGGTGACTTCGCTTCCCGTAGATCGCGTCGAGGAAGCATTCAAGCCAAAAGTCACTTCCCAGAATGAAACGATTCTGGCGCCGAGCACCCTGAACATTGTGCTGCGGGTACGCGACGGTGCTCCCGTTCCCGATGTGCCGGTGCTGAGGACGAAGAAGCTTGTCATTCAGAATCTCTACTATCTGGTGTCCAACTCGACGTACCTCCGCAACACCGACCGGCTTCGCGAGATTGGAAAGCATGCGAACATCACCATGACGAACTACGGCTCCGACCACGACTACCTCTCCTTCCTCTTTTCCTTTTACTACCGGAGCAGCTACGTTGCCGTGATCAACGTGGCCACCACGGAAGACCGCGCCTCCGTGTCCGAGATGATCAACAGCTGGCTGGAGGACGCGGCCGAGCGCTTCTCCTCGGACACGCAGGAGCAGGTGGTTTCCGGAGAGCTGCCGCTGTCGCCGATGGGTCTGCAGAGCTGCAGCTTCCTCTTCACCACGAATGTGGCGCTGCGTCGCGTGCTGGCCTATTCGTCGCTGACCACGGCGTCGCCCACGCTCTTTTCCGTGTTGCCGGCCTACGCGGCCCTGAATTCGTCGTGGACCTCGATTCGCCTCCCGACGGGCGACCGCGTGATCCTGACGGAGGAGCAGCTTCTCCTGGGCTCGATAGCGCTGGAGAAGTGTCCGGCGCTGCAGGCGACGAGGAACAGCTCGATCACGGTGTTCCTGCGGCTGTACCAGCGGCACTACCTGGAGAAGCAGCTGGCGATGGTGGTGGGGCAGTCGGTGCTGCCCAAGCAGGTGGTGATCCTGCAGAACCGCAACCTGACACAGTTCGCCTACGACAGCCTGGCGGCGACGTACGCTTTCAAGACGAGGGTGTTCTACATCTGGAACGTGAACTGGAACGCCTTCTTCCACCTCAGCTACCTGGTGAGTGCTGTGATGCCCACGCCGCTCAGCTTCACCTTCGACGACGACCAGCTACTCTCCGACCCCGAGACCAACGCGCGGGCGGTGCAGGCGCTGATCGCGCGGCCAGCCATTTACTCGTTGCGGGCGTGGTGCTGGTGCAAGCAGTACCTGTCCAAGGACAAGGTGCCGCAATGCGGTGAGCAGTGCAAGAAGGCGGCGGACCTGGCGGTGAACCCCTTCTTCACCTTCTCGGCGATGGGCCGGTTCATGTGGCGCTACGACATCCCGATGTACTTCTGCTGCGAGGAAATGTCCTACCTGCTGTCCGCGTCGATCGAGTGCGGCGTGCGGTGGTACACATTGCCCATCCAGTACTCCTCCTTCCAGCACGACCAGCAGAGCCGCGACCGGGACGACTACACGCAGCGGATCATGAAGATGGTGAACTGGACGGTGGTCGATCATTACCCGATGATTTACTATACCCGCGCTGGATATAAGACGGAGTATGCGTACGACGAGCGGTATAGAGTTGTGAAGCGCGATGTGTTCCCTATTTGGCGTGTTTGTTTGGCATTCTCAGTTTTACGAAGTAAGTGTGCCGATCCACTTTGTGTGAGCATGCAATCCAGGTAAGAACTGCGAATTGTTGTTTTGTCCGGAACAGCACTCACAAGCGAGTAGCGTAATTGCACTTCTGTTCGTTCTGTCGTTTGCTCTCGGGTCTCGTACATGTTGTTGCTTCTCGATTACGTATAGAGATTGAGACTCTGACCGATTCCAACTTCGACAGTCTTGTTCGTGATGGCAAGGAGAATGTTTGGATGATCGAGTTCTACGCATCCGTTTTCTCTTCCTCCGAGTGTCATTCCTAGTGGTGTACGCAGTGTGACCTGTTCGTTCCGACCTGGAACGATCTGGTGTCTGCCGCTCCCCTGGCGATCCGTTTTGGCGAAGTCGACATTATGGAAGAGCGCGGAGTCACGACCCGCTTCAAGGTGCAGCAGTATCCCACATTGTATTTGATTGACAATGTTGCAATTGGGTGAAGGGTGTAATGCATAGGGGAGAGCCTATGAGTACACGGGTATGCGCGAATTGGGTGACTTGCTTGAATTTGTGAATGGAGGGTTGCATTTTGTGATGTTTCTGAGACGTAGATATAAGCAGGAGGAGGGAATTGCCATGCCTCCTCCGCCCTTCATGTTGATGGTGAATCTGGAAGTGGGGGTGACGTAGTGTTGTGATGGGTAGAAGTATGCCTCCAAGATGAACGAGTGGATGCAGGCGCATCCTCTGGTCGTGTGTGGTGTCATTGGTGGCTTGGGGCTTTTGTTGGGTGTAATGCTCACTCTTCTTGTTCTGCTTGTTGTGGAGGAGGGGAGAGTTGCGAGGTGTGAGGAGTGTGAGGATGTGATGGAGGAGAAGGGGGAGGATGTAATGGAGGAGAGTGAAGAGGAAATGGAGGAGAGTGGTGAGAAGGAGGGGGAAGAGAAGAAATGTGAAGAGGAAGAGAAGGAAGAGGAAATAACAAACACCCAATAATACATGCTCATAATACACACACTCTTCTCCTGTTTGTTCGGACAACCTCGTCTCAATCCTCTCCCCATCAAACACTCCCATCCCCATCATCTTCGAGGTGTGCGACAGAATCACACGCACTCGATTCTCCTCGCGACAACAGCACAGCAGTCCAAAGCAGGAGGGAAGGGAGATGCGCATGCGCTGCTGGTCCTTCTCCAACCGCCTCAGCCCTTCAGTCACGTGCGCCTCGCGATTCTCCCTCACCGCTTCACACATCTCCCGGGCGAAGAGCGTTCGGATGAAGCACTCTCCGTACCCCGAGCAGACTACTCCCACCGTCTCGTCGCACCACACGCCCGCGCCGGGAACGCTGCAGAGACCGCCTCTGCCGCTCACGCGCATCCAACTGCCTCCACTGCTGCCCGCCACTACGATCTCGTCATCCTGCGGGTAAAGAGTAAGGAAGGAGATACGGTGACGACGATGCAGCCCACGGTGTCCGTTACAGAGGTATCTTGTTCGGTTGAGGAGACAACGCGCTTGGTTGTGAAGGAGACAACGCGCTTGGTTGTGAAGGAGACAACGCGCTTGGTTGAGAAGGAGGCATCTCGCTCAGTTGAGAGGGAAACACGTTCTCGCTTCTCGCACTGCTTGCGCCGCTCCAGAATGGCAGAGTAGCGAAGGCCTCTCTCCTTTTGCGCTGATGAAACCTGATGATGAAGAGGAAGAGGAATGAGCACCTCCGTCTTGTGCAGTAGGGAGCGGTCGCTTGCAAAGGAAGCAGCGGCACTCCCAACCAGAATGCAGGAGCGAAGAATCTCCCCATACTCCAACGAGAGTGTGGATTCCTTCAACAGGGCTGCAGCGATGCGTGTAGGGTTCGCACACTCTGGGACGGCAATCACGCACCCCAACGCATGATCCCCACTGCGAATAACGATTCCGTCACACTCCACTGTCTGCTCCTACGGTTGAGACCACAAATTGACAATAACTCTTGTGAGAGCACTGCCATTGCCCGTGTTCACCAACCCCGACGCTTCCAAAACCGTCATGACGCTACATGCTGCTTCCACACTATCCTTCGTTTGCTACGGTGAACAAAACAAGAGACAAGTACGGAATACGCATCCACTCCCGATTGGATGCACGAGCGCAACAGGTCATCCATGTCTACAACAACAAGAGAACGCAGGAGAAGAAACGCTCTCGCAATCGCTTTCCATACCGACCCGCTCCCAGATGAACGGCAATGACGAGCCTTCCCATGACCCTCTCTTTTCGGAGAAGCTAACGCGAGAGAAGGGAAAGAGTGGCGGATCCCACCATTTTGACTGCACGTTGAAAACGGAAAACCAGTAGAAAGCACATTGAATGTCTCTGGAAGAGCAGGTTGCGCAGTCCCATCAGGTGTCCTTCGTTTCCCAGGCCGAGCGAAAGAACGCGCGTTTCCAGAGGTATATGGAGGATACACACGTTGTGATCCCATGCCTGGACAGCGATCCGGATGTCTTCTATTCCTCGGTGTTCGATGGACATGGAGGTTGGCTTCTCAGTGTGGATTGATGGATAGGGAGAGAAACGGCGGACTATGTGAGTCAGAACTTGCACCTCAACTTGATAAACGCACAAAATTCGGGAGAGCTCCAGTCCACAGAAGAGTGCTTGGAATACGCCTACTATTTCACGGACATGGAGTCGAAGAAGGGCGACATGAAGAACAGCGGCTGTACTGGAGTGACAGTGCTTGTGCGAAACGAAGATGGCAAACGCGTTCTCTACAGCGCGAATGCTGGTGATTCCCGTGCGGTTCTGTATTCCGGAGGAAAGACTACGCGGCTATCCTACGTAGGGATGGTTCCGTGATGTGAGGCGTAGGATCACAAGGCTTCGGATCCGGCGGAGGAGAAGCGCATCGTGGACCTGGGCGGCTTCGTGATGAACAAGCGCGTGCTGGGTATTCTGGCCGTTTCCAGGAGCTTCGGAGATCATTCGTACAAGCGCTACGTGACGGTGCGGCCGTTTGTGCAGCGCGTGGAGCTGTCCTCGGACGCGGAGTTCGTGGTGCTGGGCTGCGACGGCGTGTTCGACGTCCTGCAGGACGAGGACGTGTGCCGCATTGTGAGGGAGAACCGTCAGGAGGGCGCGAGCTGCGCGGAGCGTATTGTGCAGGAGGCGGTGGACCAGGGCTCGACGGACAACATTACTGCTGTTGTGGTTGGATTGAAGCCTGTGGAGGCGTGGAGTTGGTGTGTTTCTTTCATACGTGTGTGCTTTCATCATGTTTCTGTGTTATCGTTTAATAGCATTGTTGTGCGTGATTGCTCTGTGACGATGGAATGACTTCTATGGATTGAATGGCAACGCCATGACAAAAAGGGAATGGCAAACACAATCGGAATGGCAAACCCAAACAACAATTACAAACAAACACCATCACACCTCCATAACAAAGGCAATCTCTTTCAGCAGACAAGCAAACACATTCGACGTGTAGGTGGGACACACGAAGTCCAACCCGCGAAGGAACGGAACCTCCTTCTCCAGCGCATTCTTCTTCAGCTGCCGCAGCAGCGAGAGAATCGACTCGTCCACCTCGCGCAGCTTCAGCCCGTCCGTCGCGCTGCCGTTCTGCACGCACACCACCAGCGTCATTCGCGTCCCCAGCCACTACGCCTCACGTCCTCCGCCCACTCGCACCTCGTGCAGCTCGCGAAAGCTACTGTAGCGCCGCTGCACGGCGGCCTTGATCTCCCCGAACTCTCTCCACTCCTCCACCGACACGTCGCCTACGCGTTACACCAGTCTTTTAAATGAACCCGGCTTCTTCTGCTTCAGGGCGGTCACGCGCTCCTCCAGAAAGCCGCCAAAGCACTCCGGAGGAAGGCGCTCCAAAAAAGCGCGAATCCTCACCATCTCGCCGTCGATGCGATGCTTCATCTCCGCGACCCACTCCATCACGCAGTCCTCCACCTGCCGTTGACCTCATTCCGTGACCCTACGCGGGGCTGGTCCTCCGGAGTGAAGGTGCTGGGGTCGGCGAAGGCCTCCTGCACGCTGTTCTGCACCTCCACGTCGAGAAGCGAGTTGTCGCAGCCCCGCATCAGCTCCGTCTTCATGAGCTGGTAATAGGCGGTAGAGAAGGACTACGCCTCAGACGAACAGCGGAAGGGCACTTCGCGATCCCTGTGGGTTACGGCGAGGGTGCGCAAGAAGGAGTAGCGATCGCGACAGCACTAGGTGAAAGGGAGAGGGGAGGGCAACGGAGTGGAGGGAGAGGAGAGCGGAGAATACGTCGTGACGAAAACTGTAAACCGACAGTGCTGATTTCGCTCTCTTTTCGAGCTCTTGCAGAAGCAGGAGAAGCGAGGCCTAGACGTGACTAACGAAGAAAGGAGCAACCCTTCTCTCGGACAAGCAATCCACTTCCTCCTGAAGAAAAGTACACTGTTGAGAAAGGGTGCTTGCCACGTTTAGCTGAATGCTGCCCTCGATGCCGATGCTCTTTCCGAGGTAATCCGCCTTCGCGAAGAGGTAATTCCGGTAATTCCGCACTTCAAACTCCTTCTAACAATGAAGCATGCAGAGAAGCACTACGGCTTGTAGGGAACTGACAACATCATCCAGGATGGATTTCATTTGAATGTGGGAGTAGTCCCCCTTTACGAGGGATTCCACTCTCCAGCACGGCAGAGAGTACACCAACTAGAGTAAGAGAGAAGTAGTTTTAATAACCGTTTTCGTGTTCACGTCCAACTCATCGCAAAGCGTTTTCATCAATTCCACCTTGTAGTCCAACCCTTCGTTTGCAACGATCGCCTACCATTGAGTCAAAAGGAGATGGTGACCTGATACGAGTGCAAACGCTTCTCCGCGTCCTTCAGGACATCCCGAAGGAATTGGTCCTTCATTGCCGCGATCCTAGAGTCATCAAGACCCTGTTTGCGACAGAGATCACATAACACTTCAATATCGCTATTTAGTGCTTCGTGAAAGCTCTCCATAGCAAGCAAATTTGAAATGAAATGGATGTGAGATGGGTGAACAATGATGTGGTGTTGCCCTTTTGCACGACACGAATAGCCGAGAGGACTGTGCTTCCAACAAACGAATTTCAACTAGAATAAAGGACAAAAGGGTCTCATGAATGGGGATGGAAAACGCCATCCTGAAGTGGAAAATAGAACGTAAGATGATAGAGAACACGCGCTATACACTCACTGCGCTGATTGGATTTGGGATGAAGAGGAATCCACACAGCCTGGGGAACCACCTGAGAGGCAGGAAGCTTCTTTGGACGACGGGGCCGTGGAACGCGTTGCCGGACCGTGCTTGAAGGATAGGAAATGGGCGGCTCTACTCTGTGAGTGGATTGTCGGCATTCGTACGAAGCTGTGGTGTTAAAGGACGACTGTTGATGGCCTCAACGGCTGAAATGGGAAGAGGTGTGGATTGGAATGAGCAGCCTCCATGACTTCCAACAGCCACACCTCCCGAAGGAAGGACAGAAAGCAGGCGGTTCATCAGTAAAAGAAGCAAACAATTCCTTGAGCAGGAGCGAAAGGTCGAAACCACGGTTCTCCAATCAGATTCGGGCTTGGACCTCGATTTCACTGGTCCATTCTTCCTATCTCCCATGCTACACTCCTTTCCATCGAAGCAATGAAGGGGTTTGATGGAAAACAGGGAGACTCGAATATTAGACACTTCTGATCGATGAATCGTAGTGGATGTGTAGAAGGATGAGAGGTGGTGGGTAGAGGAAATAGATGGAAGATGGAGGGGAATCGGCATGCGCAGAAGAGGCTGTGCTTATTCATACCATTTTGTTGCTCTCATCAAGCATAATGCTTCCATCAAATGCCGCATCCATAGAAGTGGCTGCAACCAAGATCACGAACCGGATTTCAAATCCACTCAAGTGGCTTGTAGAAGCAGATGAAAAAAAGCAGAGAAGTCAATTCCAGGAACGAAAGGAAGGAAGATCCACTCTCTCTCCCAAAAACCACAGACTCAACCGAAGCCATTGTTCCGAGCAAGAATTGAAGCGTCCAATCAGATGCGAGCACCGACCCAAATCACGGGGTTTCTTGTCAAGAGTGTGGAAACAACTGGCGAAACCCTTATTGGAGTGTCTCGCTTTTCACAATAATTCTTTACCGTATACTCTAATGAATTATCTAACGCTTATTGCCATCTTGGGTATTCGTATTGGATCGGTTTTATGGCGTAGTGTCCGTTGCGATGAGCACGATCACCTGTGAGAATGGCCAGGTGTACGTGGCCGTGACGAAGAAGAGCACGAGCTACGCTTCCGAAGAGTCCTACAAGATCCTCAGTGGCTCGCAAGAATTGGTCACCAGCCAGACCTTTGCCAACAACGAGCAGCGTACCGACGAGTTCTGCTTGACTGCCTCTACCAACAACCAGTACACCTTCCGCATGAAGGACACGTACCAATCCAGTGGTGATTCCTGGATGAGCGGTGCTTGGGCGAGTGTTGCGGGTATCTACGGAAACATTGTCTTCAAGGGCTTCATGATTGAGAGAGTGGAGGAAGATTTCACGATCTCTCTCTACTACCCCATCATGAAGACACAGGAGTGGAAGACGTTCGCCTCCACTTCTTCCATCGCTTCCGACTGGAATACGGTCGGTTTTGGTGACAGCAACTGGACGGCTGCCACGATGGGTTCTGCTCCTGCCATGAACGGCACGCAGTACTTCCGCAAGACCCTCACGGGCATTGCGGACATGGCCGCCTACGAGTACCGCTTCAATTACCGCTACGGTATTATCGCGTACGTGAACGGTGTGGAGATTTACCGCGACCACATGCCTACCGGTGCTGTGACTCCCTCTTCTCCCTCTTCTGGTTCCTTCAACGCTTACGAGTACCACGGCGTGATCCGCACTGCTGGAGAAGTGATCGTGGGCAACAACGTGCTGGCCGTGGAGCTGCACTTCCCCTCCGCTGGCGAGAACGGCGTGGAGTTCGACGCTTTCGTGGCGGCGCTGGCTCCCTCCACCCCCACCACCGAGACGGACAAGTGCTACGTGTACCCTTACACGACGACTGTCACTGGAATGGGTTTCAACTCTGGCAATGCTTTCGACTGGGCCAAGGCCTC
>ERZ827156.3375-NODE-3375-length-14522-cov-12.169351_pt1 | contig 14522 bp, 13 predicted proteins | sample MGYA00519919_ERZ827156 | MGnify/ENA primary metagenome ERZ827156 (study PRJEB31778, sample SAMEA3449269) | human gut metagenome | biome: human gut; feature: human-associated habitat; material: faeces | place: United Kingdom | collected 2010/2012 ... | reverse complement strand
TAATATAGTGTATATTTAAATAAAATTTGGCACATATTATTTATAAAAGATGAAAGGAAGGAATGTGATTTTTTATGGCAGAACATCCAATAGAAGGTCTTATGCTTACTGCAATGAATAGCATAAAAGATATGATTGATGTAAATACAATTATAGGAGAACCTATACAAACTTCAAACAATATTATAATAATTCCAATTTCAAAAGTATCTTTTGGTTTTGCAGCAGGGGGAAGTGAATTTAAAGGGGAAACAATAGATGAATATAACAAAAGAGACAAAGATGAGCAAATTCAATATAGACTACCTTTTGGTGGTGGAGCAGGTGCGGGAGTTACAATAAACCCAATAGCTTTTTTAGTTGTTCAACAAAATGTGATAAAACTTTTACCAGTTGACCATTCAAATACATTAGATAAAATTTTAGATTATATGCCAGATTTAATTGAAAAAGCAAATTGTATGATAAATAAATGCATGCAAAATAAAAAAGAAACTACAGATAAAATTATAAGCCATATGAAGAAAAAAAGTGAAGAAGAAAAAAAGGAAAACGAAAATAAAAAGCAAAGTGAAGTAATAGAAAGAATTGCTAAAAAAGAAATAAAAATAGAAGATGAGCAAGAATAAAAAATTATTCTTGCTCAAAATATGCACAATCTGACTTGTGGCAAGTTTGACTTTCTTTACAAACAACATCATAAGTGCATTCACCATTTTTTTGATATTTGCACTTTTCTAAACAAGGTATCATTATAAAAACCTCCAAACTCATTGTTTACAGAAATATGCAATTTTATACATATAAAAACTATTTTTCAGAGTATGATTTGCAATATTTTTTTATTGTGCAATTTTTACAATCAGCATTGCGAGATTTACAGGTATATCTGCCATGCCAAATAAACAAATGATTTACATCTTTAAAATATTTTTTGTCAATCTGTTTAATTAAATCTTGTTCTATTTTACTAGGGTCAGCTTCATTAGAAAGGCCGATTCTATTAGAAATGCGTTTACAATGTGTGTCAACAGCAATTCCGATTGGCAATTCCAAAAGCTTCAAGTAGAATAACATTAGCACTTTTTCTACCAACTCCAGCAAGAGATAGAAGATCATTCATGTTTGAAGGTACTTTGCCATTAAAATCAGACAAAATTTGGTTTGCACATTTTTTTATATTTTTTGCTTTATTTTTATAAAAACCACAAGGATGTATTAAATTTTCTAAATCTTTTATATCAATATTTGCGAAATCTTTTATGGTTGTACATCTTTCAAAAAGTTTTGGTGTAGTTAGATTAACTCTTTCATCTGTGCATTGAGCAGAAAGGCAAACTGCAACAACTAATTGAAATGGAGTGTTAAAGTTTAAGCTACATTTAGCATCTGGGTATGTATTTTTTAATATATGTATTAAATCAGTTATATCATTTTTTTTCACAATATTTACATCCTTTCATAATGTACGCTGTTGTTTTAACCATAAATTCTGTAATCAATATCAGGAAAAATGCTGTCTTTTTTTTCAATTTCTAATAAGAAGTTTTTGTCAATTTTATTTTCTTTAATTTCATTATAAAGACGTGTTAGCCTGCCAATATGGTCTTTTATTCGTCTATGAGCATAATCAACCATTGTATTATTTGTGATAATAAATAGCCAATCACTACTTTGAGCGAGTAATAGTTCACGTGCCATTTGATTTAGAGCACGAACTCTTAATTTAGTTTCTCTATAATCTTTTTTAGATGTAATTGTTGATATTGATTTTTTTTCTTTTTTTAGTTTCTGAATTTCATTTTCATAATTTTTCAAAACATCATAATCTTTAGAAAATCTATAAGCAAGTTCACACATTCTGTCTCCTGCAACATGAAGGTGCCTATGTGCATAATCATTTGAGGGATTAAGCCAAACTTCGCTATAGCCATTTGCTCCCCAACTTGACCTACATGGTTGGCATTGTTGAATTTCAGGGTATTTATCCATATATTCAGATGGAGTAATTAGTTCAAAATTACATTCATCATAATATATTTTTTTAAATAAAATATATAGCCAATAAGGACCTTCATACCACCAATGTCCGTATAATTCGGCATCATAAGGGCATAGTATAATAGGCGGTTTATCCATATATTTAGAAGCATTTTCAACTTGCTCAATTCTGCTATTAAAAAAGTGCCCAGCTTGTTTTTCTGCTGAATCTTTTGCCCATTGAAGATTATAAACATCTTTAAATTCAGTTTTTCCAGTAATTCTATAGTAACGAATTCCAGTATGAACTCTTACACCATTATGAGCAATATAAGGTTTTATATAATCATAATCAATATCATAACCAATATCACGGTAAAATTCTCTATAATTATAATCTCCAGGGTAACCATCTATAGAACTCCAAACTTGCATTGAACTTTCAATATCTCTACCAAAAACAGTAAACCCTTGAGGAGAAACAATAGGTGCTAAAGTTCCATAAATAGGTGTTGGATTAGCATATAAAATTCCGTGAGATTCCACAATTGCATATTCTAAACCAAATTCTCTTAAATATTTATCAGCTTCTGGAACATATCCGCATTCTGGAAGCCAGATTCCACGAGGCTTTCTACCGAAAAATCTTTCATAAGTTTGAACTCCAACTGCAATTTGAGCTCTTACAGTTTTTTCGTTTACATATAAAATTGGAAAATACCCATGAGTTGCACCACAAGTAATTATTTCTAAAACTCCAAGATCTTGAAAATGCTTGAATTGTTCTATCAAATTACAATTAAATACATCTTTAAAAAGCCTTAAATCTTCAGAATATTTGTTAAAATAATAATGAGATAAGTCGTTTATTCTTTGGTCATAAGTAGTTCTTTTTATTTCTTTTTCAGAAAGTTCTATTAATTTTTCAAGGTATTTAATATATTTTTTTTGTAATAATTTGCTGTCAAGCATTGAAAGCAAAGGTGGGGTCATAGACATGGTAATTCTGAAATTTACTTTTTCATCTACTAATTTTTGAAAGTTTTGTAGTAGAGGTATATATGTTTCTGAAATTGCTTCATATAACCATGATTCTTCTAAGTAGTCATCGCTTTCTGGATGATGAATAAATGGGAGATGTGCATGTAGCACAAAGCATACGTATCCTTTTTTTTGCATTTTTTAATCATTTCGTATAGAAGTCTATACGCTCCTTTCATTAGTTTTTATTTATAGAAAAGTTATAAATAAATTTAATTTGGGTTATGGCCATTTAATAAATCTAAAATTTGTGGATAAATGGTGTAAGCATTTTGCTTCCAATTATCAGAAATAGATTTTGCATTTTCATTAGAACCAGCACATGTTCTAACTTCAAAAATTGTTTTATTATTTTCTACAATTTTGCATTTTACAGTGTATGAATGTTCATTTTCTGGTATGTATTCTGTAATAATTGAAGATTCGTTGGCAATATCATTAAATTTATTTTTTAATATTGTATCTGCTTTTAATTTTATTAAACCTGGCAAAACATCAACTGTAAGTTCAAGAGAGTGTTTGCCATCTGATGTGATTTCATATACTGAAGAATTATTTTCTTCATCTTTAGTGTAAGTTCCTATAAGTTTAGAGTCAACAAGATCAGAAAGAATTTGTTTAAAATAAAAATAATTTATATTGTTTATTGGAGAAATTAATTTAAACAAATCGCTTTCAGTAACATCACGGCTAATATTATTTAATAGATATAATATTAAAACTTTATCTTGAGCTAAACTAATTGTATTATTATCCATAACGTTTACTCCTTACAATAAATTTATTTGCATTATATCACAAAAAACATGGAGTTGTAAATATTTATGACAAGATATTGAATTTTTTTATTAAATAATATAGAATAAAAAGGAAACATATTAGAGAGGAATGAGAAAAAATGAAGTTTTTAATACAAAGAGTACAAGAAGCAGAGGTTAAAGTGGAAAACAAGATAGTTCGGAAAAGTTAAGCAAGGCTTTTTAGTATTAATTGGAATAACACATGATGATACAAAAGAAACAGCTAATAAAATGATAAAAAAACTAATAAATTTAAGAATATTTTCAGATGAAAATGGAAAAATGAATTTAAGTATAAAAGATATAAAAGGAGAAATGCTTTTAATATCACAATTTACATTATATGCAAATTGCAATGATGGAAATAGGCCATCTTTTACTCGGGTCTGCAAAATATGATATAGCAAAAGAATTGTATGAATATATTGTTAACCAATTAAAAAAATCTGAAATAAATATTGAAACAGGTATTTTTGGTGCAGATATGAAAGTTGGTTTAATAAATGATGGACCAGTGACTATAATGCTAGATAGTTTAGAACTACAACAAGTGAAAGAGGAAATGATATGATTACAATGCATTTTTGCTTGCTGACGAAAACAATGTTTCAATAAAAGTAGTAAAGTATTTTCGCTATGCTGTTTTTTATTTCTTACCTAACATAATCTTTTTACAGTAAATCATGAATGTTCGCTTGATTTTTTATCAAAAATATTGTAAGATATTACCAACCTTACGCACAGAAAGGCTAGCTCTTTCTTAAGGGCGGAAAGGAGGGCTTTCGTTGAATTTAAGCGACGTGATTCTTCACTTAGTTGATGAGTTAATAGCAGAAAAGGAAAAAAACTTTATGCTACAACAAAATCAGCAACAACAAGTGAAAGATGAAAAACTAACAAAGACTAATAAGTAGCAATACATAGTCGGTAGAGTGGATTTCTCGGTCTGCTCTATTTTTTGAACATAAAAAAAGTATGTGTATTCTCGGGTACACATACGGGTTTCGTTTGAATTTAAGCGACATTCAAACACATTTTTTTGTAATTAAATAATAACACATTATTTTGAATTTGTCAAATAATTTTTCAAAGATTCAAAATAATGTACTACTATTGTAACAATTCTTGCTTAATGTTTAACATTTTTTTTTTAAAATTACTAGCAATTAAAAAATATATATGTTATAATTAAAAGGTAGTAAATTGATTAGTCGCTGGCAAAACTCGAAAGGGTTTGCGAGAGGAAAGTCCGGGCTCCGTAGAGCAAAGATGCTAGATAACGTCTAGTGAGGGAAACCTTAAGGAAAGTGCAACAGAAAATAACCGCCTAATATAGGTAAGGATGAAAAGGCGAGGTAAGAGCTCACCGGCTGCAAGGTGACTTGTGGCGTCAGTGTAAACCCCATCTGGAGCAACACCTAAATTGGATATTAAACACTTGCTCGGTGGTCCAAAAATGCGTGGCTTGAGCTATATAGTGATATATAGCCTAGATAAATGGCTAATTTAAAAGACAGAACCCGGCTTACAGATTTGCTTAAAAAAAAATTTAAAAGGAAAATACAGTGAAATTAGTATCATGACTATACCTTGGGAGGGAAAAATAAAAAATGGAGAAAAAAATAAAAATAATAATTTTAGTATTGATAATTTTGTTAATTGCATTAGGGTCAACAATGGCATATGCTTACTTTTTTACAGATTATTTAAAATCAGACAAAGAGGCGTTTTTTAAATACATATTAAAAAATGAAGAATTAATTGATGATTTAAAAGATGAGGATTTTTCAAAATATATTGAAAAACAAAAGAATACAGCATATAGCAATAATGGAGAAATTACAATTTCAAGTGATACGGAAGAAACTCTTCAGGATGGTTCAGATATAAAATTAACATTTAAAGGAACCAGAGATGATAACAGCCAATATTTTAAACAAGATATTAATGTTAAAGTTGAAAATGAATCTATAAGCATGGAGTTATTAAAACAAGAAGATATATATGGATTTAAAATTGACAATATGTTCAAGAAATTTTTAGCAGTACAAAATAAAGATTTAAAAAAATGGGCAAAAATTTTAAATATGACAGATGAGCAAATTGAAACAATACCTGATAAAATAGAATTTAATGAAACAATAAATTTTTCAGATGAGGAAATTAATGGTATTAGTCAAAAATATAAAAATATTATAAATGAAAATTTAACAGATGAAATGTTTTCTAAAGAAAAAGAAAAAGAGGCAACAATTTATAAATTACAACTTACTAAAAAACAATATAATGACATCTTGGCAAAAATTTTAGAAACAATGAAAAATGATGATGTTGTTTTAAATAGAATAACAGCAATGTATGGACAACAAAATAATTCTGCAAAAGATTCGGTTATTAAAATGTACCAAGAAAATTTAGATGAAGAAATAAAAACTTTACAAAATATAAGTTCTGAAGAAGCTTCAGAAGAAATTATATTTAATGTTTATAAAGCTAAAAACCAATTGCTACAAACAGAAAAAATTGAAGATAATACAAAGCTTTCAGTTTCAAAAGCTCAAAATGGAATAAATATATTATATAGTGAAAATGATGAAAATGGAAATGAAACCGACAGGCAAGAAATAGAAATAAATAAAGAAAAAGATAATGATAAATTAACATATTCAATAAATGTAATACCACAAGATACAACAAAAAATAGTTATATTAAATATACAATAAAGGGAATAACAAGTTTAGAAAATGTGGAAGAACAAATTGAGTTTAGTGGTAATTATGATGCTTCTTTATTATCAGAAAATAATATTCAATCTTCAAATATATCTAATTTATTATCAGAAGAAAATACACAATCTTCTGGAGAAAATGAAAAATCTGCACAAGAAGAAGAAGCAATTACTGCTCGTTTAGAAACAATAGTTGCAAACAAAAATGACGAAAATGCTACTTTAACATTAGAAGATTTAACGCAAGGTTTTTCTGGAATTAGTAATTTTAAAATTTCTAAAGACCAAGATGAAGAAAATAAAGATGGATTTATAATAGAAAGCAAAGAAACAGGGTATATATATGAAATAGATAAAAGTGGAGAACTTATAAGTGTTTTATCAAGTGACGACGAAGATGAAATAGAAAATCAAGAACAAACAGGAAGTAAAGAAGAACAATCAGGAAGTGCACAAGAAAAAAATACTCAAAAGTTTAGTATAAATTATAAAAATACAAAAAAATTCAATACAAACCTTACAATAGAGAAGGTTGACAGCAAAGATATAATGCTTTTAAATAATAAAAATGCTGAAAGTTTACAACAATTATTTCAAAAAATAAGTGAGCAAATGGTTATGCAAATGATGAATTCTAGTAATAATGCTAATAGTAGTGAACAAACTAACCAATAAAAAAATCGGGAAGTCTAAAAAGGCTTTCCGATTTTTATTTTGCCTATTGTTCTATTTTTTTTATTTTATAATAAATTAGAATGAAGAAGATATTTTTATTTATAATTAATTTGAACCTCAAGGAGGGATAAAATAAAAGTGAAAAATAAAGGTCAAATTTGTAATTTATCTGAATTGAAAATTATGCAACAAGCAATCATAATAAATATAAATATAAAAAATAAAAATATTAAAAGACATCTTTTAGATATGGGTATAACCAAAGGTGTGAAAATTAAAATAAAAAAAATTGCTCCCATGGGAGACCCAATTGATATTGAATTAAGAGGTTATGAATTGGCAATCAGAAAAAAAGATTTAAAAGATATAGAAGGTATAGTGCTTTAATTTTCAATCTGGTTTATGCCTTCAGAAAGGAAAGTGATAGAAATGAAAATAGCATTAGTTGGAAATCAAAATAGCGGAAAAACAACAATTTTCAACTGCTTGACAGGTATGAATGCTAAAATTGGCAATTGGCCAGGTGTAACAATTGAAAAAAAAGAAGGAATAATAAAAGGAACTAAACATGAAATAGTAGACTTACCAGGAATTTATTCTTTAAGTCCATATAGTATGGAAGAGGAAGTGGCAAGAAAGTTTATATTTGAAGAAAATCCAGATATTATAATTAATATTTTAGATGCGACATGTTTAGAAAGAAGTTTGTATTTAACTACACAATTACTAGAATCAAATTGTAATGTTATTATTATATTAAATATGATGGACAAACTAGAAGAAAGTGGAACAAAAATTGATGAAAAAAAATTAGAGAAGTGTTTAGGTACAAAAGTTTTTAAGGTTTCTGCCTTAAAGCAGACAGGAATAAAGGAAGTGATTCAAGAATTAGATAAGGTGCATTCTAATAAAAAGAAAAAAGAACCAACATATTTAAAAAGTAGTTTTGATATAAATGAATATGAAAAAATAGCAAATAAAAAATACGAATTTATTGAGCAAGTGGCAGAAGAATGTTTAGAAAAAAAAGAAGGCAAAGAGAATTATTCAGACAAATTAGATAAAATTTTTTTAAACAAATGGTTAGCTTTCCCAATTTTTATTTTAATTATGTTTTTTATTTATTATTTATCTGTTGGAGTGGTAGGAAAATTAACTACAGATTGGATAGAAAATACCATTAATATCTTTAGTGAAAACATAACCAAAACTATGTTAGATGCAAAATACCCTAAATGGCTTGAAAGTTTAATTGTAGATGGCGTAATTTCAGGGGTGGGAGCCGTTATAAGTTTTATACCACAACTTACAATATTATTTTTGTGTATATCATTATTAGAGACAACAGGATATATGTCTAGAATAGCTTTATTATTAGACAAAATATTTAGAAAAATTGGTCTTAATGGGAAAAGTTTAATACCTTTTATAATAGGTTCGGGATGTTCTGTGCCAGGAATAATGGGAGTAAGGATTATAGAAAATGAAGATGAAAGGAAAATGACCGCCATATTAACTCCATTTATTCCATGTAGTGCAAAATTACCAATAATAGCCTTATTTACAGGATATTTTTTTCCGAAATATCCTGGACTTGCTTCTACATCATTATATTTTTTTGCAATTGTAGTAATAGTTTTAAGTTCAATAATTATGAAAAAATTAGTGTTTAAAAATACAGCTAGTACATATATTTCAGAACTTCCAGAATATAAAATACCAAGTCTAAAATATGTAGTAAAAGAAGTTTTTGAAAAAGTACTATCATTTATAAAAAGAGCAGGAAGTATTATTCTTTTTTGTTCGATTGTAATATGGTTTTTACTTTCGTTTTCTTTTAATATGAAATATGGAGTAAGTGTAGAAGAAAGTATATTAGCTTCAATAGGGAAAAAAATATCATGGATATTTGCTCCAATGCTTGGTGTAAATAGTTGGGAGGCTACAGTATCTGCAATTCAAGGGTTAGTAGCAAAAGAACAAGTGGTTTCATCTATGGCCGTAATAAGTGGTTTATCGACCGAAATTAAAGAAGGGGGTAAAATTTTTTCGAGCTCGGGAGCATTTAGCTTTTTTACTGTATCATCTGCATATGCATTCATGGTATTTAATTTATTTTCTGCACCATGCTTTGGAGCAATAGGAGCTATGAGAAAGGAGCTTGGAAGTTTAAAAAGTTTATTAAAGGCTGTTACTTTTCAAACTGTAATTGCATGGGTTTTAGCAACCTGTATTTATCAAATTGGAAGCAGAATTGAAAACAAATTATTTAATATTACAGATGGTGTATTTATTTTTATTATTATTGTTATTATTATTTTAATGAATAGGTCTATATTTGGAAAAACAGAGTGTAGATGTGGAAATTGTTACAAAAATATCCAAAAAACTTGACATTTTTAGACATTTGCGTTATAATGAGAATGTGGGGGGCTATGCCCACAAAAGGAGGTAGTTTATTATGGATATTAAATTTATTAAAAAGAATTTAAGTATTATAATTATAATGACTATAATAATTACAGGTATTATGGTACCTAGATCAAAAGCAACAGACGCTTTAGAACCAGGAAAAACATTACTAAATTATACAGATGTGGATGTTAAAACAGAACCAGGAAAAGAACTTAGAATTATAATGCCAAATTATGAGAATACGGTAATTGACAAAGTAAAAATAGCAGGAAAAGAACAAGCACTAATTAAAGACCAAAAAGCGAAAAAACTCTTTATAATGTATACGGGAGAAGCAGGAAAAGTAACATTAGAATTTTATAAAGAAAAAGCTAAAGAACCATTTGTAATTAGACAAATGGAAATTAAAAAGGAGAAAGATGGAATATATTCAGCAGTTCTTGACCCACAAATTACATATAGTTCAGAAACAGAAAAAGATAGAGCATTTAAAATTAGAGATGAAAATGGAATAAAAGAAATTGTTATATGTAAAAGAAATGCAAAAGGTAGCTATGATTACAAAGAAGAAAATATAATTTTTAGAAATGCAGAGAGTAATGAAAAAGCAAATTCTAATTATACAGACACTAAATTAACAGATTTAGGAAAAAAAGCAATAATAAATATTAAAAAATTAGATGAATATGGCTATTATGAAATAAAAGTAACAAGTATGAGTGGCTTAATTCATAAAAGAGAAGTTAAAATAAGTGGAAAAATGAGTTCACCAGAAACTAAAGCTAAAAATGAAAATGGTTTTGCACCAAGTATAAAGGCAGATAAAACTAATCCGGATAAAATCACATTTTCAATAGACAAATCAGATAAAGTAACTAGTGCAAAGATGTACCCAATTATAAATGGAAAAATAAGTAAAAGTGCGATTACACTAGATAATATTAAGAAAAGTAGTGGGTATGTAACAGGTTTTACTTTTGCAAAAGAGGGTATGTTTAGACTAGTACTTTTAAATAAAGCTGGAGAAAAAGTAGCAAGTAGTACTGACTTCATAATTAGCAGAAAAAATAATTCAGATGAATGGAGAATAAACGAATCTCCAAGAGTAACAAGGTCTAGTAAAAAAGATGATATTCAAAATGTGAAAATATCAGATGGAGCAATAAAAACTATAAAAATATTTATAAAGAAAAATGGAAAATATAATTTGAAAGAACCAATATATATATACGAAAATGGTAAAGTTACATTAACAACACCAAATTATATTGATGAAGCAAAATCAAATTATAAAGATACTAAAAAAATATATATAGCTTTAAGAAGAGTGTCTGCAAACCATCGTTACTTAATACAGGTAACAGATAAAGGTGGAAATGACCCAGAATTGATAAGAAATAAATTATTCTTTGTAAAAAAAGGAAAAGCAAAAACATTAAAGGCTGATGGAAAAGAAGATAAAGACCAAAATACAACAAATACAAACACAAATGGAACAGCTACCGAAAATACAGTAGACCAAAATGAAGCAAATAATGCGAACAAAAATGAAACGGTTCCTGATAATACGGTAGACCCAAATGCAGTAAATAATTCAAATACAAATGGAGCAGCTACCGAAAATACAGTAGACCAAAACACAGTAAATAGTACAAACAAAAATGAAACAAAAACAGAAGAAATGGAAAAACCAAAATTAACATGGAATGATGATAAAAAACAACTTACAGTAGAAATAAAAGAAAAATCAGCTAAAATAAAGAAAGTTGATTTAGGAAACTTGAAAAAATATTTCACAAAAGTTAAAAAATCATCTAATGATTACAAATGGGTTTATAATACAACTGAATTAGCAAAAGACAAGAAAAATTATACAGTCAAGGTAACATATGAAAATGGTAAAACTGAAAAATCAAATAAAGTAACAGTAAAAATGGAAGACCAAAAGCCAACTATTAAATTTAATAAAAAGACTAAAGAGCTTACAGTAACAGATAAAGATGGAATTAAATCTGCTAAAATAACTGCTTGGTCAAGTTATTTTGAAAAAGGAGAAAAAAGTAAAGATGAAAAGAAAATAACATATAAACTAAAGAGTAATAAGAGTTTGAGCGGAAAAACTGTTACAGTAAAAGTAAAGATTGAAGATAAATATAAAAGAGTTGAAACAATAAAGAAGACAATAGCTAAAAAATCAAGTAGTAGTACTAAAACAACAAGTAGCAGTAGCAGTACTAAAACAACAAGTGGCACAAAATCAAGTAGCAGTAGCAGTACTAAAACAACAAGTAGCACAAAATCAAGTAGCAGTAGCAGTACTAAAACAACAAGTAGTACAAAATCAAGTAATAGTAAGCCAACAATAAGTTGGAATGGACATACAAAAATACTTACAATAACAGCACCAAGTCAAATTAGAAAAGTAGAGTTTAATACACAAAGTATAAGAAACAAGTTTTCAGTTCAACATTCATCAGGTAGTAAATGGACATATAAGTTGAAAAACGATACAGAAATTAATGCTAATGTTTCATGTAAGGTTACGTATGGTAGCAATACAACGAAATGGACAGGTTCCAAATATATTAAAGTAGTGCAAAGCAATTATAAAACAACATATAGTAAAGGAGCAGAGCATATAATAGTAAGCGATGGAAATGGACTAAAAATAAACAATGTTAAGTATACAAATATGGGTAAAGTAAAAATGGGAATTGGAAAAAGGCAAAATGGAAAAAATTCAGTAATGATCATTATAAAAAGTAAATATACATATTTAAAAAGTAAATATCCAAATGGATATTTAAAAGGAAGGACGGCAGGCGAAAAAGCCTACAATAAATCTTGCATAATTATAACAGGAAAAGATAATAGAGGAAATAGTTTTAACAGAGTTTATTATGGAAGCCAAATTCCTTGGTAAAAGGCTTTAAAGATATGAATAATATTTGCATAAGAATATAATATTATATATAGTAAAAAATAAAAAATGCATGAATTTATGAAAATTCATGCATTTTTAGATTATTAAAAATTTAATAAAAAAATTCTTGACAAAGTGAAAAAAAACATATATAATACAAACAATAATTCGTAAAACATTATTTTGCAAGGAGGATTTTATGATTACAAATTTACATATAAAAAACATAGGTATAATAGAAGAAATAGAAATTAATTTTAAAAAAGGTCTAAATGTTTTAACAGGAGAAACAGGAGCAGGAAAAAGCTTAATAATAGGTTCTTTGGCCATTATTTCAGGTGGTAGATTTTCAAAAGAAATGTTAAGAAAAGGTACAAATAGTGCTTTTGTTGAAATTTGTTTTTATGAGCCGGAAAATGAATTTGCAATAGATGGAAATATAATTGTAACTAGAGAAATAAATTTAAATGGCAGAAATATTTGCAAAATAAATGGTAGAATGGTTACTGTAAATGAGCTTAAAGAATTTATGAAAAAAATAATAGAAATACATGGGCAAAATGATAACCAAGAATTATTAGAAGTAAAAGAACATATAAAATATCTAGATAATTTTATTGGGGAAGAAATAAGCTTTTTAAAACAAAAATATAAAAAAGAATATGAAAGATACAATGAATTAAAAAAAGAACTAAAAGAAAATTTTGGAGATGAAAAAGAAAGGCAAAGAAATTTAGACTTACTAAAATATCAATTAAATGAAATTGAGCAGGCAGAATTAAAAGATGGTGAAGAAGAAGAATTAGTAAATAAACAAAAAATTATAACAAATTCTGAAAAAATAGTAAAAACACTAAATGAAGCAGATTTATCAATAGGAGAAAATGTAATTGATTTATTAAGTAATAGCATAAGAGCATTAGAAAAAATAGAAGATATAGATAATAAATATAAACAAACAACAAATAGCTTAAAAAGTGCTTATTATGAATTGCAAGAAATTTCAAGAGATATTTCAAGCTATAAAGACGATATTTACTTTGATGAAGAAGAACAAAATGAATTACAGGAAAGACTAGATTTAATATTTTCTTTAAAAAGAAAATATGGAAATTCAATAAAAGAAATTATAAAATATAAACAGGAATTAGAACAAGAAATATATAGAATAGAAAATTTAGAAGAATATACAAATAAGTTAAAACAAGAATTGAAGCAAGTGGAAAATAATTTAAATTTATATGCAAGCCAAATGCATGAAATAAGAAACAAAAAAGCAATAGAGCTTTCAGAAAATATAAATTTAAATTTAAAAGAATTAGAAATGAAAAATGCTAAAATAAATATTCTAACTAAATATATAGAACAAGAATATTTTCAAACAGGTAAAGATAAAGTTGTTTTCTATATTTCTACAAATGTAGGAGAAGAAGAAAAAGAGCTTAACAAAATAGCTTCAGGTGGAGAAATGTCTAGGATAATGCTTGCAATAAAAACTGTTCTTGCAAATACAGATAAAACACCAGTACTTATTTTTGATGAAATAGATACTGGAATAAGTGGAAAAGCAGCAAATTCTGTTGCTGAAAAGTTAGGCAAAATTGCAAGCAAACATCAAGTAATATGTATTTCTCATTTACCTAATATAGCAGCTAGTGCAAATTACAATTATTTTATAAGCAAAAAAATAGTAAATGAAAGAACTCAAACGAGTGTTAAACAATTAAGTGAAGAAGAAGTTTTAAAAGAAATTGCACGCATTTCATCTGGAGAAGTAAATGAAGCAACTCTAAAATATGCAACAGAATTAAGATATAAATTAAAATTACAATTCACAGCATAAAGTTGAGTAATAGAAGTTATAGAGTGGGTTAGAGGGGAGAGAATAGATTGTTTTAAACTCTTGATGTGTGATTGGAGTAATTTTAGAGTTTCTTAACATAATTTTTGGAAAATGTT
>ERZ827156.3373-NODE-3373-length-14527-cov-11.948521_pt1 | contig 14527 bp, 13 predicted proteins | sample MGYA00519919_ERZ827156 | MGnify/ENA primary metagenome ERZ827156 (study PRJEB31778, sample SAMEA3449269) | human gut metagenome | biome: human gut; feature: human-associated habitat; material: faeces | place: United Kingdom | collected 2010/2012 ... | reverse complement strand
ACATGGCATCCTGCAGCATTATTTAGAGATGAAAATAAAAAAATAGATTTTATTAAAGATTTAAAACAAGTTATTCAAAAGGAGATATAATCCAGAGTTATGATTATTTAATTAAAAATTCTAAAATTCTATTTACAAAATAGAGGAATATGGTATAATATCACTAAAGTGCATATTAATTATAAAAAATATGATAAAAAGAGGCGATTGAATGAAAAATAAGTCTTGGATTATAATTCTTATTATGGGAATAGCTCTTACTATATCTTTAGGGTATAGCATTTTTGTTAGTAAAAAAGCAAATGACGTACAATCTACAGTTACAACAACTAGTATTATAGAAATGACGGCGACGACAGCTACAATAAAAAATACTTTAACAGGAACGGGAGAAATAGAATATAAAGAGTTGAAAAATGTGGAACAGGAAAACTTAAATGTGGTAGACAATCAAGAAGGAAATGAACACCAAGAAAATATACAAGAAGAAAACAAGGTTTATCAAGTAAATTTAAGTATAAACGATAAGGATTTAGATAAAGTAAAAGAAGGGCAAAGAGTAGAAATTGTAATAAAAAATGAAAGTCAACCTTTAAATTATATTGGTAAAGTAAGTAGAATTGATAAAAAATTAAATAATCAATCTACAATAACAGTTGTTATAGAAAATGGCAATGATTTTATTCAGAATCAAGAGGCATTTTGTACAGTTATAATTGAGGAAGCTATAAACGTTGTTGCACTTCCGACAGAAGCAATACAAAAAGATGGCAAAAGAAATTATGTGCAAAAGGTTAAAGATGATGGTACTGCGGAAGAAGTTACAATAAATGTTGGTATTTCAGATGATTATTATGTTGAAATAACAGAAGGTTTAAAAGTAGGAGATAGAGTTCAAATCGTAAAATCTACTACTACTGTTACAAGTGATTCTAAAAAAGCAAATGAGTAGAAGTATAAGAAAAGATAAAATTAAATAAGTGTTATATTATAGGATTTAAAAAATTCTATAATATAACAATATGCCACTATAGCTCAGTTGGTAGAGCAACGGATTCGTAACCCGTAGGTCAGCAGTTCGATTCTGCTTAGTGGCTCCATTAGAAATCAACTTACGGACTTAAAAGTTCGTGAGTTTTTATTTTATATAAAACTTTAAAAGTTCTCTTTTAAAATCACAAGAACATTTATATATAGATGGCATTGTTAGTTGCCCATATGTTGAGAAAAGTACTATTAAAGATATTTTAATATTAGTACCTAAAAATGAATTAATTAACACATTATCTTTTTTTAGAAAGTAGATTTTTGTGAGAACTATTATAAAGAATTAATGGGAAATTATGCTATCTATTTTTAGCTATTAGCCTTGAGCTTTTTTTGGTTTTATGCTAAAATATATGAAGCTAGAAAGGAATGAATTAATTATGGATAACTATAAAAAATATATAAGAAATTTTAGCATAATTGCACATATAGATCATGGAAAATCGACATTAGCAGATAGATTAATAGAAAAAACACGGTTCACTTTCAAAAAGAGAGATGGAAGAACAAATATTAGACAATATGGAAATTGAAAGAGAAAGAGGAATTACAATAAAGGCACAATCTGTAAGAATGAAATATAAGGCTAAAGATGGAAATGAATATACATTTAATTTGATAGATACACCAGGGCATGTAGATTTTAATTATGAAGTTTCAAGAAGTCTAGCAGCATGTGATGGGGCAATTTTAATAGTAGATAGTACTCAAGGTGTAGAAGCTCAAACTTTGGCAAATGTATATCTTGCAATAGATAATAATTTAGAGGTTTTACCTGTTATTAATAAAATAGATTTACCAAGTAGTAGGCCGGAAGAAGTAAAGAAAGAAATAGAAGATATTATTGGAATTCCTGCCTTTGATTGTCCTTGTATTTCTGCTAAAACGGGACTTAATGTTGAAGAAGTTTTAGAAAAAATTGTAACAGAGCTTCCTTGCCCACAAGGAGATGAAAATGCAAAAACAAAGTGTTTAATTTTTGACTCGTATTATGATAATTATAAAGGTGCTGTAGCATATGTTAGAGTTATGGAAGGAAAAGTTAAAGTAGGAGATGAAATTCTTCTTATGCAAGCAAAAAAGAAATTTTGTGTTACAGAAGTGGGATATTTTGTACCGGGTTCGTATATGCCTTGTACAGAACTAAAAGCAGGAGAGGTTGGTTATATTGCAGCTAGTATAAAAAGTTTATCTGAAATTTATGTTGGAGATACAATAACCCAGAGTTCTAATCCTGCAGAAGAACCATTAAAGGGGTATAAAAAAGTTCAGCCAATGGTATATTGTGGAATATACCCAATAGATGGTAGTGAATATGAAAATTTAAAAGTTGCTTTAGAAAAATTAAAATTAAATGATGCTGCTCTTGAATTTGAACAAGAAACATCACAAGCACTTGGTTTTGGATTTAGATGTGGTTTTTTAGGATTATTACATTTAGAAATAATCGAAGAAAGGCTAGATAGAGAATTCGATTTAGGCTTAATTACAACAGCACCATCTGTTATATATAAAGTACATAAAACAAATGGAGAAGTATTAGACATATATAATCCAGGAGATTTACCGACTTCTGCAGAAATTGCATTTATTGAAGAGCCAATAGTTACTGCAAATATTATAACACCAAAAGAGTATGTTGGTGGAATTATTCAGATGTGCCAAAATAGAAGAGGTACATATATTGATATGAAATATTTGGATGAAAACAGAGTAGATTTAGTTTACGAAATGCCATTAAATGAAATTATATATGATTTTTTTGATAATTTAAAATCTAAAACAAAAGGTTATGCATCATTTGATTATGAATTAAAAGGATATAAAGAATCTAAATTAGTTAAATTAGATATAAGAGTAAATGGAGAGAATGTTGATGCATTGTCATTAATTGTTCATAAAGATATGGCATATGTAAGAGGAAGAAAAATGGTAGAAAAGCTAAAAACTGTTATTCCAAGGCATTTATTTGTAATTCCAATCCAAGCTGTAATTGGTGGTACTGTAATTGCAAGAGAAACTATATCAGCTTTAAGGAAAGACGTTTTGGCAAAATGCTATGGTGGAGATATAACAAGAAAGAAAAAATTATTAGAAAAGCAAAAAAGAGGAAAAGAAAAGATGAGACAAATAGGAAAAGTTGAAATGCCACAAGAAGCATTTTTATCAGTACTTAAGTTAGATGATGAATAACAGGAAGGAATGAGTGTAGAAATGAAAATTAACATAGTAATGTGTGAGCCAGAAATACCACAGAACACAGGAAATATTGCAAGAACTTGTGCTATAACAGGAGCAAAACTTCATTTAATACATCCTTTAGGATTTAAAATAGATGAAAAATCTGTTAAAAGGGCTGGTTTGGATTATTGGGACAAATTAGAATTAGAAGAACACGAGAATTTACGAGCTTTTTTAGAAAAATATCCTCCAGAAAAGTATAATATGTTTTTTGCAACTACTAAAGGGAAAACAAAATATACCGATATTGACTATTCTAAAATGGACGAAGTTTTTGTGTTATATGGAAAGGAAACAAAAGGGCTTCCAGAGTGGCTTTTAGAAAAATATTTAAACACTAAAACAATAAGAATTCCAATGAAAGCAACTTTAAGATCTTTAAATTTATCTAATTCTGTAGCAATAATTACTTATGAAATTTTAAGACAGAAAAATTTTGAAGATTTACAAGAAACAAGTGGGTATTTTAGCTAAAAAATTAATGTTAAAAATTGACATTTTTTGTCTTTTATAGTAGAATAATTTTGAAGTAATATAAATTTAGGAGGAACTATGAGTAGAGGAAGAAGATATAGTGGAGAAGGAAAACTTAATTATAAGAAAGTCTTTGCTGTAATCATAGCAATTATCGTTTTTATTATGGCTATATTCATGATAAAAAACATCCTAACTAAAGCAAAAAATACGAAACCAGTTGAAATTATAAACTATTTTGCAATTTATCAAGACAATAAATGGGGGATTTTAGGAAGCAATGGAGAAAAAATAATTGAACCTATGTACCAAGAAATGCCAATTATTGTAGATGAAAATAAAGATGTGTTTTTGCTTACATATGATGTAAATGAGCAAACAGGTGAGTATAAAACAAAAGCTGTAAATAACAAAAATGAAGAAGTTTTTACTGGTTATGAAAAAATAGAAAGTCTTGAAAATTATGATAAATCAGGAAATATATGGTATGAAAATACAGTTTTAAAGGTTCAAAAAAATGGACTTTGGGGGATAATAAATTTAGAAGGAAAAGAAATTTTAGCACCAAGTTACAACAAAATTGAAACAATAAAAGGAATACAAAATAGTTTGGTAGTAGAAAAAGATGGAAAATTAGGTTTAGTTAATTCTAAAGGAATTAAAATATTAGATACTATATATACACAAATTTTACCATTTGGAGATGATTATAAAAATGGATATATTACAGTAAATGCTGAAAATAAATATGGGTTAGTGAATTTTTCTGGAGAACAAGTTTTAGCAAATAAATATGAGAAAATAGACGACATATATAATGATAAGTATTTTGTAATTGAAGAAAATGGAAAACAAAAAGTTATTAATAGTAAAGAAGAAATAATTATTTCAGATAATTTTGATAAAATTATTCAAATTGTAAATTCTGGAGTAATATTTTCAAAAAACAATAAATATGGATTAATGAATTTTGTTGGAGAAGTTGTAATAGATTCAATTTATGATGATTTAAAAGAAATAAATACAGATATTTTTTCTGCAAAGGAAAATGGAAAATACGGAATTATTGATATTGAAAAAAATCAGAAAATTCCTTTTGAATATCAAAAAACAGACTATAACAAAAAAGCAGGATTATATATTGCAGAAGATGAGAAATTTAATTCATATATTATAGATACTAATTTTGAAACAAGAGTAACAGGAATACTTTCTGAATTAAATATTGAAGAAGGTTACATGAAGGTAAAAGTTGATGATAATTATAAATATTATAATTTTAAATTTGAAGAAAAAGATGTTAAAGATATTTTAAAAAACAACTCAATTTTTGTCAGCAAAAAAGATGGAAAGTATGGATATGTAAATGCTAAAGGCGACGTAGTAATAGATTATATATATGATGATGCACAAGAACTAAATAAATATGGATATGCTGCTGTAAAGAAAGATGGACTTTGGGGAGCTATAGACAAAAATTCGAATATAGTAATTGAACCATATTATAATTTAGATAATAATTTAAAAATAGATTTTATAGGAAAATGGCATTTAGGAATGGACTTAAATATGAACTATTATTGTGAGAAATAATTTTTTAGGCAGAAAGCCCTAAGGAAGGAATGGAAGTAAAAATGGAGCTAAAGACAAGATTTCAATATACATATTTTTTGCATACATTTGTAATAAATGAGAGCAAATATGCTAAATATATTTTAAAATTATTAAAAGAAGAAAAATTTAAGTTAAGAATTTTTCAAAAAGATAAGGATTTGGAAATATACACACATTTTTTACCTAAAATAAGAGAGGTATTGTTTAGTACGTTTGAATTAGAAGATAAAAATAAAAAAGAAAAATTTGATGAACTACCAATAGAAACAAAAGCTGCAGTACTTGCACATTATCCAAGTATAACTTTTGAATATGAAATGAAAAAAGATATGCAAGGAAAAACAATTGATGAGAATAGTATATTTTTTAAAATACAAAAAGTTGGTATAGTATTATTTAATACAGGAATTTGTTTTTTGTATTTAAAAACAAATATAGAAGAGAGTGAGAATTTTGCAGATGTTTTGAACTTTAACTATAAATTTAGAGACATAAACCAAGAATATAATAATTTGAAAAATTATGATAAAATAAAAGTTCAAGCTGATTCTTTTGAAAATATTCAAGAGCTACAAGAATTTATTTATAATATAACAGGCCCAAATACAGATGCATTAAAATTAAATTTAGATATTGAAAGATTTTATACTTATTCATATGCATGTATAAAACAAGATGTTTGGAATGTTGATACATCTTTTGAAGGAATAAAAAACGATTTTTATAAATATGTAAATATTTTGCCAAGTGACAGTAATAAAGATTCTTTAATTTGTGAAAATGCAAAAGTTATTGCAAATTCTAAATTTTCTAAAATAGGAATTTCAAAATTAGGTGTTAATTTGTTGTGTTCAGATTGTGACATAGATAATTACACTATTTTAGAACAAGAATTTGAAAATAAATATTTTTATACATACATACTTTCTTTATATTTAAAAGTATATTTGAAAAAATTGAATTATAAGTTTAAACAAGGTGTAAATCTTCAAAATACCAGAAAAGAATTTGTGGAGTTCACAAAAAATATATGGGTTCAAGAAGTTACAACAGAAGATATTGGAAGTTTATATTATAAAGATTTGAAAGAAACTTTAGAAATAGAAAAAATATATGGAGATGTTAAAAATAAATATGATATTTTATATAGAGAATTAAAAATAGAAAAAAATGAAAAAATTTCTACATGTATGGTTGTTATTTTAGGAATAATACTTTTGTTTAATGTACTAAATTTTTTCTTAACTTTATTATAAGGAATGAAATAAAATGAAGGTAAAGTGTGGTATAGATATAATAGAAATTTCTAGAATAAAAGAAAGTATTGAATCTTTAGGACAAAGATTTTTAAATAAAATATATACAGACAAAGAAATTGAATATTGTGAAAGTAAGGGAAGAGTAAAATATGAACATTATGCAGCTAGGTTTGCTGTAAAAGAAGCGGCTTTTAAAGCTGTTTCTGAAGAGGTTAAAGACAAATACTCAATTTCATGGAAAGATATAGAAACTTTAAATGATGAAAATGGTAGACCAAGAACAGAAATATTATTTTTATCAAATAAAAGATTAGAAAATATAGATGTAAGTATATCACATTGCAAAGAATATGCTGTTGCAAATGTTGTGGTTTTATTTAAATAGATAGGGGATGAATTCTAGAGGTGTATTATTTTGATACTCATGCGCATTATGATGATGATAAATTTAGTGATGATAGAGATGAAGTAATAAAAAGTTTATTCAAATCGGGAGTTACAAAGATCGTAAATATGGGATGTGATGTAGAGTCCTCTAAATTTGCAATAAAACTTGCAAACATATATGAATATATATATGCAGGAGTTGGGCTTCATCCAGAAAATATTCCACAAACTAAGGAAGAATTGTTAAAAAGTATAGAGGAAATAAAGCAACTTATAATCTCAAATAAAAAGGTTGTTGCAGTTGGAGAAGTTGGGTTAGATTATTATTGGCATGATGACAACAAAGAATTGCAGAAGGAAGCTCTTATAATGCAAATAGCTATTGCAAATGAACTAAAACTTCCTATTTCAATACATACAAGAGATTCAATAGATGACATGATTCATATTATTAGAAATTATAAAATGGAAAATAGTGGAGTATTACATTGTGTACCATTTAATAAAGAACTTGTAAGGCATGGATTAGAAAATGGATTGTATATGGGCTTTGGAGGAACTTGTACTTTTAAAAATTCAAAAAATGCTAAAGAGATAATTCAAATGGTACCAAAAGATAAAATATTGATAGAAACAGATTCACCTTATCTTTCTCCAGAACCTAGAAGAGGAATAAGAAATGATTCTAGAAATTTAAAATTTATTGTTCAAAAAATAGCAGAGTTTACAAATTCTACACCAGAAGAAATTATTAATGTAACATATAATAATGCTTTGAATTTATTTAAATTAAATGAAAAGGATGAAAAATAAATATAATGAAGTTTTCAACGATTATGCATTAGAAAAGGATGGTGATAAAAATGCTAGAAGTAAAAAGAGACGATTTTGACGAAAGTCTAGAAGATATAATGGTTTCAATAGATGAAATTTTAAAAAATACAAAAGAAGGGTATGAAGTGGAAAAAGAAGAGAAGATAAAAAGAAAGAATATATAAAAGCAAAAAATGTAACCAAAGTTACATTTTTTTATTTTGGTACCGATGGTGGGACCACTCGCACCCGCGTCACAAAAATAGTCCACAGGACTATTTTTACCTTCGCTTCGGCTGGCTCCAGACCAGCTCGAAGCTTGGCACGTTCCTTTTCGAGCCCCACCTTTTAAGTGGATAAAAGCAAAAAATGTAACCGAAGTTACATTTTTTTTTGGTACCGATGGTGGGACTCGAACCCACATGGTTGCCCGCACGATTTTGAGTCGTGTGCGTCTACCAATTCCGCCACATCGGCATATAATTTAAGTATATATTAACACATATTTTTAAAATTGTCTATAAAATTTATAAAAATATTTACGTAAATTTTAACTTTTCTTGAATTTTATAGATATATGTGGTAAACTAAAGATGAATTTTAAAAAAGTAAAAATTTTTTTAAATGGTTTATAGGTAGAACCTTTATAAAAACCTAAATATATTTTATAAGGAAAGATTTAAAATGGGTAAGGTCACAGAAAGTATTTTTAACATAGGTGTAAGTGATGAAGATATTGAATTATTTGAAAATCAATATAAAGTGCCAAATGGAATTACTTATAATTCGTACTTAATTAAAGATAACAAAATATTAGTAATGGATACAGTTGACAAAAGTAAGACAGAAGAATGGCTTAATAATTTAGAAAAAGAGCTTGATGGAAAACTTGTAGATTATTTAGTTATATCACATATAGAACCAGATCATTCTGGAAGTATAGGTTCATTAGTAGAAAAATACCCAAATATTACTTTAGTTGGAAATAGCAAAACTTTTAGTATGTTAGATCAGTTTTTTAATCTTCAAAAAAACGTAAAAAGGCTAGAGGTAAAGGAAAATGATACATTAAATATAGGCAAATATACATTACAATTTTATATGGCTCCTATGGTACATTGGCCAGAAGTTATGGTTACCTATATTAAAGAAAAGAAAATGCTTTTTTCAGCAGATTCATTTGGAAAATTTGGCGTTTTAGAGATAAAAGAAAATTGGATTGATGAGGCTCGTAGATATTATTTTTCTATAGTTGCAAAATATGGAATGCAAGTTCAAATGCTACTAAATAAAATTTCTACTTTAGATGTTAAAATGATTTGTCCTTTACATGGGCCTGTTTTAAAAGAAAATTTAGAATATTATATAAATAAATATGATTTATGGAGTAAATACGAACCAGAAGAAGATGGAATTTTAATTGTGTATACATCAATTTATGGAAATACAGAAAAAGCTGCTAAAAAAATGGCGGAGATATTAAAAGAAAAAGATGTAAATAAAATTGTTATTAGAAATTTAGTAGAACAAGATATTGATGAAACAGTTGCAGAAAGTTTTAAATATAGCAAAATTATTTTAGCTGCTCCAAGTTATAATGCAAATGTTTTTCCACCTATGGCAGTATTTTTGAATAAACTAAAAGAAAGAAATTTCCAAAAAAGAAAAATAGGCTTAATAGAAAATGGTTCATGGGCGCCAAGTGCTGCAAAAAGTATGAAGGAAATAATTTCTAAAATGAAAGATATTGAACTTGTAGGAAATACAGTTACAATAAAATCTAGTGTAAAACAAGAAAATTTAAAAGAACTAGAAGAGTTAGCAAATAAAATAATTTAAAATTATTCTTGATAGGTTTTTATTGTGCAAAATTTTATTGCATAATAATTGGTTTTTGTAGTATACTATATTTATATTAAAGAGAAAAGGAACAAGACTCAAAATTTTAAATTTTTGAGTCTTGTTTAAAGCCTTAAAGGAAAGGATTGTGATTAAAAATGGAATATAATAAAGAACAAATTAAAAATGGAATAACAATTCATTATTTAAATACAGATAAATTCAAAACAAATTTAATTGCTTTATTTTTAAGTACACCTCTAACAAGGGAATATGTAACATATGATGCTATGCTTACAGCAGTGCTTAGGAGAGGAAGCAAAAATTTTGAAACACAAGAAAAAATAAGTAAAGAACTTGAAGAAATGTATGGAGCTGAATTTGATTGTGGGCTAAATAAAACAGCAGACAATCATATTTTAAAATTTTATTTAGAAAGTCTAAATGATGAGTTCTTGCCAGAAAATGCAGGAAATTTATTGAAAAAATCTATAGATAGTATTTTAGAAATAGCATTTAACCCATATTTAGAAAATGGATGTTTTAAAGAAGAATATGTAATGCAGGAAAAAGAAAATATAAGGCAAAGAATAGAAGGAAAAGTTGATAATAAATCTGCATATGCAAGATTTCGTTGTAATGAAGAAATGTACAAAGGTAAGCCTACAGGTTTATTCAATTTTGGGTATGCAGAAGATTTAGAAAAAATTGATGGCCAAAATTTATATGAATATTATCAAAAACTAATTAAACAATGTAAAATTGATATTTTTATTTCAGGTAAAATTGATAAAGAAGAATGTAAAAAAATAGTATCAGAAAATGAAAATGTAAACAAATTGCAAGAAAGAAATGCAATTTATATGTTAGGAAAGACAGAAGAAAAACAAGAGGTTGAAGAAAAAACAGTAGTAGAAAATAAAGATGTAACTCAAGGAAAAGTAGTAATTGGTTTAGATATATTATTTAATGGAGAAGATATTAAAGACAATAATTTACGTTATAAAGCGATGATATATAATTCAATTTTAGGAGGAAGTGCAAATTCTAAATTATTTCAAAATGTTAGAGAAAAGGCAAGTTTAGCATATGTTGCATCATCTATGTATGTTCGCTATAAAAGCAATATTTTTATTCTAGCAGGAATTGAAATAGAAAACTTTGAAAAGGCAATAGATATAATAAAAAAACAATTAGAAGATATGAAAAATGGAGATTTTACCGAGGAAGATTTAGAAAATGCAAAAAAAGGAATTATATCACAAATAAATACAATAGATGATGAACAGGATACTCAAATTATTTATTTTTTCGGGCAAGAAATTACAAATTCAAATGTTGGAATAGAAGAATATAAAAATAATATTTTAAATGTTACAAAAGAAGACGTAATAAAAATAGCATCAAAAATAAAAATTAACACTATATACTTTTTGAGAAATTAAGGTTAGGAAAGGAGAAATTATGCAAACTATATATAATTCTAAAGTTAAAGAAATATTGTATACAGAAAAATTAAAAAATGGATTAACAGTAATGATAATTCCTAAAAAAGGAATTCAAAAGAAATTTATAATATGGGGAACACATTATGGTTCTAATGACAATAAATTTGTAGTACCTGGAGAAAATGATCCTATAGAGGTTCCAAAGGGAGTGGCACATTTTTTAGAGCATAAGATGTTTGAGCAGGAAAATGGAAAAAATAGTTTAGATGTATTAACATCTATTGGTGTAAATGCAAATGCTTATACAACCAATGACCATACGGCATATTTGTTTGAATGTTCAGAAAATTTTTATGAGGCTTTAGATGAATTTATGGATTATGTACAACATCCATATTTCACAGATGAAAATGTTGAAAAAGAAAAGGGAATAATTGGTCAAGAGATTAAAATGTATGATGATTATCCAGAATGGAAAGTATATTTAAATGCTCTTGAAGCAATGTACAAAGTTAATCCGGTAAAGCTAGATGTAACAGGAACGGTAGAAACAATAAGTAATATTAATAAAGATATATTATATAAATGTTACAATACATTTTATAACCCTTCAAATATGTGTTTAGTTGTTTCTGGAGATTTTGTGCCAGAGGAATTAATAAAACAAATAAAAAATAGACTTATTGATAAACCACTAAATGGAGAAATAAAAAGAATATATGAAAACGAACCAGAAAATATTGTAAAAGAAAAGATAGAAACAAAAATGAATGTAAGTCGCCCATTATTCACTATAGGAATAAAATGTAATGCTCCAAAGCAACAAGAAAAAGTTAAAACACATATTGCAGTAGAAATTTTATTAAATATGTTACTTGGAGAGAGTTCAGATTTATATAAACAATTATATAAAAATGGAATATTATTTGTTGCACCAAGTATATCTTATGAATTTACAGATAATTACGCACATATTTTAATTTCTGAAAATGCTACAAACCCTGAAGAAGTTTATAACAAATTTATAGAAAAGGTGGACGAATTTTTAAATAATGGCTTAAATGAACAAGACTTTGAAAGAATAAAGAAAATGATATATGGCGAATATATAAAAGAATATAATGATATTTCAAATATTTCAAGAATGTTTTTGTCTGATTTTATGAAAGGAATAAATAGTTTTGATTATTTAGAAGAAATTGAAAATGTAAATGTTATATATGCAAAACAAGTTTTGAAAGATTTATTTAAGAGAGAAAAAATGGTTCTTTCTGTTGTAAAAAAATAGAATTTGTCGATTGCTGTAAAATAAGCTAAAACATAGTAAAATAAGCACTTACGAAAGTTGCGAAAAATAGAAAAAAATACTTGACTAAAGTAAATTTATGTGATAATTTAAGAATATATGTAAGAGAAAAAAAGAAGAAAAGGACATAAAGGAGAGGAACAAGATGTTAAATGATGAAATTTGTAAATTAAGAGATGAATTAAATTTAAAAATAGAACAAGGGTGTGATTATAGCGTTATTTATGAGTTAAGTTTAAAATTAGATAAATTAATAGCTAAATATTATGAAAGTATTCCAATTAGGAAAAATTCCTAATTGGACTTTTTAAAAGAAAAGGCGAAATTATAAAAGAACTGTTATATTATTTTTTTTTTATAAATAATATATAATGGAGGGATTTTATAATGGAGCCTATTAATTTAAATAATAAAAAAAAGATGAAAAATGCTTTGTTTATAGTTTTTTTAGTTTTAATATTATTAATTGGAAGGATTGGATATATTCAATTTATACAAGGTGGAAGTTTGCAGGTTTTAGCTTATGAACAGCAAGTTCAAAGAAGAGCGGTAAATAGCAAAAGAGGAACAATTTATGATGCAACAGGAAAATATATTTTGGCAGTAAGTAGTACAGCATATACAATCACAGCAAACCCTACTAATATTTCAGAAAAAAATAAAGAAATTATTGCTAGAAAAATAGCAGATATGTTTAGTTTAGATTATGAAAAAACTTTGAAAAAGTTGAAAAAGAGAAGCTCTATAGAAATAATTGTGAAGAAAATAGATGAAACACAAGCAGATGAGTTTAGAAAATGGCTACAAGAAAATAAAATAGAAACAGGAATAAATATAGATGAAGATAATAAAAGATATTATCCATATGCAAATTTAGCATCTCAAGTTATTGGGTTTTGTGGGGGAGATAATCAAGGTTTAGATGGAGTGGAAGCAAAATATGATGAAATATTAAAAGGAACAGCTGGTTCAATTTCTAGAGCAACAGATGCGGCAGGGGAGGAGATAGGAACAGAAGGGGAAAATTATACTTCAGCAATAGATGGAAATTCTATTATTCTTTCTATTGATATGACAATTCAATCTATTGCAGAAAAATATTTAGAACAAGCTTGCATTGATAATAATTGTACAGATGGAGGAAATATTGTAATAATGAACCCACAAAATGGCGATATTTTGGCTATGGCAACATACCCATCATATAATTTGAATGAACCATATACAATAAATAATGAAGAACTTAAAAGCAATTGGGATAATATGGACCAAAGTGAAAAATCTAAAAATTTACAGGGAATGTGGAGAAATAAAGCAATATCTGATACATATGAACCGGGGTCAGTTTTTAAATTGGTTACAGCTTCAACTGCACTAGAAGAAGGTTTGACAGATACAGACAGAAGCGGAGAATTTTGTTGCACGGGTTCAATTACTGTTGCTGGTGCACGTATTAAATGTTGGAGATATTATAGACCACATGGAAGTGAATCTTTAAGAGAAGGATTAATGAATTCGTGTAACCCTGTATTTATAGGCCTTGGACAAAAAATAGGTGTAGAGAAATATTTTGAATATTTAAATAAATTTGGGTTACTTTCCAAAACAGGGGTAATGTTACCAGGAGAAGCAAATAGTATATTTGTAAAACAAGAAAAGTGCGGCCCGGTAGAACTTGCAACTATAAGTTTTGGGCAGAGGTTTGAAATTACACCACTTCAACTTATTACGGCGGTTTCTGCTATTAGTAATGGAGGAACTTTAATTACTCCTAGAATAGTAACTGCAACAATTGATAGTCAAACTGAGGAAAGAAAAGAATTAGAAGTTGAAAAAAAACATACGGTAATATCTAAAGAAACATCTGAAAAAGTTTTAAGTATGATGGAATCTGTTGTTTCAGAAGGTACGGGAAAAAATGCTAAGGTTGAAGGATTTAGAATAGGAGGAAAAACAGGTACTTCAGAAGATGGAGTAAATACAGGAAAATATGTAACCTCTTTTTGTGGGGTTGCACCAATTGATAATCCGCAAGCGGTTGTTTTAGTTACATTATATAATCCAACAGGAGAAGGTGGACACCAAGGAGGTGGTGTTGC
>ERZ827156.3371-NODE-3371-length-14530-cov-18.434680_pt1 | contig 14530 bp, 11 predicted proteins | sample MGYA00519919_ERZ827156 | MGnify/ENA primary metagenome ERZ827156 (study PRJEB31778, sample SAMEA3449269) | human gut metagenome | biome: human gut; feature: human-associated habitat; material: faeces | place: United Kingdom | collected 2010/2012 ... | reverse complement strand
CGTGGAAGGAGACATCCTGTCCGCTGCGCTTAACATAGGTGATCTGCCGGGTATCCGCCTGAGCGTCGGTGTAGACCACCACGCCGTCGGAGTTCAGGACGGTGATGTTCCCGGCCCGGTCCGTGACCCGCAGGTACGCATAGCCCTTCTGGCCGGGCTGGATGGAGAAGCTGCCGCTGCCGTCGGTGAGGGAGAGGTCCGTCCAGCTGCCGGTGATGGCGTCCTGACTGGCAAAGACGGTATCAGACAGCATCCATGCCGCCGTGTCCACGCCGCTGCCCAGGTCGGAGACCGTTACCGTCACGGTCTGGGTGCTCTTGAAGAACAGGCCGAAGGTGACGGTGTTCAGGAACTGGCGGAAGGGATTCCCGGCGATGGTCAGCTCCGCCTCCGGCGGGGTGATATCCGCCACGCCGGTGACGGTGATGGTCAGGTCGCCCTCCACGCTGGGGATCAGGCACTCGTCGAAGTCCGCATCGCCCATGCCGCTGGGGGTCTGGCCGTTGACCAACAGGGAGTAATCCGGCAGCTTGGAGTAGCCGGGGGCGATATCCACCCGGAACCGGTAATCCTGCCCGTGGCGGACGGTGGTCTCGCCGGTGAAGGTGAAGCCTGTGCCGGTGGGCGGTGTTACGGGATAGACCTGATACACCGACACCGTGACAGTGGTGCGGTTGCCGGCCACGTCTACGGCCACGATCTCGTGGGAGACGTTGTCGGCGGGGAGGGTGTACAGGCTGCCCTCGGCGGTGGCGGGCTGGCCGTCCACCGTGACGGTGACCACCTGCCACGGGATGAACTTTCCGCTCTGCTGGAGTGCCTTTTTCGCCGCCAGCTCCAGCCCGCCGCAGCAGGGCACCTCCATGCGGACGACGGTGACGCTCTTGATGTCGTTATTCCGGATGATCTCTGTCAGCTTTTCGGAATAGTCCACGCTGTCCAACTTGGGACAGCCCACCAGCGTGATGTGTCCCTTGATGAACCGCTCATGGAAGGCGGCGTAGGCGTAGGCGGTGCAGTCGGCGGCGATCAGCAGCCGCGCCCCGTCAAAATAGGGTGCGTTCACCGGCACCAGCTTGATCTGCACCGGCCACTGGGAGAGCCTGCTCACCTGCTGGGTTCGCGGCGTTTCCACGGCGGGCGCGGTCTCGCGCTGAATGTTCCGGGACTGGCTGCCGGGGCAGCCGCAGGGCAGGGTCATGCCCTCTTTCTGCATTTTCCGCTGCTTGTTCTCCATGACGGCTTTCTCATCGTAGGCGGCGGCCTCCCGCTCCACAAAGGTGATGGCCCCGGTGGGGCAGGTGGGCAGGCAGTCCCCCAACCCGTCGCAGTAGTCGTCCCGCATCAGCTGCGCCTTGCCGTCCACCATGGCGATGGCACCCTCGTGACACGCCTCGGCGCAGGCACCGCAGCCGTTGCACTTGTCCCTGTCGATCTCAATGATTCTCCGTACCATATTGTCGTCCTCCTTGCGGTTCTTCTTGACTTTGTGGCTTCATTTTACTATCATAATTCATGAAAGTCTGTTGGCACACCAACGAAAAGGAGAAAAATATGCGGATCAATTTAGGGAACACCCCGCTTTTCCGCGGCATGACGCCGCCGGACATCGAGGAAATGCTGTGCTGCCTGCGCGCCGCAGAGCGCATCTATAAAAAGGGCGCGGTCATTCTGCCGGAGGGGACGCCCACGGAGCAGCTGGGCGTGGTGCTCTCAGGCCGGGTCATCATCGAGATGGGGGACGTGTGGGGCAACAACAGCGTCCTCAGCAGCGTGGGCGCGGGCGGCATCTTTGCGGAGGCATATGCCTGCGTGCCGGGCGAGCCGCTCATGGTCAACGTCACCGCCGCCGAGGACACGGAGGTACTGCTATTGCACATCGGGCAGGTGCTGGAGCCCTGCGCCAAGGTGTGTCCCCGCCACCTCCGGCTGCTGCGGAACCTGCTGACCCTCTCCGCCGGGAAGAATTTGCAGCTCTCCCGCCGGGTGCTGCACACCTCGCCCAAATCTATCCGCAAGCGGCTGCTGTCCTATTTCTCAGAGTGCATCAAGCGCACCGGCAGCTATGAATTCGACATACCCTACAACCGCCAGCAGCTGGCGGACTACCTGAACGTGGAGCGCAGCGCGCTGAGTAACGAGTTGTCCCTCATGCAGCGGGACGGGCTGATCCGGTATGAGAAAAACCACTTTGCCGTGACGGAGCAACTGGGGTAGCGGGGAGAAAACAGAGAACCGTGCGGCGTGGTAGGATGGTTCTCTGTTGTCGGCGTGTGCGCTATAAGTGCACTGCGAACCGGCTTCTTGAGATTTGTTGACCTTTCAACGAAAAAATTGACTTAATTAGGCAAATAATACTCTAATGCACCAAAAAACGGCATAAATTCCCTTGTAACTACAGGTGTATATGGTAAAGCAACGTGTCAGTATTGATCGCGTTATTGACCGTATTGGCAAGGAAAACGCAAAACTTCCGAAAATGCAGATTCTCTTCACCTTTCCGAATCTTTACCCCGGAACAAAAACGAGCATTATGCTGAAGCAGCCTAAAACGGAAGGCAGTATCCGGGAAATTGATGTTCCTGCCAGCACCATGCAGGCGTTGGCCGGTCTGAGGGAGTTACAGGAGAATTTGAAAAAGGAGCTTGGCCCCGAAGGGTATGCTGATTATGGTCTTGTAATTTGCCAAGCCAACGGCCGACCTATCATGACGGAACACTTGAACAAGAAGTTCAAGGATATCCTTGAAGGTTTAAGCGATCCGGATATTGACCCGAAAGACTTCGTGTTTCATAGTCTCCGACATACGAGCGCAGCGGCAAAGCTAGCCCTGTCGCACGGCGATTACAACTCTGTTCGTCACGCTGGTGGGTGGGCAAATCTTGAGATGCTGACACGTCGGTACGGAAATCACTCTTTCGCCAATGACCGACTCAATGTCGCGCAGAAGATGGATGACTTCCTCGGCGGAAGCAGTATGGAAAACACTGCATCACCCGCCAATCCTCATGTGTCGCCCGAAGCGGCCGAAGCTGCCCTCAAGGCGATCCTGCAAAGCAATCCTGAGTTGCTAATCAAAGTCGCCCAGTCCATCCAAAACTGCTAATCCGTAGAAGAGCCGATTAGCAAAGATTTCAGCCTGTCGAAATATCGTATTAGCAAAAGCCCCTCTTCAAAAGCAAAAATTTCTGCTAATATTAGCAAAAATCCTGCTAATGAAAAGGGGCTTGACCAATCAAAATGCTTGCTAACCGTTCAACTTTTATTAGCAAGCATAAAACCCGCAAACGCTTGTGGCGTAAGGGATTGTGGCACCCCCGGCGTGACTCGAACACGCTACATCCCGCTTAGGAGGCGGGCCCTCTATCCCGGTGAGGTACGGAGGCAAGTATGAAGATTGGTTTTTGCTAGTTGAAATCAGCTCGGTTCTCTTAGGAGGCGGTCGCTCTATCCAACTGAGCTACGGGGGCATGTACAAGAGCTATTGTACCGCAGGGCGCGGCCGTTGTCAACGGCACTTTAACGAAAAAGTTGGCGAAGCCTATTGCAATCGGGCGTTTATGGGCATATAATATTCAGGTTAGTGAATTTGCCCGAAAAGAAGGGAGTTTTACCTTTGCAGAACGAAAAGCTTAGAAACGTAGCCATTATCGCCCACGTTGACCACGGCAAGACCACGCTGGTGGATCAGATGCTCAAGCAGGGCGGCGTATATCGCGAGAATCAGGAGACGGTGGAGCGCGTCATGGACTCCAACGACCTGGAGCGGGAGCGCGGCATCACCATCCTGGCCAAGAACACCGCTATCCAGTACGGCGACACCAAGATCAACATCGTTGACACCCCGGGCCACGCCGACTTCGGCGGCGAGGTGGAGCGCATCCTGAAGATGGTCAACGGCGTTATCCTGCTGGTGGATGCCGCCGAAGGGCCGATGCCTCAGACCCGCTTCGTGCTGAGCCGTGCGCTGGAGCTGGGCCACCGGGTCATCGTGGTCATCAACAAGATCGACCGTCCTGACCAGCGCATCCACGAGGTCATCGACGAGGTGCTGGAGCTGCTGCTGGACCTGGACGCCACCGACGAGCAGCTGGACAGCCCCATGCTGTTCTGCTCCGCCCGCAACGGCACCGCCAGCTATTCCCCCGACGTGGTGGGCACGGACCTGAAGCCGCTGTTCGACACCATTCTGGACTACATCCCCGCGCCGGAGGCCGACCTGGACCAGCCGTTCCAGATGCTGGTCAGCGCCATCGACTACAACGATTTCGTGGGCCGTATCGCCATCGGCCGCATCGAGCGCGGCGTGCTGAAGCAGAACCAGGAGATCGCGGTGTGCAACTACCACGACCCGGACGCCCCGGCCAAGAAGGCCAAGGCTGTGAGCATGTACGAGTTCGCTGGGCTGGGCAAGGTGCCCATTACCGAGGCCACGGCGGGCAACATCATCGCCCTCAGCGGCATCGGCGACATCACCATCGGCGATACCATCTGCGCCCCCGACTGCGTGGAGCCGCTGCCCTTCGTGAAGATCAGCGCCCCCACGGTGGAGATGACCTTCTCCGTCAACGACAGTCCCTTCGCCGGCCGCGAGGGCAAGTTCGTCACCAGCCGCCAGCTGCGCGACCGCCTGTGGCGCGAGACACTGAAGGACGTGTCCCTGCGGGTCAGCGAGATCGAGGGCGCCATGGACGCCTTCAATGTGGCGGGCCGCGGCGAGATGAGCCTGTCCATCCTGATCGAGACCATGCGCCGCGAGGGCTATGAGTTCCAGGTGTCGCCCCCCCGCGTGCTGTATCAGACCATCGACGGCAAGAAGTGCGAGCCTATCGAGCGTCTGGTGGTGGACGTGCCCGCAGAGAGTGTGGGCGCGGTCATCGAAAAGCTGGGCACCCGCAAGGCGGACATGCAGGAGATGACCCCCATCGGCAACCGCATGAAGATCGAATTTCTGGTGCCCAGCCGCGGCCTGTTCGGCTACCGCAACGAGTTCCTGACCGATACACGCGGCGAGGGCATTATGGCCAGCGTATTCGACAGCTACGCCCCCTATAAGGGCGAGTTGACCCGCCGCAACACCGGCTCGCTGGTGGCCAGCGAGACCGGCGAGTCCATCACCTACGGCCTGTTCAACGCCCAGGAGCGCGGCGTGCTGTTCATCGGCGCCAACGTGGACGTGTACGAGGGCATGGTGGTGGGCGTCAGCCCCAAGCAGGAGGACATCGTGGTCAACGTCTGCAAGAAGAAGCAGCTCACCAACACCCGTGCCGCCGGCTCGGACGACGCGCTGCGTCTTGTGCCGCCCAAGAAGATGAGCCTGGAGCAGTGCCTGGAATTCCTGGCGGACGACGAGCTGCTGGAGGTCACGCCTAAAAACCTGCGCATCCGCAAGACGATCTTGAACCACGAGAAGCGCATGAAGGCCCAGCACGGCAAGAAGAACTGAAGTATGTAAGCAAAGAGACCGGCGAGAGCCGGTCTCTTTTGTTTACATAATGTATGTGCTATGTCGCCAACCCCTTGACTTTCCCTGCCGGATGTGGCAGTATTATGGGGACGCGTAGCGCACCTTTGTGCCTGCGAAGCGTATCACCTGACGGTGATGCGCTTTTTGCTTTTTTAGGAGGAAAGAACAATGCCAAAGAACAGAAAACAGGGGATCATTTTCGGTGTCATTATGTCGTACAGCATGGCCATCGGCATGGAGGTCTACAACATGGCCATCAAGCTGGGGATACCGCAGCTGCAGGGCGGCTTCAGCGCCATGACCTACACGGTGCTGTGGGAGGCGCTGAAGGAGGCCACCTATATGGGCGTGCTTGTGTTCGTGTTTTCCAACCTGTGGGGAAACCGTCTGGGGGCGCGGTTCGCCGCGAGGGCCTGTGACCCGGCCAGGGACAACCCATATTTCTGCCGCCTGATGCGGCAGGCGGGGACGGTGGCCATCATGTGCCCCACCATGAGCCTGGCGGCGTCGGTGCTGTTCAATGTGATCATGGCAGGGATGCCGGTGTGGCAGCTGCCGGCCATCTGGGTGGGGACGGTGCTGAAGAACTTCCCCATGGCGTTCTTCTGGAACATGTTCGCCGCCGCGCCCTTTACCAACTGGGCCTTCCGGAGGATGTTCGGGTAAAAAAAGAGACCGGCCTGTGCCGGTCTCTTTTTTACGCTACGGGGACGAATTCCAGGTTCAGGTCTACGATCTCGTTCATGCCGTCCAGACGGGCTTCGTGGGCGTACTGCCACACGTCGAAGCGGTAGTAGAAGTCCGGATAGCCGCCGGGGTCGGCTATCCACAGCTTACAGTCCGTCAGGCAGGGGAGGGAATAGCGGTAGTATCCCTGCTGGCGGTTCATGTACACGCCGGCGTCGTACCCAGCGCGCTGCAGGATGCCGCAGAAGGCGCGGGCCTGGGCCGTCAACTGCAGCTGGGAATTGTCCAGCGTGCGGGAATCCTCCTGCAGCACCGGCTCCCAGTCGTAGTAGAGGGGCAGGTCCAGGGTGCGGCCGCGCAGCAGGCGCAGGGCATACAGGGCCTCGTCGGCGGCCTCGCGGACGGTGGTGGCCTGGGAGAAGAAGTAGGCGCCCACGTCGATGCCGGCGGCTCTGGCGCCCTCGTAATAGCTGTCAAAGGAGCGGTCGGGGTACAGGGTGCCCGCCTCGCCGTAGCCCCGCAGGCCGATGCGCAGATAGGCAAAGTCGATGCCCTGCTTTTTCAGCGCCGCCCAGTCGATGACGCCCTGGTGGTTGGAGACGTCCACGCCCCAGCGGGTGGCGTAGTCCGTGCCCAGATAGCGGATGCGCTCCGCGTCGGTGCCGTCGTCGTTGGTGTCCCGGCGGAACTCATCGGCCGACAGGCCGCTGACGGGGATGCCCTCGTAGGGGGTCATCCAGACCATGTCGGAGCCGTCGGTGATGTAGACCTGGCCCTCGTGGGGGTCGGGGGGCGCCGTCTGTGTGCGGGTGCCGCCGCGCAGCGACAGGATCACCGCCGTCAGAAGTCCGCCCACCACCAGCACCGCCGCGATCAGCAGCAGGATCGGCAGCAGCCGCCGCCGACGGCGGCGGGGCGCGGAAATACGAGCCATAGTTACCCCTCCTTTTGAAAGACGTGTATGTCGAACGCGATGCGGCAGTCCAGCTCGGATAGCTCACATAATTTTTCAACGCCGGATTTGGGCGTTTTCCAGCAGTAGGGCGTCATGCCGAACAGCGCCTGGATGTCCGCCGGGCAGTCCAGGTGGATGACATCGGAGACATGGCGGATGTCGGCATAGCGAAAGCCCGGATAGGGCGTCTCCTTCACCTCGTTGGGATAGGGGCGGTCGTACAGCACCTGCTTCAGCTCCCACAGGTGCCACTGCCCGGGGACCACATAGAGAAAATACCCGCCGGGGCGCAGAACGCGGTGGAATTCCTCGATGGCCAGCGGCGAAAAGCAGTTCAGCAGCAGGTCGATGCTGCTGTCCGCCACCGGCAGGCGATAGGAGGACGCCACGGCCAGCTGCAGCGCCTTTTCCCGCTTGGCGGCCAGGCGCAGGATGGGCTTGGAGATGTCGATGCCCGCCATCACCGGCGCTTTTCCGGCGGCGCACAGCGCCTGATAGATGCCGGCGGTGTAGTAGCCCTCGCCGCAGCCGCTGTCCAGCACCGCCGGGGCGGGGCCGGTAAGCGCGACGGACAGTTGACATAACATATCGCGCAGCGGGGCGTAGTAGCCCTTGCTGAGAAATCCATTCCGGGCGGCGGCCATGGCCTTGTCGTCGCCGGGGGCCTTGGAGTGCTTCCGGTTCACCGGCAGCAGATAGGTATAGCCCTCCCGGGCCACATCGTGACAGTGGCCGTTGGGGCAGAGGTAGCTGCCGCCCTGCCGCGTCAGCGCGCCGCCGCACAGGGGGCAGACGAACAGACTGGTCATTCCGCACCCTCCGGCTTAGTCACGTCGTGGATCCATTTGCCGGAGCGGATGCGCCACAGGCAGACGGGGCACTTAATGATGCACTCTGCCTGAATGGCCGCCGAGACCAGCCACGGATCTGCGTCCAGCACCAGCGCCAGCACCGCCGTCAGCGGCAGCGCCACCAGCCACTGGGGGCCGAGATCCAGCGCCGTGGACCAGAACACATCGCCGCCCGCCCGCAGGATACCGGTGACGGCGGAGATGGAATAGGCGTGCAGGGGAATGCAGGCAAAGCCCGTCACCGCCAGTGTGGTGGCCAGATGGGCGCTGAGATCGTACAGCTTGAACAGCGGGAAGATCACCGGCTGGAACAGCAGCGGCACAAGCACCAGGGCGATGATGGCCAGTGCGGCGCCCACCAGTATTGTCACCCAGGACAGCGTTTTCGCCAGCGCCATCAGCTCGTCACGGCTCTGCCCCTCGCCGATGGCTTTGCCGATCATCACGGCGGTGGCCGCGCCCAGACCGAAGCACACCACCAGGAACAGCCGGTTCAGGTTGCCCATGACGGCATTGGCCGCCAGAAATTCCACCGACACGGCGGTATAGCCCAGGATCACCGTCAGCAGGCTGTTGCCCAGACCCCAGAACAGCTCGTTCACCAGCACCGGGGAGGAGTATTTCACAAAGCGCCGCAGCATCTCGCCGCCGGGACGCACCAGCGCCTTCAGATCCAGGGGGATGACCCTGCTGCGCAGGGCGCAGAACAGACACACGGCGAACTCCGCCACGCGGCTCAGCAGCGTGGCGATGGCCGCGCCTTCTACCCCCAGCATGGGGAAGCCGCACTTGCCGAAGATCAGCAGGTAGTTCATACCGGTGTTCAGCAGCGTGGACATACCGAAGAGCTTCATGCCGAAGGCGGCGTTCTCCACGCTGCGCTGGGCGCTGACGTAGATGGACGAGAGCATATTGAACACATAGGAGAAGCCGATGATGCGCAGATACGGCGCGCCCAGCAGGGACAGCTGGTGCTTGTTGCTCAGCAGGTCCATGATCTGCACCGGCCACAGGAACAGTGCCAGCGCCACCACCAGCGCCAGAGAGACGCCCAAAAACGCCGCCACGCCGACGGCGCGGCTGATGCTGGTCAGGTCCTTCTTGCCCCAGTACTGGCTGATGAGGATGCCCACGCCGGACTGCACGCCGAATACGATGGAGATCAGCAGGAACACCGGCACGTTGGCCGTGGTCACCGCTGCCATCTCGTTGTTGCCCAGCTGGCTGACCATCAGCGTGTCGATGAGCCCCAGAGAAAAGGTGATCAGGTTCTGCAGCGCGATGGGGCCGGTCAGCCGCGCCAGATACCCATAAAACGCCTTATCGCGTTTCAATGCCTTGAACATATCGTTACCTCAAGTCGTGTATTACAGCATGGGGAACCGGGAATCCCGGTGGGCCTGCAGCGCCGCGCACAGGGTGTCCGCCTCCGCCTGGGTGTTGTCCGGGGAGAAGGAGATGCGTATCACGCCGGCGGCGGTTTTCTTGTCCAGACCGAGGGCGGACACCACATGACTGGCCTTGCCCTGGTGGCAGGCGGAGCCGGCGGAGATGCAGATGCCCTGCGCGCCCAGATCGGAGACGATGTTGGCGCTGGGATAGCCCACCAGCGACACCGCCAGGATATGGGGCGCCGCGCCCTCGCCCACGGAGACTACGCCGCCCATGGCCAGCAGCTTTTCGCGGCAATAGGCCTGCAGCGCCGCCATGTGGGCGATCTTGGCGTCGTAATCCTCGCGCCGCAGCTGGACGGCCCTGGCGAAGCCGGCGATCTGGGCCGTGGCCTCGGTGCCGGAGCGCAGACCGCGCTCCTGCCCGCCGCCGGGCAGCAGGGGACGGGGATTCCGCACCCGCGGGCCGATGTACAGCGCGCCCACGCCCTTGGGCCCGCCCAGCTTGTGGCCGGACAGGCTCATCAGGTCCACGCCCCAGCCCTCCGGGTCGCAGGGGACCTTCAGGAAGCCCTGCACCGCGTCGCAGTGCAGCAGGGCGGGGGAGTTCTTCTCCCGCAGCAGCGCGGCGATCTCCCGCACCGGAAAGATGCAGCCGGTCTCATTGTTCACCAGCATCACGGACACCAGGACCGTGTCCTCCCGCAGGGCGTCGGCGACCTGCGGCACGGTGATGTGGCCGGTGCGGTCCGGCTTCAGGTACGTTACGTCATAGCCCTGCTGCGCCAGCAGCTTGCAGGGCTCCAGGATGGCACTGTGCTCCACGGCGGTGGTGATGATGTGCTTGCCCTTGTGGCGGTTTTGCCACAGGGCGGCCTGGATGGCCCAGTTGTCACTCTCCGTGCCGCAGGAGGTGAAGCACACCCGCTCCGGCGGACAGCCCAGGGCATCGGCCACCACGGCGCGCCAGCCCTCCACGGCCTTGTGCATCTCCAGCCCCATGGGGTACTGGGAGGAGGGGTTGCCGAAGTGCTGCGTCAGCACGTCGTACATGGCGTCGGCCACGGCTTTGGGCACCGGCGTGGTGGCGGCGTTATCGAAATAGACCATTTTACAGCCTCCTGTTTCGTCAGCAGGGTCTTGAAAGACGCGGCGAAATAAAGTATAATAAACCGATCAAAAGCGGCGGATATGCCGTTATCGAACTACCATTATACGATAGAAAAAAGGAAAGTGCAAGATGCGTGTTGCCATCTACACCTTGGGCTGCAAGGTGAACCAATACGAGACCCAGGCCATGGAGCAGGAGCTGCTGCGCCGGGGGCACACTCTGGTGCCCTTCGAGGCGGAGGCCGACGGCTATATCGTCAACACCTGCTCCGTCACCGCCGTCAGCGATAAAAAATCCCGGCAGATGATCCGCCGGTGCAAAAAGATGAATCCGGACGCGGTGGTGGCGGCCTGCGGCTGCTATGTGCAGACCCATCCGGAGCAGGCGGCGGGACTGGACATCGACCTCATCGCCGGTACCGGCGACCGCATGGCCTTTCTGGACCTGTTTGAGCAGGCGGCGGGGGAGAGGCAGCCCCTGACGCTGCTGGACGACGCCCTGAAGCGGCGGACCTTCGAGGTGCTGCCCGCCGGGGGCATGACCCAGCGCACCCGCGCCATGCTGAAGGTGGAGGACGGCTGCGTCAACTTCTGCACCTACTGCATCATCCCCTACGCCCGGGGGCCGGTGCGCTCCCTGCCCAAGGCCGAGGCCGTGGCCCAGACGGAGCAGCTGCGCCGGGAGGGCTATCGGGAGCTGGTGTTCACCGGCATCGAGATATCCTCCTGGGGTCATGACCTGCACACCGGCGAGGCGCTCATCGACCTGCTGGAGGCCGTGTCCGCCGCCGCGGGGGACATGCGCCTGCGCCTGGGCAGTCTGGAACCCCGCACCATCACCGAGGACTTCTGCCGCCGGGCCGCGAAGCTGCCCAACCTGTGCCCACACTTCCACCTGTCGCTGCAGTCCGGCTGCGACGAGACGCTGCACCGCATGAACCGCAAATACGACACCGCGCGATTTTACGAGTCCGTCGCGCTGCTGCGGCGGTACTTCGACCGCCCCGCCGTCACCACCGACCTGATCTGCGGATTCCCCGGCGAGACGGAGGAGGAGTTCGCCCAGACGCTGGAGTTCATCCGGCGCTGCGATTTCGCCGCCATGCATATCTTTCCCTACTCCATCCGCCCCGGCACTAAGGCCGCGGCCATGGAGCAGGTCAGCGCCCCGGTGAAGGAGCAGCGCGCCGCCCGCGCCGCGGAGGCGGCGGAGCGCATGCACCGCGCCTATCTGGAGGGCTGCGTGGGCCGGGTCTATCCCGTGCTGTTTGAGCAGATGAAGGACGGCCACTGCACCGGCCACGCTCCCAATTACATGGAGGTGGCCGTGGCTGCAAGCGATTTACATAATCAGGTTATAAATACGAAGATAGTCGGAATAGACGGCGATGTCCTGATAGGGGAGTTGACATAATATGAACCACTTTTTCGCCTATATCAACCGCATGCGCTTCATCCAGCGCTGGGCGCTGATGCGCAACAGCTACACGGAGAACATCCAGGAGCACAGCCACCAGGTGGCGGTGCTGGCCCATGCGCTGGCGGTGCTGCGCAACGAGAAATTCGGCGGGCAGGTGGACGCCGGCACGGTGGCCGTGGCCGCCCTGTATCACGATGCCGGTGAGATCCTCACCGGCGACATGCCCACCCCCATCAAGTACTACAATCCCGGCATCCGGGACGCCTACAGGGCCGTGGAGCGCGTGGCGGAGGAAAAGCTGCTCTCCATGCTGCCGCCTGACCTGCGCCCCGCCTACGAGGACGCGCTCCACCCGGCGGACCCGGAGGTGGAGCAGCTGGTCAAGGCCGCGGACAAGCTCTCCGCCCATATCAAGTGCATCGAGGAGCTGAAGGCCGGCAACAACGAGTTCCGCCAGGCCGCCGCCCAGACCGCCGCCGCCATGGACGCCATGCACTTGCCGGAGCTGGACTATTTCCGGGAGCATTTCCTGCCAAGTTATAGCCTGACATTGGATGAGATGGATTAACAACAAAAGGAGTGACAAGCATATGAAAGCAATCGTGACCGTGGTCGGCAAGGATCAGGTGGGCATTATCGCCGGTGTGTGCAACACGCTGGCCGACAGCCAGATCAACGTGCTGGACATCAGCCAGACCATTATGGAGGGGTACTTCACCATGATGATGGTGGTGGATCTGGCCCAGTGTCAGGCGCCCTTCGACGCCCTGCGCGCCCAGCTGAAGGCCTACGGCGAGAGCCGCGGCCTGTCCATCCGCATCCAGCGGGAGGACATCTTCGATGCCATGCACAAGCTGTAAGGAGTGAGCGACATGCTGAGTCTGCAAAATATTTTCGACACCATCGCCATGGTGGACAAGCAGCATCTGGACATTCGCACCATCACCATGGGCATCTCCCTGCTGGACTGCGCCGACGAGGACATCAAGCGCTGCTGCGACAAGGTCTATGACAAGATCTGCTCCCGGGCGGAGAAGCTGGTACAGACCGGCTGCGACATCGAGAGCGAGTTCGGCATCCCCATCGTCAACAAGCGCATCTCCGTCACGCCTATGGCGCTGGTGGGCGCCGCCTGCAAGAGCGAGGACTTTGTCCCGCTGGCGCTGGCGCTGGACCGCGCTGCCAAGACCTGCGGCGTCAACTTCATCGGCGGCTATTCCGCCCTGGTGCAGAAGGGTTTCACCTCCGGCGACCGCCGCCTGCTGGCGTCCATACCTCAGGCCCTGGCCCAGACGGAGCTGGTGTGCTCCAGTGTCAACGTGGGCAGCACCAAGGCCGGCATCAACATGGACGCCGTGGCCCAGATGGGCCGCATCATCAAGGAGACGGCGCACCTGACCCGGGACAAGGACGGCCTGGGCTGCGCCAAGCTGGTGGTGTTCTGCAACGCCGTGGAGGATAACCCCTTCATGGCCGGCGCCTTCCACGGCGTGGGCGAGGCCGACACCGTCATCAACGTGGGCGTCTCCGGCCCCGGCGTGGTGTACCACGCCCTGCAGGGCTGCAAGGGCCAGCCCTTTGACGTGGTGGCCGAGACCATCAAAAAGACCGCCTTCCAGATCACCCGCATGGGCCAGATGGTGGCCGCCGAGGCCAGCAGCCGTCTGGGCGTGCCCTTCGGCATCGTGGACCTGTCCCTGGCCCCCACGCCGGCCATCGGCGACAGCGTGGCCCGCATCCTGGAGGAGATGGGCCTGTCCGTCTGCGGTACCCACGGTACCACGGCGGCGCTGGCGCTGCTGAACGACGCCGTGAAGAAGGGCGGCGTCATGGCCTCCTCCAGCGTGGGCGGCCTCTCCGGCGCCTTCATCCCGGTGAGCGAGGATGAGGGCATGATCGCCGCCGCCCGGCGGGGCACCCTAACCCTGGACAAGCTGGAGGCCATGACCTGCGTCTGCTCCGTGGGCCTGGACATGATCGCCGTCCCCGGGGACACCCCGGCGTCCACCCTCTCCGCCATCCTCGCGGACGAGGCCGCCATCGGCATGGTCAACGGCAAGACCACCGCCGTCCGCCTTCTGCCCGCCCCCGGCAAGACCGTGGGGGACACCATTGAGATGGGCGGCCTCCTGGGCTCCGCCCCAGTGATGCCCGTCCACCGGGAGTCCGCCGAGGCCTTCATCCAAAGAGGCGGCCGCATCCCCGCCCCCCTGCACAGTTTGAAGAATTAAAGGAAGAAACTGTTCTGAAGTGTATTGTAAAGCGCAAAAGAACCTACCATGTTGCGAAGCATCACGGTAGGTTCTTTTGCGCTTCTTCATCTACATCTGAAGCAATTTCATCAAACGTGGTTCTAACTAAATAATTTTCGTTTTCTTTCATACTTCAACACCAATTTCCTTCCAGCTATGATATAGCTTTTTAATATTGTATCCATATTTATCATTCATAATTTTTGCATAATGATTCCATGGATAATCATGCGTTTTGCAAAGAAAGCAAGTGTGCAAAATTTCGTGTGCCAAAACATCTTTGATGTATTTTTCACTTGCGAATACAAGTTTGTCAGTGATATGGATTTCATACTTTCTAAAGCACCAATTGCAAAATCCAACTCTGTTTGTTACTCCAACATCAATATATACTTTC
>ERZ827156.3367-NODE-3367-length-14543-cov-12.312465_pt1 | contig 14543 bp, 13 predicted proteins | sample MGYA00519919_ERZ827156 | MGnify/ENA primary metagenome ERZ827156 (study PRJEB31778, sample SAMEA3449269) | human gut metagenome | biome: human gut; feature: human-associated habitat; material: faeces | place: United Kingdom | collected 2010/2012 ... | reverse complement strand
GTACGCCGGAATTGCGGAAAGGAATTCTTTTTGCTCTTCCTCACTCAGATACTTTGCGCCATCAAAATAAGAAGCATAAAATGTAAACGCTTGAACGCTGTTTTCTTGTTTTCCCCTCACGCTTACACCTCTTTACTCATCCCTCAACCCGGCGGACACCCTGCACGGTCTGGCTCTGCGCCGCCGGGGGAGGATCACCCGTTGCAAAATATTTCGCCAGCGAATCCAAATTGATAAGCCAGCGATGCCCGGCCACTACAAAACGGATTTTTCCAGCGCGTGCCAAATTCCTGATGTAGTACGGTGACACGTCATAAAGACTTGCAGCTTCCTTTACTCCCGCCATGCGCGGATATTGGATTGTGTTACTCTCCATCTCTCACGCCTCCCGGCCTTCGGCCTGATGCTGCCGCTGTGCTTCCATGCGCTCGATGGCCTCGAAACACGCTTCCTTTTCGCTGGCGGTCAGTTCAGTCCGGAGCCTGCGAGTTAGCGCCCCATCCGACAAGCCAAGCTCTGCAGCCAACTGCCACTGGTAGAAGCCTGCATCCTGTACAGCCTCTCGAACATCTCGATTCGGTCTGTCAATTCTGGAAAATTGGTTCATAATTTTTCCTTTCCACCCTTGTCAATCACAGACAGGGGCTGTATACTAAGATTGCAACAGTTGCGTTTTCAGCTGCTGCTGCAACCATGATACAAGATTTCAACACATTGGTCAATATTACCAACATGTAGTTCTACTACAAAAAATTTTCTCGCAATGTAAACATTTTTCACATTCATTCAAAAGACAATTTGCTAGTTTATTTTTGTTAGTTTTTCAGATTCATTCAGACGCTTTCAGGAGCTTTCAGCACACGCTTTATATACATTTTGGAATTTCTTAATAGAATATTTTCTATTTGATTTTATGGATTTTTGTTCACTTTATTTACAAGTAAAGCCTCAAATTCACCATTTGTAAAATTTATATGAACACACCAAAAGGAGGTTTTTTATGGCTCAAATCACGAAACGGATTAGAAAAGACGGCTCCACCTCTTATCTGATCCGCGTTTCCGCCGGGTATGCTGTTGACGGACGGCACGTCACCCGCTGCATGACCTATACACCCCCGGCGGAACTGAGCGGGCGCAAGCTCGAAAAAGACGTGCAGCACAAAGCAGATGAATTTGAAGCAGCTATAAAGAAGGGCCTACTGGCCGATTCCAGCGTGAAATTCGATGATTTTCTTGATCGCTGGTTTTCTGAATTTGCCGAAAAGCAGCTGAAACCGAAAACCGTTTCCGACTACCGCAGAATGCGCCCGCGTGTATCGGCAGCATTGGGGCACATGCGCCTTGATGAAATCCGGCCCGCGCACTTGATGAGTTTTTATAAAAATCTCGATGAAACCGGCGTGCGGCAAGATTCAACCTTTGTGGCTACACCCGCACTGCTGAAAAAATTGCCGCGGGGCAAGCGGACCGCCATACGGAAAGTCGCCGGGATAGGCGAAGAAACCGCACGAGGCCTGTGCAACGGCAAGCCAGTCAGCCGCCAGACTGCCGAGAAGGTAGCCGCTGCCGCCGGGATGATTTTCTCCAAAGCGTTTACCGAACACGTCCGGGCGGGCGGAAAGCTCAGTGGATCCACACAGCAGCACTATCACCGGATGTTGTCCTCTGTGTTTGCCCGTGCTGTAAAATGGCAGTTGCTGCCAGAAAGCCCCTGCCAGCACGTAGAGGCTCCCAAAGCAGCGGAAGCGGATGTAGATGTGCTGGAAGAAGAGGACGTTGCAAAGCTGCTGGAAGCCCTGCAGGACGCGCCCACACAGTTTTCCGTTATCACGCAACTTGCTTTATTCACCGGCGCACGGCGGGGCGAGATCTGCGCTCTGCGCTGGTCAGATATCAACCTCACCACCGGTGTAATCTCAATCGGGCGCACAGTCCAGTACATCACCGGGCAGGGGCTTGTATTTACCGCTCCCAAAACAAAGCGCTCTAAGCGGTGCATCCGTGTGGGCGCTGCATGTATCGCCCTGCTGCGTGAATACCGCTTGACCCAAAAGGCCGAACGGCTCAAGGTCGGTTCTGCGTGGGCGCGCACCGTGCAGATCGAAGGCGGAAAGGTCGTGCCGAACGATCTTCTGTTTACAAAATGGAACGGCATACCTCTGGATCCAAACCGCATTACATCATGGTTCCCGCACTTTCTGGCCGCTCATGATCTCCCGGCGGTGCACTTTCACAGCCTGCGGCATTCAAACGCCAGCCTGTTGATCGCCGCTCATGTCCCGATCACCGCCGTGTCTGGCCGCTTGGGGCACGCACAGACCAGCACCACGCTGAACATTTATGCATCCATGATCCAGAGTGCGGATGCAGCGGCAGCGGACGCACTGGAAGGTGTGTTTGACCGAATCCAGGAAAAGAACCACGCATAAAGCAAAGCAGCTCACAAGGGGCGATTCCGCCGGGCTTGTGGGCTGCTCTTTTTTCGCTTGCACAAATTTGCACAGCTCTGAACAGGGAAGGGAACACGACAGCCGGTGCCAGACCTTGCCCCGGCGGGGTTCAGGCAAAAGAAAAAGGCCTGCTCAAAAATGAGCAGACCCAGCTTCAAAATCACAGTTTTTTGAAAAATAGCGCGCAAATAGCGCGCAAAACGGCCTTTTGAAAGGCATTGTAAAACAAGAAATCCCACGATTTACACCGTGTTTTCAACGGTCAATCGTTGGATTTTACTTGGTGCGATGGAAGGGACTCGAACCCCCGGCCTACTGATTCGTAGCGCACGCCGGGCGATTCCCTCATTTTTTGGAAGTTACGTCTTAACGTCATTTCTTTGCGACACATCGCAGGTTTTGAACTTTGAGTTTCTGCACCCTTTGTCCGATTTTGCAACGATTTGCACCCTTTGCACGTTTTGAAACCGTGCAAAAACCGTGCAGAAACCGTGCACTTACTCCCAGACAAACTAAAATCCACTTCATCCGACAACGACTTGACGGCATTGGTTTGGGTGGCCATTCTCTTATTTTTAGTACTTGCTGCATCACAAGCCGATTGGAAAGCATCTGACCTCATTCTCAGTATAACCCGTCGTTTTGTGTTAGAAAAAAGCAACACAGCACGATATGGTCTGTATGGCCTTGTAGTGGTATCCTTTTGCCAACAAGAAAACAACATAAAACGAAAGGAAAAACAAATGATGAAACGTATCTTTACCCTGATTACCTCTATTGTTCTGGCCACCAGTCTACTGGCTGTCCCCTGCTTTGCCGCTGAGCCTGAAGACTTGCCCACGCCGCAGCCTGGTGTGACCGAAACGGAACAACCTGACGGTTCTGATCAGCCTGAGAATCCGGACAGACCTTCTATCCAGCCATGTGATGCTATGCCGGGCGTTGGAGACATGGGTTAACTCATAAAATCGATGTTCAAGTATTCTTTCGCTTCTTTTTTGACAACCTCTAACCCGATTTGATATCCAATGACTTTGCAGAGATAATACGATTGGTAGTACAATTCTTTGCTGATTTCGTCATCGCCCATAAAATGTCGGCATTCCGCTTCAATTTCCAGACATCGGGGCAATACTTGGTAATGTCCATATTGAATACAGGCTTCTCGTCCTTCTTTAGCGAGTGCAGTTCCTTCCTCATAGCGACCGCACAAATCCAGTACCCGAGCATAATTATAAAGGACCAAAGGCAACACCCCAATAGATGTTATGGTTTCCTTAAAATGCTTACGCACATACTTAAGCAGCTGATAGTAGATTTCAGCTGCTTTTTTATTTTGGCCAGCATCAGAGTAAGCAAGCCCAATCTGATTGATAATTGTGATTTCATCTTTTGTATAAAGGAAACTTTCTATACTCTCCAGGTCAAAGCGGGGCACAGTCAGCTGAATTGCCTGCATTAGCAGATCGATTTGTTCCAGCGGCGTGTAGCGTCCATCTAAGCGTCCCAGAAGTACCCTTGAACGCAGGGCAAATTGCTGCGCAATTTGATCATCCGGATCTGCCAGCTTTTCAAATTGTGCAAGCTTCTCAAAGCCCTCCGGCACCTTTTCGGTCGCATTGCAGGCAACAATTTCTTTCTGAAGAGCTTCCATCTCCAGTTCATTTTTACTCAGCAGAGCAAAATAGCGGTCATCCGGCAGGCCCAGACGCTGCAAAAGGGCATTGATCCGGTTGCGGCTGGGGGTCTGTTTCCCATTTTCCAGTCGGGAAAGAGTCACAGGCTCACAGATTCCATCGCAGAGCTGCTCCTGCGTCAAACCCAGATCCAGCCGTCGCTGTTTAATGTATTCTCCCAGAAAGACATTTTTCATTGCTGAGTCCCTCCTCATTATAGCTGCCGCGCTCCTGTAGTTTAAAGCTGGCACTGTGTGTCAACCAATATCAATATTCTAAGGACATTATACCATATCCGGCAGCGGGATGGTAGCTTTGATTAAATCAGAGGTTCCCTAGTACGATGACACTACGCGTTCTAAAACATATCGTTTTGTGTTATTTTTAATTAACATGATGCGATATGTTCCTTAACAACTATCTGTGCTACAATACAGTCACAGCAAGGGACTTGCACAATCAGAGGTTCCAAGCTGATAAATCTTAAAGAACGGAGAAACAAATCATGGAAGTCCTCGCTGAGAAGAAGCCCATTGAAGAACAGGTTGATTGCAATATCGACATTAATATCTTCTGCTAACAGGGTTAATTACCACTTTAATAAGGGGTTCGGATTGTTCCGGGCCCCTTATTTCGAACAATTATCCTGTAATCAGGATTTTTATATAGATAAAGAGGAGCTAATATGTATACAGTACCCAGCTATGTGACCTATCGCACGGAAGAAGATGCTATTTATATTACATCAGAATTGTATCGCAATACCGTCCGGCTGACCGATCATGGCCTGCAGAAGGAGTTCATCAATCTCACCCGTTGCGGCGGCTGTGCGGAACTGAATACGCCGTTGACACGCTATCTGCATGAGCAAGAGCTTCTGGTAACCGAGGAAGAACTGGACCATGCGCTGCACCAGGTGAGATCTTTGCTGGATAATATCTTCATGGTAACATTGATGCCGACGGAAGGCTGCAATTTCCGCTGCCCATATTGCTATGAAGATCACCATGCGGTCAGTATGACTCGTGACACACTGGACCGAATTGAGGAGTATATAACTGCACAAGCGCCGCGCTATAAACAGGTCATACTTGCATGGTTTGGAGGTGAACCTACTCTTTGCAAAGACACTGTGCTGGAAGTGTCCAACATTGTGCAAAATCTGCAGAAACAGTATGGCTTTCACTATGCTGCCAATATGACCACCAATGGTTATCTGCTGAATGACAAGCTATTTCGGCAGTTCTATCAGGCAGGGATCACCAGCTATCAAATTACAATTGATGGTTGGAATCACGACAAGACTCGGCCCCATGTATCCGGCAAAGGAACCCTGCAGACCATCATTAACAATCTGGCCTCTCTTTCCAAGTTGCCGCCGGCAGAGTATTCCTTTCATATCACGCTGCGCCACAATATTCTGGCCGACGATGAGGACTACAGTTGGTATGATTATCTGTACCGTCTGTTTGGGCATGACAAACGCTTCGCCGTACTTGTTCGTGCTGTTGGTGACTGGGGTGGTGAAGGCGTCCACAGTCTATCCATCCTTCATCAGGATACAAAAGATGTGTTGGTAGCAAAACATGTTGCATATCTGGATAAGATCGGGATGTCGTGTCATAACCACAGAAACGGAGCCCTTGCACAGGTGTGCTACGCTTCCTATCCACATAGCATGGTATTCCGGGCCAATGGAAAAATTGGCAAATGCACTGTGGCGCTTGACCACCCGCAAAACCAGTTAGGTTGGGTTGATCCCGAAAAAGGTATTGTGATCGACCCGGAGGTTAACTGCCGGTGGAGCTTTTCTGATCTGAAGCCCGAGTGTCGTAGCTGCCGGAATGTTTTGCGCTGCATGAATATGCAGTGCAAAAAGTCTGAAATTATTGATGGAAAGACAGTTTGCCTCTATAGAAAATCAGAATGTGTGTAATCAGTTAACTAACGCAAAACGATATGTTTATTCCTCATCCTGTGTGCTACAATTTGAATCAGAAAGAGCAAAGCACACAATCCACTGTTCATAGAGACAGATGGAACGATCACAGAAGAGGTGGAAATCATGAAGTATTATCTCAAAAAGTGCTGGCCCACTGTTACAGCGGCCTCCATCTGTATGGTTGTTGCCTATGGTTTGCAGGTCTGCACCAGTCTGGTACAGATTCAGATCACCCAGGGACTGCTGGACGGTGATCTGCGGGCTTTCACCATTCGGATCATTCTTCTTCTGCTGACCTGGCTGGCCGTGGTCCTTTGCCTGATTGCAGAGACCTTCTTCCAGGGCCGGGCCGTGCGCCGGATGAACAACGCTCTGCGCCGGGATATGGCAGCGGGCCTGTTGCACAAGACCCATCAGGAGTATCATAAGCAGGAGAGCGGCGAGTACCTCTCCCAGTTTACCAACGACGTGAACCAGATTGAGCAGATGGCCTGGACTCCGTTTTTCACCATCATGGGTTCTGCGGCACAGGTGGTGTTCGGCATCGTTGCACTGGCATCCATTCATTGGCTGCTTCTGGTGATTTCTCTGGTCATCGCATTGGTTATGATCTTCGTTCCTCGTCTGTTCAGCAAACGGTTGGGAACCGTTGGCACAGCCTGTGCCGCCAGCCAGGCTGACAGCGTCAGTAAAATCAAGGATCTGCTGGCAGGTTACGATGTGCTTCGCTTCTTTGGCAAGGATGAACGGTTTACCAGCGGAGTCGATGCAGCCAGCGACAGCATGGAGCAGGCCAAGTACAAACTGACCATCAACAAGGACGGCATCGGCTGTGGTCTGGCCTATGTCAGCGCCGTCTGCCAAGTGGCCGTTGTCATCCTGCTGGGTGTCCTGATCCTCAATGATATGATTCCTCTGGCCACCTTTATGGGCACCGGTACCATCTGCGCCGGCGTGTATAATGGACTGAACCAGGTGTCCAAACTTGCAGTGTCCTTCTCGGCCAGCAAGCCCTATTTCGATAAGATTACCATCCATGCCGGCGAGGCGCAGCTTCCTGATTTCGGTCTGCCTACCCTGCAGGAAGGCATTACGGTCAAGGATGTCTCTTTCGGCTACGATGAAAAGAAGCCGATCCTGGTCCACATGAACGCGGAATTCAAGAAAGGCGGCAAATACGCCCTCACCGGTCCCTCCGGCTGCGGCAAGAGCACCCTGCTGAAGATTCTTCTGGGCTGGCTGCCCGGCTACCAGGGCAAGGTCCTTTATGACGAGAGAGACGTGCGGGATTACACGCCCGAGCAGCTCCAGCAGAAAATGAGCTACATCGAACAGAATGTGTTCCTGTTCAATACCACCATCCGTGAGAACATTACCCTGGGTGAGCACTTTACCGACGAGCAGATGGAAAAGGCACTGCGTGACAGCGCCCTGGCAGGCGACCTTGCCAATATGCCCAAGGGTCTGGATACGCCGGTGGGCGAGGAAGGCAACGCCCTCTCGGGCGGCCAGAAGCAGCGCGTGGCCATCGCCCGTGCTCTGATCCATAACCGCAGCATCCTGCTGGTGGATGAGGGCACCAGCGCCCTGGACCAGAAGAACGCCGACATCGTGGAGAAGAGCCTGCTGTCCAACCCTGACCTGACCCTGATCCTGATTAGCCATCACCTGCGCGACGAACGTAAAGCCCAGTTCGATCATGTGTACGAGTTGACGCCCGCATCTTCTATTGTCTGAAACCGGGAAGCAACGCAATAGCCGGAAGAATCCAAAGAAACCGCGCCGGGGTTTCGTGGCACACGACTTTGTTTGCAAAGTCTAGTGTGTTACACCTTGGTTCCGGCTGATGCGGAAAAGGGGCTGCGAAAGGCTCCGGCAAGCACCTGTTCTGTGGCAGAAGGATGCGCGGATGGGCGTGGCAGTTGACGGTCTCTGCCCACCCAGCGCAGGCTTTCAGAGGAACCAATGGTGTACGTTCTCCCGTCCTGCCGCAGCAGCGTTTTTCCCCTATAAGCCGCAAGGTAAATAATCAACGTCTGTGCTTTCCCCGGTTGCCTGCAAGTGTCCCCGGTTTCAGCATTGCCGTTTTATAAAGGATCTTCTTTATCAGCTTTCTTTCATCCTCTGTCAGCTTATCGTAGTTGATGCCGATCGCCTTCAATGCCGTTCGGATCTTCTTTTCATCCGCAGACCCTTCATGTTTCTGTGCATCCTCCAGTTCCTTCATCAGGTTATCGATCATTGAACCATCCGAAGTGGTCTTGTCCTTGCGGTGTTCCGTCTTGATGTTCTTCAGGATGGCCACCAACTCATCGTACAAGACCCGGCCAAAGTACTCATCTTCATCGATCTGCCCCAGCTTCAAGGTGCTCATGTACAGATCATTTTCATCTGCTGCATACTTCTTTTTCAGCATTTGCCGGGTCGCTTCCAGACCAGCATTGAGGTTTTGAATGTTTGCGCTGACATATCCATCCACATAGATTTCCAGATCGGTCATGAACCTCTGAAAATTCTCATGCACGATCAGCTCACACAGCAGCCGATGATTGAATTTTCCATTCCTTAATACGTCCACTGCGCCATCGCTCAGATGCAAGTCCGAAAGGACTGCATCTGGGCGTTTTTTGTTTTCCGTCACACCCAGCAGGTAATCCGTGGTCACGCCATAGAACTCAGCCAGTGTTGTCACGGCGTAAATGCTGAGGTCTGTCACATCGTCGCTCTCATATTTCGACAGTGCCGATTTGGACAGACCCGTCTGCTCTGCCAGCGTTTCCAGCTTCAGATTCCGCTCCACACGCAGGTCTTTGAGCCGTTCTCCCAGTGTCAGCTTGATGTTCATGGTCGCACCTCCGATGTTTTTTGCACAGTATACCACTTCCGGCGGTTCCTGTCCATAAACGTGGAATTTTGCAGTTTCTGCACCTGTTTTCCGACATTATGGATATACGGCACAGCGGCCATTGCGGTGCTATCCTATAGACAGAAAGAAAACATATTAACTCCCCAGCAGCGAACATATTAAGGGCTTCCCGCGAAAGCCCTCTGAAATATCTTTCATAACCGGACCTTGAGAACAGAATGACCGTCCGAACTGCCCAGACCGCCAAGACCTCCCATCGGGGGAGCGAGCGCCCTGCATGGGGCCGACACAGAGTCCAAAAAGATTTCCTGTCGGGAGGCAGCAAGGGAGACCGGCTTCACCGAAGTTCCCATTTGGGGGACCCCGGTGACTTTGAACGTGGCAGGGATCAAAACGATCCGTGCCAAAACCTTTGACCAAAGGAGAAATTTTGAGTTTATATCAAAAGATCAAGTCCGCCATCACCGTTCGGCAGGTGGGAGAGATGTACGGCATGGAGCCCGACCGCCATGGCATGGTGTGCTGTCCGTTCCATTCTGACAGCGACCCCAGCATGAAGCTGAACGACACCTATTATTACTGCTTTGGCTGCGGAGCCAACGGAGATGCCATCGACCTCACCGCCAAGCTGTTCGACCTGAACCCCCGGCAAGCCGCCGAGAAGCTCGCAAGTGACTTCGGGCTTGACCCGGACAAGCCGCCCGCCAATGCCATCGCCCTGCCGCCGCCCAAGCGTGGCCTGACGGACGAGCAGTGGGCAGACATCGCCTACTGCCTGCGGGTGCTGACCGATTATCTCGACCTGCTGCACGACTGGCGAGAGCGTTACAAGCCCGCCAGCCCGGAAGAACCGCTGGACGAGCGGTTCGTGGAAGCCCTCCACATGACCGAGACCATCGAGCACCTGACGGACTGCGTTGCATTTGGGACGCCCCAGCAGAAGGCCGCTGCCGCCGCACAGCTGCTGTCCGGGTCGTACCTGCTGATGCTGGAGGAGCGCACCGACCGCCTTGCTCTGGCAAAGTGCGCCTGATAATTTATTCACCTGAAGTGGTGGGTCTCACGGTGAGACCCACCACTTCACTTTTCTAAAGGAGAACCACCCTATGAAGAAAAACATTTCCCGCAACCCCTTATGGCCGGACTGGTACAACGGCAAGAAGATCGATGAAGTCCAGTTTGGCCGTGCCTTTCTGGAACAGTGGCCGCTGAAATGCGTCAACGGTACGCTGTACACGCTGGACGGCCCGGTGGAGGACGAGAGCGAGATCAAGCAGCGCATCTTGGAGAACATCGAGGAATATGTCACCTCCGGCCTGTCCAAAAAGGTCACCAACATTCTGGAGACCATCAAGCTGCTGGCCTTTTCCGACCCGTTCCCCATCGAGCAAGACTGCATCCACCTCCAGAACGGCGTGTACCATCTGCCGGACGGCTCTTTTCAGGAGAGCCGCCTGTTCTGCCAGAACCGCCTGCCTGTGAGGTATGACCCCAAAGCCGCCAGCCCTGACCGCTGGCTGACCTTTCTGCACGAGCTGCTGGACGATGCCGACATCCCCACCTTGCAGGAGTATCTGGGCTACTGCCTGATCCCCAGCACCAAGGGACAGAAGATGATGCTCATTGTCGGCAAGGGCGGCGAGGGCAAGTCCCGCATCGGGCTGGTGCTCAAGCGGCTCATGGGAGATGCCGCCAGCAACGGCAGCGTCCAGAAAGTGGAGAACAACCGCTTTGCCCGTGCCGATCTGGAACGCCGCCTGCTGATGATCGACGATGACATGGACATGAACGCCCTGCCCAAGACCAACTATATCAAGACCATCGTGACCGCCGAAGCCAAGCTGGACTTGGAGCGCAAGGGTGTCCAGAGCTACCAGCGGGACATCTACGCCCGGTTCCTCTGCTTCGGCAACGGTGCGCTGACCTCGCTGTACGACCATTCGGACGGTTTCTTTCGCCGCCAGCTTATCCTGACCACTAAGGACAAGCCTGCCGACCGCACGGATGACCCCTTCCTTGTGGAGAAGATGTGCGCCGAGTTGGAAGGCATCCTGCTCTGGTGTCTGGAAGGGCTGCACCGGCTGGTGCAGAACGATTTCCGCTTCACGGTCAGCGAACGAGCCGCCGCCAACGTGGACACCATCAAGCGCAGCAGCAACAATGTCATCGACTTCATGGAGTCCGAGGGCTACTTCCGTTTCAAGGCGGACTACTCCATCAGTTCCAAGGAGTTCTACGACATTTACAAGCAGTGGTGCGAGGACAACGCCTGCCACAGCGTATCGGCGATCCGTTTCAGCGCAGAACTGCGACAGAACGACCGCCGCTATAACCTTGAAGCCACCAACAACATCTACCTGCCCGGTGGCCGCAGGGTGCGTGGCTTTGTGGGCATCGAGCCGCTTGTCCACCCCTGTCCGTAAAAAGTGCATTTTTTTACGGAAGAAGTTCGTACAACCTGTACGGTCTGTACCCGTACGCACCCGTACGGCAAGCAGAATCAAATTAAAACGTGTTATCGTTTGTATTTTGAATTTCTACACGCCGTACGAACCGTACAGGTTATTTGAAGTCCGTACAGATTTTTTGTACACCCCAAGAAGGAGCGTGGTCTATGAAAGCCCAATATGGCATTTTAAGGTTCAAAAAGTACAAGGGGCCTGCCATCAGCCCCATCGAAGCCCACAACGAGCGCACCAAGGAGCAGTACGCCAGCAACCCGGACATCGACACGAGCCGGAGCCGCTACAACCTTCATCTGGTGCAGCCGCAGGGCAGGTACCGGGAAGAAGCCGACCGCATGATAGCCGCCGCCCACTGCCGTGTCCGCAAGGACAGCGTGCGGGTGGTGGAGGCTCTTGTCACCGCCAGCCCGGAGTTTTTCAAGGATAAGACCAACCGGGAGATCAAGGCGTATTTCGAGTATGCCTTGGAGTTTCTGAAAAGCAAGCAGAACGCCCAAACTTTTATCTCGGCTGTTGTCCACATGGACGAGAAAACGCCCCACCTGCACCTCTGCTTTGTGCCACTGACCGCAGACGGACGGCTGAGCGCCAAGGACATCATCGGCAACCGCAAGAACCTTGTGAAGTGGCAGGACGAGTTCTGGCAGCACATGGTCAAGCAGTACCCGGAGCTGGAACGGGGCGAAAGTGCCAGCCAGACCGGGCGGGAGCACATCCCGCCCCGCATCTTCAAGGAGATGACCCAACTGACCAAGCAGAAGGAGCAGTTGGATGCCCTGCTGGTGGGTATCACCCCCTTCAACGGTAAGAGCCGTGCGGCAGAGATCAGCAAGGTGCTGGACAGCTATATCCCGGCAGTGTCCAAAATGCGCACCGAGCTGAACCGCTATCAGGTCGCTTTTACGGAGACGGCTATCGAAAACAGACAACTGAAAAAGAAAAACAAGACGCTCTCTGCCTCGCTGGATAAAGCGAAGGAAGGGAGCGTCTTGAAGCGTCTGGAGGATGCCAAGCTGCGGCAGGACTATGAAGCCGCCCTGAAAACGCTGGACAGCATCCCGCCGGAGGTCATTCGATTTTATGAGAACCGCACGCAGGAGCCTGCGATGCGCCACGATAAGTAAGGAGCAATGCTTATGTGTAATAAAATGTACGAGAATGTGAAATCTTTAGATTATACGAAAAAGTTCTTGCAGTCGGACTCTGATCCGGCTACAATGGAGGTGGTCACTCAAACCAATGCCGTCAAGTCTCCGACTGACAGCCCAGCAACCACGAAGCTGGTGTACACGGTGGAAGAGATCGCACGAATGCTGGCCATCAGCCTGCGCTCTGCTTACAACCTGTGCAACAGCACCACCGAATTCCGTGTCCTGCGGGTAGGCGGAAGCATCCGTGTACCGAAAGACAGTTTCGATGCGTGGCTCTACCGAGCAGCTTGATAAGGAGGCAAACAGTATGGCATATATTACGAAGCGCGGCAACTCTTACAGCGTCCGATACACCTACGAAGATGAACACGGCAAGAGCTGCGACAAATGGGAAAGTTTTCCCACAAAAGAGGAGGCAACGAACCGAAAGAAGCAAATCGAGCATGAACTGGCAGCTGGCACATTCCTGATTCCGTCCTCGGTGACGGTGGCAGAGTTCCTCATGGATTGGCTGCCCAAGCAGTGCAGCAAGCACAAGTGGGCACCCAAAACCTACGAATCCAACCTTTCCACCATCCAGAACCTGATTATCCCCTATATCGGCAGCATGGAGATGCAGAAACTCAAGCCCTACCACATGGAGAACCTCTACACGACCCTGAGTAAAACACCCTGCGGTTCGTATATCGAGGGAAAGAAGCAGGAACTGACCGAAAAGCAGAAGCAGCGGTTTCTTTCTGGCACAACCATCCATGAGGTTCATCGGCTGCTGGGTACAGCGTTCCAGTATGCCGTGGAGTGGGGTATCCTGATCAAAAGTCCTGTTCCTGTGGACAGCCCCAAGAAGTCCACGCAGGAGCGTACCATCTGGACGGTAGAGGAAATGCGGGCAGCACTGGACAGCATGGAGGACCCCATCCTGCATCTGGCAGTCCATCTCACGCTGGTAGGCGCACTGCGAGAGGGCGAAATCGTAGGTCTGACCCCGGAAGATATTGACTTTGACGCAGCGGATGGCATCGGAACGTTCCGTATCAACAAGTCCATGCAGCGGGTGCGAAAAGAAGCACTGAACCAAGTAGACGATGGCTGTATCATTAAGGTATTCCCGGACAAGCTGGAGCGCAGCACCACTTCTCTCATCCTGAAAAGCACCAAAACGGCGTCCTCCTGCCGCACCATCTTTATGACCTCTGCACTGAAAGAGGAATTGAAGAAGTGGCTGAGTCAGCTGGCGGCAGACGAGATGAAAGACCCGACACGCTACCGTGACAGCGGAATGCTGTTCCGTCTGCCCAACGGTCTGGCTGTGGAGCCTGTACTGATCCGCAAGAAGTTCCTCAAATGGCAGGATGCACACCCGGAGTTCCCTCGTATCGTGTTTCACGGTCTGCGTCATTCCAGTGCGACCTATCAGCTGATGATCTCCGGCGGCGATGTGAAAGCTGTTCAGGGAACTACTGGACACGCTACGGCAGATATGCTGGTAAACACCTACGCCCATATCCAGCAGTCCTCTCGTGTAGAACTGGGCAAGAAGTTTGAGGAAGGGTTCTACGCCAAACAGGAAACCCCCAGCCCGCAGGCTGTGCCCACCGAAGGCGAACCGACCATCTCTATGACCGCTTTGCTGGAACTTCTGAAGAACGCAGACCCCGAAGTAAAGGCGCAGCTCCGTCTGGCTCTGCTGACCTGATGCAGAATCCGACACACATTTTCAAGCAATTTCGCCCCTTGCAAAATCTGCTGGCGAAAATCACGACCGTGCAAAAGCCGTGCATTGACCGTGCAATCCCCGATTTTTCGGGGTTACATAACAAAAAAGAACGCCAAATCTTACGATTTGACGTTCAATATCTGGTGCACCTCCAGGGACTCGAACCCTGGGCCCACTGATTAAGAGTCAGTTGCTCTACCAACTGAGCTAGAGGTGCATATGGTGACCCGTACCGGAATCGAACCGATGTTAAAGGCGTGAGAGGCCTCTGTCT
>ERZ827156.3364-NODE-3364-length-14554-cov-6.171184_pt1 | contig 14554 bp, 17 predicted proteins | sample MGYA00519919_ERZ827156 | MGnify/ENA primary metagenome ERZ827156 (study PRJEB31778, sample SAMEA3449269) | human gut metagenome | biome: human gut; feature: human-associated habitat; material: faeces | place: United Kingdom | collected 2010/2012 ... | reverse complement strand
ATCCATTGTGGCCCTTGAGGCATCCACGAAGAGTTACTTGAGCAGACATTTCCTACAAAACAGGGGTGAGCGAATGGAATGGGGAAATGGAAAGCGCATTCGGAAGAGAAGAAAATAGCGAGTGGACTTACAATGAGTATGAAAAGCTATCAAAGTCTATTGAGACAAATGGGAAGGGAATGAAAAGGAGTGGACTCTGCGGTTTGGATGGGGTTGAATTGGTTGAAGAGGGTGATTCTCTGTTTGAAACCGTGATTGAATTGGTTCTCCAATGAGATGCGAGTATTGAAATGAGAGAATGGGAAGTCGATTGTGAGATGTAGAGTGTGGAGGGGTTATTGGGGATGGAAAGGAATAGAATGGAGAGAATAGAATGAATCGAGTGTGATTGAGGCTATAACTCGTTCAATGTGTTTGTCATATGAATAGAGATGGATAGGAGTAGAGAATAGCGAGAGTGATTGTTGTAGTGATGAATGAGTGGTTGATAATGACTAACCACTATACGTTTGTCTTTCTGGTGTTGATAAAGTATTGCTGTATTCCTTAAAAGCGAATGGTAAGTAAATGAATGAAGGAAGGAAGTGATGAAGAATGAAATGGAAAAGGAGATAGGAGGAAAGGAGTGTCGAGTGTAGTGGAAGTGCTAACGGTGATGGTAGACGAAAGGTACTTCTTCATTTGGTAAGAGACACGATAAGACCCACACGATTTGCAGAAGATGCGGTCGTCGTGCTTATCACATTCAGAAGAGCCGCTGCGGTTCTTGTGGTTACCCCGATGCGAAGATGAGACACTGTAGAATGGAATGGAATGGTGTTGATGTGTGTAGACAACTGGGCTCTGAAGAGTTCTCGTCGTCGTGGTCAGGGAACGGGTCGCATGAGCTATTTGAAGACGATGACCCGTCGCTTCAAGAACAATTTCCAGGAGGGAAGCGAGGCTCCTGCTCGTAAGCACTAAGTGTGAAGATGGAGGAATCAGCAAATGTGTGTGTTTGTTGTGTACAAATGAGATGGTGTGTTGAGGAAAGAGGGGTAAAGGGATCAGGCGTTCTTCAACTCTTGTTTGGCTTCTTGTGTGGTGATGGGAGAGGGTTTGTAGTTGGGATCAATGAAGACATAGGCCTTCTTCCAATCGGGTTGTTTCCGTGTAGTGGAGCGAGTGTATCGATAGCCACTTCCTATGCAATGATAGAGAATGGTTGGATGGAATACCAAGCATATTGGAGGTATTGACGCGAGTGACTCGTACATTGTAGATCTTGTCGAGATATTCCTTGATTTGTGGTTTGGTCATGGACTTTGCGACTCTGAAAATGTAGGGACCTATAGAATGAGTGTGTGTTCAGTAGTGGCTGTTTACCCTCTTTGGTGAAGTCGGTAATGTCTTTGGAGAGTAGAATCATGGTTTGATAAGGAAATCGGACGTGAGTCCACATGGTGAAGAGTAGAATGGGAACAAAGAGTGTTATTCTACATAGTCTTTCAATACTTTTACAATGGTTTGATCACCAAACGGAAGCAATCGCTCCACCTCCTCTTTGGTGATGGTGAGCGTAGCGTTTTGTGAGATGACCTCAGCCACACGAATCAAACACTCTGATTTCAGCGAGGGTTTGATTTGTTTCATCAGCAGATACACTCGCCTCAACACCTTCCCTTCCTCACTCTCCAGCGCTTCCTTCTCTCGCAGCAGCTCGTCTCCACACACCTCCGGCTTCTTCTTCATTCCCTCGAGTCGACGTCGCAACTCCTCACATCGCGCTCGGCTCTTTTCCAGCTGACTGGATGTCTCTGACAGCACCATTCGCGAGAGAGGCGAGTGCGAGGAGGTGGAGGAAGGGGTGTAGGCTTCTTGCTCTGTCTATTCATCACGGGAAGAGAGAGAAGAGACGCGAACAGAACACAACTCCTTCATCAGGGATTCACTTCGCAGCTGTTCTTCGGTGATGGTCTTCTCGTCCAATCCAGATGTGAGGAGAGCGGCTTTGGCGTGAAGGGACTCGAGTGTGGAGGAGAGAGACTCCACCTCCTTCTGTAAGCGACTCACTTCTTCTTCCTTCTCCACCTTCCTCTTCTTTGCTTCTAGCATTAGTGATTCGTGCTGATTCTAAATGGAAAGGGAGAATCGGAGAGAATACCTCTTCTTCCTCCATCCCTTTTGAAACGGAATCCTGCGTTGTTGAAGAGAGTCGCTTCTTTTCCACTTGAATTGCGTCTCGTTCTGTTTCCAGGTCACGAAGTCTGTGTTTTGCTAGGCAAATGAGGTATGGATTATACAGTATACCTTCATCGATACTCTTCTTCACAAATCGAGTGGCCTCTTCCTTGCTTTCCACCTCCTTCCCAAACAAGTCTGTTTCAAGTACAAATGGATGGAAATGAATGGGATTGAGTTCATTGCGTTGTTGTTCAATCTATGGAATGAGAGGGTGGTGAAAGAAAAACAGAGACAGTGATGGGAGCCATTTTGTTACAGGAAGCAACAAGAAGATCGACTCCTTGACATAGAGTATTAGCGGAGTTTGCAAGGGGATAGTAGTCGTTCATAGTGATTATGTGAGATATTGTTTGGTTGATTTGGGTGTGCGAGATGGATGTTTGTTGTGATGTGGTATGATGAGTTGGTGCTGTATTGATGAAGTAGTGATGAATGTCCCAATAGTGGTAATCGGGTCGTGCGTCATCAAGATCTGTTGTTAGCGTCAGATGTAACTTACATGATGTATGTGTTGTATGGAATTCTGTTGTTGAGTGTTGCAGTATCGAGTATACATGTGATATAATGAGTAATTGCTAGAGTGTACGAGTTTGGAAGGTGATTGCTATAATCAAAAGGGTATCTCCTGTACTGCTATATATGAGTACTAGCGAAGTTTACTGCTCAGTTCAATGTGAATTGGAAGGGTGTTCCGACTTATGTCGATCAATTGAGTAATGTGTATGATCGGGGTCAGAATTGCTCTGTGAGAACCTATACGATGCTATTCCAGTATTCAGTGGTGTGTTAATTGAATTGTAGTAAGCGCTTGAGTTGTGAGACGAGTGACAAGAAGACTTTCAACTGCAATTCAACTACTGAAAGTGCCTGGGTGCGAGTTTGGGATACTTCATTCTATCAAAACATCATTGAGCATTGTGGTATGAAATAGCATGAGCAGTATCAGGATGTGATGTACGTGATTCCTACTTTGCTTGATGCATAGGAAAGTTCCTTGTGTCATCGGTAAAGACGATCAAATGTACTATGTTAAACAAGAGGTGGGTAACACGTCAAAGCTGACGGTTACGATCAGTATATGCGGATTGGAATGGTGATGCATAGAAAACAGGAAGCCTGTGGAGTATGGTGGAATGCACGAAGGAGGCGAGTGTGTTTGGGAGTACGAGATTGAGGGATTCTGGTCCACACGTACTCTACAATCAACCTGAGTGATGAATAGTGGTGATCACGATCTTCAGTATAGCGATTGGTGTTGTGTTGATTCTGGTGATTGCTTTGTACATCTATGCGAACAAGCATCGTGCTGAGAAGAGAACGAATCAATTGAACCGTTCCCTCGTTGAGGGTGATGCGAAGACTCCTGCTGTTTAATCCCGTTTTCTGTCTTATTTGTTTATCAGCATCAGAGTAGTAGTCACAATGGAATCTCGTCCATTCACAAACACACTCTTCTATTTCAGAATTTGATTTTTTGTGCATCCAATCAAACGAATCCACTGGCGAAGAATGCTTCTTCGCCATTCTCCCCAAAGTGGCCTGTCAAAGAAATATACCAAATGGAGCACTTCATTAATCAAATCAATGATGCGAAGCCCATTTCCGTTGGAAAGCTGCGGTCATTGAGAGGAGAAGATAGACTTCAGGCTTTATATGTATTCGTCCTTATTCTCTCAAAGTGTAGAGTATATCGGGTATTCAGCTGTCTTGCTACGCAGAGGAATCATCGGACCATCTCCAACTCCTTGTAAATCTGAAGGAACTACACGTGTTTCAATTGACGTGCAAAGAATTCGAAAGACTACTACTGCATTTGAGAGAAGTGACGTCATTCTGGAGAAGTGGAGAGTATCCGGACTGGGGAATTGAGGCCTTCGTTGTCCGTGGTATTGCTGTCGAAATGGTTGTGATTCTAAGAGTGTCAGACTTCTCCTCTTGTTCGAGATCTCCTGTGCGAGCTCTTCCGCGGAGGAATCCTGAAGAATATCAATATGTTCCACTGGATACCAAGAGAAAAGGACCGATCCACGGAGCTGGGTGAGAAGACATGGACATGCATTTGCAATGCCATTCAGGAAACGCCGCTGATTCGCCTGAACTCTCTATGCATTCCCGGCAATTCGATTGGTGATAGAGGGTGCAGACAGCTCCTGAAGCTGGGCTTTGACCGCTGTTTCAGTGAACTGAGGGAACTGAATCTGGCGAGCAACCGGATTGGGAACACGGCTGTGGTGGAACTGGTGCGAGCGATGAAAGATGCGAAGGTGTGTTCCTGCATTGAGAAGCTGGATGTGTCGAACAACGGCATTACGCAGCGAGGTCTGTTCGAGCAGATAAAGGAGTGTGAGTTTTCCCGACTCAGAGAGCTGCGTGTGGGAGGTGATGCGAGGGATAAAGCGTGAGATGTAGGGAACGCTCTGCCCATGTTCTCCTTTCTTGATGTGCTCTCCACCCATCCGTTGCCTACGATGCAGACGCTCGACTTGTCGAGTGGGTGTGACCAAGACGAATCATGGAATAGAAACGAGAATGGCGGGAGAAGGCATGGTTGGCTTGGCGCTGTTCCTACGACACGGTGTGGCTCCCCATCTGGAGAGACTCGTGTTGAGTAGCTGCAATCTGGGAGCGAAGGAGCTGGCCCATCTGTCCTACGCGATTCAAGACGGTTGTTGTGCGTCCCTCCAGTTTCTTGACCTCTCCAACAACAACATCAAGAGGGAGGGCGTGGAGCTGATTCGGCGCATGTTCTGCAAGCAGTTCCTCCCTAACCTGTGTGTCCTCGATTTGAGTGACAACAGCCTGGGTGATCAGGGCATTGGAGAGTTTGGAAACGGATCCGATTTACACTGCATGGCGCAAGTCAAGGCGCTGGATCTGAGCAATAATCACATCACAGACGAAGGCGCCAGCATCATCTACCTCTACATCCGCAACCGACAGTGGAGGAGTCTCGAACACCTCTATCTGGATCGTAGAACAGAACAAGTGGATACAGCGTAGACAACAGCTTCTCAAAGATCACCCTGGTGCATCTCCTCTCCCTCGTTGACATGAACAACCATCTCCAGTGCATATATCTCAACGAAATGGTAAAACAGCGCAGCTCACCGGTTGCCACTCCCTCAAGTCCACAGTTCACGGCAGAAAACAGTTGGCATTCTGTCGTCATCTCACGTGCAGGTGAAGAGTCCGATACGGAGTATCTGAAGGAGATCTTCGGCGAACCGACCCAACTCATCATTCCTCCTTGTTCTCTCAGAAGAACGTCCACAGAAGAAGACAACAACTGGACTCCTGTTGATGCTGCCATGACGCCCATTTCGGGGACGGTAGGGCTTACGATGGACAGCGAGGTCGTCTCGGAAGCCAACACTACTTGTTCTACTGTTTTCACAACAAATAAAGTGAAAAAGGAATCGCCCACCGGGGGGCTCGAACCCCCGACCACCAGGTTAAGAGCCTGGCGCTCTACCGACTGAGCTAGACGGGCTTGCTTGTTTGCTTCGGGGCATCCACTTAGGATTCACCTTTTCGTGACTCTCTGCGTTTTGTCGTAGGATCTTATACAAATGGATCTCCCGTGTCTTCCCTTTGTCCCACGATATAAACGTGAGTGAAACGAAATGATTCAAGCCGTAGGATGCGGGTTAGAGAGTGGCGATTTGGTGAGGGACGTATATGAGACGAGTGCCGCTGCGAGCCGACGAAAGATTGCGGCCTTTTTGGAAGCGGAGAGTTATGTTATGCAGAACGAGTTTCCTTCTCCAAATGAGTGTGGTTTCGTAGTATCTTTGACACGATTCTGATCGTAGGCGACTCTACCCTACAAGATCGAAATAGAGGAGTACTTATCCGTGACCATTATGAACTTCCTCTTCAAGAACGGGAAGAGCACAACGGACAATATCCTTTGTTTGTACATGAGACGGTGCCTTCATCCAACCCATCTACGAGCATCTCCACAATTCGAAACCGTTCACCCTTCGGTATCTCTTCAAAACGTACGACACTGCGAAGATGAGGAGAGACCTGGAAACGTTCCTTCACTTCTTTTGCAAGTTCTACAGCCGCTTTCCCGACAATGTGTTTGACCCCATCACAATCAACAGCCCGTTGCTGGTGTTAGTGTCTCCTTTCGCTTTCATTTGCAGGTGCTCAATAGAGGATGGGAGGAAGATGTGGATTCCCCAAGCCAGCGCGCTCACAACGGAGTTGATCTGCGACATTGCCAAATTAGATGAAATGTACTTTGCGTCCAACTACTTCGATCTCTACCGGCTCGATTTCTGCACAGTCGTTTCCCTCCCTCCTCTTCCCCAGTAGAATCTGATCGAGTCCGCGCAGGAAACGGCCGGCCGCAGACTCTCGCTCTTCATCACCCACGGGACCATGGACCTCAGCTCCATCCCGCGGAAGTACTCCATCTTCGAGCAGTTTTCCCTCCTTCTCTCCCTCCCCCATAGGCGGATGAAACTCCAGGACATGGAGTTCAACCTCTACGTGGTTCGGCGGCTCCTGCGGCGGTAGTGCTCCATGATCGTCTTCACGGTAGCTACGCCAACCCTGCGCACGCCTCCGTGTTCTCCAACCCCTACACCGGCAAGGACGTCGTCTTCCCGCCGTGCTTCGTGCTGCCGGAGACCGCCAATCAAGACTTCGCGCGCGGCAGCAAGATCCACTCCGAGTTTGTGAATCCGTACGTGCCGGACACGGTGTGCTTCGAGAACCTGATTCTGGACGAGCTGGTGCTGTTTCCCGGCATGAGCGCGAAGCTGGTGGACTTGCGCAGTGCGCTGCTGCGGAACCCGTTCATTGTGTGCGACGACCCCACGGCGTTGCTTTCCGTGCGGCAGTGAAGAGGGGGTGATGACTAGGCCATCTCCAACGTGCTGTGGTACCACGTGTCCGTGACGCACAAGTCCTTCTCCCTGTCGCTGGACAGCAACCAGCAGTACACGCTCGTTCTGTCTTTCCCTGTTTGCAACAAACACTCCAAAAGTCAAGATCCTCGTCGTTTCCCCAGCCGTTCTCGTTCTCATCCGACGAGATCTGCAGCGGCGACGGCTCCTTCATGTGGATGGACGTGGAGGAGGTGCCAATACCCTTCCCCGACTTGCCCACATCGATGCTACGCCTCACGCCTCCTTCCCACACGCACCTCACTCCCAACCCCACCTCCGAGAACAGGTCTTCGCTCCGTCTCTCCGCCGGAACGCTGCTGCCCAAACTCCGCCGGATCGGCAGCGAGTTCCGCTTCTACGCCTCACCCACGCCGCACGCGCCCACCTCGTTCTTCTTCAGCTTCATCCCCACGCCCAGCGCCGACTTCTTCAGCACCGGCTGCGGGATCTCCACCGCGGGCTCCTTCCGCGCCACACCGCACATCGAGCACTTGTCCTCCGCGCCGTGGTTCAGGTACTGGCACACGCCGCACCGCCAGCTCTCCTCCCCGCGCGACTCCACCGCGCCGCCCCACGTCGGCTCCTCCGCCCCACGCGACTGCGACGGCGCGACGCTCTTCGCCAGCAGCGCCTGCTTCTCCGGGTCGGGCAGCTCGCCCACGCGACTATGATGACAGCAGCCAGCCACTCTCACCTCTGACGCTGGGCGCGGTACTGCATGAACTGAAGCGCGCCGATGGCCGCCACGCCCACCAGCAGCAGGAAGCCCACCACGCGGAAGAAGGACACGAGGAAGCTGCGCGTCGTGCGCAGCGTCAGCGCGCCCGTCTGCGCGATCACCTTCGAGTTGTTGTTGGCGTCGGCCGTCGAGAACACCTGGCAGTTCAGCGAGAAGGTGGCGTGCGAGGCCAGCGCCGTGAAGTGCACCACCTCGTTCTTGCCGTAGGGCACCAGGCGGCTGGCGACGAGGTCGCCGTTGGCGTTGGTCAGCGAGCAGCGCGCGTCGCGGCCGAGGTTGCTCTCGAGGCGGAAGGCGAGGGCGGAGGAGGTGGCCTCCTTCATGTGCACCTTGAGCGTGGCTACGGTCAAACGAAGATGGAGTGTCCACTCACGTCGGTGGTGACGAACAACACCTTCTCCTTCGGCTTCTCCTTCATCGGCACGCCGTCCTTCGTCTCGGCGTAGCACCACACGCCGTACTCCGTGGCGGGCAGCAGGTCGCTGAAGAAGAGCGTGACACGCTCGGGCACGTAGCGCTGCTGGCCCGTCTTGATCGCCTCCACCGACAGCTCGCTCTTGGAGTCCTCCAGCTTGCACCACACGCGCGTCTCGATCGTCGTCTTCAAGTAAATCTCGATGCTCACCGGCGTGATCTCAATCGGCTTGATGCTGATCTCGGGGGCCTGCGCCTCCTTCACCTCCACCGGCTGCTCCTTCGGCCCGTAGAAGTGGTACTCGTCCGTCTTGCCGTAGCACAGCACCGACTTCACGGCGTGAATGTCCGACGTCAGCAGCGAGAAGGTGCGCGCGCCCTCCGCCTGCGACAGCGTCTGGCCGATCACGTCCAGCTTGTGCGTGAGCGTGAAGGGCGAGGGCGTGGCCATGTTGTGGAGGATCAGCATGCACACCAGCTTCATGGAGGGCAGGTCGTGCAGGCGCGGCGTCACCACCACGCGGTTGGTGCTCACCTCCAGCGAGAAGGACAGCGGGTAGAACACGGGCTGCAGCGGCGCGTGCGTCTCTGTCACCACGTCGGGCTGTGCTTGCGAGTCCTCTTTGGTGTCTTCCTCCTTCTCCTCTTCTTCCTGTTTCTCTTCTTCTTCTTGTTTCTCTTCTTCCTTTTCACTCTCTTCCTCTTCCTTCTTCTTCCTGTGCTTCTTTTCCTTTTCCTTATCTTTCTTCTTGTCCTTCTTGTCCTTCTTCTTATCATCATCATCTTCATCTTCCTCCTCTTCCTTCTCCTCTTCCTCTTCTTTCTTCACATCTTCATCCTTCTTCTCTGTCTTGTCCTCTTCCTTTTCATCCTCATCCTCCTCCTTTTCTTTCTGTTTCTCTTCCTCCTCCTTCTCCTCGCTCTCCTCATCGTCTTCCTCTTCCTTCTTCTCCTTCTCTTCTTCCTTCTCCCCCTTCCTCTCCTCCTTCTTCTTTTCTTCCTTTTCATCATCCTCTTCCTTCTTTTCCTCCTCCTTCTCTTCCTTCTCACTCTCCTCATCATCTTCCTCTTCCTTCTTCTCTTCCTTCTTCTCCTTCTTTTCCTTTTCATCATCCTCTTCCTTCTTTTCCTCCTTCTCCTCCTTCTTGTCGTCATCTTCCTCTTCCTTCTTTTCACTCTCTTCCACCTTGTCATCCTCTTCATCCTCTTCCTTCTCTTCTTGTTTCTCTTTCTCTTCCTTTTCCTTCTTGTCATCCTTATCATCCTCCCCTTCTTCTTCCTTCTCCTTCTTGTCGTCATCTTCCTTCTCCTCCTCCTCATCATCCTCTTCCTCCTCCTTCTTTTCATCCTTATCATCCTCCTTCTCTTTCTTCTCCTGTTTCTCCTCTCCCTCCTCCTTTTTATCCTTTTCTTCTTTCTCCTTATCCTCCTTGTCCTCCTCTTCTTCCTCCTCTTCTGTTTCCTTCTTCTCTTTCTCCTTCTCTTCCTCCTTCTCATCCTCTTCCTCCTTCTCCTTCTCCTCCTTCTCCCCCTTCTTCACAACCAACTTCTCACTCACAGTATCATTCTCATCATAATAAGGGTTCACTTCAACTCCTTCCTGTTTCGCTACTTCAGCTCTCGTAAACTTCTCAAGGCGCTTCTCTATCCGTAATCCCACGTCTCCACACCAACTCAAATCAGCAAGAGAAAGGTCCTTCTTCTTGAATGATCTCTTCTTATGCGACTGCGAATCGCTGTCATCCGAATCATCATCACCACTCAAAACTACACATTAGCGCCAAATCTCTCGTGAAAACTCTTTCCCTTTAAGCGCTTCTTCGCCTCCAGCACTTGGATGATTTCATCCAGCTGCTTCTCTTCGTTCTCGCTCAGTGATGAACGGATTCCCTTATTCCACAGCTTCGGACCCAATCGTCTTGGAGATTCTCCCTCCGTTACGGAATCGCCCCGCTCCATGCCCATACTCACGACACCATCTAGGATATAATAACATCTCTCTCCAAAGAGGCACTCTTCTCTTCCTGCAAAACACTCTCCTCTGTAAACGCAGCTGCGTCATTTCGTGCTCCATGGGGATTGAGTGCAGCGACAGACTCAAGCACAATCACTACCATGATTACACTCCACTCAAATCAAACAAAGGAGCAGCGCAAACAACATAAAATACCTCATTCTTAGAAATACGCAATCCAAAGAACAGATGTATTTGTCTTATGACGGCGTATTCTTCTTTGAATCACTGCACGTTCAGTGGTCAGCACTGCTTTCGAGAATCAAGAGCAACAAACAGATCAAACTGATATCGTGTATAAATAGACGCCTCCATTGTCGCAACCAATCACACAGTTCCCTTCGCTCCCTCCGAAATACTCATCCTCGGAGCGAGTCTCCGTCGGGGACTTCTCCAGAGGGATCCACTCCACGGTCGCTACCTTCCCTCCTATGCGCCACCTGGCCTTCTCTTCCATCACGACCTTCTCTTCTCCCAAGACAACCGTATACGCCTACCCCTTACATCGCCTTCCCGTGCCCACAAGAACAGTGCCGTCCTCCAGTCCCACCACCAGCACGCTCCGATTCAGACCGCATCGACTCGCGCCCACCGCCGTCACAGCGCACTCGCACTGCACACAGCCCCGTTCCTACACCTCATCCCCACCATCCTCGTCCACGCTCAGCTCCCTCGCTTCCCCATCGTACCTCCACAGCTTCACCGTCGCGTCGCGGCTGCCCGTCGCCAGCCACGCCTCCGCCCCCCGCGCGCCCATGCAGCAGCTGCTCCACACGATGCGCGCGTGCGCCTTGCTGGCCACGGCGTCCGCCTCGTACAGCCCGTCGGTGCCTAGCCGCCACACGCGCAGCTGGCGGTCCTTGCCGGCGGAGAGCAGACAGCGCGCGCCGGCACAGGCGAAGGGCGTGAGAGTGACCACAGTGCTGCGATGGCCAGCAAGGTACTGCTGGAAGACGAGCGAGCCGTCGGCGCTGGCACGGTTGCTCCACACGGAGAGCACGCTGTCCTCCTCGGTGCTGCCCTGCGCGTGACCGCCACTCCTCACTCCTACCACAGTGGCGGTGACCACCAGGTCGGCGACGTCGTCGCAGCAGACGGCGATGAAGGCGTTGGGCGTGTGCTTGTTGTACAGGTAGCTCAGCTCCGCGAACAGCGTGCCCTTGCACAGCCGGCTCTCGTTCAGCCGGTTGCTCCCCGTGTTCGTCACACGCTGCAACACGTCCAGCGACACCAACAGTTCCAGCTCCCCGTCCACCGGCTGGAACAGCGCGTCGCCCTCGCCCTCCTCCTTCTCGCCCTCCGGCTCCCGCTCCGCCGCCAGCTCGCCCGCCGCCGTCGCGCCGTCCACGTCCAGCTGGTACTTCCTGAGCGTCGCCCGCGCCTGCTCCAGTGGGATGCCCTTGTTGCTCAGGCCCAGCTCCGGCGCGTAGCTCGACCAGAAGTAGGCGGGCGGCAACGCTACGCGTCAGGCCCGCTCGCCACACCCACTCTCCACGTCCACCGCCCCGGAGAACACGGCGGAATCCGCGGTCTCCACGAGCGTGTTGAGCGTGAGCAGGTTCAGGTAGGTGGCGCCGTACACGCGGCTCTTCTTCTCCTCGTTGATCGTCAGGATGCGACCCAGCTCCTTGTTGCCCAGTCTGCTGTTATCCCATTCCTTGTTGCCCAGTCCGCTGTTATCCCATTCCCTGTTGCCCAGTCTGCTGTTATCCCATTCCTTGTTGCCCAGTCCGCTGGTATCCCATTCCCTGTTATCCCGTCCACTGTTGCTCATCTCCTTGTTATTCACATCCGCCATTGGGGTGTGGTCGCGCAGACACACGGCGTCCAGCACGGGGTAGCCGTGCACCACGGGCCGACTCACCTCGCCCCAGCGCCGGCGGCCGCGCTCGCGTCCCCACACGCGCACGGTGCGGTCGCGCGAGGCGGAGAGAAGGAGGTGCCCGTAGCGAGAGAAGTGCGCGCAGCAGGCGCCGAAGTGCCCGGAGATGAAGGGGAGGAGAGAGAAGCTGCCCAGCGCGGTGGGCTCAGCTCCCGCGGTGAGGGTCTCCTCCCACTTGAACATGGCGCCGTGGTAGCCGTAGGCGAAGAGGCGCCGTGGGCTGCTGCCGACGGACCAGAAGGCGCCCCAGAAGCCCTGCGAGCCGATGAGGTGGGGGTGGAGGGTGGCGAGGGTGGAGAACAGGCCGCCGCCGCGCAGACAGTCTTCAGGGGCGATGATCTTCAGCGTGGCGTCCATGGAGGCGGTGAGGAGGAGGAAGGGCTGAATTAGCCCGGAGGGGGTGCGAAGGGGTGGATGGGGGTGGGCGGAGGAGACGATGGTGGAGGACACCTCGATGACGGATTCCAACGTGATGGCAAAGGGTGATTCCGAATCGGCGTCAGATTCGCTGCTTTCACACACCTTCCACACACGGCAGTAGCCGTCTTGTCCTGCAGCGATGACATGCCAAAACTGAACTGCATTTCCCTCTCCGAAGCAGAAGTGGAGACTGAGGGACGACACCCAGTTCTTGAAGCCCTATCCCTCAAAAGATGAAACTGCGCCCACGGTCAGCTGACACACCGGACGAAGAGACGATTTCTCCAGAGAGAGCTCGTGAAGGTAGATACGATTGTCTGTGGCAGCCAAGAAAAGCAGCAGAGTGGAGGGAAGCGATTTCGCCTCCTCGGGATCACGAATCAGCGGAAGACAAAGCATGGATGTGTAGTAGATGTCCGGGTTGGGCGACTTCGTGCGCAAGACTTCTCTCCACGGTTCACAGTGGCTGCGGCGGTAGATAATCAAGGAGCGCTGATCCGTCGTGACAAAGAGAAGGCAATCGGAGTCGCTCACCGCAGTGCAGTGAACGCACTCAATCAGCTCCGGAATCGCAATGGACTCCTTGACATTCCACTCCCGCTACGGTTCAATTCGGATCGATAGCAGAACTCCATTCCATGCCCAATCGACGATCTCTCCATCGCAGCTGCAGGAAATCAACTCGGCTTGTCTCCGGACCAGGGAGGAGAAGAAGCCGTCCTCCAAGAAGGGAACCCAGCACAAGCAGTTCACGTCCTTCTTGTGCTCCATCAGCTGCTGCACGACGTCGTTCGACTAAGGCATCAAGCGCGCATTTCGCGATTACCTCAGAATCCACAATAATCACCTCCTTGCCAGACGCGTAGGCCACGAATGCACACTCCGCGTCGCTTCTACGTCATAAGGGACTCGCATCGCAAAGGACCCGTTGGAAACGATGAAGCTGTCCTGTTTGTCGTTGCAACCACGCGCAATGAAGGCAGTCTCCACGTTCATTTCAGCGTAGTTTCTTCTGGGAGCGGAGCACTCCCATTTGACACAGCTAAAGTAGAGTAGGCGAATTGTGCAAGAGTCGCACGCATAGCCTAATTGGATAAGGCGCTTGCCTACGGAGCAAGAGATTGTGGGTTCAAGTCCCACTGTGTGCTTCTTTTTTCTTCTCAACAACGAACCCACATCTCCTGTGAAGCCTCTCACCACCCATATACAAACAAACAGACAATGACACGCACTTTCTGTGCACAATCTCAGCTCCAGACTCCTCGTACTCGTCCTTGGTAATCCAGCAGTCCTGGAAGGAGGAGAGCTGAGCCAGCATGCCACCACCGATCCAGACCATGTACTTGCGCTCGGGCGAGGCGATCACGCGCACCTTGATGCTGGAGGGTACCAGGGCGGTGAGCTCCTTCTGCATACGCTCGCCCATGCCGTCGAAGAAGGTGGTACCACCGGACAGCACCACGTTGTTGTAGAGGTCGCGGCGAAGATCGACATCGCACTTGCTGATCGTCTGGTAGACGGCGTCGTGCACGCCGTTGGCGGACAGCTCGCGACCGATCAGACCGGGGTTGAACAGCACCTCGGGCACGCGGAAGCGCTCGCTGTTCACCTGGATCATCTTGCCATCGGGCATCTCGTAGCTCTTCTCCAGCTTGCTGGAGTTCTGGGACTCCTTCAGCTCCTTGTCGAAGTCGTAGGCCACGTAGCACAGCTTCTCCTTGATGTCGCGGGCAATCTCCTTCTCCGAGGAGGAGGTGAGCTGCAGGCCGCGCTCCGTGAGCATGGTCTGCATGGTCTCGGTCAGGTCACGACCCGCCAGATCCATACGCATGATGGCGTGGGGAATTGTGTAACCCTCGAAAATGGGCACGGTGTGGGAAACACCATCACCAGAGTCCAGCACGCAACCCGTGGTACGGCCAGCGGCGTACAGAGACAGCACGGCCTGGATCTGAATGTAC
>ERZ827156.3345-NODE-3345-length-14615-cov-4.152816_pt1 | contig 14615 bp, 18 predicted proteins | sample MGYA00519919_ERZ827156 | MGnify/ENA primary metagenome ERZ827156 (study PRJEB31778, sample SAMEA3449269) | human gut metagenome | biome: human gut; feature: human-associated habitat; material: faeces | place: United Kingdom | collected 2010/2012 ... | reverse complement strand
CCTCCATCGCCTCGCGCGCTCTCCCTACACGTCACTCGCCCGCCGCACACCCACGGCGCTCCGCCTCCATGCGCTCGCCCGTGGCGTCGTCGAAGCTGGCGAACAGCACGCTGGCGAGGTACACGTCCAGGTCCGCCTGCAGCAGCCGGTGCTCGCCGTCCGCGCAGGGCCCCTCCGTCGCGCGCACCACCGCCGGCCCGTCGATGAACACGCAGCGGTCGCGGTTGCGCGCCTGGCTCAGCTCCGCGTCGTAGTAGATGGCGCCCTTGAAGAAGGGGCCTGTGGCCGCCTCGATCTCCGCCGCCGCCGGCACGGGCGCCAGCGCTACGCGTGAGCGGTGACGAGAACGGAAACTTGGAGGGGGCGCGGCGAGCGCCTGGAGCTGCTGCAGGTAGGCGAGGTCGTCGTGCACGTAGCAGAGGTTCGCCAGGTCGTTGTGCGCCTTGCACTGGCGCCGCGTAGCCGTGAAGGCGCTGTACAGCTACACGTGAGCCCGCCGCTGAGCCGCCACCGCGTCCAGCTCGGCCTTGCGGTCGGTGAGGTACCCGCTGAGCCGCCGGAAATAGTCCGTCTGCTTCTGGTAGAAGTCGTAGCGCGCCTCCACGGCGCGGCGCTCCGCGAACTCACCGCCCTCCTCCTGCTCGATCGCCGCCACCTCTTTCTCCGTCCGCTCCAGCACGCGCACGTTCTACGGCTCACCGCCGCGTGCCGCGCCCACCTCCTCGAAGTCCACGCGCAGCTCGTTCAGCGCCGTCTCCAGCCGCCGCATCACGTGCTCGTACGACACCACCGCGAACTGCTCCGCCGGCCCCGCTACGCATCACCGCTGTTCTTTTCTTGCACCGTGGGTGATGCCCTGCACCTGCGCGGCGGACACGGCGGGCCCCGACAGCCCGCGGTTCACCAGGTGCTGCTCCCACTTCGCCTCCTCGTCGCTCGAGTCCAGCGACGCATCGCTCGCTTCCTCCTGCACCACGTCTGCCGACCGCACCAGCTGATGATCGCCCGACGGCTTGCTCTCCTCCGGAGGTTCGGAGTCGGAGTCACTCAGGTAGGCATTGTTGCGCTGCCGCAGCACCGAGCGGAGGCTGCGCGTCTTCAGCGGAATGAAGTCGTCCTTCGCCTCCGCCGCTGCGTCCTGCGCGCCGGAGATCTTCTGCTCAATGCGCTTCTTCAGCTCGCCCTCCTCGTCGCTCTCGTCCGAGTTGATTTGCTTCTTGATCGCGGCCAGCTCCGCGCCGTTCAGCACCACTTCCTTCGACTGCAGCGAGTCCAGCCCGTCTGTCGCCTCGTGGGCGTAGTCCGCCTGGAGATTGACCTTCGTTGTGAAGACCGGCCTGTTGCTGGAAAACATCGAGTTCTTCATCTACGCAATGAAAGCGAGTCATGGAGGCAGACATGGAGCGCATTTGGGTGATGCGCAGTGTGTTTGAATGTATTGACGGAGTGGCCATTGCCTTCGCTCATACTTGCCTAACACTGATAGAAACGAAGAATCAACTCACCTTTCCCGCTCCCGTCTCCGTTTCATCTGGATTCGATTTGACACCCGAAGACGAGGCGAGAGGGAGGGAGGGAGAGAACACCGTGGGCGCCGTATCCTCCTCGCTGCTTTCCTCCTGCTTTCGTACTCTTCGCGTCGCAGATGCTCTAGTTTTCTTCTTGAACATCTCTCAGAAGAAAGGGAAGACAATTCTGGGAGTCGCCACAGTGCCGTTTTCATCAGAAAGAAGGGAACTCTTCTTCTCCGAACGGGATATTCAGATAATGGACAGAAATAGTGACGTGCACTCCATCGATGATAGCATTTCTCAGAATCTCACCCGGGACACGTTTATCAATCCCACTCCCTCTATCATCTATGTGGACGATGACCAAATCAAATTGACCTACCCCTCCCAGTTCCTGATCGCGGGTATCGAATTCGAGAACAAGGAGAAACGGGAAGGAAGGGGGAAGGAAATCTACGGAGGCGAGCACTCTTCAGACTATCTTATATGCTCCTGGAAGAATGAGGCCAAGAATGGAGAGGGACTGCTCTACAACGGATTCGGAGAGCTGCTGTTTCGAGGGACCTTTGAGAACGACTATCTGGAGGGGTTCGGCTACATCTACAATGACGGCGCGATTGTGCTGAAGTGCATGTACAGACACAGCATTCTGCAGTACTCCACCATGATCGAGTGCACGCAGGATCACATCGTCATGGTCGAGAAAACGCCGGAGGGGATTCTCCGCTACAGGGGCGGGTTCGATGAGGAGACCATGGAGCGTGAGGGCTACGGAGCGGAGTACGAGAACGGGATCCTCAGCCTCTACGGCCTCTACGAGAACAGCATGCTGATCCAGACGCTGAAGCGCTTCAACCAGGGCGTCATGCGCGAGTACAACAAGGACGACAACATGATCTACATCGGCGAGTACCGCGACTCGCTGGATGACGGGTACCCGCGCGAAGGCGACGGGCGCGAGTTCGAGAACGGCGTGATCGTGTTCCACGGCCACTACCACAACGGGCAGCGCGAAGGGCCGGGCACGGAGTTCTACCCGTACGGCGTGGCGCGGCTGAAGGGCGTGTGGTCGGCGGGGGAGTGCGTGGAGGAGCACGAGCTGGACCGGCTGGGCTACTACACGCACGTGAAGAACGACGGGCGGTCGACGAACTGCGTGCGCATCGTGAACGGCGTGGAGACGGTGAGCACGCGCCTGCGCGACATCCGCATCAGCGACGGCGTGGGCAACAGCGAGATGCTGAAGTCCTTCGTGCTGGACAGCGCCAAGCAGGTGGTCTCCGTGGTTGTGGGCGACGGCTGCTTCACCAACGTCACCAAGGTCTCGCTCTGCGGGCTGCCGCTGCTCACCAGCGTCAAGATCGGCTGCGACTCCTTCACGCACTACGACCGCGGTGACCAGCTGCCCTCCACGCCCGTCGCCCGCGCCCACTGCCTGCGCGTGCACGCCTCACTGGTGGTGCGCGACTGCCCCAGGCTGACGGAGCTGACGGCCGAGATGGGCTCCTTCTCCTCCTTCTGCGTGCTGGACCTCAAGCGTGCTCCTGCATATCACCACTCACCTCTAGACCTGCCCGCGCTGCAGGACCTGCGCTTCGGCACCGCCACCATCGGGCCCGTGGGCACCGAGGCCAAGTCTTTCTGCTTCTTCTACGCCACGGAGCTGATCCTGACCGACCTGCCCGCGCTGGAGGCGGTGGAGATCGGCTGCAGCGCCTTCACCTCGCTCTCCACGCTCTCCGTCTCCAGCACCGCCGCCTGCGTCCCCTCACGCGTAGACCTGCCCAACCTCCTGACCTTCACCGCCGGCTATGGCAGCTGCTACGGCGGCTGCAAGCACGGCATGGGCCAGCTGAACGTGTACTTCGGCAGTAGGCGCGCGGACGGCGTGTGACGTAGATCTGCCACGGCTGTGCATGCTCACACTGGGCGTGGAGTGCATGTACAACATCGACTCCCTCACGCTGTCGTGTGGGCGTTAGGGTCATGGCTGAGGCGTAGTCTTCCCCATGTTGAAGGAGGAGGGGTTTCACTTGAGCGAGGAGACGATGCACTCGCTGCGCTATGTCCGGATAAACGAACGTGCGGGTGGCGCGAGCGCGTGACGCCTAGGGAACAAGTCCTTTTTGAAGCGTTTCTTCTCCCACTACTCCCAAGCCGAGGTGATTCCGGGCAATTACTGTTCTGTTTTCTTGACTATACTTGCAATTTGCTCTGTGAAAATGAAATGGAAAGTGGGTGGTGGAATGAGGTGTGAAGGGCGTCATTATCCGTAATGGAGTGGTAAGGTGTGATTGTATTGAAATAGAAAGGTATCACTTCGCATATTGAAATAGAAAGTCGTGATTGCATATATTGAACTAGAAATGCATCATCCCACAAACACACCACAAAAGACTAAAATCAATATCGATGCCCTTATAAAATCCCTTCGCCTTCGTAGGGGAGGTGGGATGAAGCTTCTTCTCGCTGATCTACACATCACGACGATCATGCGCTCCAACCGCTTTGTGGACATCGTTCTTCAGCATATCCAGGATGCTGTTCGACGACTCTCTGTAGATCTTGATGGGCGGGGGGATCTCGCCCAGAGGAATCTCGCCCAACTCCTTCATCGTAAACCCAGCCACACGCCCTTTTGACAGGGGCTTCGACTTGACTCTCTCCAAGTAGTCCGAGTACTGGTGCTCGATGTAGTCCGCGATGTGCTTATTCACCTTGTCGTATCGCTCCTTCAGATAGTCCTTCCTTCCCTCCTCGCTCAGCGAAGAAAACACACCGCTCAGATTCTTCGAGCTCCCGAGAAAGGCGACCATTTGATCCTTGACACTCCCGTGGTCATTCTGCGGCAGTTTCAGCGTAAGGATGGACAGATCGGTGGAGATGCGGGGCTTTGTCCTGCCCATCACATAGGCCACCTTCTCCTCGTCCGTCTTCTCCTCGAAGGCGTACAGGAACACGATCTGCTGGACGTGCTTCTCGAGAAAGCTCATCTTGATGTCCGAGAGACTCAAGTAGTTGTTCACGTCCGTCAGACGCGTCATCTTCGACCCGCCTTGCTTCAGGAAGATGTCCGCCACCTTGAACCGGAGCAGCAGGTCCTTGTACACTTGCGGCACTTCTCCCCTCATCAGCTGCAGATTCATCCGTACCTCCTCCTTGTTCAGCGGCTGCTTCTTTTCCTCGATCGGCTTAGGCGCCACGGCCGTTCCCTGGATTTTGCTGAGGCTGCTGAGGATCTCGTTCCGCCGCCTCTTCCAATTGGTTTCTGCCGAGTCTGTGGATGTTGGATTCTTTCGATCGCTCTCTTCTACGAATAAGCACGCTCACTGAATACCCCCACCATTCACAACCGGAGCCGCTTGCCGTTTCTTCGATTGTTTGGCGTTCTTCAAGAGTTGTTCCAATAACGCCTTCTTGTCCATTCCGAGTGTCACCGATAAGCAATAATACTCTTTAGGAATATAATGAGTTGTGTATCGATTTGAAAGGAGAAGGGGCTGTTGTATTCACTACGTCGTGAGGATTCCAAGCTGCAATTACGATAGAACGCTTGCCAGTTCAAAACACCACTACGGTGCACACGACGGATTCTATCCAATGTTTGAATTCAATTCGCTCAAAGAGCAATCCCGAAACACGAGGGATTTCCGTTGACTGATTGTGCTCAAATAGGGACTTCTTTCGGATTCACTGAGAGTGAGCTTATTCCGTTTGCTGAGTGGTGATCCATCTGCGATGAACCTCAATCTTACGCCTTCGGAGCAGATAATCCAGAACTCTGCTGTTTCGTTTGCCCAAACGAAGTACAAGCAGGGTGATGTGGTTTTGACGACACTGGACGATCTCTTGAGGAGCATGAACGTGGAGTTGCGGAACCCAGTCGTCAATTATGAGAAAGTGTTCTTCGATCTGTGCGCATACCAGTGTCTTCTAGATTGCACTTCCTATGGAGGTGTCTCTACAAATTGCATGGCGCGGTTACCTGTTTTTGCTTGTAGCGTCTCTGATGCCTAGGAGTATCGTTCCGTTCCTCTTCCGGACAAGGCGGTGATATTGGACAACCTCAGGAGATCGAAGAGCACACAGACGTACACCCCTTATTCTTCTTGTTCTAGTGCTCAGTCCATGTCCGTCTACGGCCAAATAAACAACACTTCCTATGCGACGGCTCCTCCGCAAGTGGGAGGCTACCCGTCTCTTCCGCAGTTTTCCTCCACTACTTCCATTCAGCCAAGCCCGTCCTACTATACTCCGCCATCCCCAGCGCCGTCGCGGAGCACAATCTACAGCTCCGTCCCGTCATCCCCCTATGTGACATCGGGCTTGTACGCGTCGTCTACATTGTATCCAGGTCCGCCTCCCATTCCCGTTTCTGTGAATACTTCCATGACTCCACCGCCCATGGCGACTTCACCCGCTTATCTCCAGGGATCGGGCTACAGGACGACCTATCCGAGTCCTGCTCCAACGCTCCCTCCCATGACGATTACACTGAGCAGTCCCTTCATCAAGGCAGAGCCGGTTCACCCGGATGTCCTTTACGGCAGCTACATTTCTATGGACGAGATGAAGGCACACGTCATGAGGCAGTTCAATCTCACCCTGATTCCGGATTACCCCGATTTGAACTTTGGAAAGACGGACGAGGTCCACTCTAAGTCCGCCATGGAAGTGTACTCTTGTTTGTTAAACAAACATGCACTCCACGTCCGCCATGGAAGTGTATCCCTGTTTGTTCACAAACACGCACTCCACGTCCGCCATAGAGGTGTACTCTTGTTTGTTCACAAACACGCCAAAAGACCTCATTCCTTTCTCCTCTTCTTCGCCACAGCCTCCACCAGCTTCTCCATTCCCTTCGTCTTCACGTACAGCGGACTGGTCACATCGATGCTGAAGTCGGGGTTGCTCACCAGCCGCTTGAAGCGCTCGTCCTCCGTGTTGACCTACACCTGACCCCGCGTCGCCGCCACCACCTCGAAGTTGTCCTCCACCTCCTCCTTTCTCTTCTTGCTCTTCTTCAGCGCCTTCTTCGTCTCCACCATGTTGAAGTCCTCCTTCTTCTCCGTGCCCTGTCCATCACACCCCCTCGCCACGCCCACCTCATCGATCATCAACAGCTCCAACTCCTCGCGCTTCTTCTTCTCCTCCTCCGTCTCCGCCTCCTTCCTTCCCTTCTTCCCCTTCTTCCCCTTCTTCGGAGCCTTGTCCAGGTCCGCGAACAGCCCCGTCTCCTCCTTCCCGTCGTCGATCACGCTACGCCTCACGCCCGCCGCGCACGCCCACGCCTTCTTGTTCTTCTCCTTCATCTTCTGCTTGTACTGCTCGTACACGCTCAGCGACGCCGCCTCCTTCTCCTTCTCCTTCTCCTTCTCTTTCTCCTTCAGCGCCTTGCTCAGCGAGTCCTTCAGTCCGGGAATGAACGTGATGTCCGCGTCGCCCTCCTCCGCGCCCGCCTCCTCGCTCTCCTCCTCCTTGCCCTCCGCCGTCTTCAGCAGCGCCGAGTACTTCGCGCGCACCGCCTCCTCCTACGCCTCACGCGCCCGCACCGCGCCCACGTCCTCGCTCTCCTCGTCGCTGGAGGCGATGTACGCGCTGTAGTCGATCTCGCCCTTCTCGTTCTTGTTCTTGCTGCTGCCGCGCACCAGCTCCTGCTCGCGCCGCTGGTCCTCCTGGTCCCAGCTCAGCTGCAGCTTGCTGTGGCTGTTCACCGTGTTGTACGACGATACGCGCGGCGTGTAGTTCTCCGGCACGAACGTCGCCTTGTCCTTGATCGTCGACGCGTCGAACACCATGTCGTCGGGGATGAAGCGCAGGTCCAGGATGCTGCCCGTGCGCTGCGCCTTACTCCGCACGCCCACGCCTACCATGAACTCCGTGCCGTCCGTCTGCTCGTAGATCGAGTTCGCCGTGTACGCGTTGTCGCAGTCCACCACCGCGAAGTAGTACCGCAGGCGCTCCTTCTCGTACTTGCGCAGGCCTACCGTGCACCCGCGCCAACGTACCTACGGTCCTCCTCCAGCTTCTTGTTCTCCTCCTCGTTCTCGTCGTCCACGAAGTCCGCCTCCTCCACCACCACGTGGCCCTCGGGGCCGTACTTCTCCTCGTTCGCCAGCCGCGACTTGCCGAACTCCGACGGGTAGATGGTCACGGAGTACACGGAACCGCCGTGCGCGAACGATTTGAAGATCGACAGCAGATCGGTCGCCTACGCATCATCAAAAGGCAGGACCAGCCACCGTAATGATGTCCCAGTTCAGGTTGACGCAGGCCAGGCGATGGGTCGCGTCTCCATCCTCAATCTACCCGTTATGCAGCCGAAACGCACGGACCACTTCCTCGGGCTGCTCCTCCTCTTCCGGCTGAGCAACCACCTCCTCTTCCTCCTCCGAGGAACTGCTCTCCATGTCGTTCCACTCACCGCGAGCCTGAAGCTAGGTGTGAAGCGAAAACGCAACCGCAGACGCGAAGCGTCTCCAGATCCATGTCCTCCTCAGAAGACGAGGACTCTGTGATTTCCTTCTCCTCTACAGAATGAGAAGCGATAAGGATGAGATTACGCTGTGGTCTCTTCTTGTTCTTTTTGAATCGGTTATCGACCTTCGCCTCCTTCTTCGTCGGTTTGACCGAAGCAAAGCGCTACGAATGAGCATGTCGGAACGCACATTGTCCTACAGGGTCCTTCACATACTTGGAAAAACGCTCGTCCTTCTCCAGTGCTTCATGAACGGCTTCTTTGTGTTCCTTCGAGTTCTTCTTCGCTGGTTTGGGCATTGTTCCTAGGTTCGTTCTCCCGAAATTGTCCCTTAAAGAATGGGAGTTTCATCGCTGTCTCTGCTCCTTTTTCCTCCTTGTGCATTGAAATGGAAGGAGGGGTGGAAGGGTAGTCCATGGGCAAAAGGAAATGACGTGGGGTGTTCCATCCATCGTTGTTCGTTATATGCAGGGCTGTGAATGGATTTGTGTGACAGTATGTCATCTGTGCGTTGTAAGAAGAGAATGATCTGTCATTGCGGTCTTTCCCAGTTGTTGGGTGTTTGCTTGGTTTTACAGGCAACTTCCATTCTATTGAATGGGATGATGTACGTTGAACAGCAAGAATCCCCTCATTCTGCCTTTCTCTCCGAATCAAATGAATCCAGTTTTTTGTTTTCGATTCTTTCCCTGTACAGCCTTCTCATCCTATCTGCAGGGAGAATGAAGCGTATGAACAGAGCGGTGAACCGCTCCATTTCTGCGTCTTTCCAGAGTGTGAACAGCGAAGACTATCAACTAGTTATATTTCTTCGTGGTGAAAAGAGCGAAGAAAGTTGACAGCGTCATGAATCATCTTAAGATAATATCAGAAGAGAATGGAAAAGGGAATTGTCGTACTGTTACTGCTCTTTCTTCGAGTTCTGTCTGCAGACCCCGTGTATGGTAATTGCTCTCGCTCTCCTTGAAAAGCAGGGTGCATCGACGACGAGGTCGTGTGCTCAACCATGATGGGCGAGATATCGACCACGCAGTGCACTCGCTACCTCCGCATCTGTGAGTATGGGGAGTGGGGAGAGCCGCAGGAAGTGGCCCCAGAAACCTACTGCTTCCGCGGAGTCCAGGTGCTCGCCTCCATCTGCAACCAGGGCGGCGGTGGCCAGTGCTCCTTCAGCGGCATTCGCTGCGTGGACGGGGACGAGAACGTCATCTCCAACCAGTGCACGAACTACTACCAGACGTGCAACAACAACCTCACCAGCACCATCACCGGCACCAGTGGTCGGTCTCCCGGGTGTGCGTCACGCCTAGACGGCGAGAGCTGCTACCGCAACGCGATCGTGCCCTCCACCGAGTGTCCCTCCGACGCTTGCTCCTTCACCGGTCCGCAGTGCGTGACTGTCCAGGGCCAGGTCGTGCGGGACGCCCACACCAACTACTACATCACGTGCAACGACGGCGTGCCCTCCTACCCCCACCCCGTCGGCCCGGGCATCCAGTGCTACAACGGCGCGGGCGTGGCGGACTCGGGACTCGCGCCGCCGGAGGGCGACGGGAGCTGCGCCTTCGCGGGCATCCGGTGCCTGGCGCCGTCGGGCGTGTTCGTGGACGGCGTGTGCGTGGAGCAGTACCGGCGGTGCGTGGACCACCAGCTGTCCTCGGTGCTGACGGTGAACCAGGGCACGGTGTGCAACAGCGGCGAGATCCGCGCCTGCACCAACTGCCAGTGCTTCCTGCCCATTCACCGCTGCAGCTTCGTGGGCATCCAGTGCGTGACGGAGTTCAACTACGCGACGACGGAGTTCGCGACGGACTACTACACGGAGTGCGTCGACGGCTACTCCACGGTGCCCGTCAAGCCGCCCAACAACTACAAGTGCAAGGACAAGGGCTTCGTGCTGGCCACCTCCTGCGACTACATCCTTCCCAACACGCTGTGCTCCTTCTGCAACCGCATCTGCGTGAACGAGGATGGCTCTCGCAACGACTACTCCTGCACCGACCGCTACGCCACCTGCTCCGACTCGCTCGTCAACGTCACCTCCGTTCCCGCGGGCTACCAGTGTCTTAAGGGGGAGCTCGTTCTGTCTCAGTTCTGTCAGTTGACGCCCACTGTTGCTCCGACTCCGACGCCGACTGTGGCTCCGACGCCGACTCCGACTGTGGCTCCCACGCCGACTGTGGCTCCCACTCCAACAACTGCTCCTACACCCACTCCGACTGCCACTCCGACAACTGCTCCTACACCCACTCCGACTGCCACTCCAACTACTACTCCTACACCCACAACTGCCCCAACGCCAACGCCGACAACGCCCCCCACTCTCCCACCCTGTCCCACGACGGAGGCGCCCACGACACTGCCGCCCTGCCCGCCAACGGAGGCGCCTCTCCCCACGCCCTGCGCCGACTGCCCGCCGGGCGCTACGGGAGCCACGGGCGCCACGGGACCGACCGGACCCACGGGACAGCCTGGGCCGCAGGGACCCACGGGACCTACGGGAGCACCGGGCGATGAAGGTCCAATGGGTCCTGCGGGTCCGCGCGGACGGGACGGAGCGGACGGGCCGCAGGGTCCTTCAGGCGCGCCGGGACCGGAGGGCGAGATGGGTCCGTCGGGCATGCCGGGCGTGACGGGACCGCGCGGACCGCAGGGCCCGCAGGGAGAGATGGGCGAGATGGGACCGCCGGGCTGGACAGGCGCGCCGGGCGTGACGGGACCCGAAGGACCGAAAGGACCGCAGGGCGAGGAAGGACCCTCCGGCGCACCAGGCCCGTCCGGCTCTCCAGGAGCCACGGGCGAGCAGGGGCCGCAGGGCGAAGAAGGGCCGTCGGGCAACCCCGGCCCCACGGGCGCGCCGGGAGCCACGGGTGCACCGGGCAGCGCGGGAGAAACGGGACCCACGGGCGCTCCTGGCGAACGCGGCGCAACGGGAGCCACCGGCGCAACGGGAGCCACGGGAGCCACGGGACCTACGGGTGCGACGCCGAGCCTGGCGCCGGAGGAGCGCGTGCTGCAGGCGGCGCAGTTCGTGATGAGCAGCAACATCAACGTGACGGTGACGGGAGACGCGGTGTCGGTGGCGTTCCCCGCGGGGATGGAGACGCAGCTGGCGCTGTGCAGCGTCAACTCGTAGCGCGAGGGCGGGAGCGTGAGACGTAGGATCGACATCCAGATCGCGACGGAGGAGAGCGTGACGAGTCCCGGGGACTACCCGTTTGTTTCCGTGAGCTGCGAGGGCGGGTGTCCCGCGGAGGTCTCGCTGAGCACCATTCGTGGGCGCGCGGAGCGGAGGTGAGTCGTAGCCCTGCCGAGCGAGCCCTACTGCCTGAACGCGGTGATGAACTGGATGTGCAGCTCGCCGGCGGAGGAGAGGGCGGTGGAGATGAGGTGGGTGTGCCTGGATAGTGTCGCGTGGCCTGTTGCTTAACAAACACGAGAGGCACACTTGACCATGGAATACTTCTTTTCCCACACTAAAGGCACGACGCTCTCCAGCTTCTCCTTCAGCACCTCCGGAGGCAGATAGAACACTTTGTTCGTCAGCTCGATCTTCTTGCGGATGTTGTAGTACTCGCGCTTGTCCAGAATCTTCGACTCCGTGATGCGCTTGTACACCAGGTCCGCGTACCGCGCCACCCACATGTAGTACGGCTCGCGGAACATCGGCGGGAACACCTCCACCAGCGCGCTGCCCGGCAGCATGAACACGCTCGTGGTGAGCCCCGCGCCGTGCACCGTGAACAAGATGTCCACCGCGAACATCGACACCACCTGCTCCGAGAAGGACATCTGCTGGTTCACCTGCACCGTCAGCTCCGTCTACTCCTCACGCGCCGCGCCCGCACCCACGTCCGTGATGTTCCGCAGCACCGCGTTCACCTCCTCCTGGTTCTTGATCCCGCGGTTGCTCGTCGCACGGTCGATGTACCGCAGGTGCAGCTTCGCCGGCGCCTGCAGGGGAAGCGGCACGTGATAACGCTTGTAGGCGAGCATGCGCACCTGGTAGGCCTCCTTCTTGTCCAGGAAGCACTTGATCATGTCCGTGATGATCGGCACGATAATCTACGCTCCACCACGCGCGCCAGAACTACCCCCTGTTTCGCGCACACCACGGAACCCGCCTTGCGGTACTCGTCGAGCTCGAACACGCGCGGTGTGAAGTCCTCGCCGTTCAGGTCGCTCTTGAAGGTGTCCAGCACCAAGTCGTTGTAGGCGCGGCCGAAGCGGTAGTGCCCTTTGAAGTCGCGCGTGTGGTGGTTGATCCAGTCAATGTCCGGGAAGGGCACCACCGTCCGCATCTACTCGTGAGGGGGAAAAACGGGGGGCACGGGGGGCAGGACGTTGTTGGCGAAGACGTAGCGAAGGTACTGGATGGAGGCTTCGGAGTGGTGGTACATGTTGTTCCAGCCGCGGTTGATGATGACGTACATGTCGTCAAATAGTGGGGGCGTGGTGGGCATGGGTCCGAAGTGGGGAATGACCCGCAGGACGTGGCGGTAGTTGGTGCGGTCGTGGGGAATGGCCATGTTGTACACGGTGCGGTTGAGGTGGAGGAAGTGCGTGTAGTTCTGCGTGTATACGTGGAGCAGGTTCGTGTTGTTCTCCAGGCACAGGTTCTCGCCGTAGACCCAGTTCAGCGTCGCCATCAGCAGCTCCGTCGCGTTGCTGTTCCGCCTGTCTCTCAGCCTCGCAGCACACTCCTACCTCTTCTTCAGCATGTAGTTGCTCCATGTGACGCTGGACCTACGAGTGAGGGTTTTGATGAACGACCACTTCTTGTTCAGCTTCATGTAGGAGCGCTTCAGCACCGTAGCCGTAGTTTTGGGCATTTCCTTGTCGTAGGTGCTGCAGAACGTCGAACCGTACGTGTAGTTGATGTAGGGGTACGGCAGGTTCTCGTAGTAGTTGTAGCGAATGACGCTCGCATTCCGCAGGATCTCCTCCATCGACACGTGGGGGTAGACTACCTCCTTCGTGGGTTCGGAATCTGCTCCCGTTTGGGCGGGAAGCCCGCTCCTCTTGTTCCCTTCGGAACTCGCACTTGCAATCGATTTACTACCTAGCGATGAGCTGAAAGACGCAGCTGCAACCCGGTTGGTCGTGCGAGAGAAGGTCGAAGGAGGCTGGGTAAAACTGGATTGCTCCTTCATATCAGTAAAGAAAACACACGCGTACCAAAGGACTCGCTCCTCTTTTCGACTCTTGAGGAGGCCTCATGGATCAGCAGCAAACAAGCGATGCTGATTAGCGAAAAAAGCAACTTTGGCAAAGTTCCCCCCTCTCCAGTGGGCATGGCTCGGCTCGAAACGGAAGAGTGACAGAGCTCCACGATTCGATGGGATTTGGGTTGGGTGTGTTCGGGTTTTTCGTCATTCGTTCACAGGCTTTAGAAAAGAAGTCTGCACTTTCGTTTACAATGCCCGAGGATATTGAATACGCTCCTGATTGCGAAAACGTCGAGGATTCCAAGCTGAAGCTCCCCGAGAAGGCTATTGCCGCTGTGGAGACGAAGACCGGTGAGGAGGAGGAAGATGTGGTTTTCCACGAGTAGGAGGGTTCGTTGAGCGGGTGACGGGTCCTAGGCGTTCCAGATTGTTCCTTTTCTTCGAGGAAGATAAATACGGTGACGAGGTGCGCAAGAACATTTGGAAGGAGAGAGGCACTGGCGAGGTGCGCATCCTGAAGCACAAGACGGAGAAGACGGAGAGAATCGTTATGCGCCAGGAGAAGACCCTGAAGCTGATTCTGAACCACGTCATCAACCCCATGACCATCCTGGTAGTTGTAGGGCGCGGGCGTCATGTGTAGAAGGACAATCCGGGAAGCGACCGCTCTTGGTGCTTCTTCTGCGAGGACTTTGCCGATGGCGAGGTCAAGAAGGGTTTCTACGCCATCCGTTTCAGAGATCACGAGTGCGCCATGAACTTCAAGAAGGCTTTTGACGAGGCCCGCAAGAACAACGCCGAGTGGGTTCGTGTTGGCGCTGTGATCTGTAGGCACTTCCACATTAAGGTCGATATGGAGACGGGAGAGCTGCTCTCCAAGCCCGAGGAGCCTGCTGCTGAGGCTGCTGCCGAGCCTGAGGCGAAGAAGGAGTAATGGTGATCTCTTTATGCTGTGTTTGTTGTTCATTCGTTGTGCGTTTGCTTGTTGAGTTGTTGTCTTCTGCTATCTGTTTTGTTTTGTTGTTGCTTCGCATTGTTGCTTTCTTTTGCTATCCAACCTATCGATCTCTCTCTATAGCAAATGGAATGAAACCTGAAGCATTCAACTGAGAAACACAGGAAATGGCAAAGAGGACCCAAAGTCCCAATTCCATAAACAAGCGTCCCTATTATTTGAGGTCATGATTGGATTGAACAGTATTCGTTTTCTATAGCTTCTAGAAGTGTATGGTTTGTGCCTGTGTAATGAGCAATGGTCAAATTCGCCCAATTCGGGATTCGTTCTAAGGGTTCGTAGACTATGCCTCGTGATAAGGATTTTGACGATTTTGATGAGGATGAGGAGGAAGAGGTGGAAGAGGTGGAAGAGGCTGAGGACGGAGAGGAGGAAGAGGAGGAAGAGCAGGAGGAGCCCGAGGACGATCTGGAGGAAGTGGATATTGATGAGATGGGAGTGCG
>ERZ827156.3343-NODE-3343-length-14618-cov-4.121266_pt1 | contig 14618 bp, 13 predicted proteins | sample MGYA00519919_ERZ827156 | MGnify/ENA primary metagenome ERZ827156 (study PRJEB31778, sample SAMEA3449269) | human gut metagenome | biome: human gut; feature: human-associated habitat; material: faeces | place: United Kingdom | collected 2010/2012 ... | reverse complement strand
TCTCCCAGCAGTAGTACTTGATCACGCGGATGCCCGTCAGCACCTCGTTCATCAGTTTCACGCGCGCGTCCGTCTTCTCCAGCACCTTCATGCGCACCGGCTGTGCGGCGGAAACGCAGATGACCTGGATGATGATCATCAGGAAGTAGATGCCGATGGCCACCCAGGTCAGGGCGCCCAGCTGCTGCGTGCAGTAGATGATGCACATCGCAAGCATCACGGGAATCATGACGAAGAGATTCGTCAGCTGAATGAACTGCAGCAGCACGTTGGTATCCGTGGACATGATGTTCACAAGCTGGCCGGTGGAGGTGGAGCCCTTGGCCGTGGAAGTCAGCTTCAGCGCCTTGCGGTAGACGGCCTCAAAGGCCATTGCCTTGGCGCTGACGGCAATGCGCGCCATCATCATCTGAATGATGGAGGCAACGAGCGCCATCACAAGCGGCGCAATGAGCATGCACACCGTGCACACCCATCGCAAAGTCATGTCTATTCATCACGCACAGCCCAAAAGCGGACTCGGCGACTCCTGCTCGAGATCCGACACGAGCAGATTCAGCAGGTAGGTGGGGATGAAGTTCATGAGAACGGACACGATATTCATGAGAACGGCCGTCCAGAAGTAGCAGCTGCCGGTGGCCCGGATGATGGTCTTCATGATGGAGGCTTTCCGTCCTCGCTTCCCCTTCTCCTTCTCCCACTCCCTCTCGTAGGATTGATAGAGAGCCGAAGCGCGGTCCTTCTGAGAGGGGATGCCCAGATCGTCCAGCGTCAAGGGCCGTTTCCCGGCTGTCATGATGAGCTTTGAGAGGAAGGACACGCTACTGTGAATGCCACAAGTGAAACCCACGTTGACCATGAGAACCAATTGGAGTGGTCCAAGTAGCAGTACCCCTCTTCAGACTATTCTGTGACAGAACATGGCAACAACGACCTTAGAACTCGGCTGTGAGCGATGCTCTTCGGGATTCACGGAAACGAGTTCCACCTAGACCATCACTCTGTCCATCGCTTCCTCACTTCTTTCTGCTTCTGAGACATGGATAGAAACTTATCTTTTTATGAGTTTGTGGTCGACCGGGAGTTTCATCACAACACAATGGGAACATTCTTTTTGTTCTGCGATCGGCGTTTCATTCTCAACCTATTTGCTTCTTTTTCTCCCGCTCTACGCCACTTTCTGTGCATTTGCATACCAGCATGGGGAGATAGCAAAGAGTACTCCACGCTGGTCGCATTTGAAATCGTAAACTCTTTCGATCCACATTATGCTCCAACAAACAATTCACCCTTCCACGCCACTCTTCTGCAACTGCGAAAGCCAGCGCATCCCCACAGCGGGAATACTCCTCAGCTCCCGGAGACTGCTGAGACCCACCTCCACCTCGTACGCGAAAAACGAGTCGTAGGGGGTGACGGCGGCATCATGTTGGCGAACCTGCTCGATGAAGTAGCTGCACACCTCCTCCATCTCTAATCATCACCATCATCGCGCGCTCCTGCCGAACTGGATCTCGAAGAAGGGCTTGCTCCTCTCCACGACGCGCTCCTTGCTCAGGAGCCGGACGTAGTGCACGTCCTCGCTCGTCTTCTTCACCAGCCGCACCTTCGTCTTCTTCGCCTCCTCCGCGCACACCACGCAGTCACACCTCCACAAAGGCACCACGCCTGTTGGCAGCAGGTACTCGCTGTCCTCCTCCGCCGCCTGGTCCAGCAGGCCCTCCTCGTTCAGGTAGTAGTACAGGCAGTTCCGGGAAATGCAAATGTACCTCCGTTTCCAGGCGTTCATTTTCCCGCTGCGGATTCGGCAGCTCGCCAGGAACAGCGGCTTGTCGTACGGGTATGGGAATTGGCTGTGCGGTGACAATATCGGCAGGATTCTCGCCATGATCTACAAGTGATGAACGGCTTCGATTCCGACGTCCATGAACTTCGTGGTGAACTCGGGCGACAGCCGCGGGAAGAGGCGGTTTTCGTCGACACGCTGGAACACGGACGGCGTGTAGAAGGCGACAGACACGGGCTTCGTGAGAGCGATGTGAAGCGAGTCTCCCGCCCACGCGAAGGACTGCACACACGCAATGGAGGACTACGCATAACCACGGGAGTCCACCGCTACGGTGAACACGATCAGCGGGTGGGCGATTTCCATCACCTTCAGCAGCAGCACGCGTTTGGTGGTGATGAGGAGGAGAAGCGGCGTCGCGCCCAGCGTCGTGAGGTTCGAGATGACCTTCACCACCTCGTTCTCGCCTTCGCTCTTCACCAGCCACAGCAGCAGCTTGCCCGCCGCCGCCACCACGTCGTACACCTCAAGTCCGGCCGACGGGCTTAAGAACCGCGGGAATCGCACGCGCATGAACTGACTCAGCTATCCATCACTCCCCTCTTCATACGCCACGTTCTTGTTCACGGCACTCCGCAGTCCGAACGCACTCTGCGTGGAGTTCTTGATGCCGTTTGTGGACTCGCTGAAGAAGTCCAGCACGCCAATGGCCGGCTTCACCACCAGCCCCGACACGCCCTTCATCGTGCCCGTTAACAGCCCGATGGCTCCCTTCTTCTTCACCTCGTTCACCGGCGTGGTCACCACACCTTTCATGCCGCTCCATAGTGACGCGCCGATCGCCTTGGACCCCGATTTCAGGCCTATTTGTGACCTAGTCATTTCAGGACTACTTTTGCCAAAGGTCTCCTCCGTGTTCTGGTTGAGTCGAATCGCTCGGTTCAAGCAGAACTGGTTGTCGTAGGCCAGCGACGACAGACTCGAGCCAATCCCGCGGGTGAACTACGTGTCAGGCGCTGAAACCACTCGCACCTTCGACCCGATGTGGGCAATGCCATCCACGGCGGTTCCCACGGCCTTCACAAAGCCGCGGCGGTGCGAGGGGTGGTGGTAGGAGCTGAAGGAGTCTCGGCCCGAAGGAGGGAAGTTCAGCGGCGGGACGACCTCCTGCTGGACGGAGAGAGAGGTCAGCGTTTGGAGGGAGTGACCGAAATAGTTGAGATTCTGGATGGACTCCTGGTTCTCGCCGCGGAAGTACTGCAGGTTGCCGAGAAGGTCCACGGAGGACAGCAGCGTGTTTCTACTTGTCAGGATCACCACCAGCGCGCACAGTTGCTTCAGCACCTCCTTCACCAAATACCCGCGGAAGGCTCGGAACACCACCCAGTACCCGCCCTTCATGTTCTGCACGTGGAACTCCTTCAGGCGAATCGTCATGTTCTCGCAGCTGATGAAGCCGTTGGGGGCGGACGCGCCGATGTCCAGCGCCGCCTCCGTCTCGCGCCCCAGCGAGGACTTCAGCGACACCACGAAGGACACGGGCAGCAGCGTGAACTGGCTGATGAAGAAGGAGATCGCCGACAACTTCTCCACCTCGCCGCGCAGCCGCGGCTCCGCGTACACCGGCTCTCCCACGAACGCCAGCAGCGACGCCTCCTCCTCCTTCGCCTCTTTCGGCGCGGCGAAGAAGGGTCCGAACACGCGCGTCAACCGCTCCATGAACACCTCGTCCACCGTCAGCACGATCTGCTCCAGACTGGCCAGCCCGCGGTCGATGAACATCGTCTTCTTCTGCTGCAGGTGGCGCTTGCCGCACACGTGGAGGAAGGGCCGTCGTCCGCCGCGGAACTGAAGCCCGCAGGAGGCACAACTCATCACGGCGTTCTTCTCACGCAGCTCCGCCGAGCGCACGATCTCCTGCGTCTGCGCCTCCTCCATCTTCAGCTGCTTCAGCAGGATCCTGCGCTCCTTCCGCGAGATGCGCTGCGACTGCCCCGCCTCCTCCTGCCCCCCGCTCACGGAGGGCGACGGCGCGACGCTCGGCTCGACGCTGGAGGGCTCCGAGGGCGGGAGGTCCTCGCCCTCCTCGCACAGGACGTACACCAGCGTGCTGAACGGCGCGTTGAAGTCGCTCACGTCGACCTGAAAGCCGGCGACGTTCAGCACGGCCTCCTGCGAGTCCTCGGTGATCAGCGCCGAGGCGTCCACGCCGTCCACGTACACGTAGCAGTTCTCTTCCGGCGTGGCGTCGATCAGGCTGAAGCCCACGCCGAGGCAGCTGAAGTGCAGGGAGAAGGCGTTGCGGAGGAACGAAAAGGCGGAGAATTCCGCCACCGCGGGGAAGTCGGCAGGAATGAGGGACAGCACGGGAACGGGTCCTTGCTGCGTTGCCAGCACCGTCACTACAATCAATCCAAGCATCCGTTCATACAGTCCACATCGCGCAGCTCGCAGTGATTCCGCCGTGCTCCGAGCCAGTTCTGCGGCGAGAAGGGCGTGGCGGTGTCGATCTCGAAGCGGATCAGCTTGGCCCATTTCTGGGCGATTTCGGAGGACGTGAAGAAGAGCTGGATGGAAACGCCGATCACGACGAGGGTGATCGAGCAGTCCTTGGCAATGGGACGTTTGCGGAAGGCGTAGAGAGGGTCCTGCTGAAGCGTGATGGGGGTGGCGCCGTCCTGGGGCAGCTGGTAGAGAATGCCGATGGCGAGCAGGTCCTGGATGGTCTGCGCAGTCTTGGACGAGGCTTGGAATGACAGCAGCGTGGCTTGAAGCTGGTGAAGAGGGAAGGCGGAGGGCAGAAGAGGCGAGCACTGCAGCGCCAGACGCAGCAACGCACTCTTGGAGGCGGTGAGGGAGATCGCCGAGGACTCGTACTTCACGGCGCAGTTCCGCAGGGGCAGTGCCAGAGACAGCGACGAGTGCCCGCCGGTCACACGCTTCGCCAGCTTCGCCTTGCGGTAGAGCAGGAGGGCGTGGTCCATCAGCCGCGCGGTGCGGTAATGCCACTTGCCCCGCGAGTTGATGTACACGTCGGCCACGGCGAGGCACTCCTCCTTGTTCGTGACCAGCACTCCCAAAGACAGCCGCTTCGCCGCCGCCTTGTCCAGCGAAATCACTTCCTCGCCCTTGGCAGTAGCCAGGCGCAGCTTCGGCGCGACGACGTTGCTCGTCTCGATCAGGTTGAACTTGGAGTAGGCGGGCACCTCCTGCTGCTGGCCGCTCTGCTCGAGCGTGACCGGAAAAGAGCAGAAATTCTGGAACACGAGGGGCGTGATGTCGGGCGAGGCGACGAAGGAAACGAGGAGGAAGGAGGGCGTGGGCGACACAGTGAGGTGGAGGATGAGGATCTCGTGCGTCCGCGTGTTGCGAAGCTTCAGGATGGAGGAAACGCTGCTCTGGAGGGAAAAGACGCCCGAGTACTGCCACTCGGAAGACTCGCGGCGAAGCTGGAACTGCGAGTCGGGAGTGCAGTGCTGCAGACACAGGATGGAGCGCGTTCCCGCAGGGATCTTGTAGAGATAGGAGGAACTGCACTCCTTGATGACGAAGGGGAAGGACGTCTGGTTGAACACGACGTGCTGCGGCTCGATCACGATGCCACTTTCTGGGCCGATTCTCGTCATGCGGATGGACAGAGGCAGGGTGATCACCGTCGTCTGCTGCTCGTACACCAGCTGCGTGGAGAGGCGCGCGAGCAGGCCCTTCTCCTGGACGGCGGGGCTGCTCAGCGTGCAGGCAGCCTCGGAACCCTTCACGCGTACGCTCCACCGCATCCAGTCGTCCGTGAGCACGCCGTAGTGCAGCGAGCCCTCCTCGCCCGGCGGCTCGTCGCTGAACAGGCTCTCCACGTTGCACGCGCGGATGCTCTCCTTCACCACGCAGCCGCGGATGCCGTGGTACTTGTGCCGCAGCAGGAACCGCGGGAACTCCTTGTAGTTGCTGAGGTACTCGCCCATCATCACGCGCACCACGCGGTCCGCCACTACCCACAAGAAGTAGAAGTCCTCCAGGCGCGGCGAGGCGGGGCCCTGCAGGTTCGCCATGACTCGCTTCCACAGGTCCTCGAAGGTCATGTTCTCCGAGCACGCCACGTGGTACCACTGCTTCTGGTTCATCGGAGACGCCACCCAGCACGAGAAGCACGGCGCCTCAGACGACGCCTCGGAGGACGCCTGCGGGAAGGGTCTTCGCAGCGCCGCCAGCTGCTGCTCCAACGACAGCACCTTCGAGCGGAACGCGCGCTGCGCGTCGACGGACGGCGTGGGCGTGGCCTGCTTGGGGGACTGGTGGATCACGGTGTTGGCGTCCAGAATGATGGGCGTGAACGGCAAAAAGGAGGGATCGCTCACCGGCGCGGGGGCCAGCGGAATCACCACGTCGTCGCGCACCATCTCCAGCGCGAAGGGCGTGCGGTTCACCGTGTACAGCGCGGCACGCACCGTCACCAACTTGTCCCGGACTTCCAGCGCCAGCGTCGCCATGGGCTGCTTGTCCTTCGCGCCGCGCTGGCTCAGCACCACGCGCCTCACGTACTTCTTGCTGGGCGTGATCACGATGTCCTCGCTGAACTCCGAGCCCCACAGCGAGACGCGGAGGACGTGCCGGCTGCACAGCTCCTCGCCCGTGTGGATGAACGCCTTGGTCTCCGGAGGGATGACGCCGCACGCGTCGAAGGAGTCCCGGGAGGATCGCAGGGTGTAGGTGAAGGGGAGAAGAAGCGTGTTGTGGATCTACGTCTGACACGGTAATGAAGCGCCCACGGTGAACAGCGGCGTGCACTGGAAGGCGTACACCTTCGTCTGCAGCTCGGGGAAGCGGCTCTGCCATCGCTGGAGCACCTCCGTGTCGTGCTTGGACAGCTGCAGCGGGACGCGCGTGCACTCGCACGCCCACTCGTTGGCGATGCACATGGCGGAGCAGGCGGGCGGCGGCGCGCAGGCGAGCAGCACGGTCTGGTAGGAGACGAAGGAGGCGCTGTTGCACGGCGGGCAGAAGTCGTAGGAGGGCGGCTTGAGTTGGATCGAGAAGGGCAGGAGGGAGAAGAGGAAGGGCAGTGGCTGCGCGGACAGCGGCTGGATCGTGAAGGAGGCGGCGTGCGCTGGGGCGGTGGTGGTCAGAGAGAGAGTGAGCGGAAAGGAGGTCTGGTTCTCCCACTGGATGGCGGAATTCAGCACGATTTCGGGAGGGGAGGTAGTGACGGAGGCAAGAAGGAACTGGTGGCCCTTCAGCGACCGCACGGGGATCAGCACCGTTTCTACGGCTCACGCCCCCACCGCGCCCCCACTATTACGATCCACCACGACCGCCACCTCGCTTTCGTACGCGTCCTCGCCGATGCCCTGTAGCTTCTTCACCGCCACGACCAGCTGCGTCTGGACGGACGAGAGCGCATAGGAGAAGGACTCGCCGTGGGAGACGCTCACGATCTGGTGGTTGAGGAGATGGCGCTGCGACTCGCTTTGCACGGTCAGAATCGCCAGCTCGCTCAGGTCGAGTTCCACGGACTGTCCCAGGTTGTTGACCACTCTGTGCTTGAGAAAATGGGGGATCCCTCACCTCACGTTGGTGTTGTCCGTGCGGAGCGCGTGCTCGTTGGGCGAAAAAAGCCGGTACTTCAGCAACTCCAGAAACCGATAGCTGAGATTGATGTTTAGCACCGTGGGGACGGAAACGGTCACTTCTGTCGCTCTGCGCATCACGCCTTGTTTCAACCCTCACTCTTCACTCATCTGCACACTCGCAAGAATGGAGGTGGGCTCCACCCACGGCTCGAATCGGTTCAGCTTCGTGTTGAGATAGAAGCACTGGATCAGGAACGAGACGGCACCCGTTGTCTTGGCATCACTCGCACACTCACCCCTTACTTGGAACGTCTCCATACGAACAGAGGCGTCGACTTTGTCCACCTCGGTCGTCAGCACGCACTCCTGCTCGTCCAAAACGGCCACTTTCATCGCGCCAACGCTGGCTGCCGTCACCTCCATCACACCCTCGTTCTTCTCCTCCACCTCCTCCTCGTCCTCGCTGCTGAGCACGCCCAGGTCTTCCTCCTCCACCGGCTTCTTCGCCCGCCGCTCCTCTCGCAAGAAGCCGTAGTGTTGCACCCGCGTCGTGCTCTGGATATGCAGGGGCGTCGGCACGTTCAGCTATTCGTTCAGCGAAACGACGGGAGTTACAATCACGCTGTCCTTCTCTGGAATGCGCGCCGCGGATGAGAACAGGTACTTGTTGGTGTTCTTGAACTGGAAGGAAAGAATCGCCACGAAAAGGGGCAAATCCTGCAGACGAAGGGCCAGCGAGACTTCTGAGAACTTCACAGCGATCGTCGTGTCGAAGGCCGTCACGCCGTCGTTGCAGGGAACACACCCATAGGAGGCGTCGATGCAAAAGTGAGTGGGGTTGGGGGGCGCGGCGAATACCGCCCGAATGAGGGTCCCGACGAGAGAGTCGCAACGGCTCTGCGCCGTGACGTGCATGGAGTTGGCCGCCGCGTCCATCACGCATCGCACGTTTGCTTCCACACTCAGCAGCAGGCACTCTCGATTCATGTTTGTGAAGCACCCAAACAAAGTGAGGCGCGCGGGGTACAGGCTGTGACTCGGCTCGGGCAGCTGCGTGGAGTTCGACGCCATCACGCGGCACCGCGTCAGCGACACGTCGTACTTCCCCACCTTCTTCGGCCAGTCCGCGGCTTCGGGCCAGTCCGCCGTCTCCCAGACGGGGTCGCACACCCAGTTGTAGAGCGTGAGGAAGAACAGCGGGCGGACGTTCACGAGCCAGTGCGCCAGCCGCAGCTGCAGGCCTCGCCCCGTCGCCGTCTCCTCGTCCACCAGCAGGAGCATCGGCGTGGTGAGCGGGTACTCGGGGTCCGCAGGGATTCGCGTGCGGTAGGAGGAGCCGTTCTGCGGGAAGAGGACGGTGTTGATGGTGTCTGCGATGAAGAGAGTGGGAAGGGCAAGGACGATCCGCGTGGACGTGTTGAGGAGGAAGGAGTCGAAGTGGAGGACATCCGTGCGGAGCTGTCCCAGTTTCGTCGGATTGGGGCCCATATCCGAGTAGAAGCGCGCCTTGACCTCCTCCGCCACCACCTTCAAAACACACCAGCAATCATCACAGCGCAATCCAGGGTCGTGACTCCACCCACAGTGCCGACACACAGGGAAGCAGGAGTGTCGACACACCGTGGGCTGCTCGCCGAGGTTAAGGAAGAAGAAGGCGAGCAGGTCGCGGTAGTGCGCCTGGCTCAGGCGAAGGTGGAGGGCTGCCGTGGCGACGGAGACTTCGAGAGGCAAGCCCAGGGCGTTGGGGATGGGCTGTGAGTCCAGCGCGGGAGGGTAGGTGCGGAGATGGGCCTCGGAGGGGTAGGCAGATAGCGTGGAGACGAGTTCCTCAGGGAGGACCACTTTTGGGCGGAAGCGCAGCGTGAGGGCGAGGTTGTGCGCAATGAGGTCCTGTGTGTGGTTGGTGTACAGGAAGGTGTTCCACACGTCCACCACGAACCGCGGGAAGATGGGCGTGTCGTCGGTGGAGTCGAGACACTGGAACGTGGGGTTGTGCCAGAAATTGTCGTCCTTTCCGTCGCTCCACACCAATCGCAGCAACTCGCCGCACGCGCAGTTTCGGCAAATGAAACTGCCCAGCGGTACGGATGCGTCATTCGCCTTGTGCGTGAACACAACGCCCTTTCCGATCTCCAGGACCAGTGCCTGGCTCTTGCGCGTGGCCTGCGGCAAGTGGACGACGAGGTCTCGGATCGTGGCTTCGACGAAGGGCCAAGTGTCCACGTTGACTTGAAAATCGTGTGGTGTTGGGGTGGGTGGCTGCGTGAAGGCGATCGGGGGCAGGGGCTGTGCCGCGAGGAGTGGTGCATGGTGCAAGAGGGCGCGGCGGTAGGGAAGGAAGGGGTAGAGAACGAGGTTGATGATAGGGTAGAAGGAGTTGAAGAAGTAGTTGGAGACCTCCACGAGCTGGCGCACCGCCACCAACAGCACGCCGTTCTGCACATGCACTTCCACGAAGGGTGCTGGTTGTGAGTGGCTTCGAGCAAGAGCACCGTAGGAGTCGGTGGAGGCGGCGTGTCGCCAGGAGAGTTGGAAGCGGACGGAAAAGGGCTCTTCTTTCGTCCCCTCGTGGAGAATCTGTGGGTCAGAGACGATGACAAAAGCAAGCCTGATTTGTGTCGTGATTGTTGGTGAGGTCCGTCCAGTAGATTCCCCTGCAGTCGGCGCCACAGTAGCAGAGGGAAGGAGTGAGTGTATTTTGTTCCCACGTGCGTAAGAAGGCCAACTCGAAGAAGACGCCGGGAAGGAGGAACTCTTGGAAGGGTGTGTGATTGTAGACACATGTGAGCGAGAGCAAGGGTGAGCTGAGTTCGATCCTGAACTGCCCCGTGAGGAGAGGGTCTTCCCACGTGGGTGTGAGAGATGCTTGTGAGTCGTCCTTCTCACCTTCATTCATCGCTTCACTCTCACATACACTCTCATTGACAGCGTCACCTTCATTCGCACTATCACTCTTATTGACAGCGTCACCTTCATTCACATCATCACACACACGCAAAGACTCAATGACGATGAGGACGCCCCACAGCAAATCACTGATGCACACGTCATCAGAGAAAACGTCCACCTCGCCCAGGCGACAGCTCATCACCGTCTCACTCTCCACGAAGCAGTCCTCTGTGCACAGCACGCCACGGTCGCTCTGTCCGTTCAGCAGGGAATGATGATGGAGCGAAGGAACCATGTGAGGATGGGAGTGGAAATGAATCGACGAAGGTGTGGAAATCGTCAGGATTTCCGTCATCCGCTCGGGAAGGGCGTGATAGCGTTCTTGCGCCTGCTGCCAGGAATCCGTCTCGATTCCTTCCTTGTATCCCGTGAGCGTCTCCAAGAGAAGAGGAGGACTGAGATGGCAGAAGGACGAGGAGAGATGAGCCGCGGCAAAGGATACCGTCATATCGAAATGTTGTGATCCCACGGAGCAGGAAAGCGAGGGAGAGAGGATGTGGAGTTGGGTGAATGGGTCGTCAGGATGGGAGGCAGTGAAGGAATCGCGAAGGAGCTGGAGAGAAAGAGAAGGGAGAGAAAGCTGGAGAGAAAGGAAGGGCGGGTGGTAGTGCATGGGCGTGAAGAAGGAGAAGGAGGGAACGGAGACGAAGGGAGTGAGGGGATGAAGGAGAGACGAAAGAGAAGAAAGCAACTCTTTCGAGAGCGTAACTGAAATCGGAGGCAATTTGGACTTCACCGAAACAAGAGGCGTGTTGAGGGAATGCCGGAAGAAATCGGAATAGGCGTTGTGATGAGAAAGGAGAGGGAGATAGGAAGACTGCACGCAATACGCACTCTCGCGAAGGATTGAGAAGGAGGCGATGGTGGGCGGTTCAAGAGAGGAGAGAGTCATTTCGGCCCGAATCCTGTCAACCGAGAGACTTGTAATAGTTGCAGACTTGACAGAAAGAGGCCCGATTTCGATCTGATGGACGGAGTCCTTGGGAATGCAGTGAATGTGCTGGACACTGGCAGAAATCAGGGGTTCTTTTGCCTCGCCGAGGAGATGAAGAGAGATCTCTTCAATGTCAATGGAGAGAGAGGCAAAGGGAACTAGACGTGAGGAGAAGGAGAAGGAAAAACGGGAAGGAATGCAGACGCGCTTCAACTCTTCGTGGAGAAGAGCATTCGATTTGTTTCCCTTCGAGAAGAAGATGACTTTGGGGAGAAGAAGAGAAGGGTGCAACAAAGGAAGGAGTTGTGCGAAGGAGGTGAAGTGAAGAAGAAGATTCAGCGTGGCAGGCGTGACGTGGAGGCAGACTGGAGAGACGGAAAGAGAAAGCGTCTTCGACAAGGTAGCTGCCAGCGACACAGAGCAGGAGTCCTCGCCGCAGAAGAGCGAGCCCTCTAAAGCCACCTTCAGGTGTTCCACGGCCAGCGAAAGAAGGTTCAGCGACACGCTGCCCGTCGCGGTGTTCACACGCGCGCCGAGGCGAAGGGACTGTGCCATGCCCTGTTCCAGGAGGAGAAGGTCGAGAGCGATGGGCGCGGAGGCAAAGGAGAAGGTGACAGAGGCGAAGGAGTCCAGCCAGAGCTGCGTGACGCGGGAGTGTGGGCGCGTCTTCCGTGCGTGGGAAGGGTCACAGATCTTCACGGGGGAGACCTCGCAGTCGGGCGTGGAGGAGGAAAGAAGGGAGAAGAGAAGGGAATGGAGGGAGAGAAGATGCGTCAGGTCCAGCGTGAGTCGAAGCGGGTCCTCTGTGCGGGTGACGGCGGTGATGGTGTAGAACGAACCGGTGAGACCGTTCGTCGTGTCGCGCGAGAGCTGATGATGATGTTGGAAGGAGAGACAAACGGAGAAGGATAGTGCGTTGTTGAAATCCAGAATAGGGAACTCGCGTTTGGACAGGTTGGAGTACCCGGATACGTTGAATTCAGAAAGATGCAGCCTCTTGCTGTGGGGATTCTCTGGAGTGAGCGACAACTCACCTAATGAAATGCGCATCACACTGCCGGAAATCTACCGTTCAATTCCACAGGAAAGCATACATCTTCGTCCTCCACTTCGACGATCATGTCGTTGACACGGAAATTAACCCAACGGAAGCACCGATAAATGCATCGATTCACGATATAAACGAAAAGAGAATGAAATAGAGAAGCACTTGCGATATCCGTATCTACGGATGATCTCCTCCTTCCTTCTTCACCTTGATGATAGGAAGGAGACTGTAATTGCGCTTTGCTATTGCTGTTTGCCTTTACTCGAACACGGACGGAATTCACACAAATCGCAAGGATACAGTGAATCGATGGTAATATTTGAATGCAAATTGAGTCTATATGAATGGAAGCAATTCCAATGCCCGCGAGAAGACTGGCCGCATCGGACGAGAAGCAGAGATTCGTAACAGAAGCTAGACCCCTCCATATCGACACGGTGAAGCGGTTAAACTAGCGATGACACAGCATTGCGGATCAAACAAGAAGCGTGGGTGGTAAGAAGTACCGAAGAATGGCTGTCAGGATAATGGACAAAACATGGAAAGCCATTTCACAAAGAAAAGAAATGACATGCTGCATTGACAACGGTGGAAGTGAGATGTGCTGTGGAGACTCCGGTTGTGGAGTCGTGTTTCTGCCAAGAAGGCACTCCAATGGAGAGAAATGGGAATCAGGGGATAGAGCGAGTTCATTCTCCCATGGTTCTTCAACGTCGAGTAGAAGCGAGTTTGTGATTAAATAGAGCAGTTTCTGGTAGACTGAATGGTGCATCAAATTGGGGCGATTTTGTGCTCTTCCTTTTTCTCTTTACACATTGACTATCATGGAGGTTACAAGAGAGAATACACTCGGTATCGATCTGGGGACGACGTATTCTACCGCTGTGTACGAAGATTCCAATGGTTTGCTGCAGAATGTGGACGATGGAAACGGAACTATCTACATTCCGTCTGTCGTGTGCGGGTACAACCAACTGATCGTGGGGTGTCCGGCGAAGAAAGCCCAGAGCCTCCATCCCAATAGCACTGCGTACGAGTTCAAACGGTTGGTTGCCAGAGACTACAACGACCCGGTGGTGGAGCGTCTGAAGTCTCAGTGGCCCTTCAAAGTGGTTCCCAACAAGAAAGGAATCGCCGCCATCCAGCTGGAGTGGCAGGGCGAGAATCGAGTGATCTCCCCGGAAGAACTGTATAACTACCTGGTGGAGTACATTTGCCAGTGCGCTGAGAATAAGACTGGTCGAAGGTTCACGAATATGGTGTTGACGGTTCCCGCGTCGTTCAACAGCAATCAAAAGCAAAACATCAAGAACGCCGTCGAAACGACGGGCAGGCACGTAATCGACATCATTCCGGAGCCCACTGCGGCGGTGATTTCCTTTGCGGAGAATGAGGGTCTTGAGAACGAGCACGTGCTGGTGTATGATTTTGGAGGCGGTACCTTCGACGTGTCCATTCTGCATATCCACGACGGCATTTACGATGTTCTGAAGGAGGATGGCGATCCGTTCCTCGGCGGTTCTGACGTCAACGAGTGCCTGCTCCACCTGTTTCTCCGGAAGATCCAGGAAGAGACGAAGTTGGAGATGAATGTTGATCGGCTGTCTCGACGTCTTCGCGACACCTGCGAGAAGTGCAAGCAGGCGCTGTCCAATAACGAGAGTTGGGACGACCTCATTGATCTGTCTCCGGAGGATTACGCTGTGAGGAATGAGAGCGCGCCTGACATGGTAACTGTGAAGATTGACAGAGAGGAGATGAATCACGAAATCATGCCGATTATTGGCAAGACGCTGGAGATCACGGAGCGGTGCGTCGCCAAGGCGGATTTGACCCTCTCGCAGATTGGCGTCGTCGCTATGATCGGCGGGTCGTCCAATCTGGACTGTGCCGTGAAGGGTGTGACGGCGCTGTTCCCCGATGCGAAGATCGCCAACTACGGAGACATCCGCAGTGCCGTGGCTCGCGGTGCGATGCTGTGGGGAAGACAGTACTTCTCGGAGACGCTGGTGATTGGAGGAAACAGCAGCATGAGGCTTGTGGATGATGGAGGTCGCATGGTGTTTGAAAAGGAGCCGGACCCCGTGACGAATGTGGCTGTTGTGGAGAAGCCGACGAATGTGGCTGTTGTGGAGAAACCGACCAATGTTGCTGTTGTTGAGAAACCGACCAATGTGGCTGTTGTGGAGAAGCCAACGAATGTGGCTGTTGTGGAGAAGCCAACGAATGTGGCTGTTGTGGAGAAGCCGACGAATGTGGCTGTTGTTGAGAAGCCGACGAATGTGGCTGTTGTGGAGAAACTGACGAATGTGGCTGTTGTGGAGAAGCCGACGAATG
>ERZ827156.3341-NODE-3341-length-14627-cov-4.383201_pt1 | contig 14627 bp, 26 predicted proteins | sample MGYA00519919_ERZ827156 | MGnify/ENA primary metagenome ERZ827156 (study PRJEB31778, sample SAMEA3449269) | human gut metagenome | biome: human gut; feature: human-associated habitat; material: faeces | place: United Kingdom | collected 2010/2012 ... | reverse complement strand
CCGTGGTGAACCCGTACTGCTTCTCTGCCCCTCTGCCCAGCGCGGCGCCGGTCGTGGAGCCGTACTGCGCTCCGCCTTTTCAAACCAGTGCAAACGGGATGGAGGCGAATCGTTTTGCACAATATACCACCAACCCCTACGGGGAGGTGCACTACCCCTTTGTGATTGATCGCAATTCCATTTAGGGCGGTCTCTGTGTGTTTATTGCATATTCGCGTTTGTGTTGGATTCCTTCGATATTTCCTTTTGCAAGAGCATCCATCCTCTGACCAACACTGATTTGCATGGAATTGGCGAATGCACACGTCAAATCACTGGCAAGCGTGATGCAACAAAGAAAGAAGTTAAAGTACTTGGTGAAAATGGACTCTACGTCCTTGTGAACTCCATTTGCTCCCATTTGCTGGGATTCCGCCGTTGACCCCTCCTGCGGCTCCCTTACCAAAGTGGGCTGAGAAGCCGTCACAGCCATGGGTTGAGAAGCCGTCACAGTCACAGGTTGAGAAGCCATTGCAGCCACGGGTTGAGCGGCAGGGTCCACCGCTTCTGTGGCCGAGGCAGCTGTGGGAGAAACGTCGCGCGCCTCGCCTCTGGAGGCCTTCCTGGATCGCCGCTGGAACAGCTTGCGCAGCAGCGAGGGCCTGTCCTGGTGGCCCAGCCTCTGCGCCGCTGGAGACCTCGCCGGCGGGGCCTCGGGCGACACGTCCTCGTAGCGCGACGCCTCGTGGGTCCGCCAGAGCGCCAGCGCGAGCTCCCACACCACCGCCACGTCCAGCGTCTGGGCGCCCTCCTGCAGCTGCGGCATGAGCTGCTGCAGCGACTCGCAGCGCACCAGCGCCGGCGCCTCCAGGAGGAGTACGGCGGCGGCCACGTACTCCAGCGCGGGGTAGTCGGGGCGCGGGCGCACGAGCAGGCGGTCCCAGAGGAAGAAGACGGCCTCCAGCGAGAACTCGCGCGCGAAGAGCAGCCGCAGCCAGCGCAGCAGGCAGATGGACGGGTGCGCCTCGAGCTGCTACGCCTCAGGCCGCCCGCGCGCCGCTACGGCGAAGGTGTCGGGCACAGCGGGCCGGCGTTCCGCCACCAGCGCCATGACGCGCTGCATGCGCTGCTCGAGGCCCTCGGGCGACGCCTCGAACTGCGCGCTGTAGCAGCCCCGCAGCGGCCGGATCAGCGCCGCCAGCAGCAGGTAGCAGTCGTGCTCCACCGCCGCCGTGGCCGTCAGCCCGCCCAGCGCCGCCACGAGTGCGCGCTGCTCGGCGGAGGCGGCGCGCGCGAACAGGGCGTTCTGCTTCTGGTGCAGCTGCGGCTGGAAGCGGAGGTGCGCGTCCAGCACGTCCAGCGTGTGCTGCTGCAGCGCGAACGGGTCCGCCGCGTCATTGTCACCTTCAGCACTGGCTTTGCTGCTCGCATCGCTGCTCGCATCGCTTAGACCGCTGCCGCGGTCGCGGTCGCAGTAGACGCAGAGGAGGAGGATGGCGACGAGGTCGGTGAGGCCCTGCTTGTAGCCGAGGTCGGGGTGCTCCAGCGTGAACACCAGCAGCAGCCGCACGATCATGTCCTGGATCACCGCGCTCCGGAAGAACAGCAGCTGGCTGAACGTGCGCGTGCAGTCCTTGCGCACCGTCGCCTCGATCTCGCGCACCCGCGCGAACTGCGCGCTGTCGCGCTCCGACCACGTCTACGCTTCACGCCGCCGTCTCACGCTCACCGCCGTGATCTCGCGCATGTGCTTTTGACGCGCCGCCGCGTACTGCAGGCGCTGCTCGGCGAGCGACTGGCACCACTGGGCGACGGGGCGGCCGGGAGTGAGGAGCCCGAGCGCCAGCTTCCAGGCGATGCTGCGCGTGCCCGTCAGCGTGAGGTCGAACTGCGGGTGAGGGGACGCGCGGCCCGTACGTTGTGCGCGTAATCGTACAGCGTGCTCTGGGAGATGGCTGCCAGCGTCTGCAGCGACTCCACTCGCGCTTCCAGAGACACATTAATCTGAGGTGAAGCAGCGAAGGAGAAAGTACCGCAGAAGCGACCTTGGGAAGGGAGGAAGGAGTTGCTGCGCATGTTGCTGCCTTTTGCAGAATGACCTCCACGTCCGAAGCGGGATGAGAAGAAGCGTGTTGCAGGCGGAGAATGGAGTGCAGCCACAACTCGGCCTCATCCTCTGTTGTCAGGGAAAAGTACAGAGAGGAGGATTCGTCCGCTCCTTGCACTGTGAGTTGATTCTAGGATGGAAAGTGAACACAGGATCCTACTCCCATCAATACGACAATTCGATTTGTTAGAGAAAAGGATAAAAGTGGCTCGTTGCTTCCCGCTTTCCCAAAGAACTGAAGGGAAGCGTCTTCATTCTATTCTGTGAGTCTACCAAACGCAGAGACTACGGAAGATCCTTGCAACGAGCACAAACACGCAGTGATATGCGTTCTCCCCTACGACGATGATTTTGGTAGAAAACACAGTACGCATCGCACGTCCATAGCATTTCCTTCCAATGTGCCCCTCTATAGAAAAAAGAGCGAATCGACATGGGTACTGTCATTGTGTAGCGATGGATGGAAATCGATCAGTCTCGCACTCTTCTCACGATGGAGAGAAACAGGAGGGACAAATACGGCGAATCGACAATCCTCGATGATGGAACACAGAGGATGACACAATCAATAACCGCGATAATCGCTTTCTCTCAAATAACTACGTGAACCATGCTTGAATTGATCGCATCTCTGTTTGCGGAGCACAAGGTGTCTATCTTGCTCATCGCCATCCTTTGTATTTTGCTTCTCCTTTGGACATGCCTGCTTTGTTACCTTCCCTACTGGCTGAGCATTGGACAGACTGGACTCTCTATCATCGGTGCTCTGGGCGCGGGTCTGATGGTCGGTGCCGCCTTTACGGCTGTCATCCCCGAATCTATTTCCGACGCTCTTGAGAATATCGGAGAGATGAAGACGGAGGAGGCCGAGATGAACGCCTACCGCCTGATCGGTATTTGCATCACTGTCGGTTTTGCCGTGATGATGTTCGCCGACGCGCTGACTCACCGCTGCTTCGCTCACTCCCACAACCACGGAGGTCACGAGCATGAGCATGAGCACGAGTGTGATCACAAGGAGAAGGAGCACGAGTGTGATCACAGGGAGAAGGATCACAAGGAGGAGTGCGAGCACCACGAGAGTCACAAGGAGGATGTCGGCCACCGCCACTCCTACCAGTCCACCGTGTGGGGCCTTTGCTTCCACTCCATCTTCGATGGTGTGGCCATTGGCGCCGCCATGCTGGACAAGAACCCGAGAGTGCTGTGGATCATCTTCTTCGCCATTGCTCTGCACAAGTCCGCCGCCGCGTTCGGTCTGGGCGCCTACTTCAAGAAGCTGGAGCTGACGATGCGTGAGTGTGGGTGTTGTTCGGGAGCGTGAGGCGTAGCCACCAAGTACATCCTCATCTTCGCGAGCACGACGCCGCTGGCCACTTTCATCATGGCCATGCTGTGCCTGTTGAGCTACCAGCTGAATCACTCCTTCCTGCCCGTGTGCTTCGCCTTCTCCGCCGGCACCTTCCTCTACGTGTCCATCACGCACATCGTGCCCGAGATTGGCTCCAACCTGAAGGCCTGGCACTTGATCGCGATGCTTGTCGGCATTCTCATCCCCTACTTCTGCTTCATCGATGCGGACCATGTTCAGTAAATAGCTCGCGTTTGTTAACAAACACCCGAGTTCTCTTCCCAGGGAGTTCAAATCTACAGGTCTCGTCGAGTTTCCCCGTAGCTCATCATATAACCGTGGGAATCCAACCGAGCCCATCAAACAACGCATTACAGCGAGAATCGTGATGCCTGTAATGCGTTTAGTTGGCTCAGCAGGATCGCTTCACCGCGAACCGGTTCTGCTCCTTCGTCACGCTCAGATTGAACACCTCCTCGCCGTGCGTGGGGTGGATCGGCACGAACGCCTCCAGGTCGTCCTTCGTCGCGCCCAGCTTCATGCTCAGCGCCAGGCCCTGGATGATCTCGCCGCTGTTCGGGCCCAGGATGTGCGCGCCCAGGATGCGGCGCGGCGCCTCGCGCATGGCGATGATCTTCGAGTAGCACTGGTTCTCCACCGGCATGCCCTTCTTGTCCGCGCGCTGCAGGAAGCTCTGCTCCAGCGTGTCGTACTGCAGGTGGAACACGTCCAGCTTGTCGCTGCCGAACGCCCTCTGCGCCTCCTCCTCCGTCATGCCCACCGACGCGTACTCCAGCGGCGTGAACACCGTCGTGGGGATCAGGCGGTAGTCCATCTGCGCCGTGCCGCCGCCGAACAGCCGGTCCGCCAGCAGCTTGCCCTGCTTGATCGCCACGGGCGTCAGCTCGGGGTTGTCGAAGCGCGCGTCGCCGATCACGTGGATGTTCGGCACGCGCGTCGTCTCTCCCGCGGGACATACGATCTTCCCCGAGTCCGGCTCCGCGAACAGCTTCACCGCCGGCAGGTTCAGCGCGTCGGTACAGGCGCGGCGGCCCGTGGCGAACATCACCGTGTCGAAGCACTCCTCCTTCGGCGTCACGCCGTTCACCGTCCACAGCACGCGGATGCGCCCGTCGTCCACGCGCTCCAGCCTGCGCCTCAGCCCGCGCGCCCGCGCCTACGAGTCCGGCAGTGACCGCTCCAGGAAGCGCACGCCGCGCCGCTCCATGTCCGCCTGCACCAGCGAGCCCATCTGCTCGTCGAACCGGCGCAGCACGCGCGAGCGCACCATCACGCTGGTGTCGAAGCCGAAACTGTGCAGGAAGCCCGCGCACTCCAGCGCGATGTACGACGCGCCCACGATGAGCGTCTTGCCTACGCCTCACGCCCGCGCACCGCCACCACCTGGCGGCTTGCTCAGACGGAACAGGTCGTCGCTGGTGATCGCCAGTTCCTTCGCGCCGGGAATCGACCTGCGGGTGAGGGAGAGGGGTGAGACGAACGGAATGGAGGGACGGCCGCCCGTTGCAATCACGATGTGGCGGGCTGTAAGGTCACGCTCCGTCTGCGCGCTCTTGATGTGCACGGTGTTCGCGTCTACAAAGCTGCCCTTCGCATTGATGTAACTAGGAGTGAAACAAAGAGGCCGTGCCGACTCCACATCGCTGTCCATGAGATTTGCGCGATATTTGAAATTGAGGCTCATCACGTACGATGTGATGTTGGAAACCATCCGATCCCAGTCGATCTTTCTGTTAAGCACCTTCTACAGGTGAGGACAAGCAGTTGTCCGGCACGGGAAAGCCGATCATCTCGGCATCTTGCTCGTTGTCGCAGTAAGTGGCCGCCAGATGGAACAGCTTCTTCGGAATGCACCCGACATTCACGCACGTACCGCCCAGCCCCCACTTGGTGCCCTGCGTACTGGGATCAACATAGTCCAGCAAGGCAACTCTAGCGCCTGGAGGTAACACCAGCCACTTTCACGTACCGTTTGCACTGGCTTCTTGCGCGCAAGAAATGCCTCCTGATCCGCCTCCAATGACGACCAGGTCATAGCTACGAGGATCACGCACGTTCCCGAGCCCAAACTCAAATCCAACGGCAGCAGAGAGGGAACGGAGGAAAGGAGTCGAAGCCGATCGCTTCAGCACCGCACAATTGCGTAAAACACGAAACATGTATGAAATAATGAACCAGAGACGGTAGTCCTGTCTCCTTTGCTGCCAATAGTGATGGCAGAAAACGGGCCGTTTTTTTGCAGTCGCCTTTTCATTCGGCGAAGAGAGTTAGTAAATTGAGAATGGAAGCAGGGGAGATTCAGAAGTGCCATGATTTCTTTGCGGAAGTGCAGTCGGTAGACATGATGGGTTCTTTTCATCCTGGTAGCATTTTTCCATTGACGATGCAAAGTACTCCGCGTTTGTGGAAAGGGCGGCGCAGCAGAAGAAGAGAGTCGTTGTGATCACGTCTGGAGGAACCACCGTGCCCTTTGAGAAGCACACCGTCCGGTTTATCGATAACTTCTCTACAGGAGCAAGGGGAGCCACGAGTGCCGAGTTTCCCAATTGAGTCCCCGTAACAGGTAGATACTTCCTGAAAGAAGGGTACTTCGTCATTTTTCTCTACCGAGAGGGAAGCAAGCGGCCCTTCCAGTCGATGATTGACGCTTTCATGGACAAACATCTGAGCACTGCTGAAATGAACGGTGACTGTTTGCAATGTTCATGTTGATGACTCTTTTAACGACTAGTCAATCATGTTGACAAGGCGGTGATTGAGGGTCTCCAGCATCTGAAGGAGGTCCAAAAGGAGGGTTCTCTGTTGGAAGTCCCCTACACTACGGTCTTTGAGTACATGCTCCAATTCCACTGGGCCTGCGCCTCGGTGCGGTCGCTTGGGTCCCAGGCCATGATCTACTCCGCAGCTGCCGTATCGGACTTCTACATCCCCTATAGCCAGATGGGTGAGCACAAGATCCAGTCAGCGGAGGGCGATCCGCACATTCCTCTGACCAACACCCCCAAGATGCTCTACCTCGTGACACACGAGTGGGCTCCGGAGGCGTACATCGTGTCTTTCAAGCTGGAGACAGACACATCGATCTTGCTGAAGAAGGCGTCCTCTGCCATTACGCGATACAACGTGGATTGCGTCGTTGCGAACATTCTGATGACGCGCTATCATGAGATCCGTCTGGTGTTCAATAAGAAGAGCAGCAAGAATGCCGGCTTGTCCTACACCGGGCTGGAACAGAATGACCAAGCCGCTGTCGAACTGGTGGTAAAGACGGAAGAGGCCCCGCTGGAGAGCGAATTCGTGCCCATCCTGGTGAAAGCGCATTCATTGTTCATTTCGCAGTAACTCTTTGTGGTAATCTTGGTTTGTTTCAACGACACCCCGACTGAGAAGAGATGAGTGGATTTCAAAAGCGTGATTATGGTTTTTGGTGGCTAACGATCCTTCTTCCTAACGAATAGGTACCACGAAGAATACGACCCGATTCGAAACGGAAGCATGGACGGAACGGATATTGCGCCTCATGATCACGGATTACAGCGAGCCTACAGAACAAACTGTATCCATTTCACGCATTCGACTATTGATCAGATTGCAAATACAATAATCCCGAAATTAAGTGCGATCCCTACAAAACCCTCTTTGTGTGTCGTCTAAAGTGGGGACGGCAAATTGGAGTTGACAGCTAGACCAACAACGAGCGAGGATACAATCAAAACGTTCTTCTCACGATATGGTCGAATCGAGTCCTTTCACCTCATCAGGGATTTGAGTGATGACTTTACTCTTCTGTGATGCTGTAGTCACGGGGTACTCTATGGGGTACGCTTTCGTGGAGTACAGGCATGAGGAGGATTTCACCTCTGCCTTCTATAGCACCCATCGGCAGTTTATCGATGGCGCGCAAATCATGGTGGACTTCATGCGCAACAAGACGGTTCCCGGATGGATTCCTCGCCGCCTCGGAGGTGGAATCGGAGGAAAGAAGCAGAGTGGGCAGATGCGGTTTGGCGGGAGAGATTGTCCCTTCCGTGCGCTCTACACCAATGTGAACCGCGGACAGCCGAGTCGAGATCCCAAGGAGAATCGAGACGCCGCCCCTCCAAGTCGAAGGGATGCGAGCAAAACCCATCCTGAGGAGAGGCATGAAGATCGTCCACGCGGGGAGAAGAGGTCAAACCGTAAGAATCGTCGCAGTCAGAGTCGTCATCACAGTGGCAGTCGCCGCAGCCGCAGTCGGAGTCAGCATAGAAGCGAGCATCGCAGTCGGAGTCAACATCGGAATCAACATCGCAGCCGCAGCCAACATAGAAGCGAGCATCGCAGCCACAGACGCGATAATGATCACAACACTTCACGAAGTCGTAGTCACCATCACCACGAGCAGAGTCGACACCACCATCATTGCTCTGTTTGTTCCACCCACAAAAAGAAAAGCAAAAAATGCTCAAACTGGGGATCGAACCCAAGACCTTCGCGTTATTAGCACGACGCTCTAACCAGCTGAGCTATTCGAGCACTGGATAAGCTTCTTCATTATCCCTTATCAATACTACTATCCATTACTGGATTCACAATAATGCCCGATTCATCTCGCCATTCTCATAGTCACCATCGCCATCATCACCACAAGCGGGAGCGGTCCCATCATCACCATCACGGCTTGGAATCGAAGGAAAGGCTAGTAGAGACGGAGCAGAAGGGTATCGAAGAGAGTAAAGTGAATGCAAACGCTGGAAGAGAGATGGAACCGATCGAAGAAAAGAAGGATCAAGAGAAGCAAACGGAGTCACTGCTGGATCGAATCAAGTGGGAGAGTGGAGTGCAGTTGATTCGTAGTAAAGTGAAGCGTATCCTTCTGGATTACAGGAGAAACTATCCGGACGACTTCCGGGAGTTGAAAACGCAGTTGAACTTGCTGGATAATGGGTACGGTGTGGAGTTGAGCAAGATTCCGAACTCGCTGCTTCAGGGAACGCTGCAAGTGTGCTTCAACCTGTTGGAGCTGCCGGAGACCCCTCGTGGCTACTTTTGGAACGAGGAGGACTACAATGACTGTGGCGTGTTCGACGTGCTTGGCGACTGCTTCGCGGAGAATGTTGAGGAAGTGGAGGCTTCGCTGCGGCCTCCTCCGAAGGCGGTTGCTGACGAGAATGCATTGGATCTGGAGGAGGTGGAGGAGGAGGAAGAGGACGTCGCGATGGGTCCGGAGCGCCCTCCGCCACCCGTCATGGTGGGTCCTTCCATCCCCGACGGTTATCATAAGAGAGAGGCGTGATGCGTAGCCATCAAGGAGCTCATGGACCAGGGCATCCCCGTGCAGATCGAAGAGGAGGACGACGACGAGGTCGGACCCGCGCTTCCCCAGCAGGAGCAGCGCAAGCCCACGGCGGAGGCGCTGGAGCAGGTCTCGCAGCTCAGCGCCGCCATGAAGGCGGACGCGGCGCCGAAGCACACGGAGCGCCAGCGCTGGATGACGATGATGCCGAAGGACCCCATCTCCGCGGCCTTCGCCACCGGCCGTCCGCGGCGCTTCGCCAACGTGCCGGCGGGGTGCACGGTGGGAGCAGAGGGCGTGCGTGAGGCGTAGATGGACCCGTCGTGGACGGAGACGCCGGAGGAGCGCGAGCAGCGGAGGAGGGAGCACTTGGCGAAGACGCTGGTGGGCGGCTAGTGGGGTCGGAGGGGAGCGGTGAGGCGTAGCGTGGAGGAGCGGCTGACGAAGGAGGAGGAGGCGAAGAAGCAGGCAGAGCTGGAGAAGTACTTCGAGGAGTACGAGCGCGAGCACCGCTCCGAGTCGCTGGGTGAGATCCACAAGCGAGTGAGCGTCGGGTCGTGGGGTGAGAGGTAGCTGAAGGCGGAGAAGAAGGAACAGGGAGAGGACGTGTACTCGCGCGACGCGATCTTCAGAAACTCGAGGAAAAGAGGCAGAGGCAACCCGTCCTCTTTTCAGTACAACAGCTCCGGGTCGTTAAAGAGCCGCTTCGGCACGGTGACATACAAGGCGGGTTCTTCATGATGATTGTTTGTTATGAACTCTCTTCTGGGATTTTCACTCCTGTGCATCTTCGCAATGACCTCGTTCACGGTCGAGGTTGTTGCAGACCTGGTGAGCAAGAACTACTCGCTCTTCTTCTTCTTCACCATATGGAGCAACATGCTGACTTGGGTCTACTTCCTGCTGAAGTTGGTGTATGTTTTGCACACTCGGCGCCAGAAAAACACGGTGTTGATGGTTGAGGGGAAGGAAGCGTCCTTCCTGGATTCGTCGAAGGCGAGGACAAGGTACGAAGGATTCCTCACCTACCTTGGCTTCGTTACCACGGTCAGCATGGTGTTGGTGGGCGTCGTGTTCTGGACGATGCTATCATGGGGCTGCGTATTCTCTATGGCATTTAATAAACCGTAGAAATGGTATTTCCCCAAAACGTGCTATCTCATCGCAGATCATCTCATTGCGCCTGTCGCGAAGGTCATCGACTTTGTTCTGTATTCACCGACTGAATACAACGTCAAGCTGGCAGTCGGTGTGAGCATCGCCTTCCCCCTCTTCTACTACGTTCTGAGCATTCTCCTCGGCCTGTATGTGACGGGGTGGTTCCCGTACTGGTTCATGAATCCGCTGAGGACGTCGTGGACGATGATTGTTGTGTGGTTTGTGGTGCTGCTGCTGGTGTTCCTTTGCTTTGACTGGATCTTCATTACGCTTTCGAGGAAGATGGAGAAGCGAAAGAACCCGGCTGTTGTCTCTCTTGTCTGGCGTGTTTGGTTCAACAAAGCCCTACTACAGTTTACAGGTTGTTGAGGCGAGACATCAGATCGTTGCCAGCAGGAAGTGCGGTAGCATTGGGGTCCGTAGGAACTACGACATGAGAGGTCTTCCCAGCCCCCACCTCCAAGAGGCGTCTGTTCGGCCTTGCCTCCGACTCTATTTCCTTCCTCCATAGCAAGCTTGTCGTAGAGATTCTTCGCCTCCTCCTACACATGACCCTCTCCTCCAGAACCAACAGAATCCTCCACACTCTGCTGGCCGATGGCGTTGGGGAACTGGGCAGTCCTAGATATGAGACAGAACTGGAGTCACTGACTGGACCTGGCTGTCCTCGCACGCCTGCTTGAACTGCTCCATCACCTTGTACATCTATCGCTCAGCAGGAGGCAGAACCCCATACGCGAGAGATATCCAGAGACGTGGCGGCGGACTTGATGGCCGCAACACTGTTCGCCATGGCGTCCGACACCTACGCATGATTACGCGCACGAGGACGCACAGTAGACATGTTGTGGACGGACTGCAGGTTCATGGCGGCCGCTTCGAGCTGGCTTCCGAGAAGCATAAACTGTTTGCCCTGGCTCTTCATGCGGATGGAGCTCTACCCATAAGAGAGGATACGGGATCCTCACGTTCGCGTACATCATGGCCGTCTCCTGGTTGCCCTTAGCAATTTCCTGCATGTGATCCAACGTTCCAAATCAATACCTGCTTCACCATCCGCTCATACTTCTTCGACTCCGCTTCACACTTCTTGTACTGGGAATTCAGGGTCCTTGCGCTGATTTTCAGCTCGATCACTTGATCCTCGAGGGTAGGCTTCTTTCTCCAAAAAGGCATGGTTAAACAAATAATGAGTATACAACGGAAAGAACTATCCAGTGTTGAAATACGGTGCGCGATTGTGATTGGACGCACGACGAACTGGATTAGCATGAATCATACCCAAGAAGCGTATGACTTGTGGGAATGAGTTGGGACATCGGATACTCGCTCATAGCCCAGATCTGGCGCGCTTTCTCGTATGGAGGTGATAGAGACGGTCTGGGGATACGGACAGTGCCGGCTCATCTTCCACAGTGCGGGGACAAGGGGACAGTCAAAGACTTCGTTTTGAGTAGTCATCACAATTGTGAGTGAAAATTAGCTGTTCCGTCTGCATTTCAATGTCCGAAGAGAAGGGCACTCCCCAGAATCCCCATCCTGTGATGAAGGAGTTGCTCCATGAAGTGTCCGAAGTGGATAAGCACTTCAGCGGGAAGCTCCACAGGTAGTAGAATTTCATCGCTGTCAGCAAATAGGATGCGTCTTCGCAAACCACTGGAATGGCTAGTACTCTTGCCCGCGTTACTGTTCGGCCGTTACTTCTTGCCCATCCTGGTCATCCTCTTCTCTCTCTTCATCAATGTGCGCATGGGCTTGTATATCGCCCTTTGCTGGTGGGCCTTTCCGCGCTCTTTCACTGTAGCCTGATTACCGTCGTCATCACGGAACCCATGAAGTACCTATTTGGTCGCCAGCGTCCTTGTGAGGAGAACATTTCCCATCGCGTGGTTCCCATTCGCAAGGACCTCACGAATCCCGCTTTTCCCTCGGGTGACAGTGCGCAGGTTGGGACTGTCGACTCCTTTGACTGTAGGCCGCTGTGATTGGAGGCGTTCTCTTTTCGCTCACGGGAAGATATGTGTTCTTTCTGCTCCCCCTTCCGACGATGTTTGCCAGAGTGTACTTCGGAGCCCACTGGATTGGAGACACTCTGGGTGGCTACGCGATTGGAGTGGCCATGGGCATGTACGTGGTCCCCTCCCTCGTCACTCTCATCCTTCGTCTGCTTCGCCTTAACCTGTCCTTCCAATAGCCTGTACTCTGTGCTTTTCCACTGTTTGTTTGTGCATGATCCAAAGAAAGGTTGTGTTGTGGATATTGTGGAATGTTCTGCTTTCGCGATGTCTGTCCTTTTCTATCGCCCTCCTCTCGTCCCTCCTTGCCCCACCCTTTGACAACTCCGTGTCTCTTCTCCTGGTTTCTTGCTCTCTAGCCTATTGACTGTAGGAGCAGCTCTTTTCACCGGAATTCATCAAGGATAGGCGAAATGCAGTTCTGCTTCGTTCTTTGAATTGGGACGGAATGCGATGGTTTTGCTTCTCCTTGATTCGTAGTCACTATCTGGGTATTGCGGAGAACGGATACCAGTATGATGAGAATGTCGCCTTCTTCCCGCTGCTTCCTTGGATCCTCCGCTTCTTTCTGTTGTTTCGAGTTGGATCGATAACGAGTAGGAATAGAATGCGGGGTGAGAGCGTTGGACTGTTCATCCTCATCGTGCAGGGATTCTTGTCGTTGTATCATTCCCTGCTTCCCAGTAGAACGGTGACGTTTTTCTTTTCTTCTCTCGTTTTCTACTCCCTGTCGGCGCGAGTCCTTCCCTCTCCCCGGTGGGTCGATCAGTCCGTTCTCCTCTTCATCTACAACCCCGCCGCTGCCCATTTCACGGCCATCTACACGGAGAGCGTCTACACTCTGCTCTGCTTCCTGGTCCAGTGGCTTTATCTCCGGAGCGTGTCCTCGCACCGCCGTGTCTCATTACTGTTCCTCCATCGCCTTCTCTTCACTCTAGACCCATCTCCCTCCTCGTCGCCGCCATGTGTCTCCTGCGTTCCAACAGCGTCCTCGTTCCTCTCCTCTTTTCCCTTCCACTCCTCCTCAAGGCCAATTGCTTCTGGTTGGATGTGAGCTGGGTCGCGCTCTCCGTCCTGCCCCTCCTTCTCTACCTCCTCCACTTTGCGCGCGAGTACTGCCCCGTCACGTCCAGCTCGCCATTCCGAGTCCTCTTTGCTTGTGGCGGGAAGACGGTGTACAGTCACGTGGAGCAGAAGTACTGGAGCGTGGGGCTCTTCGGCTACTATCGCTACAACCATGTTGTACTGATAAGCCCGGTTTAGCGTAGATTCCGGACTTCCTGATCGCCACCCCCACCGCGCTGCTGTGTGTGTCGACTCTATGGACAGCGACGAGGCGAGTAGTGAGGGAGAGGAAGTGGGCTCTTGTCCCCCTGCTCTTTCACCTCACTGCTGTCACGGCCATCTGTCTCACCGTGGCAAATGTGCAGATCATCACTCGAATGGTGCTCAGCAACTCTCCCCTATTCGTGTGGCACGTCGCCGCACTGCTGCAACGAGGGGGAGTATCCATAAAGAAGGCGCTCCTCGTCTACTGGCTGGGGTACTTCTGTGTGGGCACGGCTGCCTTTTCCCTCTTCCTTCCGTGGACATGAGTCACTCAAGACTACTCCTGTTTGTTGAACAAACACAACACTCAACATCGAAATGATGAGGGTCCTTAGCATCTATCACTGGAGTGGTGGTGGGAGGATTTGTGCTTTGGGGCTGGGCCGCGTTCATCTGAATTGGCTGGTAGCCACTCATGTTCACCGCGTCCATCGGATTAGGGGTTGCCACATTCACCGGATTAGGGGTTGTCACATTCACCGGATTGGGATTCACAACACTGGAAGACGGATTGACGGCATTGGGGTTCGTCACAACAGCGTTGGGAACCAAAGAGTTGAAGGCGGAAGCAATGGTCTCCGTCATCACGTTAAAGGCGCTGGCGATCGACTCGGAAACGTGGTTCTGCCTGTCCCACTCCTGGATGCCTCTCTGGATCTCCGCAGACCTCTGCTCCACCTAGACCTCACGACCGCCAATCGCACGCACCTCGGGCGAGTGGAAGAAATCGTTCGTTTTGGTGACCACGTCGCTCACCACCTTTCCGCACGTCTCTGTGATTTTATACTTTTCGTTCAGTGCTTGCGCCTACTCATCATCCGTCTCCATCGACCTCACTTCTCTCCCAATGTCGGAAAAGGCCTGACCAATAGAGGCCAAACCATCCGGCGTGGTCCTAGGAGGTTCGTTTGGGACGGGGACCGCAGCATTCATATCATATACACCGCTTGCTGCACTGCTCTCTCGCACCATCTGCTCCTGAATGGCGTGTGCCTCTTCCATATACATGTTCATTGTGCGGGCCGCCTGCAGCTGCTGGTCGGGACTCATTCTTCCCATGACGGAGGAGATCGAGTCAATGACCGTTTGGTAGCTACAGCTCACAGCGCAATCCATCTCCCACTTCTTCAGAGCGCCTTCCCGGTCGCCCCTCATGCACTGCATTCGCGCCGTGTGAATCGTTCCTTCAATATCAATCGGATTACTCATTCTTTTTGGCGTTTTCTTTTTTCCAAACTCGCTCTCGACGAATCTCCTTCTTCGATTCCTTCTTCCCCGCTTTGGGTTCGACGGGATCCGTGCGTATCCAGCGAGAAAAGCCTCTCCTTCTTCGCGCATTGATCATCAACGACCACTGAACACCCAACAAATCACCACACATTTCTTCCGTTC
>ERZ827156.3333-NODE-3333-length-14660-cov-4.734064_pt1 | contig 14660 bp, 21 predicted proteins | sample MGYA00519919_ERZ827156 | MGnify/ENA primary metagenome ERZ827156 (study PRJEB31778, sample SAMEA3449269) | human gut metagenome | biome: human gut; feature: human-associated habitat; material: faeces | place: United Kingdom | collected 2010/2012 ... | reverse complement strand
ATTCCGGCAAAGGAACGTCCAAACATAACTCAGTAGAGGTGGGTTAAATGAATCTGTGATAAGGGAAAGGAAATGGAGAAACGGGGAATGATGAGAGGGCGTTTCGTGGCGAGTTGGTCGCGGGAATGGGATGGGAATGGGATTGGAGTAGTTTGAGTGTGTGATGAGGTGGGAGGTGTTATAGGGATGGAGGGAGGAGGGAGAAGGGGTGGGAAGGGAAATGAGCATTGAGGGTGAATTTGATGAAAAGAAGTATATGATGGTGTTGCATTGGATGGGAAGGTGCGGAAATGCGTGAGAATTAGAGTGAGAGTCGATGCTGGTGAAGTGAAAACGGTGTGTGTAAATGCATAGTTGACTTTATAGGATAATGCAGATGAATGAGAGAGCGAGATTGAGAGTGTGATGATGAGTGGAGTGATATGCTGCTAAAAGGGGTGCAGAAGAATGTACAAGAGTATGGGATGCTGCATCAAGTGGTATTGGAGTGAATTGATGCCATGATGTGGGATGGAAAGGGAAGCACGGATATATACAGATGTTGGGATTTAACACAATATGCAATAGGCAAGGACAGGATTGCACGGGTATTTGGATGCAATGACTACCAACGCCGAATCCTTGTCCAAAGAGATTGTAGATGGCAAACCCGAATCATTTCAATGGGCAATGCATTTGTTCTGTAGCCGCCACTTGACTGTTGGAATCAGCTGGAAGCGTCCGAATCCCTTTCCTCAATTATCGAACAAACAAGTCACAACCGTAAATACCCAACTCATCTGTCCACGCACCAAATCGGCACAATCAACACAACTCCTCATGCCTTCCACTTCCCACCACCACTCCATTCTCATACATGAAGATGATGTCACTGTCCACAGTCGCATTCAAACGATGAGCCACAGTAACCTCAGTACACGGATGACTCTTTCTCCAACCATTCAATGCCTCCAAGAACTTCCCTTGGTTCTAGCTTTCCAACGCACTCGTCGCCTCGTCCAACGACAGAATCGCGGAATTGCACAGAATCGCACGCGCCAATGCCAGTACTCATCCCCTAAAATAACAACACAAATGAGCGCGCAGTGATCAGTCCTTATCAACACCAAGACCGATGCGATTGCTTCTTTGCTTGTTTCACTCTGGGTGTTTGCTTTCAACACTTACCGACTTTGCACACATGCTCCCCTTCTGTATAGAACGGCACACCGCTTCCCGCCATTTCCTTTTGGAGGGAGGGAAAACGCGCCGTTTTCCAGCATTTCAATTGAAGATCGGATGAGTGTGATTCGGTTCAGTATCGTGGCTGCTATGAACACGCTGCGCGGTATCGGGAAGGAGGGAGGACTCCCGTGGCGTCTCAGTGGCGATATGAAGTTCTTCAAAAACCTCACGACAAATACAGTGGTACAACATCAAAGATGGCGTGTTGAGGGAATAGGACGCATCAAAGCAGAACGCGGTCATCATGGGGAGAAAGACCTACCAGTCCTTCCCGGATAAATTCAGACCTCTCAGCAACCGCATCAACATCATTGTATCCAGAGATAGCGAGCTGCGACAGTAATTCCGCGGTTTCCCCTTTCTCCTAGGAAATTGAACCTCCCCGATTCGGTGTATGTTTGCAGCTCCATCGACGAGGCGCTCATTCTCACGCAAAAGGAGGAGTTGAGGGAGAAGGTGGAGAGCGTATTCGTGATTGGCGGCGGGCAAATCTACAAGGAGGCAATTGGCCTGCCGGAGTGCACAAAGCTCTATCTGACGGAGGTGGACAATGATGTGGTTTGCGACACCTTCTTTCCCTCCATTCCTTCCGTCTTCACCCTTACAGTCCTTCCATTCGTTCCCATTCACCAGTAGAAGAAGGGCGAGGATCAGATCGAGAAGGGTACCGTGTATCGCTTCCTGGAGTACACGCGCGGATTTGAGTCCTTTTTGTCTCCCTACCGAACCGACCGAAACGTGCCTCCAAATCAAGGTCATCAGCATTAGGAACACGAGGAGATGCAGTACCTGAACCTGATCCGCTACATTCTGGACCACGGAGCGCTGCGCACGGACCGCACGGGCACGGGCACGCGCAGTGTCTTCGGCACGCAGATGCGATTCTCTCTGGCCAACGGTGCCTTCCCGCTGCTGACGACGAAGAAGGTGTTCCTGCGCGGCATCATCGAGGAACTGCTCTGGTTCATCCACGGCAGCACCGACGGCCGCATTCTGAAGGCACTTGTCATTCTTCGCGCTGACCGCTAGGCGAAGAACGTCCACATCTGGGAGGGTAACGGCTCGCGCGCGTACCTGGACCGCATCGGGTTGACGGAGAACGAGGAGGACGATTTGGGCCCGATTTACGGTTTCCAATGGCGGCACTTCGGCGCGGCGTACACGAACCGCGACGCGGACTACAGCGGGCAGGGCGTGGACCAGCTGCAGGAGGTGATTCGCCTGCTGCGCGAGGACCCCTACAACCGGCGCATCATCCTCTCGGCGTGGAACCCGTGCGCGCTGGCGCAGATGGCTTTGCCGCCATGCCATGTGATGTCGCAGTTCTACGTGCAGAACGGGTACCTGTCGTGCCAGATGTACCAGCGGTCGGCGGACATGGGGCTGGGCGTGCCGTTCAACATCGCGTCGTACGCGCTGCTGACGATCCTGCTGGCGCACATCACGGGCTACCAGCCCGGCGAGTTCGTTCACGTGATCGGCGACACGCACGTGTACGTGAACCACGAGGCTGCGCTGCGGCAGCAGCTGGAGCGCACGCCGCGGCCGTTCCCGACGGTGGGAGAGAGAAGAGGCGATGAGCGGTAGATGCGCATTACGAAACAATCGGACAATATTGAGGACTACGTGTATGAGGACTTTGTGCTGGTGAGGGAGAGAGGAGGGGATGAGGCGTAGGAGAACTACGACCCGTATGAGCCGATCAAGATGAAGATGGCGGTGTAGTCTCGTTTGTTTCACAAACACGTCACTTCCAGTACGGCAGCTTTGAAAACTCCGTCATCTGGGGCTCGTTCTTGAAGAAGGGATGGTCCAACGCCTACTGGTGATCGTCAGCCTCTTTCATCACTTCCTCCGCGGTGATCCGCGTTTTGGGGTTGTAGTCGAGCATTCTGTAAAGGAGATCCACGACATCGGAAGGGAATCCCGCGAACACGGCTTCGGGGCTTTGTTTCTTGAACGTCTTATCGAACTCCATGTAGTTTGGGTAGGACGTCATTTCCTAGTCATGAATTGCTCCTTTGAAAGGTACAGGCCAGACATCTTCCGATGGTGTGCCAAGGAAGTACTCGATGGAGGCCAGCACTTCCCAGTTGTCCTACTCATTACGATGGGGAGAGAAGGCAACCTCTCCAAGGAAGAGAGGGGCGCGCAGGAGCAATTCCCCCAGAATGCAGCCCACAGACCATATATCAATGGCCGTTGAGTACTGCGTGCTACCCATAAGCACCTCGGGAGCGCGATAGACACTACGGGTGAGGAGAGCGGAGATGGCGCACGGAGTCTGCACCTTGGTCGTATAGGGGCGCGGCGTTCCCACATAGCGGGACAAGCCAAAATCCGAGAGACGCAGACGGCGGTCCGATCCCACCAGGTAATTCTCCGGCTTTATATCCTATCCGTCGTTTTCATCAAAAGAGCAAACTCTGTGTGCAATATATCGGGCGTGAAGCATCTTCAGCGGCGAGAGCACGTCGTACAGGATCGCCTTCACATCCGCGATGGACAGCGTCACGTCCTTGTTACTGACCAAATCGAGCAAGTCGCCGCGACAACGCTCCATGATCAGGTGAACACGGTTGTTGTCCACGTAGCAGTCGTACATCTGTACATCAACACAAAACCAAAGCGCAACTTTCACAATATTCGGGTGGTTGCATGTCCCCAACTCCATATAGAACTTCATTTCGCGAATATACTCCATGGGAATGCCGCTCGACAAGATCGTCACCTTACTTACTTTCATCACCACTTCTCGGTTCGCCACCTGGTCAATCTACGCCTCACCCTAGAGATATTGCGTCCTACCACCAGCGACACGGTTCCGCCTCCGCCTCCGCCCAAACTCTCCACCTTCTTGTACCTTTTGGATTTGCTCCTCTTCTCTTCCTCTAAATCCATTATCTGCTAGTTGTCGCTCGCTGTGGGCCCACCCTTTCCGGTGCACAGGAAGACAAATACAAAACGCCATGGAAGGAAGTGACGACGAATCGGCTGCCTTTTCAATGTTCTCGAAGAAGGTGAAGACGACTCCCTCGAAGGCGAAGGAAACGAAGGAGATTGTGCTGCAGCGCGAGAAGCACGTCGTGAAGGAGGCGGAGGAGCGTCTTACCTTCTCGGACCTGGGTCTGAACCAGTGGGTAGTGAAGTGCTGCCAGTCCATGGGAATCGTGAAGCCCACGCCCGTCCAAGTATTCCCGCAGGCTTCATTTCACCCTTAGAAGTATTGCATCCCGGAGGTGCTGGCGGGCAAGAACGTGACGGGTGTTTCGGCTACTGGCAGCGGTAAGACAGCTGTGTTCGCCCTCCCCATTCTGCAGCGTCTCTCCGCAGACCCCTACGGTGTGTACGCGGTCATTCTCACGCCCACGCGCGAATTGGCCATGCAAATCGACGATCAGATGGAGGCGTTCGGCGCGCCTATCCACGTGCGCGTGTCGCTGGTGATCGGCGGCGAGGACTTCGTCGCCCAGGCGGAATCGCTACGCCAGCGCCCCCACGTGGTCATCGCCACGCCCGGCCGCTTCCTGCAGCACCTGCAGACGGCGGAGCCCCCGGTGACGAAGCGTCTGGGCTTCATCGTGATCGATGAGTGCGATCGCATGCTGGCGGACACGTTGAAGGAGGAGGTGGAGCAGATCGTCTCGATCCTGCGCCAGCGCTGCGTCAAGCCGCCGCAGTTCCTGATGATGACCGCCACCTACGACGACTCGGTGCGAGCCGCCATCGTGAGTGCTCTGCCGTGGCGTGAGGCGTAGAAGAACATGGGCATCACGCCCGAGTACGAGTACGTGCCGGCGACGGCGAACACGGAGATCACGACGGTGGACTCGCTGGAGGAGTTTTACCTGCTGGTGCCGGACCACGTGAAGTTCGTGTACTTCGTGTACTTCATGTTGCACAGCAGTGGGAACAAGAGGGCGGGATCAGGGGTAGTGGCGAACGAGGAGGAGAAGGAGGACGCGAAGAAGCTGCGACTGATGAGCAAGAACTCCGCCATCGTCTTCTGCAACTCCTGCAAGGCCGTGCAGCTGCTGTCCGAGCTGCTGCGTGTGTATCACGTGAGCGTGCCTCCTTTGCTTTAATCGCAGATCGACAACGTGTGTCTGCACTCCCTGCTCGACCAGAAGCGCCGCGACGCGGCCATTGGCAAGTTCCGCAACGCGGTGAGCCGCGTGCTGATCTGCACGGACGTGGCGTCGCGCGGTCTGGACATCCCACAGGTGGACCTGGTGGTGAACTTCGACCTGCCGCTGGACCCGTACGACTACATCCACCGCGTGGGCCGAACGGCGCGTGCGGGCCGCGAGGGCACGGCCATGTCGTTCGTGACGATAAACGCGGTGCCGAAGCTGCAGGCGATCGAGGCGCTGACGAAGAAGAAGTGCGTGGAGCTGGAGGGCGTGGACGAGAAGGACGTGCTGGTGATGATGGGCCGCGTGGGCAAGACGCTGCGCGTGGCGAAGCAGTTTTTGGTGGAGAACGGCTTCGAGGAGAAGCTGGCGAAGCGGAAGCAGCGCAAGCGCAGCGCCAAGGAGAAGTCGCAGTAGTCTTTTAGCGCGTGTTTGTTGAAAACAGGGGAAGCGGCACACTTGATCAGCCGGATGATGTCTCGCTTCACGGAGTCCGTGCCCAGCGTCTTCAGCACCTCCACTCGCAGCGGCAGGTGCAGCTCCTCGATCAGCGCGTTCAGCGCCTGCGTGCCGCCGCCCAGTCCGAAGTAGTAACGCTGCGACGCGATGACGACCATCGTATCGGGCGTGGCGATCTGGTTGACGACCGAGATGAAGGCGCGAATCGTCGCCGGCGTGTAGATGGTGTCGCTGGCGAGGATGAGGTCCACCTTCGGCTCGGGGATCATGGCCGCGGTCTGGCTCCACTCCGCGCAAATCAGCTTGGCTCTAGCGTGAAGGAAGAAAGGAAGGCGCACCTGTTGACGGCGTCCACGCCACAGTTCACGACGATGGTGGGGAGGGTCGCCTTCTCCAGAGAGTCCTCATTGTAGTCCTGGAAGTACACCCTCGCTCCCTTGCGAAGCATGTAGCATCCTGGCAGTCCGTGCCCGCAGCCGAGCTCAACAACGACAGTTGACGCGTTCACCGGGAAGGGATTCTCTTCCAGGTAGCGCAAGAGATCAATGCATCCCTGCCAGATACGGTGGCCACCTAGCAATGACAAATGAGAAGTATGGAGCACCTTCAAACTGACCCGGAACGATATCCGTCGCACCGCCGATGGCGCCAGCGTAGTGTATGAAACTGAGATTTGCACTACATTTGTTATCCATTTTGCAAAAGGAAATACACGTTCAGAGGGAAGCAGGGGAAATCCTCGAAGATGGGAGCACTCTCGGTGGAGACATAAAAGGCGTTCTTCTTCGACTCTTCCCCGTTCAACCGCTTGGAGTCGCTCGACACTGATTCCTGCGCCTGCGTTCCCTGGTTCTAGGCGTCATGGCTTCACCAATGCGGTACACCAAAGAAGTTGAACTTGAATGAAGCAGAGTTGCCGTTCATGTCCTTTTTCCATGATTCGCTTCCTCTCTCGTTTCTGTGTTTATTTGTCCTGTCAATCCACTCCTCCCCTATTTATTCCCCTTTCCACTGTGTGGTAAGGAAACCAATTGGAAGTGCACCGATTCCACGACCCTCGAACACTCCGGCTTTCTCCCACAATATTGAATGTGACACGCAGGAAAGCGACATCTCATTTCTCTCTTCCCAAAGACAGTCTATGCTTTCCGTAAAGAGCCTAAACAAGGTGTTTAGAGAAGCCACGGAGTCGACAAGCATCGAGTTTGTGTATGACTTGATTGCCCTCCTAACGTGAAGGATGACGAAGAATGGCGAGGTGATGATGTCCACAATCGATAACATGAACTACGAGGGCGTTTTCCTGTCCGCATTGGGGCGTTGCTGGAAGGGCTTCGACATTCTCGAGAACAATCCCATGCAGTACCAGATATACACATACGAGGTCGGATCCACGCAACTCTATGAGTCGTAGCAATGCAATGCGGTCGTCACGCCGTGCTGCGGCAAATACTTGATTGCCGGAGTTGCAAACCACAGCATCCCGATTGGGAAGGTGAAGTGCAAGGTTGGCTCTTCTCTCCCTTTGCCTGAGTTGTAGCTGTTTTCTCTGCGGGACTTTATAGAGGAGGAGTTTAAGAAGCTGAACTGTTCGTGATTCGGTGAGTGTGCATGTGTTGTTTGTTCCACCCTCGTTGAATGTGCAAACACGATACAAAGCCAGCCGAGGCTTTTCGGACCCATCGATTTGTGTTCAATCAGGATGCCCTCGAATCCGGTTCTCCTCTCCCCTTGTTCCATCGAGGAAGGTGGCCCTGTTGTATCTAGGGGAAAACGGGGAGAAGTGAATGGTGCTGTTGGGAGTTTCATCATGAATGTCCGATCGGGTTCATGAGCAGAAATAGTGTAGCTACAACGCAGAGAATGTCGACGGTAGGTTCCTCCAGGTGCGGGTCTTATGGTTGTAGACAAGTGGGGGAAGATAGCGCAGTTCTTAGGATGTAGACGCTTCGTACCGTAACCGATTAATTGAGTTCTACAAACAATACAACCCCGAGAAGCTGAGCATGGTGGATCAAATTCTTGCTGCCTATGCCGTGGGTTGCGCGTTTTTGTGGTAATGCGCAGGGAAAGGAGGACCAGCTGTTCAGCGAGCTGGAGGCGCGCTACGGACCCGCGAAGGCCCCTGTGCAGGCGGCGGCCCAGGCTCCCAGACCTGCCAAGAAGAGAGCCGGTAGGGCGTGCGGATTCGAGGTGGATTCTGCTAACGCTTGCAGTAGAGACGGCGGGCGAGTACTTCAGCCAGGAGAATCCCGTGATCCGCGAGATTACCCAGCGCGTGCAGGCGATGTAAGCCTAACTGGTGCGAGTGAGGAGCAGCTACGCGGAGAAGATGCTGCCGATCGAGGAGACATACATGTACGACAAGTTCTACGAGACGCTGATGAACGACAACGACTTCGAGGCGAAGCCGATGGTGCTGCTGATCGGCCAGTACTCCGTCGGTAAGACGTCGTTCATCCGCTACCTGCTGGAATGCGACTACCAGGGCATGCGCGTGGGTCCCGAGCCCACCACCGACAAGTTCATCTCCGTGATGTTCGGCGACACGGAGCGCGTGATCCCCGGCAACGCGGCGGCGGTGTCCGCGGATCTGCCATTCAACAGCCTGCAGCAGTTCGGCTCGGGCTTCCTGAACCGCTTCGAGGTGGTGCAGGTGCCGTCGCCTGTGCTGAAGAGCATCACGTTCATCGACACGCCCGGCGTGCTGTCGGGCGAGAAGCAACGCCTGAACCGCACGTACGACTTCGCGCAGGTGATCCACTACTTCGCGGACCGCGCGGACCGCATCCTGATCCTGTTCGACGCGCACAAGCTGGACATCAGCGACGAGATGAAGGAGGCCATCGAGGCGCTGCGCGTGGGTCCGCGGCGGCGGTGTGAGGCGTAGGGCAACGACGACAAGGTGCGCGTGGTGCTGAACAAGGCGGACAGCGTGGACAAGCAGCAGCTGATGCGCATGTGAACGTCGTGTGGGAGCGTGAGGCGTAGCTACGGCGCGCTGATGTGGTCGCTGGGCCGCGTGATCAAGAACCCCGAGGTGACGCGCGTGTACCTGGGCTCGTTCTGGGACCAGCCGCTGCGCTACGACTACTTCAAGGACCTGTTCGCCGTGGAGCAGATGGACCTGTTTGCGGACCTGCGCGGACTGCCCAGCAACTCGCTGATGCGCAAGATCAACGACCTGGTGCGCCGCGCGCGCGTGTCGAAGGCGCACGCGCTGCTGCTGTCGTACCTGCGCAAGCAGATGCCGAAGATGTTCAGCAAGGTGGGCGCGGCGCGGCGGCGTGAGGCGTAGCAGAAGAAGCAGCAGGAGCTGATCGACCAGATGCCGGAGATCTTCCAGATGATCCAGACCGAGTACCGCCTGCCGCCCAGTGGCTCCTCCGCTGTTGCCTGACGCGTAGGCGACTTCCCCGACCTGGACCGCTTCGTGCAGGTGGTGAGCAACATGGACTTCAGCACCTTCCCCAAGTACAAGCCGGAGCTGTTCGAGGCGCTGGACGAGGTGCTGGCGCGCGACATCCCCGAGATCATGAACATGCTGCCGAAGCCGTCGGACGCCGAGGAGGGCAAGGAGGAGGACGACGAGGGTGAGAACCCCTTCGCGGAGGTGCAGCTGGTGAAGGGCACTGCCACGTGGCGCATCACCGCGGCGCACAAGGCGGAGTGCGACAACGTGTTCTCGACGCTGAAGCAGAACAACGGCAAGGCCAGCGGCAGCGCGGTGAAGGCCGTGCTGATGAAGAGCGATCTGGAGATGAACGACCTGAGAAAGATCTGGGAGCTGGCGGATATTGATAAAGACGGAAAGATGGACGCTGGCGAGTTTGCCGTTGCGATGTGGCTCGTCAACGAGAAGATGGCGGGAAAGCCTCTGCCCGACGTGCTGCCTGACGACCTCATTCCTCCCAGCAAGAGAGACAGCCATGTGTTCTAAGCCTGATTTGTTGCAGGATCTAGAACCGCTTTGTGCGCTGTTTGTTCCACATTGTGCCTCCCCGGAATGAGAATCGCCGTCCTTTGCGTCACCGTGCTCGCCGCCCTCTCACTCCACTGGCTCTACAACTGCGCGCTCCTCCTTGGACGATTTCGAGAGGGGGGAAGCGGGATGCTGTTCCAGTTGGCGGAGGAGGACGTGAGGGTTGAATTGGGCACGAACGGAATGTTGGGTGTGAAGAAGGGCTCTCATGATTAGTGTTTGGTCGTTCTTCCCCTTCTTTTCGTCCCTTCCCTTTTCCGCGACTGTGTCCATGCATGACTGCATTCATTTGTAGAATCCTCGTTCTCCTCATGTACTTTTGGCCTCTCGCCGTATTTCGCCTATTCGTACTGTGAAATGTAGTGGAACATGCTTCTGAAGAGGAAGAGATGGAGGAGAAGGGTGGTGGTGTCCGTGTGATTCCGAGTGTCATTACTGCTTCTAATGGGATTTCTACTTCAACTACGGCTTCAGATGACGGTTCAGGAGCAGTTGTTAACTCAAACGCGTCTCCTTCCGAATCGTCCATTTCAACGCAGCCAGGATCGTCAGTGTCGTCAGTGTCGTCAGTGTCGTCAGAGGAGGAAGAGGAGAATCAGAGGGAGGAAGGAGAGGAGAATCAGAGGGAGGAAGGAGAGGAGAATCAAAGGGAGGAAGGAGAGGAGAATCAGAGGGAGGACGGAGAAGAGAATCAGAAAGAAGAAAACGAGAATCATACACTCCAATCGTTCAGTCATTGAGAGCAAATCACGCACTAGCAGTGAACTGACCACACAGTCACAAATCCAAACCCGACAAGCACTGTTCGATGCATTCCTCGCAAAACAGGATGCCATCCAGCGCGATTGCGTGGACAATGGCCGCATTGTGGTGTACAAGATCCACAAGGAATCGGGGCTCGGCAACATGATTCGCGGCTATCTCACTGCGTTTGTGGTGGCGATCTTGACGAATCGCGGCGTGCAGGGTAAACACGCCTTCCAACCCTCACCCACAGTGAAAGCGCCGCGCGAGTTCTTCTTCAAGTTCTTCACGCCGCCGTTCCCCAACATGAGCGGTCGCAATTCTGGTGATGCCTCCAGAGCTCTCTAACGCGTAGTGGCTACCCTGAAGGGTAACTTCAGCACGTGGGACTACTTCCCCAAGCAGGGCACCATCCAGCGCCTCAAGAGCGAGCACCTCGCCCACTGGTGGAATACTTCCGGCGTGGTCATCACGACGTATTCCGACGTGACCGCGCGGTTCCTCTCGCCGACGCTCTACGCCGGCGCCATGCGAGCCATCGGCGTGCTGCCCGCACAGGGTCCCACACCCAAGAACAGCAAGCTGGGCGAGGCGTTTCGCAGTGCGGTGTTGCCGCTGCTGATGGCGCCGAACCCGCAGCTGTGCCACGTGGTCAACAAGCACATCCGTGCGCTGCGCAGTCGCGGCACGGTGATCGGCGTGCAGATGCGGCTGGGCGGCGAGAAGGCGAACTACCCCGAGCGCATGTTCCTGGGGCCCAAGGCCGTGGCGGTGTTCGCGGAGAAGGTGCAGGCGTACGCGCGGCGCAACGGGCTGAACAGTGCCAACTCGGTGGTGTTCGTGTCCACGGACAGCGACTTCGCGCTGCAGGGGCTGAGTGGGCTGCTGCAGGCGCCGGGCGAGGCGTGGGTGTACAGCGTGAAGGACTGGGAGATTGGGCACAGCGCCGTGGGCAAGTCGCAGGGCTTCGGCGACAAGAAGCGGGAGAGTTTTATGAACCGCGCGATCGTGGACCTGATGGTGCTGAAGGAGAGCGACTTTCTGATCTACTCGCAGGGGAGCAGCTACGGACTCATTGCGGCCGAGCTGCAGCAGGCGTACCGCTACCCCGTGAACGCGTCGGCGTTCTTGGCGTCGAAGGGATTGACGTGCTCGGTGTTCCATCCGCGGGAGCGGTTCGGAGAAGCCGTCTACGTGTCCAAGTACTTTGCCAAGAAGAAGAAGAAGAAATAGTTGTATCATAGGGCTGTTTGTTGCGAGACGGGATCATTCTTCTGTTTCCACTTCGCTTCTCCCGCCCCCTTTCCTCGCTGGTTTCCTCGTTCTTTGTTTCACGGACGGAATTGGGCTTCTCGGAAGGATGAGACTGAAACGGCTTTTCTATCTTTTTTGCTTCCTTCTCTTCTCTCTCGCACTCCACGCAGCCGTTCATTGCTATACGCAACGGATTCACGGCAGGACGGAAGCAGTATTCAGTTTCCGTCTATCGCTAGCAGATGAGAGTGTACCAAGTGAAGTGTTGTGATTGAGATTGTTGGATTATGCGTAGGAGGGATGTGTCTGGAATGACTCCTGAACCCACTCCTTCCAGCGTCATTGTGCAGTCCACACCGTCGACTCCGGATAAACACAAAGAAGGAGGAGAAACGCAGACTCCTTCCCAATCTGCGAGACGGATACCCAGACTCTTCTCCATTACACCGGTGACCCCTGCAAAAGTAGCAGAGAACGGCACGGAGGCGATTGGAGCGGGTGTTGCCATACGACAACCGGCGACGCAATCGAGCACGGACACGGAGACAATGAAGGTGGAAAGCCAGCAGCAGCTTCTGAACGAGTGGCTGGAGACGATGCTTGCGAGAGAGCAGAATGTGCTGAAGAAGCCCGTGATCGTGTACAAGGTGCACCCGCAATCCGGCATTGGCAACATGATCCGCGGCCTGCTGACGGCGATGCTGTTCAGCGTGGCGCTGAAGAAGGGCGTGACGGGTTGCTCCGCAGACTCGGCGTCACCCGTAGTGTACAGCTATGACAACTACTACTGTCACTTCTTCTTCCCGCCATTCCCCAACATGTGCAACCTGAAGCGCTGTGCGCCCCTCACACGCCGCTGACCTCTAGACTACCAGCTCAAGAACACGGTTTGCTACTACGTCCCCTCTCCCAAAAACAGGCCCTTTTTCTACATCACCCCGCCCGCCACAATCTGCCCCGCCTCCTCCTTCGTGCTCGACACCTACTCCGACTTCTCCGCCAGCTCGCTCAACCCCGCCTTCTACGCCCAGCCCCTGCAGCGCGCCGGCCTCATCGCGCCGGGCAGCGCCGCCAAGAACGGGCGCGCGGTGGGGCTGGAGATGCGGCAGACGCTGCTGCGGCTGCTGTTCAACCCGTCGCAGGAGCTGTGCGAGATCACCAACGCGTACATCCGTGCGCTGCAGCAGAAGACGGTGATCGGCGTGCAGCTGCGGCTGGGCGGCCAGCGCGCGAACTACGTGGAGCGGCAGATGATGCCCACAGACACTATCGACACGGTGGTCCAGCGCGTGCAGTACTTCCTGCGGAAGAAGAAGCTGGGCTTCGGCGATGTGAGCGTCTTCCTGTCGTCCGACTCGGACTACGCGCTCAACCGGCTGCGCAAGTACTTCCAGCAGCAGAAGGCCTTCCTCGTGACCACCGTGGCGGAGTTCGCCGTGGGCCACAGCGCGCAGGCGAAGTCGAGCAACCGCGGGAAGGAGCGCTGGGCGGGCTTCACCAAGCGCGCGATCGTCGACATGATGGTGCTGAAGGAGAGCGACTTTTTGATATACACCAAGAAGAGCAGCTTCGGGAAGTTCGCCCACGAGCTGCAGCAGGCGTACGCCAATCCGATGGATGTGTCTCGCTTCCTGAAGCAGCGCGGGTTGAACTGCTCCGTGTTCCACGAGCGCGCGCACATCGGCGAGGCGAGTGCTCTTTAGTGTTTGGGTTTGTTGGAAATCGGAGCGTTTTTCGCCGTATCTTTCCTTAGGAAGAAAGTGCGAATGAAGTGCTATCTCTTGCTGTTTCTGGTCGCACTCGCAATAGCAGAGGAGAACCTGTCTCTGGAGGTGCAGTTCTCCGCCTTCAAAACGCGATTCCATCGCCAGTATGCGAGTGACACCGAGGAGAAGTACCGCCAGCGGGTGTTCCGCGAGAACCTGCAAATCATCCAGGAGCACAACGCCAGACAAGATTCCTACCGGTTGGGCGTGACGCCCTTCACGGACCTGACGCTGGAGGAATTCCAGGAGCGCTTCGTTTTCAACAGAATGTTGATGGAGAACCCGCCCGCCTCCGTTCACTCCGTTGCTGCGTCGAGTGAGCACGGTCTGGGGAAGCTCCCTGATGCGGTGGACTGGAGGGAGAAGAATGCCGTGTCTCCCGTGAAGAACCAGAAGAGCTGCGGATCGTGCTGGGCCTTCTCGACGGTGGGCGCCATCGAGGGAGCCTACGCCATCAAGACGGGCAAGCTGTACAGCTTCGCGCCGCAGTACCTTGTTGACTGCGATCACAGCGACAGCGGGTGCAGCGGCGGCCTGATGACGAATGCCTTCGAGTACGTGATGATGAACGGCGTGCCTCGCGAGGAGCTGTATCCCTACAAGGGCGTGGAGGGGAGCTGCAAGAAGGTGGAGGTGGAAACGTCCATTCTGGGCTATTACGAGGTTCCAGCGCAGAGCAAGTACGAGCTGATGAAGGCGATATCCAAGAACCCTGTTGCGGTCGCCATCCAGGCAGACACGGCCGTGTTCCAGAACTACGTTTCGGGTGTAATTCGGGATCTGCGATGCGGCACATCCCTGAATCACGGCGTGTTGGCTGTTGGCTACGCCACCACGCAGATTGGAGGCTACTACATTGTGAAGAACAGCTGGGGCAGCGACTGGGGAGAGGAGGGGTACGTGCGACTCGGCTTTGCAGGCGATGGTCCGGGCATGTGCGGAATCCAGATGATGGCCTCCTACCCATTCATTGACTTGTAGTATAGTTTGTTTGTTCGCTAAACAAGCATCTAAAGGGAGTTTCAAAGTGGAAGTGAAATGGAATTCACGGAAAGGTGAAATTCGGCTCTCTTATGGGTGCCCTAAAACTGGTGCGCA